>JAEIGA010000165.1_pt1 | contig 90208 bp, 74 predicted proteins | sample 9270691 | NCBI WGS metagenome assembly JAEIGA01 (sample SAMN17057246, study PRJNA624740) | gut metagenome | biome: biome; isolation source: fecal sample | host: Bos grunniens | place: China: Xizang | collected 2019 | reverse complement strand
ATAGCCGACTTGCCACCTGCCACATCGTCACAGGGGTGTGAAACAATGTGTCATGAGTGGCAACAGCTACTCTCCCTCTACAAGTTCAAGTTCGTAGACGGCCTTCTCCCACTCGTGCATCAGGTGGTCAAGTTGTTGCTTAAGGGCGTCGTATGCCTTATAATCCTCTTCGTTATACTCCGTAGCGGTTGCAAACTTACTGTCGTACTGGGCTATCTGACTCTCTACCTCGGCGGTCTGTGCCTCAATGGCTTCAACGGCCTTGCGGTGCTTACGGATAAGTTTCTCCTGCTCCTTTTTCTGCTCGTAGCTCATCTTGCCCTGTGATTGTGAATTAGGGGTAGTAGCGGAGCTCTGCTTTGGAGCCACTGTCTTGCGCTCAATCTCGCGAATATCCTCAATCTTGCGCTTCTCAAGGAAGTAGTAGATACCGCCCAGGTACTCACGCACACCGCCATCACGGAACTCGTAGACCTTATCGACAATACCATCAAGGAACTCACGGTCGTGCGAGACGATGACAACCGTACCGTCAAACTTGCGGATAGCCTCCTTAAGAATATCCTTTGAGCGCATATCCATATGGTTTGTAGGCTCGTCAAGGACAAGCAGGTTGTGCGGCTCAAGCATCATACGCGCCATAGCAAGGCGTGAACGCTCACCACCCGAGAGGACCTTAACCTTCTTATCAACATCCTCACCACGGAACAGAAAGGCGCCCAGTATATCGCGCAATCGGGTACGGATATCGCCCACAGCCACGCGGTCAAGAGTGTCGTAGACGGTAAACTCGCCATCCATCAAATCATCCTGATTCTGAGCAAAGTAGCCGATGCTGACATTTGCACCCAGGCGGACTGTTCCCTCAGTAGGCTCTGTCTGACCAATAAGTATTCGGGCAAAGGTGGTCTTACCCTCACCATTGCGACCCACGAGGGCTATCTTATCACCCTTATGGATTGTAAACTCTGCGCCCGAAAAGACTCTATGGCTACCAAAGGCCTTGCCAACCTCTTTAATCTCGGCAACAATTTGACCAGAGCGAGGAGCTGGTGGGAACTTGATGTTCATAGTTGCCAAATCCTCCTCCTCGACCTCTATGCGCTCAAGCTTATCAAGCTGTTTGATGCGCGACTGCACTTGGTTTGATTTTGTAGGCTTATAGCGGAACTTCTCGATAAACTCCTCGCTCTTCTCAATCAGGCGTTGCTGATTTTGGTATGCAGCCATCTGCTGAGCACGACGCTCGGCACGCAGGGTAACAAACTGGCTGTAAGGTACTTTGTAGTCGTAAATCTTACCGAGCGAGAGCTCAATGGTGCGATTTGTAACATTATCAAGAAAGGCACGGTCGTGCGAGATGAGCAGCACGGCGCCATTATAGTTCTTCAGATACTCCTCAAGCCACTGTATAGACTCAATGTCGAGGTGGTTGGTCGGCTCGTCAAGCAGGAAGATAGATGGGCGACGCAGCAGCAGCTTGGCAAGCTCAATACGCATACGCCAACCGCCCGAGAAGGTGCTTGTAGGCTTACTAAACTCATCACGGCGGAAGCCAAGACCGAGCAGGGTCTTCTCAATATCTGCATCGCGGGTATCACCACCCAGGATATGGTAGCGGTCTGTAGCCTCATTGAGGTGGTGCAGGAGCTTCTCGTAGCCCTCACTCTCGTAGTCTGTGCGGGTAGCTATCTCGGCAGTCAGGCGCTCAATCTCCGCCTCAAGGGCAAGGACCACATCAAAGGCCTTGGCGGTCTCCTCAATTAGGGTAGTGGTGTCGTGGACAACCATCTGCTGTGGCAGGTAGCCGATAGTGCACTCGGCATTGCGAGTAACTGCGCCCGAGGTGGGGTTTTCAAGCCCTGCGATAAGTTTGAGAATGGTGGTCTTGCCTGCTCCGTTGCGACCTACAAGACCCACACGGTCCTTGGGGTTGATAAGGAACGATATTTGGTCAAAGAGGGTCCAACCTCCGAAGCTGACCGATAGGTTATCTATTGAAATCATCTCTACGCGTTAAGTATTTTAACAATCTCAGCCTCTGGGTTTTCTGCGCAGAATACTGCCGAGCCTGCAACTATAGCATCTACACCTGCAGCGAATACCTCTGCGGCATTGTCGGCAGAAATTCCACCATCCATCTCGATTATACACTCGGTGTTGTGTGCCGCAATCATAGCCCTCAGCTCGCGCGCCTTGTCAAGGCTTTGTGGGATGAACGACTGGCCACCAAAGCCAGGCTCCACGCTCATAATGAGCACCATATCTACGCTATCAATATATGGCTCAAGTGCCGAAACTGGTGTTGCAGGCTTGATGCTTATGCCCGCCTTGGCTCCTGCATTGTGAATGGCGTCGATGCACTGCTTTACATCACTTGCAGCCTCAAGGTGGAAGGTTACATAGTGTGAGCCAGCCTTTACAAACTGCTCAACGTAGCGAATTGGCTCTACAATCATCAGGTGGGTATCAATAACCTTGGTGCTGACCTTTGTCACAGCCTTTAGGACTGGAAATCCAAAGGAGATATTTGGCACAAACTGCCCATCCATAACATCTACATGCACCCACTCCGCCTCTGAGCGGTTGAGCATCAGCGTGTCGCGCTCAAGGTTGCCAAAGTCGGCAGAGAGAATTGACGGTGCAACTATACGTTTCATATATCTATATCTATTTTTATCAATTTTAGTAAATCCGCAACGCTCAAAGAGTCTATTGCTTGCTTTGTTCTGCTCATCTACCGTGGATAGCAGGGTAGAGATGCCCAACTGCAACATTAGCTCCTTAACACACTCCAGCGCCTGAGTGGCGTAACCCTGACGGCGATTCTCCTCGCTGTAAATCAGCACGCCCACCTCGGCAGTGGTGCCCTTATGGTTAAAGAGGTCTATCGCCCCGATTGGGTGGTTGTCAAGGCATATCATCAGGCGAAGCTGTCCATTAGCCTCAAAGCCACGCTGCTGCTCGACTATAAACTCTACAATATCCTGCTCGGTATATATCTCATGAGGGTCGCTGTACTGAGCAAGATTAGGGTCGTTCTCCCACTGTAGAATTGTGACGACATCCCCAATATCTACACTACGCAGGGTTATTTTTCCTGCTTCTATCCTCATTACAAGCCGATAACCTGGTTGCGGATAAGCATTGCCACACCCCACGCAGGAGCGTTGTCGCTCATCTTTGAGAGGCGGAACTTGGTATCCTTATAGACAAGGTTGAGCGAGTACTTATTTGTCGCGCTCTTGAGTGGCAGCATAACATAGTCGCCCGCCGCAGCGAGGTTTCCACCCACGATTACGGTCTCAGGGTTGAAGATGTTAATTAGGATTGCCACCGCCTTACCAATCTTCTCACCCGCCTCCTCGATTAGCTCTATGGAGAGGTTGTCGTCATTGCGAGCAGCGGTGATGATGTCGTTGATGTGGATTGTCTCACCAGCCTCGTACTTAGGGCGCAGGATAGAGTTTGCACCTGAGCGAATAAGCTCCGACATCTTCTCCTCAATAGCGATACCCGACACCTCGGTCTCAAGGCAACCCTTCTTGCCGCAGAAGCATATCTTCTCGTTGTCAAAGAATGGGATGTGGCCAAACTCGCCTGCAAAGCCATTCTTACCATAGAAGAGCTTGCCACCCACAACAATACCGATAGCCACACCAAGACCCAAGTGGAGATAGAGCACATTGCTCTCGTCCTTGCTCTTGCCGCAGGTGTACTCTGCATAGCAACGGCTACGGGTGTCGTTCTCAATCAGCACGCGGATGCCCACCCTCTGCTCGATAATGTCACGAATTGGGGTCTCGATGCTTGTGAAGTACTTGTAGCTTCGGCCCTGCTCGGTATTTACGCGACCAACGATGCAGACGCCAACGCCCAAAATATGGCCCTTGTCGATGCCGCAGGTGTTGATAAACTCGTCAATGTTGTCGCAAATCTTATCAAGGCACTGGCTGCGGTCTGTAAGCTCAAAGGTATCATCTACCTTCTCCTTTATTATATTATTCTGCAGGTCGGTAATTACGCAGGTCATACGGTCACGACCCACATTCACACCGGCAAAGTAGATTGCCGAATTTGTCAGTCCAAAGACATTCGGACGACGACCACCCGGGGTCTCAACCTTGCCAAGGTCGGTAACAATACCCTCGTCACAGAGCTCCTGCACGAGCTTGGTAATGGTCGGTACGCTGATTCTAAGCTCCTTAGTCAGCTCGGCAAGTGTACTCTCGCCATTGACTGCCATATAGGCGATAATGTTGCGCTTGATTATGTTGTTCTTCTGTAGCAGACCCTTGTTCTCGGTCTGATGGTTGTTGAAGAAATCGATTAACGAACTCATTTCTAATGCTGTTTAATTATTTGTTTGACAAATATAGTAAAAATTATTAACAATGCACCATACTTTATTAAATTTTTTCAGAAAAATTGTAAAAAACTTAAAGATTCGCGGCTCTAATTGTGCCACTTGCCACATTGCCACGTGCGTAGGGGTAGCCACAACAGCCACATTTGCCACGCTTGACACATCTGCAACATCGTTGCCACTTGCCACAGCTTTACACGCCCCTGTGGCGATGTGGCATGTGGCAGGCTGGCTATTAGCTATTGGCTATTGGCTATTAGCCTTATAGAGGTGTCGGCAAAGCCGACTTATATCTATCCGCGCAGCGGATACCAGAAAAAGCTAATGGCTAACAGCTAAAAGCCAAAAGCCAACGTGTTAAATTATTGAAAAAAATATTGCAAAATACTTGACAAGGGGGTATTCCGTGTATTATATTTGTGGCGGAATTCCAACAATCTATATTAAACAAGGCTGTAGTGGTTATTCTGACCAACAGCTCTAATCTATTAAAATACATCCAATTATGAACACTACTGAAACCATTCAGCAGCAGGGTAGTCCTGCTCCAAACTTTAACCTTGAGGCAATGGAGAGAGAGGTAAATGCCCTGATAGCTCAAGGCACTAAAGATTTAGAAATTGAACTATGTGAGGAGCGTATTGCCCCATACATAGTAGATATTACCAAGCCTATGAAGCCCGTAAAGCCACTGATATCTATAGATGGCTCGGCAGTCTGTACGGCTGGCAATATCTCAGCCATTGTAGGTGAGCCGAAGTGTAAAAAGACCTTTCTCACTACGGCTTTGGTATCAAGTGCCTTTGCCTATCCATTTGCGGATAGCCTTGCCTTTGATAATGTAAAGGCTAACCCTACGCTCTCGGTGCTATGGTTAGATACCGAGCAGAGCGAGAGCCATGTTCGCAAGGTTGTAGAGCGTATAAATGCCATTACGGGCATTGCTCGCCTGGGCGAACAGACAGATTGTCGCCTTACGATGCTCCGCCTGAGAGAGTTAGAGCCTAAGGAGCGACGAGAGGCTCTACGCGACTCGATACTTGTCCGCCATCCCGATATTGTCGTTATAGACGGTATTGCTGACCTATTGTACAATACCAACGACATTGAGGAGTCGGATAACCTTATTGGCGAGCTCATGGCGCTCAGCACGCAGTACAACTGCCATATTATCAATGTCTTGCATACCAATCCTGGTACTGACAAGGCACGTGGACATATAGGCTCCTCGTTGCAGCGCAAATCTGAGACCGTACTCTATGTACATAAAGATGACAATGTAAGCATTGTTGAGTGTCAGTTTAGCCGTAACGAGCCCTTTGAGCGCTTTGCCTTTACGGTAAACAACACCGGATTGCCAGAGATATGCTCTATGCCTACAGAGACGACGACCAAGGAGGATGAGGTGGTAGCAGTCCTTAACGGTTACTTCTCAGGCTCTTGTGAGCGCAGTGTACTATCCCATAAGCTTGAGCAGGTGCTCGGCTTGGGGCGCTCGGCGGCAACGATGCGCATTGGTCGTGCTGTTCGTAAGGGTATACTTATTGTAGAGGGTAAAAATGTCCGTGTTGCAAGCTCCATTACAAAGGATTTGCCACATGACACATCGCCACAGGGGCATGTAACCGATGTGGCAAGTGTCAATAATGTGTCAGATGTGGCAAGTGTGACAAAAGTGGCAACACCCTACACCAGTGACAATGTGACAGGTGGCACAAGTGCTCCCTACACCGCGCCATACGACGATGACGAGTGCCCATTCTGATGCTCTTCTAATGCCCGTCTATTATCCCCTAAATTGTGCTGACGCTTGTAACCTCCACCTCGGGTGCTATCTTGCGAATAAGACCCTGGAGGACCGTTCCCGTACCAACTTCGGTAAAGTGAGCCACGCCATCCGCCACCATGCGCTCAACACTTTGGCTCCAACGCACAGGCGAGGTGAGCTGTAGGATAAGGTTCTGCTTAATCTTCTCGGGGTCGGTATATGGCTCTGCATCTACATTCTGATAGATAGGGCAGTGGGGCGTACGAAAGGCTGTCTGACTAATCGCCTCAGCAAGACTCTGACGCGCCTGCTCCATCAGGGGCGAGTGGAACGCTCCACCCACAGCAAGTGGCATACAACGACGAGCACCTGCCGCCTTAAGAGCCTCACACGCAGCCGTTACGGCATCAGTCTGCCCAGAGATAACCGTCTGGCCAGGGCAGTTATAGTTCGCCGCCACAACAACGCCATTGGTTTTGCTACAAACCTCCTCAATAGTTCTATTATCCAGCGCAAGCACCGCCGCCATAGTTCCAGGGTTAGAGATACAAGCGCTCTGCATAGCCTCGGCACGAGCAGCCACAAGGCGCAGCGCATCCTCAAAATCAAGGGCACCACAAGCCACAAGGGCAGAAAACTCACCCAGCGAGTGACCCGCCACGGCATCTGCCTGAACGCCCAAGACCACTGCAAGTACAACCGAGTGGAGAAAGACTGCGGGCTGTGTAACATTCGTCTGGCGTAGCTCCTCAGCCGTACCTGAGAACATTATGTCGGTAATCCTAAAGCCCAAAATCTCATTTGCACGCTCGAACATTGCCCTTGCAACATCCGACTGCTCGTACAACTCCTTGCCCATGCCAACTGTTTGTGCCCCCTGGCCAGGAAATACAAATGCCTTCATAATCAATGTTTTATCCTAAACTATCTCTTCTCCATTACAGAGTAGTCGTAGTCACCAATAATATTTGTCTGCGTATATGTTCTACCAAATCGGTCGGTCGCCTCCACGCGAATAGATGCGTTCTTGTTCTTAAGTGTATATTTATATAGGTGGAAGCAGCTTGTAAAGTAGTTGCTACGGCTACGATTCTTCACACCCACAAGGTATCCGATAGCCCACCAGTCCTGACTCGACTTTGTAGATGGCTTGGTTGGGTTGTCGATGCCCGTACCCTCTTTTGGGGTCTCCTTCTTGTACGGAATAAGGGTCATGTCGCCACTATAGACGCCATCCTCGTAGACCTTAACCTTCCAACTGCTGTCGGCATTAAAGACATTGGCAAGTAGCACTCCATCGCCATGCTGCTGTGCAAAGTACTCATACTTTCCGCCACTGAGGAGGTTACCACGGTAGAGGTTAATCTGATAGTCGCGGTCGTTTAGCCCCGTATTGACACCCTGGTAGTACCAGTTTACGATAGTATTGCCCACAATGTCGTAGACTCCATAGCCATTTGGCGTACCGTCACCATTGGTATTTGAGTGCCACCAAGCACCACACACAGCGCCATGAACGTGCTCATAGACACCCTTTGAGAGTGTAGGCTCGTTGCGAGTGTAGTGTGTATGGCCCGCCATAATGTGCGCCTCGTCGTACTGCGCAAGTAGAGATATTACATTCTGCACATTCTTATTTGAAGAGTTCACAAGTGGGATATGCACGCAGAGGATAACCAGCTTGTCCTTCGGAACAAAGCTCAAATCCTGACGTAGCCACTCATACTGCTCGTCGCTAAAGCCGAGAGAGTAGTCGCCACCCTTGTTGTTTGAGTTCCAGAGCATATCGCGCATAGAGATTATATGTGCATCGCCACGATTCCACGAGTAGTTTATCGGACCAAAGATATCCTCAAAGAGTCGCTGTGCCTTGATGTTGTAGGTCGATGAGTTCTCATCCGGCTCAATCGGTGCGCTACCATTAAAATATAGGTAGTCGTGGTTACCCATGGTCTGGAATACTGGGAATCCGACCTTATCCTTAGCCATATGCTCGCACATATGAGGCATGTGTGGGTTGGTGTTTGAGCTGTCGCCCGAGCTGACAATATCACCCAGCGTTACGCCATAGCATGGCACACCCTTAGCCGCTGCATGGGCCTTAAAGTGCGGCACAGACTCCTTCTGGAAACGATTTCGGTTAGACTCGCTACTACACTGAGGATCCGCAAAACAGAAGAGCGAGAAGCTATCTTGCTTGCCACCGCTTGCGCGAACAACGGTAAAGTTGTACTCAAATCTCTCCGGCTCATACTTGGTAAAGAAGTATGGCTGACCCTTGCTGTTTATATTCACATCGCAGTCCGCAGGGATTGAATAGAAGATATACCACGCATCCTGATGTGGAGTGAGCGAATACTTACCATTATTATCGGTCTGCACCACCGAGAAACCATCCGATACGGATACACCCACCGCAGGCTTGCCGTCGCTATACTTTATCACTCCTCGCGCAACCGTTCCAGGCTCTGGTGTTGGCTCCTGCTTGGTGTAGTTGGTCCAGTATTGCCCTACGTTAATATTCTCAGCGCTCTCTACCTTCTCAAAGTTCGCCTCTGCAAGAGTTAGTGTATATACATCGCCCGCAGAGAGTTTTACTGCAGGTGCTACGCAGAAACGATACTCCGCCTTGTCGGTTGTAATGTCGCAGATAACCTTGTCAGAGGTAGCCTTAAAGTCAGTAGGGTAGATAGTTAGCCAACCATCCTTGCTACTTCCCTGCGTAGGCTTTGCATAGTTTAGCTTTACCGCCTTGCTGTCGTCAGCCACAAGCTTTGACGTTGCAACGGTATATGTTGCGCTACCTGCAAGACAGTTTATCTTCGATGTCAGAGTCACCGACCCTATTAGGTGCGGCTCTTTGAGTGTAATATCAAACTTTACAGCCGATACCACTGCCGACATTGAGATTGTGCCATCCTTGCCTACAGAGCCATACATCGGACTCTTAACGCCCGTATTTGCACTCTTGTTGGTAGTATGCTCCTGCGTTGTAGGGATGTTAAAGGTTATCTTATCCCCCTTTATCGCCACATTGTCATACGGATAGGCGGCATAGAGGGCCTTGCTATCACTCTCAAGCGAGCCGGTAAACTTAGCCGTAGAACTTCCCGCACCCGACTTAAGGGTGTACTCACCTGCCTTTGTAAGGTCTGTAAGGAGCAACCTATCGCCCTCACTCCAAAAGAGGTGCAATAGATTGTCGCTACCAATAGTTGCTGCCGTACGGGTGTAGTGGTTGTCAATCTTTACCACCACCTCGCTCAGCGATTGGCTATCTTCAACTTCAGGCTGCTGAGGCTCAGCCACCTCGGGCTTTGAACAGGCTGCAAATAACAGCGCTATCAGGGTCAATACCTTTGTAGTAATTTTCATCTTGTAGGTTATTAAGTTTCCCACAAAGGTAATAATAATTTGCTTAATAGCAAATTGCCACACTACATTCCACCTCCCAATGCCTTGAATAGCTCAATGTAGGCGATGTATTGGCTGGCAATGATATTCGAGTACTGCATCTGCGCATCGTATAGCGACCTCTCGGCATCTATAACCTCAAGATATGAGCTCAACCCACTCTTATAGAGCGCCACCGATAGGGTAGCAATCTGCCTATTTGCCTCAATCAGACTCTTATATCGCTCTGCCTGCTCCCTGGTCGTGCGTATAGCCACAAGGGCATTCTCAACATCCATAAGGGCTGCAATAAAGCTCTGACGATAGTTGTACAGCGCTTGGTTGTAACTCTCAACAGCTGCCTTTTCAGCACCCTTTAACGCCCCAAAACGGTAGATAGGCTGCGCAAAACTCAGCAGCGCACTCCATCCCCAATTCTCACCCTTGAGAATCCCTGAGAGTTCACTCGACACCACACCGCCCTCAGCGGTAAGTGATAGAGTTGGCAAGCGAGCTATTCGCGCCATTTTAGCCTTTGCAGCACTTTGAGCCATCTGGGCATATGCCGCTGCAATATCGCTGCGACGATAGAGTAACTCCGACGGCACACCTATAGGTATATCTATTGACGGCGAGTGACTTATCGCATTTATATCAACCTTTTTGTAGGCAACCGTATCGACCACTTCATCCGAAAGGAGCTCGCTTATCGCTGTAAGCGTCTGCCTCACCTGCCTCTCATAGAGGGGTATATCTGCCTGAGCAGTATAGAGCAGACTTTTCGCCTGCTGTCGGTGTACACCCGTAGCCAATCCACGAACAAATAGCGAGTCTGTCAGCAGGGCAGTCTGACCCCTCAGGCGAGAGCTCTCAACAGCCACATTAAGGTCGCGCTGATACTGAAGTAGCGTGTAGTATAGCGTCGCCACCTGAGCCGAAAGGGCGAGCCTCACACCCTCATATTGCCACTGGGTGTAATCAACCTCTGCCTGCGCAATGATATTGGCACTTCTCAGCGAGCCAAAGAGTGGAATCTCCCAGCTCACCGTAGGCTCAAGGGCGTAGTGCTGGGTAAAGCTCTTACCACTCTGCGTAATCCCCACCTCGCGTCCCAATGCAAAGGCAGGTAGACTCTCCGAGCGAGTAACCCTCGCGCTATGCTGCGCCTGAAGAACTTTTGACACCGCAATTTGCAGGTCGTAATTCCTACTCAACGCTGTGGTTATAAGTCGGTTAAGGGTCGTATCGCCAAAGACCTCCCACCACCTTTCACAACTTAGTAGACTATCTACTCTGTACCCATCTTGATAACTATACCTCTCGGGTACATCAACCGTAGGGGCGACAAGATGGGGGTTACAACCCACACACAGCGCCATAAGGCACACTATTGAAACATACTTTTTCATCGTGCTAAAACTCGTTTTACAAGGTAATAGAGGGCAGGGTAGAGCACCACTCCGAGGGTTGTAGCAGTAACCATACCACCCACAAGCGCCATGCCCATAATATTTCGCGCTGTAGAGTATACACCACTTGCAAGCAACAACGGCAATGAGCCGAGTATAAATGCCGCCGCGGTCATCACTATCGGCCTAAGGCGTATCTTTGCCGCCTCAAGGGTCGCCTCACGGAGTCCCATACCCTGACTCTGCAAGGTAGATGCATACTCAACCACAAGTATTGAGTTCTTTGCCGCCAAGCCGATGAGCATAACCATCGATATCTGGGTGTATATATCCACCACATAGCTCTTTGACACCAGGTGCGCCACAGCGATAAATACCAGCGCTCCGAGCAGAGCCAACGGCACCGCCGTAATAATTGCCACGGGCAGCGAATAACTCTCGTAAAGCATTGAGAGTATGAGAAACACAAAGAGTATTGAGATAGCGTAGACCCACACATTCCCACCTCCTCCTTCGCTACTCTCCAGAGCCGTAGTGCCACTCCACTCAATGCCCATATCGCCAGGCAGTGTAGTGGTGGCAAGGCTCTGAATTATCTCCATCGCCTGACCAGTTGACACTCCACTCTTTGGTGTTACAGTCACCTCTGCCGCCCTGTAGAGGTTAAACTGACGCTCAAATGCCACGCCAAAGTCATCCTCTACCGTCACGAGCGTTGAGAGTGGGATACTCTTGCCATCCGACGAGGTGACAAAATAGCTCTCCAACGAGCGACTATCCAGACGAAACTCCGGCGCCGCAGCTATATAACTGCGATACAAGCGACCAAAGCGGGTAAAGTTGTCGATATACGCCCCTCCAAGCATAGCCGAGAGCTGACTGTAGAGTTCGCCCAGATTTACACCCTTCATCAGCGCCGCACCTCTGTCTACAACAATGCGCTTCTGAGGCATACGGTTGTCAAACTGCGTAACTGCACGCTCTATCTTTGGATTAGCATTGAGAGAGGCAAGCAGCGAGTCCAGATTCTGTGCAAGGTAGTCGTTACCCCTGCCCTCCTTGTCTGTCAGCGCAAAGGTTACACCTGACACCACTCCAAGACCAGGAATTGCAGGCTGAATAAAGGCGTAGCTTACAATCTGCGGAGATAGTGGAGATAGCTCTTCTGAAAGAATAACCGCCAACTCCTCCGCCGAGGTTGTTCGTTCAGAGTAGGGCTTGAGCTTCACGAATATCACACCGCTATTTGTCGTTGCTGTACCCGAGAGCATATTGAATCCCGCCACCACGGCGCTACTCTCCACCTCTCTGTGCGAGCAGACCATGCTATTAACCTTCGCCATTGAGCGTTCAGTCACCTGCAACGACGATGCCGCAGGCGTTGTCACCGCAACCATCACATAACCTTGATCCTCATCTGGCAGAAATCCCGAGGGGAGTAGCCTCCACAGAGCTACAATACCCACAAGTGTCACCACTACAGCCATAGCGACCGCTTTAGTTCGCACAACTACGCTATCTGTAACACGTAGATACCTACTTGTCAAGTAATCAAAGCCTCTGTTAAATGCCCCAAAGAGTCCACTATTCCGCCTTTGGCGAGGTTTGAGCAGCAGAGCACACAGCGCAGGTGTAAGGCTCAGCGCACAGAGTGTAGAGATAAATACCGCCACCGATATTGTCACTCCAAACTGCTGAAACAGCTTGCCCGTCACACCTCCCGTAAAGCTCACTGGCACAAAGACCGCAAGCAGAACTACCGAGGTGGCGATAACTGCTCCGCTAACCTTACCCATCGCACTCACAGTCGCCTCAAAGGGTTTCATTCCACCCTCAATGCCCACCTGCACAGCCTCCACGACAACTATTGCATCGTCTACAACAAGTCCGATAGCGAGCACTAACGCCAGTAGCGACACTACATTGATACTTAGTCCAAAGAGCGGAAAGGCTATAAACGTACCTATTATAGATACCGGAATTGCCACCACGGGAATAATCGTTGCACGCCAATCCTGAATAAAGAGAAAGATTATCACCACCACAAGCAGTAGCGAAGCCAACAGAGTCAGCGCAATCTCCTCAATACCAGCGCGAATACTCTGTGTGCCGTCTACAATGGTTGTGTAGCTAACTCCATCAGGAAAGCTCTTTGCCGCCTGCTCCATCTGCGCCATTACCCTGTCTGCCACAGCAACCGCATTGCTCCCAGGCTCCTGATAGACCACCATCACCGCCGTAGGCCTACCGTCAAAGAGCGATTGTGTTCCGTAACTCTCCACGCCGAGCGACACATCTGCCACCTGACCCAGCGTTACACGCTTACCGTCAGGCGTGCTCTTGACAACAATCTCCTTAAACTGCTCAGCAGTTGAGTACTGCTCTGGCAGCGTTATGGTATAGGTATACTCTGTGCCCTCAGGGGCTGGCTCCGCACCAAACTGACCAACTGGATAGGCAGCCGATTGCACCGCTATGGCGTTGGTAATATCTGCCACAGAGAGGTTGTAGTACTCCAACACATCGGGCTTGAGCCACACTCGCATAGCGTACTCCGAAGCTCCCATAATCTGCACCTTACCCACTCCATCTACCATCAGCAATCTATTCTGAAGGTTGATATAGGCATAGTTAGATATAAACTGCTCGTCATACCTGCCGTCGCTCGTAATGGCATAGACGATAATAAATCCACTCTGGCTCTTGCGTGTCACAACGCCCTGCTCAACAACCTGCTCGGGCAGTAGTGACATCGCAGCAGAGACATTGTTCTCAACCGCTACGGCATTCATATCGGGATCTGTTCCTGGCGCAAAGGTCACCTGCAGGTTCATCGTGCCATCAGAGCCACTCACCGCCTCCATATAGAGCATATCGCTCACACCCATGATATTCTGCGCAATAGGGGTGGCAACGCTCTGACTAACCCTCTCTGCATCCGCACCATTATAGGTGGCACTCACCTCCACAACCGGTGGTGTAATGTCGGGATATTGCTCTATTGACAGGTCAAAGATTGATATAATTCCCAGAAAGAGCACTATGATACTGAGCGAGATAGCCGCTATAGGTCGTTTGATAAAAAAGTCTTTCATAATACACTATTAACCTTCTGACCATTAGTCAATTTAACATTGCCATCTAAAGCTACGCTTTCGCCACTATTCACCCCCGTAAGCGTAATACTCTTTCCGTCATTTCCAACCACCGTCACCTGACGATACTCAGCCACAGAGTCAGCGCCTATTATCCACACAGAACTCACTCCCTGAATCTGCCTTACAGCGCTTGCAGGCACAATAGTCTGCCTCCTATACTCACCTACATTGGCACTTAGGCGAGCAAACTGCCCCGACTTGAGCAGATAGTTTGGATTTGGAAAGGTGACAACTATAATTATTGTCCCTTCAGTATCCGCCACAGCACTCTTTGTATAGCTATATTTTCCCTTAAATGGATATACAGAACCATCTGCAAGCGAGAGGGTTATATCCGAGAGTAGGCTCTCATTGTTGTATGTAAACGACTTGCGCCCTGAGAGCTTTAGATAGTCAGCCATCGGAATGGCAATATCGGCACACAGAGTATCTATATTCTCAATCCGCGTGAGCGTTGAGAACTTTGTACCCGGACCGACATAATCGCCCACATAGGCCTCGGAGGCTGAGATAACACCATCTATAGTTGCTCGGATAGTGGTGTATTCCACCTCAAGCTCGCTATTTTTAACCCGTTGCTCTGCCGATGCAGTAGATGCCTTTGCCGCCTCATATTGAGCCTTATACTGGTCAAACTGCGCCTGACTTATCGCATCAATAGCCACCAATGGCACGGCGCGATTGTAGTTATTCTGCGCCTCGATAGCATTAGCCTTTGCCGTCTCGAAGTCTGCTCTGGCAGATAACAGATTAGCCCACTGCTCTCTGTCATCAATGCGAAAAATCACCTGACCACGCTTTACGGGCATACCATTGTCAAAGAGCTTGGCTGAGAGATAGCCACTCACTCGGGGTTGCACAACAGCCACATAATTGGGCTGTAGGGTAGCGATAAAACCCTGCCGTGTAACGACACTATCCGAGATAACTTTTACCACTTTAATCGGTTGATTACTCTCCACAACTGGTTTTGCAGTTTGTTTACACGACACTAAGCAGAGCAGTAGTGCCAATAAGATATTCAACTTGTTCATAAAATCGGTTTTTACCCAGCCCAAGTCAAAAAATATACCGTAACAATGCCATATAAAGGCAATTTTAAGTAAAAATGGTAAATTTATTGAAGAAATATTTGCAAAATTCACAAACCTATTTTACATTTGTATAAGCAAATTGCTAATAATTAATAAAAACTTGAAATTATGAAAGAGTTAGTAGAGAAAATCAATGCACAGATTGCAGAGCTCCAGGTAAACGCTGCTGCACAGGTTGAGAAGGGTAACAAGGCTGCTGGCACACGTGCTCGCAAGGCTGCTCTTGAGCTTGGCAAGCTTCTTAAGGAGTTCCGTAAGGTTTCTGTTGAGGAGGCTAAGAAATAAGCGTCTGGCAACAAAAGATAAAGGCTGTTCTCTTTTGAGTTCAGCCTTTATTTTTTTACATTACACACTAAGAAGTACCTAAAACGCCTCGTTTAGCACAACCTGAAAGCCGTTAATCAGCCTACCATTAACTCTGCTACCAAAGCCGTAATCAAAACGGATATTGACACGCTTTTTGAGCTCCCACCTTAATCCAACACCATAATTAGGTAGGGTATGGCTCCACTCAAAAGTGTTCCAACTGCTAAAACAGTTTCCAGCACCGCCCCAAAGAGCGACACCTACTCGTCGCCATATATTCTGACGAAGCTCCGCCTGAGCAGTAACCATATTTCTATCCGTAAATCTACCCTCATAATATCCACGCATACGCGATTTACTACCCATACGGGCGTACAACTGCCATGGGGTATGCTTACTATTGCTCTCTCCATACAAATCGAGTGCAAGAGTAGCACCCCGCCACAACCTCTGGTAGTAAGATGCAGTCGCTGTAAAACGCCATGTATTATCATCAATATTCGCCAACGCTTTAGGGCGCACCATCGCCTGTAGACTTAGATAAAGACCGCGATAGGGATTAGGGATGAAGTCACGACTGTCATACTCCAACAGTAGTGACAATCCCGTAGAGAGGCTCTCGGTTTTACCCCCATCGATATATGGCTTAATCAACTCTCTGTCGCTCTTTTTTGTATAGATATAGTCAAAATTAACCCTCGCACCTACATATACATTTCTGTATATACGATGATAGTACGACACCTCTACCTGCTGGCTATTAGAGGTGTATTTTATAGGAGTATTCTCTCTTGCAGCATCATATCCCAAGCCCCAGAAATTGGTCGGCTGATTCACAAAATTGAGCTTGTAGAGCAATCTGTTACGATTGTCCCTAAAGATATTAACTCCGTCAATGCCAACGTTATAGACACCCCTGAGTGTTGCACTTGCGTAAATTGACGCCACAGATGGAGACAGCTGCAAATTATCCCTGTCAATTCGGTACAATCCCGCCGCCATAACACCCAAGCCCAACCCGATGGTTGACGAGTATGTTGGCGCACCAATAACAGTAAAATCGACCTTTTTAGTCGCCGTTTGGTCCGTAGTGCTCTGCTCAAAATAGTTGGACACCCTCTGCCAACCACTCGGCTTTTGAGCTGTTTGGGCCATTGGAGTATAGGCGTAACTAATAGTATCCCTGCCATTGACAAGGATACCACGCTCCTGAGATAGCGCTGTACAAACGACAGCCACAGTTGCCGCAAATGTTAATATAGCACGCCTAAATAGCATTGTCAATACCTATTGTTGCAGTTCGCCTTCCAACTTGTCGAGCAACACCTTACAACCATTCTCCAACATATTAAGCACAAGATAGAAGCCCTCAGCACCCTCGTAGTAAGGGTCAGGCACATAGGTGTAGTCTGGATAGTCGGTCATAAACTCCGCCATACGATATAGCTTGTTGAGATATTTTCTCTCAGGCGATAGACGACTTACTCGCTCATAATTGTTGTCGTCCATAACAATAATCATGTCAAAGTCATAAAAGTCATCCTCACAGATCGTCCTAGATCTATGCGTAAGATTGTAGCCACGCTCCAAGGCTGCTCGGCGCATACGAGGGTCCGGCAATTCGCCCTTATGACCCGAATATGTTCCGGCAGAATCAACCTCTATCTTATCTTGTAATCCTCTCTGAGCGACCATCTGCTCAAGGATTCCATTCGCCGCCGGAGAGCGACAAATATTTCCCAGGCAGACAAAAAGAACTCGTTTTTTCATTGATCTATTTTGTTGCAGTTATAAAATATTCACCCTGAGTAAGTGTTAGCTCTACACCCTCATTGCCATTACAAGCAATGGTAGTATATCCTTGTGGCACAATAATTTTAGCCACTGTACTTGCAGGAACGGTTAATGTCATTTCAAGCCTGCACTCTTTACGTTCTGCAGAGAGGACAATGTTACTACTCTCTGTTGGCACAACGCTCTTAACACGAGTTAGCGTAGCAAGGTTTGGAGATACCCTAAACTGCTCGAACTTAGGTGTTATAGGCTCAATACCTGCAATATACTGCGAGAGAATTGTAAGTCCACCACCACTCCACGCATGGTTGTATGTGCCGTTACCGCTCTTATACTTCATACCCTTACCACCGGTGTACTCCCACCCCTCCCATAGGGTAGAGTGAGGTGCAGCAACCATCTCGCCAAAGCGCTGCTCCAAACGCTTAAGAGCATCCTCATAGTAGCCCATTGTACACAGCGCCTCAAGGACATATTTCTCCATATACGGACTGGCGTTGTAGTATGTAGCAAAGAAGTTGCGCATTATCTCATAGCGCTCCTCTGGCACAAAACCCGCAAGGATAGCCATTGCCTGCACTCTATCATCAGGAACATCCTTATAACCGGCAGATTTGTAGTGCTGTAGCTCCTCATTCCAATATGTACTATTGAAGGTGTAACGCATCTTATCATACATCTGCTCCGCCATCATCGCATCGCTCTTATGGCCAGTAATTCGCGCCATCTGTGCAAAACCCTTAAGCGCAAGGGCATACCAACACTGCTGAAGCGCTGGCTTGTCAATATTTTTACCCCAGTCACCCCAGTACCAGCCACCACGGCGAGTCTTTACAAGTCCACTATTCTGTGGTTCCCAAACCTCAAACAGATATTTGCGCACGCGTGGATATACATCTGCAATAGTCTGAGTGTCACCAGTATACATGTAGTATGTATAAAATCCGTAATAACCCACACTGGCAAGCATCTGACACGGTAGTTCGCTCTTATACCATCCTGGAACAGGAGATGCGATAACTCCATTTGGCTGTTGCCAATTCATAAGCTCCAAGATAGCCTTGCGGGTGAGTAGATGTGCGCGAGAGTCAAAGAGATAACCCGCCTCGCCAAGCTCAACAACAACATCACCCCACCATTGTGCTCGCTCACGGTCTGGACAGTCCATATAGTTATCACGCATGGTTACGTATAGAGTTCTTGCAGCCTTCTGCCACAACTTATTACAGAACTCATTATCACACTCAAATGAGCCGACAAAATCAGAGTTATAACCGCTCTCGCGATACTTTAACTCAAGCACTTCAACACCTTGTGGCACATAGTATAACACAGAGTGTCCATTAGTCCAAATAGGGGTCTCAAACTCCTGCTCTCCCTCTTTAGCAATGTACTCTGTTTTGAAGCTTCTAGCCTCGCCAATCCAGTAGTCATCAGTGCAGATTGTAATCTTCTCGCCACCCTTAGCCTTCAGTTTAATATATGGCGTAACATGGGCGTTGTAGGGGAGAAGACACTCAATAGCACCCTCACTATTGAGTGTTCGGCCCTCATACTCCCTAAGTTCGCTCCAATACCACTGAGGAATAGGTCGTTCAACAAAAGCACCCCACTCAGCCTCCTCAGGCGAAACCACAACGGCATCGCTCCACTTGCTATCATTGAACTTCGCAGAGGCAAACTCTACAGCCTTACGTGCATCGTAACCCACATTTGCACCCGCAAGACGATACTGTTTCTGTCCCTTTGGATTCTCATCTTCTGGCGCCCAAAATGCATCATATCTCACGGCTTTCCAACCGCTATCACTGACAACATTACCAAGAAGTGTGTTTAACTCAAACCTTAGTCCCGGAGTTGCTGAAGGTCTGTGGCTAAATGAGTTGCGACCATAGTATTGAACTAATACTGCAATTGTGTTACGGCCAAATTTAAGATTAGGCACATCCTCAAAAACATCATAATAGCTATCTGTAGGATTTGGACCTCGCTTGAGTCCACCCTCACGCACAACCAGTTCTCCATTCACATAGAGCCAATACTTAGTATCAGCAGCTATCTTCAGCGATGCTCCTCTTCCACTTATGAGCATAAACTCCTTACGAAAACATTGCCATTCACCATCTGCAATAGGCTCTGCTGTGGTGATAATCTGAGGCTCGCTGCTACAAGAGCAGAATAGAATTACAGACAATAAAATAAATTTAACGAGATTTTTCATACAAGTTGGCTAAATATTATATACCTTTGTACAAAGGTAATAAATTTTCCAATATGAAACATACAATTCCCATCAAAATGGAGTACATCGCTCCAGAATTTTCTATATATACAATGTATGCAGAGCGCGGCTTTGCATTAAGTCTTGAAGATCCCCAATTAGACCCTGAACAAGAGTGGTAGTTATGAAACGAGTTCTATTTATATCAATTTTAGCAACACTGCTGACAGCTTGTACGGCAGAGTTTACCGAGGAGATTGCGCCACTATCTCCTCAAACGCTTAATGTATCTTTTGAGGAGGATACTCGAATCTCACTAAACAATGATGGTAAAACCGTCTGGAATGCAGATGACAAAGTATCAGTATTTTACCACTCTTATGTAAATGAATGCTGGAAGTATACTGGAGCTACTGGCTCAACAAATGGACATCTTGTAAATCAAGGTGAATCCAACGAGCAGACAACTGATAGAATTGTCGCTGTATATCCGTATAACGACAACTACCTCCTTACAGACAGCTCTTTATCGCTAATCATCCCGAATAGACAGTCATATGCCAACAATAGCTATGGTCTAGGTGATAATATCATGATTGCATCAACCCGTGGGTACAATCTATATTTTAGAAATGTATACGGATACCTACGCCTTTCTCTCTCAGGCGATAAAAATATTGAGAGTATAGAGATTAAGGGTAATAACAACGAGATTATCGCTGGTAAGGCAACCATTGGACTCCAAAATCTCGATATAACATTTAACGGTAACAGTTCAAAGAGTATAACTATCGACTGCCAAGATGGGGTACAGCTCACTGAGGCTCCAAAGACCTTCCACTTTGCCCTTGCACCGCAAACCTTTACTAAGGGCATCACTATTACTATTTTGTGCACTGATGGCGAAAAGATAGTCAAGAGCACATCTAAAGCAGTCAATATCGAGCGTAACCACATCCTGCCAATGGCAAACCTTGACTACACCTCTTCACTCAGTGTGCTGCAACGCAATGCTCTGATTGAGCTATACAACTCAACTGGCGGAAAAAACTGGAAAAATAACAAAAATTGGTGTAGCACATTGCCAATATCTACTTGGCATGGCGTAGAGTGTGATAATAACGGAGTTGTCATAGGGTTAAACCTTGCAAATAACAACCTTAATGGTACATTACCTCAGTCATTTGCAGTACTTATGGATAGCTGTAAGTATTTGAATGTCGGCTTTAATTCACTTTCGGGAGCTGTTCCACAGAGTGTTATTGAACACAAAAATTGGCAATATCTATGGGGTGACATTCTCAGTAGCACCAATCTTGAATATAACTATTCAGATATCCCATTCCCAGAGTTTACGATCAAAGACACTGAGGGTGTAGAGGTAACATCCGAGAGTGTATGGAGGGATAAAAAAGTTGTAATTTTCTATGGCTGGAATGAGAACTGCCTTAATACACTGTATGGCACAATCTACAACCTCTACCAAACCTACTCAAAGTTGGGTCTAGAGGTGCTTGGTTGGACTACAGAGTATTTTTACAACAACTACTATTTTGAAGGAGGTTATGGCATCTTCCCGTGGAAAACATATCCACAGCTACCTGGCTCTGCAAATACCTTCCGCCCTGGTTGTGGTTATTATCCGACAGCATATCTACCTGCAGTGACAATTTTTGGCGAGGATAGAAAATTGATTTACAGCACTAGTTTCAGTACAACATTCAGAGCTTCAGATATTGAAAATACAGTTGAGAAAGCTCTGACATCAAATGGCTACACAAGCACAGATTTTTCAAAGGATGGCGAGGCAAAACTTCTTCAGAAGTCAACTGAAGGCAATGGTATAGATATAGTACTTATGGGTGATGGATACTCAGACCGTCTAATAGCTGACGGAACTTACGACAAGGTTATGAGCACCGCCATGGAGGCGTTCTTTAGCGAGGAGCCATACAAGAGCCACCGCAATCTCTTCAATGTCTACTCAGTTAAGGCAGTATCCCACAACGAGAGTTTTACCAAGGGTAGCAGAACTGCTTTATCCTCATATTTTGGAGAGGGAACACATGTTGGTGGTGACGATAGTGCAGCGATGAATTATGCTCTCAATGCCATCGAGTACTCACGACTGGGAAATTCAACCATTATTGTTATGCTCAACTCGCCTAAGTATGCCGGCACTTGTTATATGTACTATCCAGACGGATACTCAAGTGGCAACACGCTAAATAATGACCATGGACAGGGATTGTCAGTATCATATTTCCCTATTGGTGTAGATGATGTAGCTCTTCAGCAAGTACTTGCACACGAGTCTTGCGGTCACGGCTTTGCAAAGTTAGCTGATGAATATTCATATCAAGAGTATGGAATGATTCCAAATAACGAGAAGCGCGATGTATGCACAATGCAAGAGTTTGGCTGGTTCCGCAACGTAGACTTTACGGATGACCCGGAAAAGGTTTTGTGGTCACACTTCCTTGCAGACACACGATACAGATATGATGGTTTGGGTCTATTCTTGGGTGGTTATACCTATTGGAGTGGCGTTTGGCGTCCTACAGACAATAGTATTATGCGCCACAATACTGATGGCTTTAATGCGCCATCTCGCGAGCGAATCTACTACCGAATTCATAAGCTCGCCTACGGCACAAGTTGGCAGTATAACTACGAGGACTTTGTCGCTTTTGACGCTGTAAGCCGCAAGACATCAGCCGTCAAAGCCGCTTCAGAGCCACTGATTATGCGACCTACAGAACACACTCCGCCAATTATCCGTCCATACTCATGGAGTGAGGCTCTCAAGAGATAATACAAACAATAACGGCACCCTAAAAAGGTGCCGTTACTGTTTATCTATCAATCACTTACTCAACAGGTAGTGGAGTAGGACGGTTAAAGGTTTGCGTGTAAGACTTTCCGTCTGGGGTTGTGAGGGTAATCTCAACTGGTGCTGTTGCAGAAGATGTCTTAAAACAGAACATATTTGCAGCACGAGAGAGACGATTGGTCTTCTTGCTCTCCTTCTTGGTCTTAAAGATATTTGGCTTAGCAAAGATAACCTTTGCAGCAAGTGGGTCAGAGTCTGTAGTCTTCTCAATCTTCAGAGGCTTGCCATTCTCTGTAGCGGTCAGGGTGCAGCCACTCTCCCAAGTCCAGCAGTTTACATAGACATAGTTCTTGTACTTTGTACTAGAGTAGTCAATCTGATTCTTTTGAAGTTTACACAGATATTTGAGCTCCTTGCTTGCCTTATAGACCTTGGCAACCTCATTCATATCATAAGCTCTGAAAGGGTAGGCAGAGCCTCCCTCGGTGCTATACCAACGCTTACTAAACTCGCCGCCATTGAATGTACAGAGGTAGAGGCCTGCATCAGCACCATCCTCGCCAATATTGACACCACTCTTGCCAGGTGTAGTCCACAAATCGCCACCTATAGAGGTTACATTATACTCAACAATGTTTGGATACTCTGGATGTACATACGACACAGTACGATGAGAGTGACCAGAGAAGAATTTTACAGAGTCAAAACCTTTTACGAGCTCAACCAAAGCCTCGCTTTTACCATCTGCAAATCCATACACCTGCTCTCCATCATTATTGATAGTAAATAGCGGAGCATGCATACAGATAACAAGTGGGGTAGACTTATCAACCGACTGCAAATCCTTTGCGAGCCAAGCCATCTGAGCATCATCTACATAGAGGTCATAGTTGCGACTTCCAACAACACCTTTAGCCATCTTCTGGTTCTCTTTAACCTCATTTTTGTAGACAATATTATCAAGCATCACAAAGTGTACTCCACCACGATTCATTGAGTAGAATGTAGGGCCAAAGGTATCCATATATCGCTTAATGGCATTGACATTTGGATTGTCAGTTGCATGAACAGCCGGGTCATAATCATGGTTTCCATTCACACAATAGAATGGCATTGGAAAACCATTATCAGCAAGGTGCTGCGGTACAGACTCAATGCTTAGTCCTGTTGCATACCAGAATCTATCCCAAGTAACGTCGCCAAGATTTACAGCAAACAGATTACCACCTGCATCTTGAGCTGCACGATTAATCGCTGGCATAGCAAGCTCCTTAAAGTACTTAACATCCTCACGCTTAGGATCGTTACAGAAGTGTGTATCGGAGAACATGAGCACAGAGAATGTACTATCATCGACCTTTTTAAGTTCAAAGTCATGACGCTCCTTAACATTCGCAGCCTCCATAGTCTTAGCCCAGAAAGCGGGGCGCACAGAGTCCTTCATCTGAGGCTCATAACCCGATGGGGTAGTGATATATACAAGGCCATAAGGCTTTGTGGAGGTGATATTATAGACACCTCTGTCATTTGTATAGACAATCTGCTCACCATCTGTAACAGCTACGCCAGAGATAGCTTTGCCGTCACACTTAACAACTCCCGTAAGCGTTGTTCCTTTTGGGGAGCAAATACAATCACACGCTGTAGAGAAAAGAATAGCTACCAGCGGTAGTAGTTGGGTTAGGAATCGTCTCATTATGCAAAATATTTATAGAAAAGTGGAATAGACTTAAGTCCCAAATCAAACTGGTCGAGGCCATAACTCTCATTAGGTGAATGGATTGCATCCTTAGATAGGCCAAAGCCCATAAGAATAGATTTAATACCAAGCACCTGCTCAAAGCAGCTGATTACACCGATAGAGCCACCTGAATATACAGGAACCGGAGTCTTGCCAAACACCTCAGCAATAGCCTTCTCGGCAGCCTTATAAGCAGCCATATCTGTTGGTGATACATATGGTACGCCACCGTGCATTGGGCGAACATCGACCTTAATTCCCTTAGGCGCAAGGCTCTTAAAGTGCTCCTTAAAGAGTTTTGTAATCTTATCCGGAGTCTGATATGGCACAAGTCGCATAGTAATCTTTGCAGAGGCTACAGCTGGGATAATAGTCTTGCTACCCTCGCCAGTATAGCCGCTCCACATACCGTTAATCTCGAAAGTAGGGCGGACACCCACTCTCTCAAGGGTTGTATAGCCCTCCTCGCCAGCCACGGCATTTACACCGATAGATGCCTTGTACTTGCGAGTGCAGAAAGGCACTTTATTCAGAGCCTTACGCTCCGATGCACTGAGTTCGCGAACATCGTCATAGAAGCCAGGGATGTTAATGTGACCATCCTCGCCAACAACCTGTGAGAGCATCTTTGAAAGCACCATAGCTGGGTTATATACAGCACCGCCGTAGATACCTGAATGGAGGTCTGCCGCACCATTAGATACAGACACCTCTACACCAGCAAGACCACGAAGGCCGCAAGTGATAGATGGAGTATCAAGGCCGAGCATAGATGTGTCAGAGACGAGAATTACATCAGCCTTGAGCATCTTCTTGTGTGTTGCGCAGAACTTGCTAATCTGGGTAGAGCCGCTCTCCTCCTCGCCCTCAAGCAAGAATTTAACATTACAAGGTAGAGAGTCTGTTGCGCACATAGCCTCAAAAGCCTTAATGTGCATAAAAGACTGCCCCTTATCATCGTCCGCACCACGACCATAGATTCTACCATCCTTAATCACAGGCTCAAATGGCTCTGTAGTCCACTCATTAAGTGGCTCTGGTGGCATAACGTCATAGTGGCCATAGACCATAACTGTCTTTGCCTTTGGCGATACAATCTTCTCACCATATACAATAGGTGCACCCTCGGTTGCAATAACCTCAGCGCTATCTGCACCCGCCTTAACAAGCGCAGCAGCAAGATGTTCTGCACAACGCTGACGAGCATCAGCATACTCAGTCACCGCACTGATAGATGGGATGCGAAGAAGTTCAAATAGTTCCTCCAAAAAACGCTCTTTATTTGCGTCAATATACTCTCTAACTTTATCCATATTTAATAGTTTTATAGGTTGCAAATTTCACTAATCTCTCTGATAAATCGCTGAGCTAACTCATCCGCCTTAGTGGCAGTTTTTGCCTCGGTGTAGATACGAATAATTGGCTCTGTATTTGACTTGCGAAGGTGTACCCAACTCTCTGCAAAATCAATTTTTACACCATCTATATCGTTCACATCCTCAGATGCATAACGGTTCTTCATTTCAAGCAACACTTTATCTACATCAATAGCCGGTGTAAGCTCAATTTTATTCTTTGATGCAAAGTATGCTGGATATGTTGCACGCAGAGCTGTCATTGACATATTTCTCTTTGCAAGATAGGTGAGGAAAAGGGCAGTGCCAACAAGTGCATCACGACCATAATGAAGCTCAGGATAGATAACTCCGCCATTGCCCTCACCGCCAATAATAGCACCTGTCTCCTTCATCTTTGCAACTACATTAACCTCTCCTACAGCTGAAGCAGCATAACTTCCACCATGACATTCAGTTACATCTCTTAATGCACGTGAAGAGCTGAGGTTTGAAACGGTATTACCAACACCCTGAGAGAGAATATAATCAGCTACCGCAACAAGTGTATACTCCTCCACAAACATTGTTCCATCCTCATTAACAAATGCCAATCGGTCCACATCTGGATCTACAACAATACCTAAATCTGCACCCTCGCGAACAATAACCTCTGAAATCTCTGTGAGATTCTGCGGCAGTGGCTCAGGGTTATGTGCAAACTCACCCGTTGGCTCACAGTTAAGCTCAACTACCTCACACCCCAATTCTCTGAGCAATTTTGGTATTACCACGCCGCCAATAGAGTTTACTGCATCGACTACAACTTTGAACTTACGGGCACGCACTGCCTCAATATCTACAAGCTGCAGAGCAAGCACCTGAGCGATATGCTTATCATTGAAATCTTCGCTTAAAATAACCTTTCCAAGATGGTCTACATCAGGGAATTGGAAATTATCATCATCTGCAAGAGCTAGCACTCGTTTGCCCTCCGAGTCATTCAAAAATTCGCCCTTTTCATTGAGTAGTTTTAGGGCGTTCCACTGCTTAGGGTTGTGCGAAGCGGTGATAATAATTCCACCATCAGCCTGATATGTTATTACAGCCATCTCAGTTCCAGGAGTTGTACAAAGTCCGACATTGATAACATCAACGCCACAGCCGAGTAGTGTTCCGACAATAATCTTCTCAACCATCTCTCCAGAGATGCGAGCATCACGACCAACGACAATGCGCAACCTCTTGCCACCATTTTTCTCGCCCATAAAGCGAGCATAGGCTGTTGTAAATTTGACAATATCAATAGGGGTAAGATTGTCCCCGGGGCAGGCTCCGATAGTACCACGAATACCTGAGATAGACTTAATCAGTGTCATGTTTTTTTATTTTTAATAAAAAAGTTTTGCAAAATTTTTGAAATACGATGTAAATATATTACTTTTATGCCAATTATCCAACATTAACATTATATAAAAACGATAATTATGAGTGAAAAGAGAACTATACCAGCTTCGGAACTCATTATCAATGAGGATGGTACAATATTCCACCTCCACCTTCTTCCTGAGCAGATTGCAGATATTGTCATGCTCGTTGGTGACCCAGGTCGCGTGGAGATGATAGCTTCATTCTTTGACAGTCGTGAGTGCGAGGTTTCAAACCGCGAGTTTAAGACTATAACCGGCACATATAAAGGCAAACGCATGACCGTACTCTCAACAGGTATCGGTATTGGAAATATTGACATTTGCGTCACTGAGCTTGACGCGCTGGCAAATATTGACTTCAAGACTCGCCAAGTTAAGGATAGCTTCCGTCAGCTGACGCTCGTGCGTTTAGGCACATCTGGCGCATTGCAGGCAGATATTAAGGTTGGCGAGGCCATTTTTGCAAAAACATCTGTAGGCTTTGATGGTTTGCTGAACTACTACGCCGGCAGAAACGATGTTTGTGACCTTGATATTGAGAGGGCATTTATCAACCATACCAATTGGAACGAGTTGCTCCCAAAGCCATACTTTATAGATGCAGACCCATCGCTTGCGGAGTTATTTAAGGATGTTACACGCGAGGGTATAACCATCGCGGCTCCTGGATTCTATGCGCCTCAGGGCCGTTGGGTACGCCTGCAGCCTCAAGACCTCAATCTAAATGAGAAGATTGAGTCGTTTGAGTACAAGGGCCGTAAGATTACCAACTTTGAGATGGAGAGCTCTGCTCTTGCCGGCATGGCAGCACTGATGGGGCACAAAGCGGCAACAATTTGTACAATCATCGCTCAGCGCATTGCACTTGATGCATGTACAGACTATAAGCCATTTGTACGTCAGATGATTGCCAATGCACTTGACAAACTCGCAACACTTTAAGCAAATAATACTAAACAAATAAAACAACAGAAAGATGAAATTTACAGTATCAAGTTCTGCGCTTCTGTCTGTACTTTCAACAACAGGCAAAGCAATCAACAACAAGAGTTCACTTCCAATTCTTGAGCACTTTCTTATGGAGTTAAAAGATGGCGTTCTTCGCGTCACAGCTTCCGATTCAGAGACAACACTAGTCGGAACACTTGAGGTGGAGAATGTAGAGCGTGAGGGTATGGTTGCCGCACAGGCTAAGGTGCTTCTAGATGTGCTCAAGGAGTGCTCTGAGATGCCTCTTACCTTTGACGTAAACGAGAATACTTGGGAGATTAAGATTACATGGCACTCTGGTGGCTCTTCAATCCCAGGCGCAAACCCTGTAAGCTATCCTACAAGCAAGACCCTTGCAGAGGATAAGACTGAGGTTCTCCTTGATGTTGACACCCTTATCAACGGTATCAATAAGACTATCTTCGCTACTGCTGATGACGAGTTTAAGCCAATGATGAACGGTATCTTCTTCAATATTGAGCAGAGTGGTATCACATACGTTGCAACTGACGCTCGCAAGCTTGTTAAGTACACTGCTGAGCATGAGTGCAATACCTCTGCATCATTTATCCTACCTAAGAAGCCTGCAAATCTTCTCAAGGCTATGCTTCTCAAAGAGGAGGACGATGTGACTATCAGCTTCGACCAGAGCAATGCTATCTTTACACTTAAGAACTACACACTTGTTTGCCGCCTCATTGAGGGTAACTATCCAAACTACAACGTAGTTATTCCAGCAGCAAATCCAAACAAGATGCTCATTGACCGCGTTGAGTTCCTCAATGGCATCAAGCGTGTGGCTGTATGTGCAAACTCTGCAACTAACCTTATCCGTCTTGATATTGCAGACAACAAACTGACTCTTACTGCTCAGGATACTAACTTCTATGTATCAGCAAACGAGACTGTAAATTGTTCATATGATGGTCAGCCAATCTCTATCGGCTTTAAGTCTGGCTTCCTTGTAGAGGTACTTACAAACATTGAGACTCCAACTGTACTTGTTGAGCTTGCAGACTCTTCACGTGCTGGAGTGTTCAAGCCAGTATATGATGACGTTCAGAATACATCTACTCTGATGCTCATCATGCCGATGGTAATTAGCGCATAGTATGAAGTTAAATCTTAAAAGACCGATAATCTTCTTTGATTTGGAGACTACCGGTACTGATACATCTAAGGACCGAATCGTCGAGATTTCAATGGTTAAGGTCTCACCTGATGGGGAGAAGACGATAAAGACACGCCGTCTAAACCCGGAGATGCCTATACCTGCTGAGGCTACAGCTGTGCATCACATCACCGATGAGGATGTTAAGGATTGCCCAACCTTCAAGCAGATTGCAAAGTCACTTAAGGCATTTATGGAGGGGTGTGATTTTGGAGGTTTTAACTCCAATCGCTTTGACCTGCCGGTGCTTGTCGAGGAGTTTTTGCGTGCGGGAGTCGATATAGACTTCCGCAAGCCTCGCTATATAGATGTTCAGAATATATTCCACAAAAAGGAGGAGCGCACGCTTTCTGCAGCGTACCGCTTCTACTGCAACAAGGAGCTTGGCGATGCCGCCCATGGTGCCGAGGCTGATACCCTTGCAACATACGAGGTTCTCCTCGGTCAGCTTGAGCGATACGACGACCTTCAAAATAACGTTGAGTTTCTTGCTCAATACTCTACTCGTAACCAGACTGCTGACTTTGCAGGCCGTTTGGCATACAACGAGCAGGGTGAAGAGATTTTCACCTTTGGCAAGTATAAGGGTCGCGTAGTAGCTGAGGTTTTCAACGAGGAGCCAAACTACTACGACTGGATGATGAAGGGTGATTTTCCTCAGTACACAAAAAAGATTATTACAGAGATAAAACTCAGGAATAGAAAGTTTTAGGCAAACAAGATGATTAAACGACTCGGCATTGCAGCCTTAGCCTTTGCGCTCGGCTGTGGAGTATCCTCTGCACAAAATGAGCAGATAGTCTATATTGATGGTGTTAAGTATGCTGTATATACAGTTGCCAAAGGCGATACTCTCTACTCGCTATCCAAGCGATACGATATAACCATTGAGCAACTCACTGCAGCTAATCCATCTCTCTCTGAGGGCCTTAAGGCTGGACAAAATATTAAAATCCCACAGAAGGCCACACCAGTAGAGAGCTCTAAAAAGATTGCCAAGCGAAATAAGAAACTATTTCGCAACCATATTGTGCGCAAAGGAGATACTATGTACTCCATCGCTCGAGAATATGGTGTTTCGGTAGCCACGCTTATAGCTGACAATAGTAATATCGACCCGGCTCATATATCTGTTGGAGAGACGTTGCTTATACGTCGTAGCCAAATAGGCACTGTTACCGAGCAGGATAACCGCAATCAGATTGAGGAGCATAAGAGCGTGATGAATAGCGTCATTTCTCAACCATACAGCTACCACGTAGTACATAGCGGCGAGAGTGCAGCAACTATTGCACAGAAGTTTAACACTACAATTGAGACTATTCTCTCTATGAATGGCTTCAACTCTGAGCTGAGGGTTCGTGAGGGGCTAATAATCAAAGTTCCTAAGCCAACAACCGGACAAAGTGCGCCTGAGTCTGACACAACTACTACGCCTGTAGATTCTCTTGGAACGGAGATTGTAGAGAGTAGTAAATTTAAGAATCTGGCAGCTACAGAGCGTGCAGAGGTGGCGTTGATGCTTCCACTTACAATATCTGAGCGTAGACAGATAAACTACATTGACTTCTATCAAGGTTTTCTACTTGGTGCGGACCAGTTACGACTTAATGGTTATCAGTCACATATTCATCTCTATAATACTGCGCATGATAATGCAAAGGTTGCCCAGATTATTGAGAGCGATGAGCTAAAAAATATGAATCTTATCGTTGGCCCAGTATATGAGGATACTCTTATACCGGTTATGCGCCATGCACAGAAGCACTCTATACCGGTTGTATCGCCTTTGGCAAATCTTACCGAAGCGAATGGAGACAATCTTTTCCAGATGTCACCACGCCCTGAAAGTAAGTACAATAAAGTTAAAGAGCTCTTTGACGGCAGTAGGCGAGTAGTTATAATTACATCAGAGACTACAGATAAGGATTTTGAGGCAGAGGTTAAACAGATGCTTGGCTCTGTATCATATACTACTCATAAGTATGTTTATGAACACCCATCAGTAATTGAGAAGCGTGAAAAAGCACGTGCCGAGGGCGCTGTAATAGAGCCATCACCAAGTGATCTTTCACCACTGATGGATAGTGAGCAGCAGTCGCTTTTCATCATTCTTGCCGGCACAGAGGTAGAGGTTGATCGTATACTTGCTGCACTTGCGTCGGCAAATATTTCGCTCAATGCTCGCTCTGTCAAGGTCGCTCCATACCGAGTATTCGGAAATAATAAGTGGAATAGATACCGAAATATTGACCGCTCACTCTTCTTCTCAAACAATGTGGTTATGCTCTCAACTTATCATAACGACCGCAATGTTGAGAGGGTGCGCAAGTTCAGTTCTGAGTATACCAAAGCCTTTGGTTCACTTCCATCTCTGTATGCATATCGTGGATACGATGCGGCAATGATTTTCATTCGTTCGCTTTACGGTAGCATAGAGAACAACTTAAATAGCGAACATTTTGTGCCACTTCAGACACCTTATCACTTTATACAGGATTCTCAAAGTGGGGTACACATAAACAACGAGTGGGTAAGGGTCAATTATAATAACAACTTTACAATAACAGCCGAGTAATGTCAAACACTCCGACAAATATTCCCGAAAAGACCATAGAGCGACTCAGTGAATATCGTCGCACACTACTTAAATACCATCGCCAGGGTGTTACACACATCTTCTCTCATGTTCTTGCGGGCATTCATGGTATAACAGCAGTACAAGTGCGTCGCGACCTTATGCTTATCGGTTTTACCAGCGATGCTAAGAAGGGCTATGATGTTGGCGTGTTGATTGAGTTTATAAACAATATCCTCTATGGCGACGCCACTACGAATATAGCTGTTATTGGCATGGGACACCTCGGCCAGGCAATTACCAAGTATTTCAATAGCAAGCAGTTAAAGCTCAAAATTACCGCCGCTTTTGATGTTGACCCTGAAAAGGTTGGTCAAACTATCGACGACATTCCATGCTATGCTATGAGTGACTTTGAGCAGATTATGGAGAATAATGATATTAGTATTGTCATACTCTCCCTGCCGGCCAAGGCTGCCACAGAGCTTGTTGTTCCAATAATCAACGCCGGAATTAAAGGCGTGCTAAACTTCACCTCAGCTCCGCTAAATTTCCCACAAGGTATTGTCGTAGAGAACTATGATATAACTACCATTCTTGAGAAGGTTGCCTACTTTGTCAAGGCGGCTGAGGAGAATGAGGCAAACCAATAACACTATGCAGACTCTCTTTGGATTTGATTCTCTTCCAGCAATAGCGCACGCAGTAGCCACGGTGGGCTCATATGATGGGGTACACCTGGGTCATAAAGTGCTTATTGAGCAGGTTGTCCAAAGGGCTAAACTACGTGGTGGAGAGAGTGTTGTGCTCACTTTTGAGCCCCATCCAAGAATTACGCTGGGACAAGATGAGGGTCTTAAGCTGCTAACTACCATTGAGGAGAAGCGCCATTTACTTGAACGTATGGGCGTTGATTATATGCTCATCATCCCCTTTGATAGGGAATTTAGCCGCCTATCTCATGAGCAGTTTATATCCGATTACCTAATTGGTAAGCTCCATATCGAGGAACTTGTTGTGGGTTATAACCACCATTTTGGCCACAATAAGGGTGGTGATTATAACTACCTGGCAACCCAAGGGCTCGAGGTTACACGCGTTGCACAACAGTTAGTAGAGAGCAACAAAGTCAGTTCAACTGTTATCCGAGCAACAATCGAGCGAGGGGATATGAATGTAGCTAATCAACTTTTAGGGCACACCTATATTATAAAAGGCACAAGTGATAACAATGGCTTTATCGCCACAGATAGTTATAAGCTCTTGCCACCTGTTGGTCGTTACAGAGCTATTATTGATGGAGTAGAGGGTGAGATTCGTGTGGTTGAGAGTGGTATATGCTGCTCTATAAATAATAAACTGATAACTATTGAATTATGATAACTTACGACACTAAGGTCCGTGTTCTATATCGTGATACCGATAAGATGGGCGTAGTCTACCATGCCAACTATATTGTATTTTATGAGGCAGCACGTAATGAGATGTTTCGCGCTATAGGGCTACCATACACGATGCTTGAGCAGCAAAATATAGTCATGCCGATCGTAGAGGTTGAGTCTAAATATAAAGCCCCGGCCTATTATGATGACCTACTTACTGTTCGCGCAACAATAAAAGAGCTACCTGTTGTTCGTGCCATTGTAGAGTATGAGGTCTACAATGAGGCAGGGCAGCTACTCAATACTGGAAAAACAGTTCTTGGATATGTTAACACTGAGCGCATGAGACCTTGTCGCGCTCCACAACAATTTATCGATGAGTTACAAAAGTATTTTGAATAGGAATTTCGTAATAGCAATATTCCTTGCGCTAGTTGTTATCTACTTCTTTCGCAATAATTTAGGATTAACATCTCAACTATTACATGATATAACAAAGACCCTGCCTGTGCTATTTCTCAGCCTTGCCACATACTTTTGTGGTAGCAATAGATTAGTATCACTGGCACTACTACTCTCTGCAGCAGGTGATTTGGCGGGCGAGGAGAAGATATTCTTAGCTCAGATAGCACTATTTGCATTGGCACATATAGCTTATATCATCTACTTTGCAAAAAGAGCTACTATCAACTCTAAGAACAGAATTGCTATAGCTATCTGGGCTATTATTATGCTAATATTTGGCGGTTGGATGGTTAGCCATATCGGCTCAACGACCATTAAAATAGCATGTTCGCTCTACATACTGTTAATTGGAACAATGGCGGCAACTACCTTTGCTATTCAAGCAGCACACAAACCACTATATATAATTGCTGCGCTCTTATTCGTCTTTTCGGATAGTTGCATTGCATGGAATAAGTTTATAGAGCATTTTACTGGCGCAGGTATTACAATCATGACTACATACTTTGCAGCTCAGGCAATCTTTGCATGGCTAGCACTAAAAAGGGAGTAGGGCCTTGTCAGCATAGACCTCTATGGCAGAACTACAAAATAGTTCTGTCATTTTTTCTGCCATTTTGTCACAAAATAGAGTTCAAACAACAATGGCACGCCCTTTGACCCTTAGTAGATTAAAGAATAAATTATTAAAAACATATATCATGGAGAACAATATCAAAAATGGAACTATCGGCGTTACAACCGAGAATATTTTTCCAGTAATCAAACAATTCCTCTACTCCGATCAGGAGATTTTCCTACGTGAGCTTGTCGCTAATGCTGTAGATGCTGTAGAGAAACTTAAGACCCTTGCAACAACCGGTTCTTTTGATGGAGAGCTGGGCGAAACAGCTATTAAGGTTGCAATTGACAAGGATAACAAAACACTTAGTATCACCGATCGAGGTATAGGTATGACAGCCGATGAGGTTAATCGATACATAAACCAAATTGCCTTTTCAAGTGCTGAGGAGTGGGTTGCCAAGTATAAGAATCAGTCTATTATCGGACACTTTGGACTCGGTTTTTATAGTGCCTTCATGGTGGCAGACAAGGTTGAAATTCTCACACAGTCATACAAGCAGGATGCAAAGGCTGTACGTTGGAGCTGCACCGGTTCACCTGAATACACAATGGAGGAGGTTGACCAAACTTATGACCGAGGAACAACAATTACCCTTCACCTCTCTGAGGATTGCCTTGAGTATACCGAGAGCAACCGCATTAGCCAACTTCTAAATAAGTATTGCCACTTTATGGCAGTGCCTATCACTTTTGAGGATAAGACCATAAATAACACCGCGCCACTTTGGACTGTTAAGCCTTCAGAGATTACAGATGAGCAGTATAAGGAGTTTTACCAGGAGCTCTATCCAATGTCAGAGGAGCCACTCTTCCATATTCACCTCAATATTGACTATCCGTTCAATTTGACCGGTATTCTATACTTCCCTCGCATCAAGAACAACTTTGACATCCAGCGCAACAAGATTTCGCTATATTGCAACCAAGTCTTTGTTACCGACTCTGTAGAGGGCATTGTTCCAGAGTATCTGACACTTCTTCACGGAGTTATTGATTCGCCAGATATTCCGCTCAATGTATCTCGCTCTTATCTACAGTCCGATAGTAATGTAAAGAAAATTTCAAGCTACATTACTCGCAAAGTAGCAGACCGATTGTCTGAGCTCTTTACCAACATGCGTGAGCAGTATGAGCAGAAGTGGGATGATCTGAAAATTTTTATTGAGTATGGCATGCTGACAGATGAGAAGTTTGCCGAGAAGGCTAACGGTTTCATGCTCTGGAAGACAATTGACGGCAAATACTGCACAGCTAACGAGTATCGCTCACAAATCACCGAAAACCAGACAGATAAGTTTGGCAATCTGATTATCCTCTATACAGACGATGTTGCAGGAAAGCACTCATTTATTGAGACAGCAAAGGCAAAGGGATATAGCGTACTTGAGATGGATGGTCAATTAGATAGCCACTACATTCAGTTATACGAGAGCAAGAACGACAAGGTACACTTTGCTCGTGTTGATAGTGATATTATTGACAACCTTATTCGCAAGGAGGAGCAGACAAAGATGTCGCTCACAGATATGCAGCAGCAGATTCTACAACCAGTCTTTGACTCTGCACTACCAGAGGGCGAGAATAGAGTTATCAGCGTAGCTTTTGAAGCTATGCCGGAGAATAGCGCTCCAGTGGTTATTACCCGCAATGAGTTTATGCGTCGCGCAAAGGAGATGGCTCGCAATGGAGGAGGAAGCTACATGGGGCTAAGCTATGACCAACTTCAGGACTTCTATACACTTGTTGTTAATGGCAACAATCCTATCGTTCACACTATTCTACAGCAGGTTGAGAAGAGCTACGGCGACGAGCTTAAGAGCATCAACACCGCTATTGACATAGCAAGAGGTGAGCAGAATCGCTTTGAGGAGGTTGTTAAAGATAAATCTTACGACCAACTCTCAGAAGAGGAGAAGAGTATGAAGCAGGAGCTCGAGCAGAAGGTGTCAACCCTCACAGCGCAGCGCAACGCTCGCCTTACAGAGATTGGAAACGAGAATAGTACAGTTCGTCAACTTGCAGACCTTGCACTCCTTGAGGCAGGACTGCTCACAGGCGAAAAACTCACACAGTTTATACAGCGCTCAATGAGCATGCTCAAATAGAGAGGGGATAATAAAATAATAGCCTACTAATGCAGTAGGCTATTATTTTATTTCTCAAAGTGCTGATAGTCCTTAATGGTTTTATAGTCGCCTCCCCATTCGAAGCCGCGTTCAAGAAATAGGCGGCAGCAGAGGTCGTCACGTTCAATCTTATACGGGAAAGCTCCATAGCGATTTACATAATCTCTTGCCGTTGCAGGGGCAACATATGTTCTATCTGGATAGTGCTTAACGTAGGGGTTATAGAGCGGATTAATATCGACAGCCATACCGCGACTATGTGCCGAGAGGCGAGTACCGCCAGGTGTATGGCGATAGTTAAATGCCGATGAGTTATTTGCCCTCATAGAGAGTTCATCATCCGCATTATACTCATCCACAAGCACCATACGCTCAATAGGGTACTCCTTCTCATACAGACGGCGAAGAATTGTTACAACATTCTCAGCTATAGCACGGTTAACAACCATCTCACCCATCAGAATCGCACCGTCCTGTGTAACATGCAACGCTTTGATATACCTCAGCTCACTGAGTGGAATTGTACACTGAGCCTTATAACTCTTGCCCCGCATGCGAGCAAAGGTTTTGTCGTCTATTTGGCACACAGCAAAGCAGTTATCTACTCCAAATTGCTCAACCTCAGTCTTTGTCACAGTGCTACCAGCCTGCCAATTCTCAAGAAGGGACTGAGCATTAGCAGCGTAGATGGCAAACAAAGCGAATATAGTAACGATAACTCTCATTAGCCTACAATATATTTACCAAACGGTAATTTTGAGATTACAAGTGCCACAACAGCGCAAACTAAATAGGTAAGAGCTGTTGTGAGAAGCATTGTCCAAGGAGTCGCAAGTCCCAAAGTTGATACGTAGCTTAGCACCGCCACCAGAGCGAACATGTGCATCAGATACATGCCATAGCTAACTTTTGAAACGGGCAGAACAACCTTCTCATAGAGCCAACCAGAGCAGTTAATCTTCTTAAAAATTAAGAATAGTGCAATTGTGGTCATCGCTACACTAGTAGAGCAGAATCTCCAGCTCTGTTCCATAAGTACCGCAAGGTCAATACTCTGATTTACAGGATACTCTGTCGGAATCTGTTTCCAAAACCATACTGCAGCAATAGCGTAGCCCACAATCCACATAGGCACAGCTACAGCAAGAGTCTTGCGCCATGACCAATCAACATATGTGCGGATATAGTGCGCCAGGACAACATAACCTATAAATCCACTGATATAGTATAGTGCACCAAATTCATTCCAGTTTGCCACGCCATAGACCTCTGCACGACCAAACAGAGCTAAGGCTGCTTGATTAAGGAATGGCACAAGGGTAGTGAAAGCCCAAGCTGCAAGGAAAATCTGCTCACCACGCTTGCTAACCTTTTCAATCCATGGCGAAAAGAGTGGCATTGCAATATAGACACCTGCAAGCATATAGACAAACCAGAGGTGACCAGAGTGCATATTGAAGTTAAGTAGCAGATTTTTAAGGTTTGCCCACACGTCAAAACCCTCACTGCACCCCCACATTGGCACTACAGCATAGAGAAGACTCCACACAGCCAACGGAACAGCTACTCGTACCAATCTGCGGCGGAAAAAGCTCGCAGTATCAACCTTAAGCGGAAAAAGTAGGTAGCTCGATGTCATAATAAACAGCGGCACTGCACATCGCAAGGCAGAATCAAAGATTGTCACCCAAAATGCGTCGTAGCTATTGGCTATATATGTACCGTTGCCACCCAAATAGAATGGTTCGCAAGCATGCACAAGCATCACCATAAAACAGGCAACCACACGCAGGTAGTCTAAAAATAGTACACGATTATTCATATACAGATAATTACAATATAGTCCGCCTTTATTAAGACGGACTACAGTTCGTGGAGATAAAATTATAGAAGCTCCTCAATCTTTGCAGCAAGGTCGTTACGAGAGATAGCACCAACGTGCTTACCAACAACATTGCCATCCTTAATAAATACAAGGGTAGGGATGTTGCGAACACGATATGTAGCAACTACATCATCCGCGCTATCTACATCACACTTACCAATGTTTACTCTATCAGCGTACTCCTCAGCAAGCTCCTCTACAATTGGAGCGATAGTGCGACAAGGGCCACACCACTCTGCCCAAAAATCAATAACTGTAGGCTTTGAATCCGCTACGATTGCCTCATAATTCTCATTTGTAATGTTAAGTGCCATAACTTTTTGGTTTTTAATTGTTTATTGTAATTAACTTAATGTATACTTAATTTTATATTTTTCTAATACCCGCCTAATATTATCATCAAAGAGTACTCTAATTTTCTTTGCATGCATGTTCACACTTACTCCTGAATCGCTATCGTACAACGACACATTGATAGTTGTCTTACCCTTTGATGCTTTTGCTGCCTCATGTAGCTCATTGACAAACTCCTCGCTAATATCTGCGACGTTAAGGTAGAGTGTTAATTGCTGTATACCATCAACAACATCATTTAGCTGCGTCATTGAGCTAATATTGAAGAAGTAACGCATTTTAGGATTGACTTTATGAACATCATCCTTGTCAAAAGTTTCAAATCCGCGCACCTCACCACGCACAAGCAGATAGTAGTCTGGATGTAGGAAGTGTCTAAATCGCTCAAAGTCCTTGCGACGTAACTTAAACTCGTACTTGTCTGTATAGTCCTCGACTACCAAAATTCCAAACTGATACTTTCCATCAGATGTCATTCGCTCCTCGCCAGATATTGTCACGCAAGCAAAAGAGAGCTCCTTGCCCACATTCTCCTCAAGACGATTTACATCTGCAAGCGTTGCATTACACAGCTGATCTACAATAGGCTTATAATCATCAAGTGGATGCGAGGATAGGTAGATTCCAACAACCTCACGCTCCTTACCCAATCGTTTCAGTGTACTCCATTCATCACAAATCGGCACATTTGGCTTCTGAATTCCACCACCACTAAAGGTGTCAAACATACCGAACAGACTCTGCTGAGCATTTAGCTTCTCCTCAATCTGGCGCTGTCCATATCTTACAAGTTGCTCCAAGAATGTAACTGTTGAATCCTTAGTCTCTGGCGCAAAGAATTTACAACGCGAGAATGGAGCAATAGAGTCAAAACAACCTGCATAAGCCATACTCTCCAAGCACTTACGATTGACAACAGAGTAGTTTACACGCTCAAAGAAGTCATAGATATCCTTGTACTGTCCGCCTCGCTCTCGCTCATCGATTATAGACTGCGCAGCCGCCTCACCAACACCCTTGATAGCGGCAAGACCAAAGCGAATATCTCCGGCATGGTTACTTGAAAAGCGTAGCATTGACTCGTTCACATCGGGACTAAGCACCTTAATGCCCATCTGCTGACTCTCATTGATGTACTCAGTTAGGGTAGTGATGTCATTTAGGTTGCTACTAAGCAGAGCCGCCATATACTCTGATGGGAAGTTCGCCTTAAGATATGCGGTCTGATATGCCACCCATGAGTAACAAGTAGCATGCGATTTATTGAAGGCGTAGGATGCAAACTTCTCCCAGTCTGCCCAAATCTTCTCTAGCACATCCTTGTCGTGGCCATTTCTGATACCACCCTTAAGGAACTTAGGTTTAAGAGCATCCAGCTTATCCTTCAACTTCTTACCCATTGCCTTACGCAGTGTATCTGACTCACCACGAGTAAAATCTGCAAGCAGACGCGACAGAAGCATCACCTGCTCCTGATATACCGTAATTCCGTAAGTATCTTTAAGATACTTCTCCATAATCGGAATATCGTAGACGATAGGCTTGCGTCCCTGCTTTCGGTCAATGAAGTCTGGGATATAATCCATTGGACCTGGACGATACAGCGCGTTCATCGCAATAAGGTCCTCAAATACACTCGGCTGCAACTCTCTCAGGTACTTCTGCATACCCGGAGACTCAAACTGGAATGTTCCAATAGTACGGCCCTCGCAATAGAGTCGATATGTTGCAGGGTCATCAATTGGAATATGGTCAATATCCACCTCTACACCCTTAATACGACGAATATTCTCTATCGCATCCTTCATAATGGTGAGGTTCTTAAGACCCAGGAAGTCCATCTTGATAAGTCCTGTATCCTCAATCACCGAACCCTCATATTGAGTCACGAGCATCTTCTCGCCAGTCTCCTTATCATCAGCCGTAGATACTGGCACCCAATCGGTTATATCATCACGACATATAATCGTACCGCAGGCATGTACACCTGTTCCGCGCACATTACCCTCAAGTTGTAGAGCGTATTTAATCGTATCACGCAGCGTTGGATTATCAGAATTTGCAGCCTCTTGAAGCTCTGTTACATAGGCTATTGAGTTGGCAAGATTTATCTTAAGCTGCTTATCCTTATTCTTAGGGTCCGGAATACGAGCAGGAATCAGCTTACACAATCTATCAGCCTCAGAGAGTGGCAACTGCTGCACACGCGCAACATCCTTAAGCGCCATCTTGGTTGCCATAGTACCATAGGTGATAATATGCGCTACCTTCTCCTTGCCATACTTATTTGTCACCCACTCAAGCACTCGTCCACGACCCTCATCATCAAAGTCGATATCAATATCAGGAAGAGAGATTCGGTCAGGATTTAGGAATCGCTCAAACAGCAGGTCATACTTAATAGGGTCTATCTGTGTAATTCCAAGGCAATATGCCACAGCTGAACCTGCAGCAGAACCTCGGCCCGGACCGACCCAAACACCCAGCTGCTGTCGAGCTGCTGCAATAAAGTCCTGCACAATAAGGAAGTAACCAGGGAAACCCATGGTCTTCATAATGTGCAACTCGAATTTCAATCGCTCAGCCGTTTCACTATCCAGCGGATCTCCATAGCGCTTTTTTGCGCCAATCATGGTTAGATGCGCAAGATAGTCTGCCTCGAACTTTATACGATATAGACGGTCGTAACCTCCCAGTTTATCAATTTTGCTCAGAGCGTCTGCCTCAGACATTATCTCATTGCCATTCTCATCACGAGTAAACTCGTTGTACAAATCCTGCTCCGTATATCGCTGGCGATACTCCTCCTCCGTACCAAAATCGGCAGGGATGTCAAACATCGGCATGATAGGTGCATGGTCAATAGAGTAGCTCTCAACCTTATCGCATATCTCAAGTGTATTAGCTAATGCCTCAGGATAATCTGCAAAAATCTCGCTCATCTCGGCACGAGACTTCATCCACTCCTGCTTAGAGTAGAGCATACGATCAGGACTGTCAAAATCCTGACGAGAGTTAATCGTAATTAGTCGATCATGCGCCTCAGCATCTTCCTCATTGACAAAGTGAACGTCGTTGGTACATATCAGCTTAACATTATGCTTACGCGCCAAAGCAACCAACTGCTCATTCACACGTTGCTGCATAGGATAAGTCTCATGATTAGCCCTCTCAACTGTCGCCTTATGTCGCTGAAGCTCAAGGTAGTAGTCATCTCCAAAGAGATTCTTATGCCAAAGAATAGCCTGCTCAGCCTCCTCTATTCGGCCCGCGAGAATTAACTTTGGAATCTCACCTCCGATACATGCAGAGCAGCAGATTAGTCCTTCATGATACTTCTCAAGCTCACTATGGTCTGTTCGTGGACGCGCATAGAAACCCTCTGTCCACGCCCTTGAGACAATCTTTATTAGATTTTTGTAACCCTGTAAATTCTTTGCCAGCAAAATAAGGTGCCAACCACCCTTATCCTCTTTAACCTCCTTACGCTTAAGATGCATAGCCTCACGAGCGACATAGACCTCACAACCAATAATTGGCTTAAAGTCAGCAATCGCTTGCAGTGAGGAGATTTTCTCATCAGCAGCCTGCTCAGAGAAACCAAACTCCTTCTCCATTGATTCTACAGCACCAAATAGACCTTTGAGCTGAGAGAGAGCCTCATTATCCTCTAACGAGTATGTCGCACTGCTATCTATAACAGCTTGCTTAGCTGCAATCTGCTCAGCAAGCTCCCCCTTATATGCTGCCAAATCAGGATGAGCAGCAAGCAGCTCAACCATCTGTTTCTTAAGCTTTGTAAGACTCTTGATATTAGCATGTTTAGCTCCATTTTTCTTGGCAACATAGTTCCAAAACTCCTTGATACCAAACATATTACCATGGTCTGTGACTGCTATGCCGGGCATGCCATCTTTCAGAGCCTTATCTACAAGACGAGAGATGCTTGACTGGCCATCAAGCAGAGAATACTGAGTATGTACATGTAGGTGTACAAAATTTTGCATAGTTACATCTCCATATTTGTCTATCATTAATTATTTTCGCTCTGAAAATATCTTATCGCAGAGCAATTAACGACAGTGTAAATATCCGTCACAAATATAAGATTTTTTTGATGAATTTTGGAACGGCAGTTGCAATAAAAAGATAAAATCACTAAATTTGATAAACAAACAAAAAACCATAACTATATGCATAGTCAAGAATTGGTTGTAATTGCCGAATACAACTCCTATTTAGAGGCCGAAATGGCAAAGAGCGTAGTGGCGAGTGCTGGTATCTACGCAGAGATTCGCAATGAATATATGTCCACAATCTATACTGTGGCTATTCCCCCGCAACTATTGGTTCCACACAAAGATGCCGAGCAGGCGCAGATGTTACTTAAAATTCATCCTTAGCGCTCCAGATCTCCCATGAAGCCTCTGCCTGACGACAAAACATCTCTCCACCTCCAATAGTTACGGCGCCCTGCGCAGCACCAAGAGTCAAAAAGAGTGTCTGAGCCGGATTGTATATCAAATCAAAGAGGATATGCTCTGCATTTAGAGCGTGATAGGGTAGCTCTGGTGCAGAGTCTGTATGTGGATACATACCGACAGGTGTTGCATTGACAATCAACTTTGCAGATGCAATTAACTCCTCGGTAATATCGTTATAACTGATAACCCCATCACCCTTTTTTCGCGAGACAACAATAACCTCCATACCCAACTCGTTGAGTACATACTTTACCGCTGCGGCCGCACCGCCAGTACCCAATATAATTGCACGACAACCTGCAAGATTATATTGCGCAAGGGTAGCACGAATACCCACAACATCTGTATTATATCCATGAAGTCGTCCCTTACTATCAACCTTAACACAATTTACTGCACCAATAGCCTCAGCCTCTCGGCTGATTGTCGTAAGATAGGGGATTACAGCCCTCTTATATGGTATTGTGACATTAAATCCATCAAGCGCTGCCTTTAATGGTTCCAACTCTGATATATTCTCAAGTTCATAGAGAGAATAGCAAGCATCAATACCCAACCTGCTAAACTTTTCAGTAAAGTAAGCTGCAGACGCCGAGTGTCCAAGGGGATAACCTATAAGTCCATAATGTTTCATAGTGACAAAGATAATAAAAAAAGCGATACAGCATAACTGTACCGCCACAAACTTCTACTTGACCCAGCTTGACATTGCTATTCAAAAGCCTCAGGTTTGCTCTGCTTGATAAAATCAATAACCTCCTGTAGCCCCTCAGTAAACTTTGAAAAATCCTCCTTGTATAGGAAAATCTTATGCCTATCATAGCTTACAGAGCCGTCAGCATGGCTAACTTTGCGCGACTCGGTCACAGTAAGAAAATAGTCACCACCGCGAGTAGCCTTGACGTCAAGAAAGTATGTCCTACGACCAGCCTTAATAACCTTGGAGAGAATCTGGTCGCCATAATCCTCACCCTCTAATTGATGTGCTAAAGATGACATGTTACAATATAATGTGTGTACAAAGTACAAATATAGTCAATATTTGCGACTAAAAAAACTTTTTAGAATATTTTTATGATGGTTATCAGGGAACAATAAAAAATATGGCAACCATTGATAGTGGTTGCCATATAATAATATCAGATAGACGTTTATATCTCAAAATTCAGCATTACAAACTTCTCTTTGAGTTCCTTGACAAAGTTCTCAAATGCAACAGTCACCTGCTCACCATTCTCCATATCCTTCACTGTAGCTACCCCCTGCTCAAGTTCATTGCTACCGATAATAACTACATAGCCTACGCCACGACGATTAGCATACTCCATCTGCTTCTTCATCTTTGCGCTATCCGGATAAAGCTCTGCCGAAATACCCTCCTGGTGCAACTTATTCATCAGACCAAGTGATACCATCGCCTCCTTCTCGCCAAGATTCACAAACAAGAATGATGTTGTGTGGGTAATATAATCTGGGAAGAGTTCAAGCCCCACCATCACATCGTAAATTCTGTCTGCACCGAACGAGATACCAACACCTGATACATCCGGCATACCAAAGATACCGGTAAGGTTGTCATAGCGACCTCCACCACAAATAGAGCCGATAGCAAAATCATTAGCCTTAACCTCAAAAATAGCACCGGTGTAGTAGTTAAGTCCTCGAGCCAGTGAGAGATCAAGCTCAACATTAAGTCCATATCCTGCAACAGCCACGCAATCAAAGACCTTGCGCATCTCCGCAACACCTAGCAAGCCTGTCTCAGAACCTGCAAGGATAGCCTCCAAAGTGTTTAATTTCTCAGCTGTTGTGCCACTCAACTCAAGTATTGGTTGAAGTTTGGCAATTGCCTCATCCTCAATGCCACGCTCAGAGAGCTCAGCCTTTACATTGTCAAGACCAATCTTCTCGAGCTTGTCAATTGCCACGGTAATATCAATCATCTTATCAGCATGACCCATCACCTCTGCAATACCGTAGAGAATCTTGCGGTTGTTCATCTTCAGAGTCACATTGATACCAAGACGATTGAAAACATCCTCCACAATACCCACAAGCTCAACCTCATTAAGTAGCGACTTTGAGCCGATAACATCGACATCACACTGGTAAAACTCACGATAGCGACCCTTCTGCGGACGGTCAGCACGCCAAACTGGCTGAATCTGATAACGCTTGAACGGGAAGACAATCTCATTCTGGTGCTGAACTACAAATCGCGCAAATGGAACGGTCAGGTCGTAACGCAGACCCTTCTCGCAAATCTTTGACGCCTCAGTAAGCTCAGACGGCTGCAACTTTGCCGCATAATCGCCCGAGTTTAGAATCTTAAATAGGAGCTTGTCACCCTCGTCGCCATACTTACCCAGCAGGGTAGAGAGGTTCTCCATTGCAGGTGTCTCAATCGGAGCATAGCCATACTTCTCAAACACCGAGCGAATGGTGTTAAATATATAGTTACGACGCATCATCTCAACCGGTGAGAAGTCACGCGTACCCTTTGGAATTGACGGTTTCTGTGCCATATTATTTTACACTTTTACTATTAACTACTGATTTTCAGTGAGTTTGCGATACTTTACACGCTTTGGAGTGAGGTCCATACCCTGAGACTTCTTCCACTCCTCGTACTCCGAATATGAGCCCTCATAGAATACCACATTGCCATCGCCCTCAAATGAGAGAATATGCGTTGCAACACGGTCAAGGAACCAACGGTCGTGCGAGATAACAACAGCGCAACCTGCGAAGTTCTCAAGACCCTCCTCAAGAGCACGAAGGGTATTAACATCAATATCATTGGTAGGCTCATCGAGCAGAATTACGTTACCCTCCTCCTTAAGCGCAAGGGCAAGGTGAAGTCGGTTACGCTCACCACCAGAGAGCACACCACACTTCTTCTCCTGGTCGGCGCCAGTAAAGTTAAAGCGAGCAACATAAGCACGAGCATTAACCTGGCGATTGCCGAGTGTAATCAGGTCGCTATTCTGCGAAATAACCTCGTAGACGGTCTTTTCTGGGTCGATAGATGCATGCTGCTGATCTACATAGGCGAGCTTAACTGTCTGGCCAACGGTGAATGTACCACTTGTAGGCTGCTCAAGACCCATAATCATACGGAATAGGGTAGTCTTGCCGGTTCCGTTAGGACCGATAACACCCACAATACCTGCCGGTGGAAGCTGGAAGTCAAGACCCTCATAGAGCACTCTATCACCAAAAGCCTTAGATACGCCATGTGCCTCAATAACCACATCACCCAAACGAGGACCGTTAGGGATATAGATTTCAAGCTTCTCCTCCTTCTGCTTCGTATCCTCATTGAGCATTCGGTCGTATGCAGACAGACGAGCCTTGCTCTTTGCGCGGCGACCTGCAGGTGCCATATTAACCCATTCAAGCTCTCGCTCAAGGGTCTTACGACGCTTACTCTCCTGCTTCTCTTCAAGTGCCATGCGGCGAGTCTTCTGATCCAACCAGCCAGAGTAGTTGCCCTTCCAAGGAATACCCTCACCACGATCAAGCTCAAGAATCCAACCTGCAACATTATCAAGGAAGTAACGGTCGTGGGTAACAGCGATAACTGTACCCTTATACTGCTGAAGGTGCTGCTCCAACCAGTCAATAGACTCTGCATCAAGGTGGTTGGTAGGCTCATCAAGAAGAAGCACATCTGGCTGCTGCAAAAGCAGGCGACACAGAGCTACACGACGACGCTCACCACCTGAAAGCACAGCTACACTCTGCTCAGGCTCTGGACAACGGAGGGCATCCATTGCTCGCTCAAGTACACTATCAAGTTCCCAACCATTCACCTGGTCAATCTTCTCGTAAACAACACCCTGACGCTCAATGAGTGCATTCATCTCGTCATCAGACATTGGCTCACAGAGTTTCATATTAATCTCTTCATACTCCTTGAGCAACGCAACAGTCTCAGCACAACCCTCCTCGACAACTTCACGAACGGTCTTAGAGTTATCAAGCTGAGGCTCCTGCTCAAGATAGCCAACAGTGTAACCAGGAGAGAAGACAACCTCACCCTGGAAGTTCTTATCAATACCAGCGATAATCTTCATCAGCGTAGACTTACCAGATCCGTTAAGACCGATAATACCGATTTTTGCGCCATAGAAGAATGAAAGGTAGATGTTGTTAAGCACCTTTTTCTGGTTAGTAAATGTCTTTGACACACCAACCATTGAGAAGATAATTTTTTCGTCTGCCATATCTGTTTTATATATAATTTGCCAATTTGGGCAAAGATACAAAAAATTACGCAATCACAAAGGGACTTTTGCAGAGTTTTTGCACATTACTCAGAGAATTACACAAAAAATCAAGATTATGAAAAGTATCAAAGGTACACTTACTGAGCAAAACCTGCTCAAAGCATTCGCTGGCGAGAGCCAAGCCCGCAATCGCTATTCATTCTTCGCGAGCAGAGCAAAAAAGGAGGGTTATGAACAAATTGCAGCCATTTTTCTTGAGACAGCAGAACAGGAAAAGGAGCACGCAAAGCGATTCTTCAAATTTATGGAGGGTGGAATGGCAAACATTTACGAGGCGACATACCCCGCAGGTCGAATTGGTACAACAAGCGAAAATCTACTTGCCGCCGCCATGGGAGAAAAGGAGGAGTGGGATACCCTCTATCCCACATTTGCACAGTCAGCAATAGACGAAGGTTTCTTTGAAATAGCTGCCGCATTTAACAACATCGCCAGCGTAGAGGCTGAGCATGAAAGGCGATACCTAAAACTATTAAGCAGAATATCGGATGGCGACTTCTTTCACCGCGACGAGGAGATTTGGTGGCAGTGTAGAAATTGTGGCTACATTATCAAAGCATCAGATGCCCCACAACTATGTCCAACATGTCTCCATCCAAAGGCATTCTTTGAGCCAAAGAGAGATAATTACTAAACAATACAACAGGGGCTACCCAACGATATGGATAGCCCCTGCCCTCTAAAACTTAAAAAAATCTACCTATCAAGTATGAATTACTTGTACTGAACAATTTTGCGAGCCTCCTTTGCAATGCGGTCGTCAATGCGATAGAGCTTCTCTATTTGCAGCGGCTCAATAATCTCCGCAAAAATCCACAGATACTTCTGCTTAACCGATGCGGTATTGATGGTGTTTGACAACCGAATAGACATAACCTTGAGTACATTCTCATTTGTCAAATCCTCCTTCTTTACTCGTGCACCCTTATCAGACACTCGGCCCAAAACCTTACGATACTCACGATACACCGGTTCAAAAGCTGCATATTGCACATCTGTCAGTTGCAACTCGTCCTTAATCATCTGAAGACGAGTATTCATCAACGCCTCAGACTTAGCCTTCAACTCATCATTCGCTGCACCTTTTTTAGGTTGCGCCATAACATCTTGTGCAAATGTTGCCAAAACAGCAAACAGCACCACATAAATCATCTTCTTCATAATCAGCAATTTTAAGGTTATAACATCGTTATATCTTCAGCATACTCAACAATATCGGCAGTAATCTCAAAGACCACATCTGCCGGGGCATCAGCAACTTGCTCCATAAGCAACTCGTACTGCGTAGGCGCAGCACTCTCAACATATCCGAATAGTGCTACTCCAGCAAATAGTGCCGCAGCCAACGGGAAAGCCCAACGTAGAGCTCTATTTCGCTGAGCTACCTTTGCACGTTTACGCTCAATAGCCGCTTTAGAGCGAAACTTCATCAACTCCAATTCGCCCGACTCAAGACGATAGGGCATACTCTTCAATCTATCCATATTACTCATATTCCAACTGACTAACAATCTGTTTTACTCGCTTTGCTGCATAGTGGTAATTTGTCTTTAGCGTCGAGACACTGTCGCCAGTAATCTGCGAAATTGACTCAAAAGGCAACTCATCATAATATCGCATATTAAAGACTAACCTCTGTTTGATAGGTAACGCCAAAATTGCCTTTTGCAATTTCACCGTTATCTCATCCGCTTCCGGTGCAATTTCACCCTCAAAATCAGCTATCAACATCGCAGATAAAGAGTCTATCGATGTAAAAATATGCCTTTTTCGACGACGTAAATTCTTTATAGCCAATGTAGTAGCTATTTTATACAACCATGCAAGCAAAGAACCCTCATTTTCGCCCCTAAATTTGGATGCTGAGCTAAATGCCGTTACAAAAGTGTCTTGTAACACATCCTCCGCCTCCTCATGCTGCACAACAATGCGACGGCAGTGCCAATAGAGTCGTTCGCTGTATCGCTCAATGATCATATCAAACGCTCTAACCGCACCATCTGCAGACTTAAGTGCGACTATCATTTGAGTTGTGTCAGCATTCATAATTTGCAAGCGATTTCACCTAATAGATACACTCCAAAGGCAAAGGTTAAAAAGAGAATTAAAACTTTTTTGAGACATCGGTCAAAAATAACCTACAAGCTGTGCGCTCATCAGCTGTAAGTGATAGGGTATTCGCCGTAGAGCATGGAATTACAGCATAATCACTCTGACGCACCCAAACGGGTATTATATCAAGCCAGAATTGACAACCATCACCACTCTTCTCAATATCCAACTGTGCAATAATACCCCCATCACTACCTTGTGTGCGTTGATTTGAGATAAAATTACCAAGTGAGTATATCGTAACTTCTTGTTTTGAAATTTCAGCACCCTGCACAACATGCGGATGAGAGCCAACCACAACCTGACAACCAGCACGATGCAATATTTGAGCAATCTGCCGTTGCTCCCGATTTGGACGATGCGAATACTCCGCACCCCAGTGTAGGTAAGAGATTACGCAGTCAGCTCCCATAGCTAAACTGTGAGCAATATCTCGCTTCATCTGCACTGTATCAATAAGATTAACACCCACCTCCTCTGGCACAGGAATGCCATTAGTCCCATAAGTATACGATAGCAAAGCAATCTTCACGCCCTTACTATTGAGAATCAATGAATTGCGATTCACATAATCTATACTATCCTTATACGTTCCAACACTTTTAATGCCATGTTCCTCAAGAATATCTATCGTAGATACCAAACCACTAGCACCTGAATCCAGGGAGTGATTATTCGCTGTTATAGCCACATCCACACCTGCATTTGCAAGTGAAGAGGCAACCTCCGACGGACTTCTAAAGAGTGGATAGCCGCTATATGGAGCCTCTTTTGATAGGGTTGTTTCAAGATTCACAACAGCAATATCGGCAGCCTCAAAAATTGGCTTTACATACCTAAAGCAAGAGTTAAAGTCATAACCACTAACACCCTTAGCTCTTTGTATTTGCGGTGTATGTATCATCACATCACCTGCAAAGACAATCCTAACTTTTTCAGGTGGAGATTGTGTTGAAAACTCGGGTTTAATAATGGGCATAAAATTATCTACGCACCAAATTGAGAACAATGTTGCGCAGACAAAATATAATATGGAGACTACTCTTCTCAATCCCTCTTTTCTCGTTTTGGAAACCAACCCTTACGTACTCGCTCGCGCTGCTCAAAAAGCTCACCAATGCTCCAAAATGACGAGGCACCCCAAACAGCCAAAAGGGTAGACCAGAGCACATGCTCAACAAACAGCGACCCCGCAACTGCCACAACACCCATCAGAGCAAAGACCCACCAACAGCGAACACCAAAATAGTACTCGCTCTTGATTACAATCGGATGAAAAAGCCCGATAATAAAAAAGGTCGCAACGCCTATAATTATTCCCGTAAAGTACATAGCCAAATATTTTTTTGTAAAGATAGCAATTTTTATCCAAAGCACAAAAAGTAGACCGACCATACAATCCTTACAATTAAACAAAGTGGCGTATGCAGTTTTACCTACATACGCCACTGATGTGATAATAGTCACCCCCTACTCAAAGTCGTACGGCTCGATGTAAGACTTGTATTTGCTCCAATACGATGCTGCCTTATATGCATCTACAGATGCACGAGGCACGTAAATCTTACGATCTGAGTCGTTGTCGTCGAACATATTATAATATCCACTTGGCGGAGTTGTTGGCTTGCAATATACCTCTTTCAGCGAGGTGCAATTACTGAATGCACCAAATTCAATCTCAGTAACGCTATCGCCAATAGTAACACTTGTTAGCGAGGTGCAATAACTGAATGCATGACCTCCAATCTCAGTAACGCTATCAGGAATAGTAATACTTGTCAGCGAGCTACAATAACTGAATGCACCAAGTCCAATCGAAGTAACGCTATCGCCAATAGTAACACTTGTCAGCGAGCTGCAACCACTGAATGCATTACTTCCAATCGAAGTAACGCTATCGGGAATAGTAATACTTGTCAGCGAGCTGCAATAATAGAATGCATCACTTCCAATCTCAGTAACGCTATCAGGAATAGTAACACTTGTCAGCGAGCTGCATCCACTGAATGCAGAACCTCCAATCGAAGTAACGCTATTTGGGATAGTATATTCGGTTAATCCCTTACGTGCAAACAATCTTAATACGCCATCAATAATAAGGCAACGATTATCCGCAGAGGCAAACTTTCCATAAAATGCAGTCAGCGAGTCGCAATATAGGAATGCATACTCACTAATCGAAGTTACGCTATCAGGAATAGTAAACTCAGTTAAACCATCACAGTTGCAAAAAGCGTACTTACCTATATAAATCACACCCTCAGGAAGAGTAACACCAGTTAGCTTATCGCAGTTGTCAAATGCACTGCCAATCATAGTAACATCTCCATCAAAGGTGATAATACCCCTCTTACTCTCGCTATCCCATACATTTGAGACTACATTTGCGCCGAAAGTTAAATGATCGTCAAAGGTTGGCTCAACCTTTGCAGTAGCAGTATACCAAATCTCGTTATTAGCAGGTGTGGTATTTGCAAACTCAAACTCTGCCATTGGTTGAATAGTGTTGCGTGCGATAATGACCTCTTTTTCTGTCGATTTGGTCATTTTTGAGCCGTCAGAGCAAGATACTTCCACTGTCAAACCCTTCTCAAATGTCTGCGGAGGCAGGGCAATGTAGAAGGCTGCGCTCTCAGAGCCGAGGGTGACGCCATTAGGGCAGTTGAGTGCAACCTCGGTAAGGATTGTATCCTCGAAGAGAAGATTACCGCCAGCGCTGCCGAGTTCGCCATCATCTGCATCACCTGCATCTGATGAGAGTATGGCAGTAGCATCTGCTGAGTTAATATAAATCTCACCTGCCACCTGCTCGCCGTTGTTTCCCTTGAGAGTGATGGTCTGCACCTTTTCGCCATTACCCGTAAGCTGCAACTTAAGCCAACCGCACACACTCTTAAGCGAGATATTATTATACTCACCATGCGAAATCATGATATTGCCGTTCAAGCCGTAGCTATCAGCAAGATAGGTCTGCACTGAAGGTAATGAGGCTTGAACATTGCAGGTTGAAGGGTTGATATAGTAACTTTCATTGTATGGATATACCACTACAACACGGTCCATCTCACGCGTAGCACTGCCCGCATCTACTTGTTGAAGCTCTCCAACGCGCTCTCCAGTCTCGCCTTTGTACTGCCACTTTTGGTTGGCATTAGAGCGATAAAAAACACTCACCTGGTCGCCCTTTGTCCAAACGGTCTTACCATTGGCAAGCTGGATTCGAGAATCTTCATCCTCAAACGAAACTCTAAGAGTCTCGGGTACACCAATAGCTACATCTTCTGTAGCATCAGTAGCACAAGCGGCAAACATCGCTGCCACAAGCGCCAAAATGTAGAATTTCTTCATATTTTTGATCGTTAAATTTGTTTACCAACCCTGTTCTGGCTTTTCAATTGGGTCTTCAAACATTGAGCCTGTAAAGCCTTGCTCAGCCGCCATTTCATTCACCTCGACTGCAGGCGAAAAGTAAATTTGTCTATTATTTGCCATAGATATTTATTTTAAGTTTCACAAAGTTACAAAAAGTTTTGCGAAATGACAACATTTGGTTTGAGTTTAGACTCCCACACAAAAAAATAGCCTCTCGCAATAGCAAGAGGCAAATCATATTTATGTTCACTGGATTGTTTAGAAACTATACTTAAAGAGTAGGTTTACGCGGTTTGCATGATTTTCGTCGCTATTCATATTCTTGCGTGAAGCCCACAGATACTCCGCTGCAATCTTAAAGCGAGGAGATAGGCTATAGAATACATTACCGAAGATATACTGACCACGACGATACAGATTATCAGCATAGTAGCCATTCTTATGCTGCACCTGTACCATTGAGAAACCGCCTGAAACAAATAGATTTGGCAATATATTTACCTGAGCAGCAGCCTGCCAGCCCCACATCGGCATAGTTTGAATGCGTGTTGGATCTGCAGGGTTTGGAGTAAAGTCAAGACCCGCACCTGTCAAATCCTGAATATACGGAGTGATACCCTCACCATATACACCATTCATAAAGAGCTGAATCATTTTTGTGATGTGAATATTTCCACTCAACTGCGCACCCCAACCAAACAAATCGGTGGTGGTTTTTCGAGCATCGTTATAGAGATACATATTTCGCAGGACAGCAGATGCTCGGATATGGCTCTGACGATGTTTACCCCACATATACTGCAGATAGAGTGGGAAGTCTGGCACTCGCTGAGGCACCGACATAAATGTCTGACCATAAGTACCTGAAACATTCGGCATCTCTGCTGCTACACCAAATTTCATGTGGTTATCAAGAAACGCCATCTCGTAGCGAATCATTGTTGCAAAGTTGAAGTTATAGGCATTTGGACCCTGGAAATCAATAGTTGTAGGGGCTGCTGTAAGGTCGCAGAATGTAGTCACATCGCGACCAAAAGTAAAGCCAGCAAGCTGAACATATCCAGAACGCAAACGTGGGGTGTAGCTACCTCTATTACCTCCACGAAAATCTGCATCAAAATAGATTACTACAGGCTGATTAAGCCACTTTGGATTGGCAATAGCTCGCATATACAGACGCGATGTTGTCGCATCCATACTCAGCGCTTGACGATTCGCAAATGAGGACTCCATAGGTACATCATAAGGCACCATATCTCTACTCTCCACCGCATCATCAAAGCTATAACCTGCGCGAAGAGCTACATAACCTCCAATTGCAAAAGAGAAGCTATTTTTATGATTTGCGAAGATAACATTTGGCTCTTCAACCTGCTGAACGCCTGGTCGCGTAGCCTGACGATGGTCATCTACAGCTGCCTTTGCGGCTGCATTACGCTGTTGAGCAATATGTTGCTGCGCAAGTGCTGGATTGTTACTCCATATTGTATCGGACTCCTTTACCGATATAATATAGACGGTAGGCTCGCCAGCCTTTTCATAACGCCCCCAATGGCGTTTTTGAGCCGCTGCAGTCAGCACTGTGCCGACTGTCAAACAAAGAAGTAAAAGTTTTCTCATAAATATAAATGTTTTTATTCAACACGCCTCTTAATTTGCAAGATACATGCCAAGCAATTGTTTGTTGTATATTTTATACTTTTCACATATCTTTGCGCCATGATTACATTTATATTTCTGGCAATCGCAATAATTACTGCATGGTGCGACCTGCGTGCATATCACAAGGCTAACTTTCAGAGTTTCAGTAGCAAAGCGATTATAGCAACAGTTATAATTTTGCTAAACATACTACCCATTATCTCTATTATAATCTCTGCCTTATCAAAAGATAACACAGAGGCGATAATAACCCTTGCCTCATGGAGTCTTACCATATACACCATAGCCACACTTACCCGCATTGGATTTTATATTGGTTTTCTAACCATTAAACATAAGAGATGGGCGGTTATTATTGGTAGCGCTGTTGCAACTGTCATCTTTGCTATTTTATGTAACAGTTTAATTAACACTCGCACAAATATAGTTGTCAAGAATATAAGTATAACAGATGACAAAATTCCAAGCGGCTTTAACGGCTTTAGGATTGCTCTATTTTCAGATTTACATATAGGTTCACTACTCTCTGCTAAGCAAGAGATTTCTGCTCTTGCCGACAAAGTCAATAGTCAAAAACCAGACATGGTCATCTTTGCAGGCGACCTACTTCATATTCGCCACACCGAAATAACACCAAAGATTGCTGAGCTACTATCATCCATTAAAGCCCCATATGGTGTATACAGCGTATTGGGCAACCATGATACGGGCGTATATATACAAGATAGCATTTCACTCCCTCGAAATGAAAATATAAGACATCATAATGCCAAAATTAATCAGATAGGGTGGACAATGCTACAAGATAGCACGATATATGCAGTTAAGGGGCGTGACTCAATAGCGGTTACGGGAATTGATTTCACCGATGCACTTTTGGAGTACAAACACTCCTTCTCAACACCTGACAACTTCTCGGCAGACGAGATTTTTACAGAGATACCAGAAGATGTGTTCAATATTGCCATATCTCACTTACCACAGCTTTGGCGGCCATTATCTAAGCATGCTGAACTGGTCGTATCAGGACATGTGCATGCTACACAGATTGCAGTGGAGTTGTTTGGAAAGAGATTTTCACCAGCAATGTTGATGTACAAAGAGTGGAGTGGTCTGTATAGCGATGGCAACAGCCATCTATACATTACCGATGGCATTGGTAGTGTGGGATTCCACCTACGAATTGGTGCAAATCCCGAGGTAACTATCATTGAGCTAAATAGGTAGTACGCAAATGTCGTACTACTATAAAGGGGTACGACAATGAGATTTACTGCACTACTTATTCTATTCACAGCGCTATCTAACTATGCAATAGCAGAGCAATCATTATCGCTACAAAGAGCTGTAGAGATGATGAATGCAACGAACAATCGAATTAAAGCCACTGAATACCAAGCACTTGCCGCAAAGCGCGAGCGTCAAGCAGCAATATCGCTATTTTCACCACAGATAAATATCCGTAGTGCATGGGTACACACCCAAAAAGATGTGGCTATAGATATAAATCCGCTCAAAGGAGCACTTAACTCTCTCGACCTCGGTTCTCTGCTCAACTTAGACTGGCGATACACTCTGCAACCTCGTACATTTGGATTTGTCGGCGCAGATATCACCGTTCCCATATTCACTGGAGGTAAGATCATATCTGCCGTAAAAGCTGCAACAATTGCCGAGCAGATTGCGCATAGCCAAAGTCGGGAAACTTACCAATCTACATTTACCCAACTTATTGAACACTACTTTGCACTCTCTTTAGCTCAAAGCGCTGTAAAAGTAAGGCAAAAGGTAGTGGTCGGAATGGAGAAGCATTGTGAAGATGTAGAACAACTTATTGCTCAGGGGATGGCCACAAAGGCGGATGCTCTCTATATAAAGTATAGGCTCTCGGAGGCGAAGCAAGATTTACTTGCCGCAAAAGCATCTCTCACGCTTGCCCATCATGCTCTCAGTTCATCTATTGGCTTAGATTCAATCACAAAGCTTTCAACACCAATATTTTACAACACCATAATAGAGGATTTAGAGTACTTTGAACAGCTGGCAGAGCAAAACAACACACAGCTCGCTCAAATAGATAGTCAGCGACACTTAGCCAAAGTAAACATTGATATTCATCGAGCGGAGTTCTTTCCAGAGATTGTCGCCATGGGCGGTGGAGGTTTTACTCGCCACGTGACCGACATCCTTCCCCGTTGGGCTATAGGCATAGGGGCAAATTTCACTCTCTTTAACGGACTAAAACGCGAGTATCAATATTCAGCAGCAAAAAACAGATATAAGAGTGTTATAGCCATACAAGAGGAGGCAAAGTCGGAGGTTAAACTACTCATCAACTCACTCTATAACAAGGTTATAACGTCATTAAATCGGATAATCACACTACAGAAATCGATAGATTTCAACTCCGAAATATTGCTACTTAAACAAGCAGCCTTTACCGAAGGTGCAGCAACATCTACAGAGGTTATTGATGCAACAATCGCTCTTGCAGCGGCGCAAATTGAGCAATTAGAGTGCGCCTACAACTTCGATTTGAGTCTTGCCAAGCTTTTAGAGGCTGCAGGTGTTAGTGAACGATTTTTTCAATATTCAGATAGCCACACAAAAGCACAATTGATATATGAATAGAGGTAAGTATTTGATTTTCATAATCCTATTAGCTACAACTGCGATAATTATAGTCTTTATCGGCATTGCTATTAAGGAGAATAAAGAAATAGTTCTACAAGGTGTTATTGAGTGCCGAGAGTACAGAGTAGCATCCAAAATTGCCGGAAAGATTGAGACTCTACATATTTCCGAGGGAGATAGCGTAACAATAGGGGAGTTGTTATACACCATTTCTACCCCGGAACTACAGACAAAACTCTCGCAAGCCATTGCCGCCAAAGATGCAGCTATGGCGCTTGATAAGCAGACTATAACGGGAGCTCGACAGCAACAGATAGATGCAGCGTACAATCTATGGCAGAAAGCTTCAGCAGGTAGAGAATTAGCTCAGAAGAGTTTTGAGCGCATTGCAAATCTACATGCTAAGGGAGTTGTAACCACACAACAATTAGATGAGGCTACGGCCAATTTAGAGGCAATGAGAGCCACAGAAAGCGCTGCTTACGCCGAGTATTCACTCGCTCTTGCAGGTGCAACAAAGGAGCAGAAGGATGCCGCGGCTGCAAATGTAAACATAGCGCAGGGAGCAATAGATGAAATTACAAGCTACATCTCTGATGGAACTGTTATTTCACCCATATCTGGCGAGGTCTCAACAGTTGCATACTACCCTGGAGAGGTTGTTGGCGCAGGTTTTCCAGTGGTCACAATCCTTGATCTTGACGATTTATGGGCAGAGTTCAATATCAAGGAGAATCTATTGCCGCACTTTACAATTGGCACGACACTTATCGCATACATACCTGCTATTGACAAACATATACCTTTGGTGGTCAGCTACATATCTCCACAGGCAGACTTTGCAATTTGGAACGCCACTCGCGCAGAGGGAGGTTTTGACATTCGTACATTTGTAGTTAAGCTAAAGCCGACAGATAACAAGAGCAAACTGCGACCTGGCATGAGTGCTATAATTGAGTTATAACCATGCGCACGTTTAATAAAACATTCAATCTTGAGCTAAAAAGGATTGCTCACAACAGGATTTATTCGCTTACACTCTTTGTCTTTCCAACCATATCCCTGCTATTTTTCTTGTGCTACTTTTCAAAGAGTGGAATAAGAGAACTTCCTATTGTTGTAATCGACCAAAGCAAAAGCGTTCTATCTCAAAAATTAGTTGATATGATAGATGCAACAGCTTCTGTGAGTGTAGATTACAATATAGCCGATTTTAACATTGCCACCTCTCTAATTCGCAGAGGCGACGCCTACGCATTAGTCGTTATTCCACCAAATTTTGAGGGTGATATACTCAGCGCAAGGGCTGCAAATGTCGTTTTATATAATAGTGGTGCAAATATCTCCACAAATGGTTTTATTGAGAAGGATATACAGACCACAGTCGCATCCTTTGGTGCAGGTATTGAATTGCAACGGGGCATACCACTACCAGAGATTATGCCGATAACTTTTGAGAAGCATATCCTCTTCAATCCATACTTAAACTACACCTACTATATAGCGCCATGCTTTATGGCGATGATGATAATGATATTCACAATGTTATCTACCGTTTATGCCGTTGCGCAGACAAATATTAAAGAGTTCAAATCCTTAGTTGGCAAAATAGCACCCACAACCTTTACTATGTGGTTTTTCGCACTAATAATGCTCTATATGCTATACTCAATACTCGGCGTACCGTTAGAAGGCAACAGATGGTTACTGATAATATCCACACTGCTATTTGTGGTAGTCTACCAAGCAGTTGCAATATTTTTCGTCGGAATTACTCACAACAGAGAACTCGCCCTTTCACTTGGCGGAGGATATTCTGTGTTAGCATTTACCTTTTCCGGACTTACATTTCCAACCATGGCAATGTTTCCAATTCTGAAAGTTGCAAGCCATCTATTTCCATTCACATACTACATGAAAATAGTTATAGACCAAGCAATTAGGGGTGCTGATAGCAGAGAATCAATAATAGGCATGTGCTACATGGCAATATTTTTACTTCTTCCACTAACAATCTATCGCAGACTATGAAAAACGATATACTATCAGCCATTGCTACTGAATGCAAAATTATATTTTCAAATAGGGGAGTAATGCTTATAATTTTTCTTGCCCCGTTAATATACTCATTACTATACTCCGCATGCTATGCTAAGCAGGTAGTCCACAAAGTTCCCATAGCTATTGTAGACCACAGCCATAGCTATAATTCACGACAGCTAAAATCTAAACTTTCGGCCTCTCCATATCTTCAAATTGCATACAATCCTACAGATATAATCGAGGCAAAAGATTTGTTGCTGAATCGTAAAATTTACGGCGTTGTATATATCCCGAATAATTACGAGAAGGCAATATTAAACCACAAACAGGCCGTTATCTCAATCTATTGCGATGCGAGTTATTTTCTAATGTATAGGCAGATATTTCAAGGAGTTACAAGCGTTATCTCAACTATCAATCAAAATTATAATCCTGCACCGGCAATCATCTACCAATCTCACACACTCTTCAATCCCAGCTTAGGTTACGGCACATTTATTATGCCAGCAATACTACTTGTAATACTTCAACAGACGCTACTCATGGGCATTGGTGTTGTTGGAGGTATTTGGTATAAAAAATCTCTCTATAAACACTTCTCACCACTAACAACAATTGCCTCAAAAGTCACTGTCTATGGTGCTATTTATGCAGTTATAGCGAGTTATATTCTCACATTGCATTACCACATCTTTGGCTATCCAACAAATGGCTCTACAATAGTCATAATCGCAATCATTCTCCCCTATATACTATCTACAATACTGTTAGCAACAACAATTTCGACACTATTCAAACGACCAGAATCGGCAACTATGAGCATACTCTGGCTATCCATACCAACACTGCTTGTCAGTGGTGCATCACTCCCTACAGAGGCATTTCCCAGCCCTCTGCACACTTTGGGCAAAATATTTCCAAGTAGCAGCGCTGTTCCAGCGTTTATACGCGCTCAAACAATGGGAGCAGAGCTAAGAGAGGTTACATCTGAAGTTATATGGCTTTGGTGTTTGGTCGGCATATACGGAGTTCTTGCCACAATCGCTATAAAAAAGCGGATGCCCAGGCGAACTACCAAATCCCGGACATCCTAACTACCATCCTAAGATGATAGTACCATACACTACTATAAAAAAACCTTATGCAGTTCCTTTTATCTTCTCATATGATGTCCCATCATACGTGGTCCGGTATTAGCACCCATACCCACTGATGACTTGCTCTCCTTATAGTCATAATCAGACATCTGCTTGCTTCCTCGCTTGCCGAAGTGACGGAGATTGTAGACAAACTGTATGCTAAAATAACGACCAATTACGCTATTTGTCATATTCTTTGTATAACCAGAGCCTGTAGAGCGACTAAATGCTGTATTCTGATTAGCAATATCATTTACACCAATCTGAAGCTCTCCACGATTGTTCTTAAACAACTTCTTACCCAGGTATAGGTTACATAGGAGATACTGCTCGTTATAGTCCTGAGTAATACCAATATACTGATTATACGAACATGAAGCGGTGAGAGTAAAGCCCTTCCAGAATATCCACTTAAGGTTACCGGATGCAGTGTGATTAAAGTAATCATTCTTTGCACCAGCCTTAGCTGCAGTATTCCACGCCTGATTGTAAGTTCCTCGCCATGAGAAGGTAAAGTCGATATTCTCCGAGATATTACTTCCCAAAGTCAGCGATGCATCATAGCCGATATTCTTTGCAAAGTTTGTGGTGTAGTTGTGGTTGATAATATTCTCCACAACGCCACCCTTAGTCTCATATATCGCAGATGGGATAATGTTATAATTTACACCCGCCATGATATTGAGGTTACACTTCATAAACGAGAGTGGCAAGCCCAAGCTTACATGAGTTCTCAAGCTCCAATATCCATCAAGATTCTCATATGATGTTATTCGCTGAGGCGAGTAGTACTCTCCCTTTGAGTTCTTAGGTACCTCACCACCCTTCCACTCACTAAGCTTAAAGCCTGTAGGGCAGTATAGGGTAGAGGATGAGATATAATCCTGCTGATTCTGAGCAGAGAACATCCACATAAATGTACGACCCTTCTCAATATTAGAGTGTATATAGTGGAAATTCAATCGGTGCGAGAATGAAGGATTCAAATCCTTGTTACCTACGCTCAAGAATTGTGGAGTAGAGACATCAAATATATCCTGCAGCTGTGTTACAGATGGCGCATTTGTACTTGAGCGCAAGAATAGTCTGATACTATGCTCCTTGTTAAAGGCGTAGTTAATCATTCCAAAGTATAGGAAGTTGTTAAACGTACGATTAATCTTATCGCTCTGACCACCTACAATATTACCCTCAAGCATAGAGCGCTGATAGTAGAGATTTGCCACAATGGTATTTCTATTCTTAGAATAGCGATAACCCGGACCTACACGATGCGTCCAATAACCGCTCTCATACTTGGATGTCATTTGTTGGTTGATTTTTTGGGAATTTGGATCGAAGTTTTTATCATAATAAAATGCCTCCTGATCCTTTACTTCATCCTCGTATGAGAGTCGGTATTGTAAACTGAGCGAACTGTACTGTGACAGTGGCTCATTGTAAGTAACATTTCCGCGAATATTATACTCACTGGTTGGTGATGTAATTATCTGATATATTGGCGAATATAATAGTGCATCAGCCGCCATGCCCTGCCAGTTTCCTCCAGTAATAAACTGGTTGTATAAGCTATTGTATTCATCTGTTCCATACGCCACGCCAGCAGACTCATTTGAAATAAGCTTTCTGCGGTTATTGTTATCGCGATAGTTAAAGCTACCATCTACAGTAAGTGTACGACCTGGCTTAGCAATTTTTACACGATACTGCAAAAACTCGCGGAAATTAAATCCATAGTTCTTACGGTCGGTCTCATCATACTGATACAATAGACCGCTCTGTCCAAACTGATAGCCCTCAGTAGTTGAATTTGGATTATTACCCTGGAAACTAAATGAAGTACGCGACATAAGTGACTGATTACGAGAAATTTTCCAGTCAAGACGGGCATTGAGTCGGTGGTTATTGTTCAACGTATTTGAACGTCCTTCAGTATGCAGAGTATCGATTGGAGAAGGGTCCTCGTACCAAGTATCACTAACAGAGAGATTTTTGGTATTAGTATTATTAAAGAAGTAGCTACCCTGGAATTTAACCTGATCCTTACGGCCCCAATTATCAGAGTAGTTAAGACCTATAGAGTTTACAAGCGCTACACCACTCTGTGGGCGAACCATATACTGGCCAAAGCCACGACGACCACCGCCGCCACTGCCACCACCAGATACACCAAGAATATCCTCAAACGAGAAGTTCTGTTGATTAATATTGTTAAACAAAGCCAACACAGACAGACGACTATCACCCTGGAAAAAGTTCACATTTCCACCGACAGTATACTTATGATGTGATGTAATATCATCTGTTTCAGGCTGATAGCCATAACCGGCATACATCTTACCAAACTGACCCTGACGCATATTGGTCTTGGTTACAATATTGATAGCCTTATATCCCTCACCGTCATCCATACCTGAAAACTCAGCCTGATCAGAGAGCTTGTTAAACACCTCTACACGATCAACCGCCTCAGCAGGAAGCGACTTGATGGCAGTATTCACATCCTCACCAAAAAACTCCTTACCATCTACAAAAATCTTCTTAATCTCCTCACCTTGAGCCTCGACTGTACCATTATTAATATTGATACCCGGCATCTTCTTAAGCAGACCCTCTACATCGGCATCGTTAGAGACCTTAAAGGCACCTGCATTATAACTAAGTGTATCACCATTCTGTGAGGCACGCAGCGACTTAACCTCCTTAACTACAGTCTCAATGCGTGTAGTACTCTCCATCATTGTAACCTTACCCAATGCCGTTGTGGCAGCCTTGACCTTAAAGTTCTTTGTCAAGTCGGCATAACCCAAACATGTTGCAAGCATGGTGTAATCACCATAATTCAAAGCTGGGAAAGTTACCGTTCCATCAACATTTGATGTATAGTACCTCTTATTATCTGGAGTAGCTGTCGGATAGACCTCTACAACCGCTCCAATAACCGCCTGCTTAGTGTTCTCATCAATCAGCGTAAGTGTAACCTTACCCTTAGACTGAGCAGATGCGGTGATGCATAGTGCAAGTAGTGTAAAAAATAGTAGAATTCGTTTCATATAATTATTTTGGTAGTTCCTAAATGTAACACTCTGTTTTCACGGACGCAAAAATAAAAAAATTATCGTTTCACAGAACTTTTATATCTGTGAAACGACCAAATGAGAGGGTGAAATGACAAATTATTTCGCCGAATTTATGAGCCACTGCTTAAACTCTGGCACTCGAGCTTTTGAAACCACTATTTTCTCTGGTGTATCTAATTTCAAATTGACAGACAGACGACTACCAAACCAGACAGAGATATCCGCAACAGCCTCTCGTGCAATGATAAACTGACGATTAGCTCGATAGAAATCTACTGGCGATAGCATACCCTGCAAAGCCTCAAGCGTGTACTCCATAGGATATCGCTCTCCATTATACCCAAAAGCAAAGACCTTCTCCTCAGACGTGTAGCAATATGCAATATCCTCAGGGCTTACAGGAATTAACTTATCCCTAAAGCGCACCAAAAAACTACTACGATAATTGCTATGCTGCTTCACCATATTGTCGACACGACTACTATACTCGCTACGAGCTACGCCAGTAAGTGTCAGCCACTTATCGACAGCACGACGCACAGATTGCTCATTTATTGGTTTAAGTAAGTAATCTATACTATTGACTTCAAATGCTTTAAGCGCATACTGGTCGTAAGCAGTTGTAAAGACAACAGGGCAAGTAATATCAACCTTTTCAAATATCTTGAACGACTCACCATCAGAGAGGTGAATATCCATAAATACAAGGTCAGGCATCGGATTATTCTCAAACCACTCAACACTATCAACCACTGTATCAATGGTCTCAACAACCTCTGCCTCTGGAGTTACACTCTTCAGAATACTACGCAAATTCTGCGCAGCAGCAGTCTCATCCTCTATAATTAAAAGCTTCATATGCTAAACTCTCTTTAATGGAAGACGAACAATAAACTCTTCACTACTCTTCTCAACCACAATCTTTTTACCCAACATCAGCTCATATCGACTAGATAGATTTTGTAGTCCTATACCAGTACCAACTTGCGGTTCAAGAAGTGGGCGCAAAGGGTTAGATACAACAAGGCAACCATTCTCTGTACGAATAGATACTCGAAGAGGATTTTTAGAGGTTATCGTATTGTGTTTCACCGCATTACCTATAAGTGGTTGAAGTGATAGTGCAGGTATGCTATAGTCCAAATACTCCTTATCTACCGAAATATCAAAGAATATTTTATCCTCATATCTAATATGGAACAGATAACAATACGCCTCAGCAAAACTCATCTCGTCACGCAGCGGCACAAGCTCTGATCTATTACCATTTTGGGTAATATATCTAAATGTATACGATAGCTGGTCTATATACTCCAATGCACGACTAGAATCTTTTTCACGCACAAGCATAGAGAGCGAGTTGAGCGAGTTAAAGAAGAAGTGTGGATTTATCTGACTTACAAGCATATTGTAACGAGTTGTCAGATTCTCATTCTGCAACTGCTCATACTCAAGAAGAATCTGCTGACGCTGATATATAAGCATATAAATCTGCGAATACAACAAAACCACAGCCAGCATAAACAGACACTTAAGCATCACCACAAAGTCAAGCATATGCTCTACCTGACAAACCAATTTTGTCTCGCCTGTATGGTAGAATGTAATAGGTGAGAGTAAATAGGCTACAGATGTTATCAAAACAGCTACTACTGCTCTGGCAAAGAATGATGTCCATACTGGATTCTCACCCGTACGGCGAACGGTCATAAGTAATAACAACATCAGCGAGACGACCATATAGAAGAGAATCTGGTAGAGAATCACGAGCCACTGGTCAGAACTATTATATAGCGAGCCATAATCAAACGGTTGCCCATTTCGCACAAGCAGGCGGCTCATCTGATAGTGCGCATTCTCATAGCGCACTTGGTCACGCGCCTCAATAGTTAGCAAATCACCAGACTCAAGATCCAATCGACGCACAGAGCGACGGTCTACATAAATACTATCACCCGTCTTATTATCAACAAGATAACCGAAACCATCAACACTAAGCCCCAAAACTCCCTCCACAACAACCACTGGGCTATTATGACGTTCATTTTTACTTCCCTTAATCTCTGAAGATTGATTGACAACCATCAGTAACATATAGGAGAAATTGACAATCAAACTGATAGCAAGCGCCACCAGCGTAAATGATATCAATGGAGATTTTGTGCCTAATTTCAGTCGCATACGGCTATTATATAATGTTTTACATCAACTACTCCTCGTCGTACCAAGAAGCGTACATACGATAGTCACGCGCAATACGAGCAATGATAGTCTCTCTCTGCTCTGGAGTCACATCTTTAACCTTTTTTGCAGGTACTCCAGCGTAGACAGAATTTGGCTCAAGCTTTGAACCAGATAGCACAAGTGCATTTGCAGCTATAATACATCCCGTAGCCACAACTGCATTATCAAGAATAGTTGCACCCATACCAATAAGGCAGTTATCCTCAATAATAGCACCGTGAATTGTAGCATTGTGACCCACAGATACATCATTACCAATATGGGTCTGTGATGGCTTTGGAGAGCCATCATAGAGGGTGTGAATCACCGTTCCGTCCTGAATATTTGTTCTGTCACCAATAGTGATTGTATTCACATCACCGCGCAGAACAACATTATACCACAGCGAAGAGTCCTTACCCACTGTAACATCGCCAATAAGTACCGCTGTCTCAGCCACAAATGTACCCTCGCCAACCTTAGGCGTATGGTTACGAACAGATTTAATATATGCCATCGTATCTATCTTTAATTTAATTACTTACAACTTCTTAGCCTCTTGCCAATACTCCTCTAACTGCTCAAGCGGCAACTCACTAACCATACGGCCCTGCTCAGTAGCACGCGCCTCTACATGGTTAAATCTACTAATAAACTTCTGATTTGTACGCTCAAGAGCATTCTCAGGGTCGATTCCATATAGACGACACGCATTTATAAGAGCAAAGAAGAGATCACCAATTTCACCCTCCATCTTATCCTTATCATCAGCGGCGATCTCCACATCAACCTCCGCAATCTCCTCGCGTACTTTATCCCAAATATCCTCACGTTTCTCCCAATCAAAACCTACAGAGGCAGCCTTCTCACCAAGACGGAATGCCTTTACCATCGCCGGCAACTGACGAGGCACACCACCGAGGAGTCCACCTTTACGAGCCTTCTTGCGAAGTTTCAGAGCCTCCCAATTCTGCTTAACCACATCTGGCGTAGAGGCATGGACATCACCATAAACATGAGGATGACGATATATCAGCTTATCACACAGGGCATTACATACATCCGCAAAGTCAAAAGCGCCCTGCTCATCAGCCATCTTAGAGTAGAAGACAATGTGTAGTAGCACATCACCCAGCTCCTCCTTAATATCCTCCATATTGCCATCTGTAATAGCACCAACGAGCTCGTAAACCTCCTCAATAGTATTGTTTCTCAGCGAAGCAAATGTCTGCTCTCTATCCCATGGGCACTGCTCACGAAGTGTATCCATAACCTCAAGTACGCGAGCTGCAGCCTTTAATTTATTCTCCATATTCTATTTGTTATTTTCTGCAAATATAGTAATTTTGTGGGAAATAATATATTGATATGAAAAAGTTATTTATACTTCTTGGCCTATTACTAGCTCTACAAAACCTCTCGGCGCAGATAATTCCAAAGCCTCAGAGAGAGAGTTATTCAGGCGGGACATTCACTATAACAGACAAAAGTTGCCTTGTTTATGACACTGCTGTACGCGATGCAGCACTATATCTACTTGAATACCTGCCATTTAAGCAAATACTATCATCTTCAAAGGTTATGCCTGGCGATGTACAGCTAACCCTAAACCGATTACTTAATGAGGAGGAGTATCGACTCACTATCAGCGACAAGAATATTACTATTGCAGGTGGTGGTTATGCTGGCGTATTCAATGGAGTGCAGACGCTTCTTCAACTTTTACCCGAAAAAGTGTATGGAAAGAGTTGTAAATTTCCTCTCTTTACGCCTTGTTGCACTATAGAAGATAGTCCTAAGTTTAGTTATCGTGGTTTTATGCTTGACGTTGCCCGAACTTGGATTCCTACTGATAAAGTAAAGCGTTACATAGACCTGATGGCGTACCACAAGCTCAATAAATTACACTTTCACTTAACAGATGATGAAGGTTGGCGAATTGAGATTAAATCTCATCCAGAGTTGGCAACAATCGGAGGATTTAGAGGTGGTGATAGTCCTGTATTTCCACGTTATGGAAAGTTCTATGAAAAGTGGGGCGGATACTACACTCAACAGGAGTTAAAAGATATTGTTACTTATGCTACTCAGCGAAATATTGAGATTATCCCTGAGATGGATATGCCAGGTCACAGCAAAGCACTTGGGGCTATATACCCCAACATCCTTTGCAACTACACCCCAGATGGCAGCCGCACAAACGGTCTGGAGATTCGCAACGTATGGTGTGCAGCCAAAGAGAGCAATTACGCCTTAATTGAGGACATTATTCGTGAAATGAGCGAAATATTCACCTCTGACTATATCCATATCGGTGGCGATGAGGTCAATATGAGCCAATGGCGTAAATGTCCAGACTGCCAGCGACTTAAGACCGAAAAAGGGCTACAAAACGAGAAACAGATTGAGGACTACTTTATTGCTCGCACAACTGAGATACTAACAAAATACGGCAAAAAGCCAGCCGTATGGAACGAAGCCATTGAGGGCGGAACACTCCCAACAACTACTCGCGTACATGGCTGGGAAAGTATGAAAAAGTGTCTTGATGCGACATCCAAAGGATATCCGACAATCATCATGCCGGGCCACTACTTCTACTTTGACATGAAGCAGTCAGCCTCTGAGACGGGACACAATTGGGCTGCGATATTTGATGCGAAAAAAGTTTTATCATTCAACTTTGAAAAACAAGGCTTTACAGCTTCTCACTTAAAGCATGTTGCAGGTATTGAAGCGTCCTTTTTTAGCGAGATTTACATTGCTCAAAACCCTGAAACAAGTTTCTACCTTGACTATATGCTCTTTCCTCGTCTTACAGCGCTCTCAGAGGTTGCATGGAGCCATACTCGCCGCAGTTGGGAGGAGTTTTATTCAGCTCTTAAAGCAAAGCACTACGCTCGCATGGATGCAATGGAGATAACTTATCGCCTTGAAACACCGACTGTTACATACACCAATGGAAGCATCACAGCAAGCGTTGCTGATGGTTCTACAATATATTATACAGAGTTCTCGTCAGGTAAGTTATCACGATACAACAAGCCTATATCCACATCAAAACCATACAACTACGAATTTTTCAGCCGTCGTGGCACTGGCATAAGCAAGCGAACAGGCAGCAAAGAGTATTACGCACGCTTAACCCCGGCAGTAACTGTCACATCATCAATACCTTGCAGTTCAAAAACCCCAATGACAAACGCTGCGAAGTACAATAACAGCATCGTTCGCACCACACGTGCAGCCAAGGCAGGAGACTATGTTGAGTATCGCTTTGCCGAGCCTCTACGTTGTCGAGAAATCGAGGCAATGACAGGTCATATTCACCTACGCCGCTGCAACTTCATGAAGGGATATATTGAGGTTAGCTATGACGGCAAAAGCTTTGTTCGTATAGCCGACTTCGATGTTGCAGGAGCGGTTATCAAGCCTACAGAGGCTATACACGCCCTTAAAATTGTAGCTACAACAACATCCGACGCCGAGGACCAAGTTGTATTCCAATCGCTCAAAATCAAATAATTAGATATTATGAAGAGAATTTTAACATCACTAATCCTTTGCGGTGTACTATTTGCCTGTACGCCAGCAGACCCAAACAAAGCACTGACAGACAAGGCTGCTGCTGAGTATCTCACACCCGTACATCCCGGCGGTGGAGAGCGTCCATTTTGGAATGGATTTGCAAAGAAGTTCATCTATGCACCATCCTTTGATTTTAATAGTGTAGAGGGTGCTGCTCAATACCTTTACACTGTAACAGCCGAGAATTCAGAGAGTTGGAACTTTAAGTCCAACACCCCACAGAGCGCACTCTCACCAATTTGGAACCAGATTCCTCAAGGTACAAAAGTTACACTCAAAGTAGAGGCGCTAAACGACAAAGGCGAGGTAATTGGCACGGCAGGTGAGCGCAGTTTCTTCCGTGACTATGGTTTTAACCCTCCATATACTGGCGCAGTAAGAAGTTACCGAGAGGCAGCTATTCTCGGACTACTATATGTACACAAAATGCCTCAGGTTCAGAATTTTGCGACTAGTGCGGAGCCAGATATGAGCTACAAGCACTTCACCTATCCATGTAAGATTATCGGTGCTGTAGTTAAGACCGAGGTGTTACTTGCAAAACTACTTCCACACTACAGCGAGAATGCACTTGCCATTGCTCGTGGTGCAGCGCAGTTCTTGATGGACCAATCTCGTAAGCCAGATGAGCCGCTAGCATACTTCCCTCCGACATACTACAAAAATCTTATCCACTCAAAGGAGGTATGGAATCAGGGCAAGACCATGGCTCTTGAGGCTGCATCAGCTGGTGAGGCACTCCTTGACCTTTACAACGCTACAGGCGAGGAGAAGTATCTCAACCACGCCCTTGGTATTGCCGACACCTATATACGCCTGCAGTGCGAGGATGGTTCTTGGCACATTAAGTACGACTTTGCAACTGGCGAGCCGGTAAATGATAGCAAGGCGATGCTTCACCCACTGCTTCGCTACTTCCTCCGCCTTGAGAAAGAGTTTGGTCAGACAAACTATACCGAGGCGCGCATAAAGGGCGAGAAATGGATGGCAGAGCATATCCTTACTCGCTTTGATATGACAGGTCAGTTTGAGGATGTAACAGTTGTAGGCCTTCAGCCATACGAAAACCTAACAAACTGTACAGCAGCACCTTATGCAACTTATCTTCTTAGCCGCGAGGCAAGTGCAGAGGATATAGCAACAGCTTATGAACTTGTTCGCTTTAGCGAGGATCAGTTCGTATACTGGGATATGCCACTTAATAAAGATGGATACAAGAAAGACTCTACCCCTTGCGTATTTGAGCAGTATAAGTATGCCATGCCGGTAGACAACAGCACATGCAACGTTGCAAATGCTATGTTGAGCCTCTATGAGCTTACTGGCGATGAACTTATGAAGGCGAAGGCAAAGGCTCTTATTGACAACATCACCGTAACACAATGCGTTAATACAGGCAAGATTCTTACTACATGGCGTATCCGCCACAACTACAAGCCATCTTTCTGGATTAACTGCTCATATAGCTCTGCATGCACACTGCTGCGTATGGATGAACTATCAAATGAGAATTAGTTTGTAATATTTTAACACTTTTGCAGTCTTATAGACAAACAATTTTATAATGACTGACAAAGAGCTGATAACCCGAATAGTTTTGCATAACGATACAGAGGCATTCTCAATCGTTATGCAGAGGTATTCGGGTTTAGTATTCTCTACAGCTCTCAGTATTACAAAAGATTACGTTCTTGCCCAGGAGGTTACACAGCTATCGTTTATTAAGGCGTATAAAAACCTACACCATTGGCGAGGTGGCACCGCTTTAGCTCCATATCTGCGAATGATTACACACAATCAGGCGATAGATACACTCAAAGAGCGCAACAAGGAACGGCATAGCGACATAGACAACTATCCTATTGCCGATGATGACAGCACCGCCGAACACCACAGACTACTTGATGCGATGGATAGGGCAATAGAGCAGTTATCTGATGGAGAGAGACTGATTATAGAACTGCACTACTACCATAAACTAAAGGTAAAAGAGATTGCAGAGCAGACGGGGCTCAGCGAGTCAAATATACTTGTTCACCTACACCGAATAAGAGCAAAACTTAAAAAACTGATTACCGATGAAAGAGCTGAATGATAAAGAGTTAGATATACTTATCTCACAGAGCTTACAACGCCAACACATCTTTGAGAGAGTAAACAGTCAAGCACTTGCCGAGGTAAAACGACACAACCGTAGACGTATAGCAAAGCAGATTTTGCATCTTATTACAGTTGCCTTTGGTGTACCAACTATGCTCGCTGTAATGGGTTATGGCGCGTATAGGTTAGTTATGATGGGTGGTGGCGTATTTGGCTATATTGCCGCCGCTATAACCATTATTTCAGCTGTTGCAATGGCCACATACTCCCTTGCAATTTTTTCGTTTGACGAAGTGTAATAATCAGCACTAACGGCAGTCTTTAATACGAAGTTAAACCTTAAAAACACAACTATTATGAATTCAGAAGTTTACAGATTAGTCAATTATGTTCTCGGGTCGCTTTTGACCTGCGCCTGCATCCTGACACCGATTGTACTCTTTTTTGTAGCCTATATCCGCAATAAGAGAGCAGAGCACGAGATGCGTATGCGACTACTCGAGAGCAACGCAAGTCCAGAACTTATCAAGGCGCTTATCGAGGCCAAACAAAAGACCGCTCCAAAGCTCGTTCTACTGCGTGTAGGGCTGCCGGCTATCTTCGCCTCGATCTTTGGTGTTATCTTCTTCTATGTAATGAACAATCTCTATGAAGATAGACGCTTTGAGGGAGCATTGATAGCATTCATCTGCGTACTTATTCTCGGCATCGGAATCGGCCTTGTATCGGCACTTTTCATCGAACGCAAACTGCTAAAAAAGGCAGAGGAGACAAAGTAAGACGTGTCTCGGAGTCCGATAGTCGGACTCTTTTTCCGTGCAGTAAAAAAATAAATCCGTTGTAGCATAAGCCACAACGGATTTTTATCTCTATCGTAAATAATTAGTTGATAGAAGGCAGGAATGAGTAATCCTTAGAGTAGCCAAGGTGCTGCTCAACGTAGTTAGTAGGGTAGCTAACCACTACATCTACAACCTGACCATCCTTCTCAACGATTGAGTACTCAGGATTTACAAAACCACCATAAGGCTCAATACCAAGTGCATAGTAGCGCTCACGAACCTGCTTGTGAAGCTCTGGCTCAACAGTTACACCGTAGTTCTCAACAAGAGCCTTACCAGCCTCGTAGTCACCCTCACTCTTGATGCGCTGTACCTCATAAAGCATATCACCAAAGAGCTTACGAAGAGCATCAAAGTCGTTTACAACGATATACTTCTTACCGTCCTTCTCAATCCACTCAATAACGTTGTTCTCCTTACCCTTCTCGTAGCACCACTCTGCAATCATCTTGCGGTTACGCATGTGTGACTCCTCTACATTCTTACCAAGCTCAATACGAGAGAGCTGTGTCATCATACCATTCATGATATAAGATGCATACTGAGCCTTTGCAACGTCAAGTGTTGGGATAAGACCAATCTCTACGAGCTTCTCATCACCAAGGTAGTAAAGTGCAAAGAGGTCAGCACGTGTCTCCTCAAGGGTTGAAGAGTATGAGCCCAACTCTGTGCCGGTAGTGCCCGGAGCAAGCTGACCAGAGCCATGACCAAGACACTCATGAAGGTCTGTATGGAGGTCGTCAGAGAGCTTACCCCACTTCTCCATGCGCTCACGATCCTCTGCGCGAAGAACAAACTCCTCAGCAAAGCCGTTACCCTGCGCAGCCTTCTTGTATGCGTAGGTGATGTTATCAATAGTTACAGACTTTGAGCCATACTCCTTACGAATCCAGTCTGCATTTGGCAGGTTAATTCCGATAGGGGTAGTAGGGTAGCAGTCACCACCGAGCATAGCTACGGTAATAACCTTTGCAGATACACCCTTAACAACTGGCTTGCGATACTCAGGCTTAATAGGAGCATTATCCTCAAACCACTGAGCATTCTCAGAGATAGTCTGTGTACGAGCGCAAGCTGCCTTGTCAATGAAGTTTACAACGCTCTCCCAAGATGCCTTAAAGCCAAGTGGATCGCCGTAAGTCTCAGTAAATCCGTTCACAAAGTCAATATTAGACTGAGTGTCCTGTACCCAAGAGATGTTGAATGCATCGAAATCCTTCAAATCACCGCTCTTGTAGTACTTAATCAGCAGACCGATAGTAGTCTTGAGTGGCTCCTCAGCTACAGCCTCAGCCTTCTCAAGCCAGTAAACTACCTGAGTAAGTGCCTCGGTGTACATACCGCCAATCTTATATGTCTGCTCGAAAATCTTACCATCCTTCTTAACGAGCTTAGAGTTAAGACCATAAGAGATTGGACGTGGGTCCTTTGGATCAATCATCTTGTTGTAGAACTTCTCTACCTCTGCCTGTGTAAGACCCTCATAGTAGTTACCTGCAGATGCTGCAATCATATCTACGCCGGCAGTCTGGTTAAGACGAGAAGGGTAGAGAGTAGGGTTGAAGAGAATCTCAGCAATCTGCTCATGGCTCACTGCGCCAGTATCCACACCCTTAAGCTGCTCAGCAAACCACTCACGACAGAACTCTGGAGTAAATTTATCGTTTGAATAGTGGTGGTGGATACCGTTTGCCAACCACATCTTCTTAAGATACTTCTCCATAGCGACAAAGTTAGCCTCGCTCTTGTCACCCTCGTATGTGGTATAAATCTGCTCGAGAGCACGACGGATAGTAAGGTTGTACTTGAAGTTCTGGTCGAAGATAATGTCGCGACCGCACTTTGCCGACTCGGCAAGGTAGTAAACAAGCAGCTTCTCGTTGAGCGAAAGGTTCTCGAACTCAGGCACCTCGTAACGGATAATCTTGATATCGTCGAACTTGTCAACAATCCAAGCTGCCTCCTTAGGCTGCTCTGTGCAAGATGTCAGAGCAAGGGCAAAAAGTCCCATAGCAGTTAAAAATTTTTTCATTTCTTTAAGTTTTATAATTACAAATATTATACTCTGTGCGCAAAGATAGTAATTTATTCAATATTGAACAAATCGGCATCACGAAGTGTTGGGAAGCGTTTGCGACGAGACTTAAGTTCGTCTGTATCAAGCTCTGCCATCACAACACACTCCTTATCACCACACTCTGCCACTACCTCACCAAAACTATCCCAGACAACACTTCCTCCAGAGTAGTCGCAGTATGGGTCGCTACCAGTGCGATTAACCCCAATAACAAATGCCTCATTTTCAATCGCTCTGGCTGCGGATAGTGTGCGCCAAGCCGTCTGACGAGCAGTCGGGAACGAAGCCACGTAAATAGCGACATCGTAGTCATAACCAACCTCTAACAATCGATTGCGTGAGAATATAGGAAAGCGAATATCATAGCAGGTCTGGAGCAAGAACTTAACTCCCTGCCACTCAACAATAATACGACTTTTACCTGAAGTAAAACGTTTAGTCTCTCCACCAAGTCTAAACAGATGCCTTTTATCATATCGCGCAGCAATACCATTAGGCGTTACAAAGTAGTGACGGTTGTGGTATTTACCATTCTCCGCAATAACGAGTGAGCCAGCAATAGCGCAACCTCTCTTTGCAGCCGTTGTGACCATCCACTTCAGAGCTTCACAAACCTCTTCACCTTGTGCAACCTCCTGAGCCTCAATAACGAAACCCGTACTCCACATCTCTGGAAGTACGTATAGGTCAGCGGGCTCTGCACTCTGAATCAATGCCTCTACTCGCGCGATATTTACAGTCGGATTAGACCAGACAATATCCGTTTGAACTACCCCTATCTTCATACTCTATTGGTTATGTTATTCGGTTTATCAAATTGTAGTAATCCACCTTTTAGCCCAACCAAACAGACTCTGCGATGCTGTATCAAAATCAACACTTTCGCAACTCTTATACCTCAGAAAATTATCTATAATAGCCTGCTCAGGTAACTCTGCAGCAGTTAGCAACGCCTCTTTAGATTTTATATATCGTTTTGTCTGCTTATAGACGATAGCTTGAACCACAAAAGTTGCTGCTTTGTATAGCCCCTTTAGAATATCTTCACTCTTTTCGTGTAGCATATTGTGTACACAGCCATGATATATGTTGCACGCGCCAATTTTAATAGCTCTAGTAACTGCTGTGTCATCAATCAAAGGCAGCAAATAGTTGATACTGCCAACTATCGGCGTAGTGTCATAATAGAATTGAAAAAGGTCTGATGGTTCCCAATTCAAAAGCTCAGCCTTACCAGAGACAAAACCACATATCAACTCTCTATGCGGCATAGTGTTCAACATGTCGTTATAAATCTGAATATCAGAGGTTTGTAGCTTATCAAGTATTACGACAATATCTATATCGCTTGTCCTCGACGCCTCTCCACGACCATAGCTGCCCTGCAAACCGATAAATTCTATACGGTTTTCAAAAACACTTTTGAGTTTATGAGTAAAACTATCTATCCAAACATCAATATTTACCATCTCTTTATCAAATGAAATTTTCAAAATAGAAAGCTGAGTTGAGAAAAATTTCAGCCGCGGATAGTACTAAGGCGTACAGCCGCGACTGAAATTTATGCGATGTGCTGTAGATAGCACACTATCACACCAAAACTACTCCCACTCAATGGTAGCGTTTGGCTTTGGCGACATATCGTAGCAAACACGATTTACATTCTTCACCTCTGCAAGAATACGATCTGTGATGCGGCAAAGAATATCCCAATCTACGCGCTCAATTGTAGCGGTCATTGCATCTACGGTATTTACGGCGCGAATGATTACTGGATACTCATATGAGCGCGCATTATCTCTAACACCTACGCTCTTGAAGTCAGGCACCACGGTAAAGTACTGCCAAACCTTCTTATCAAGGCCAGCCTTCGCAAACTCTTCACGAAGAATTGCGTCAGACTCACGTACAGCCTCAAGACGCTCACGAGTAATAGCGCCAAGAACGCGAACACCAAGACCCGGACCTGGGAATGGCTGACGGAATACCATCTCATATGGCAAACCAAGCTCAAGGCCACAAGCTCGAACCTCATCCTTAAAGAGCTGACGAAGTGGCTCTACAAGCTCAAACTGCATATCCTCTGGCAGACCACCAACATTGTGATGAGACTTTACCATCTTCGCAGTCTTTGTACCACTCTCTACGATATCCGGATAGATTGTACCCTGACCAAGGAAGTCAATACCCTCAAGTTTACGAGCCTCCTCCTCAAATACTCGGATAAACTCGCCACCAATAATCTTACGCTTCTGCTCAGGATCAGCAACATTCTCCAACTTAGAGAGGAAACGCTCTGTAGCATCAACATATACAAGGTTAGCGCAGAGCTGATTGCGGAACACCTCCACAACATTCTCGCTCTCACCCTTACGCATAAGGCCGTGATTTACGTGCACGCAAACAAGATTATCACCAATAGCCTTAAGAAGCAGAGCCGCAACAACAGATGAGTCAACACCACCAGAGAGTGCAAGCAACACCTTACGGTCACCAACCTGACGACGGATAAGCTCAATCTGGTCAGCAACAAAGTTGGTCATATTCCAGTTAGCCTCAGCCTTGCATGTATCAAACACAAAACCCTTAACAGCATCCTTAATTGCCTCAATATCATCAGCAAACTGGGCAAGTTTAACCTCACACAATGCCTTATCGTGACCCGCTGCAATTACAGGGAATCCTGCCTGATAAATCTCTGGCAGAACATCAATCTCTACGCCATCAATAACATTATTTGGGCCGCCGTTAATGATAATACCCTTCACATTTGGAAGAGCCTTAAGCTCAGCAGCGGTAATATCGTGCGGATAGATCTCGCTATATACACCGAGAGCACGAATAGCACGGGCAAGGACAGTATTCTCATGGCTGCCCAAGTCCAAAATTACAATCATGTCTTGTTTCATAACCTACTACAAGTTTTATTCTTACTTTTAATTGTTTCTAAATCCCTTAGAAACTGTGTTGAATCTGTTTACGAAGTTATTTTTAACATCTTTTGTGATTATTTCCTATTTTAATTTTTGGCGCATAGCGGTACTATGTAACGAAAATTTAAATAGGAAATAGTCGTAAAGAATATAAAAGAACGAAGTCAATAGATTCAATACGGTTTCTTACTCTCCACGAGTGTAGTTTGGAGTCTCACGAGTAATTGTAATGTCGTGTGGATGGTTCTCAATAACACCACTTGCAGTCACACGAATAAAGCGTGCTGTGCGAAGTGTTGCAAGATCCTTTGCACCACAATATCCCATACCAGAACGAATACCACCAATAAGCTGATATACAGTCTCATTAAGAGCGCCCTTAAATGGTACACGACCAACAATACCCTCTGGAACAAGTTTATTAGTAGCAGCGTTGCTATCCTGGAAATAGCGGTCAGTAGAGCCGGCCTTCATAGCGTCAATTGAGCCCATACCGCGGTATGTCTTGAATTTACGACCGTTGTAGATAATTGTCTCACCTGGAGCCTCCTCGGTACCTGCAAACATTGAACCACACATCACGCAGTCACCACCAGCAGCCAGAGCCTTGACAATATCACCAGAGTAACGCAAACCACCATCAGCGATAACAGCAACATCCATATCCTTTACTGCAGAAGCAACATCAAAGATTGCAGTGAGCTGTGGAACACCAACACCAGCGATAATACGTGTAGTACAGATAGAACCTGGACCGATACCAACCTTGATACCATCAGCACCATTCTCTGCAAGATAACGTGCAGCCTCAGCAGTTGCAATATTACCAACTACAACGTCAAGATTAGGATACTTCTCCTTAATTCGCTTAAGTAGGGCAACAATATTCTTAGAGTGTCCGTGTGCTGAGTCGAGAACTACAGCATCAACACTCTCGGCAACAAGAGCATCAACACGCTCCATAGAGTCAGCAGTAACACCAACACCAGCAGCTACGCGAAGACGGCCCTTGCTATCCTTACAAGCATTCGGATGATCTTGAACCTTTGTAAGGTCTTTGTATGTGATAAGACCAACAAGATGACCCTCGGCATCAACAACTGGCAACTTCTCAATCTTATTACGCAGGAGCACCTCAGTAACATCCTCAGCATCAGGGTTGGTGATAGTTACCAGATTCTCAGAGGTCATAACCTCGGCAATCTTGCGACTCATATCCTTCTGGAAACGAAGGTCGCGATTGGTAACAATACCCACAAGCATACGATTCTCATCCACAACAGGAATACCGCCAATCTTGTTCTCACACATCAGTGCAAGTGCGTCACCTACAGTCTGCTCGCCAGTAATTGTGATTGGGTCGTAAATCATACCATTCTCAGCACGCTTTACACGACGAACCTGAGCTGCCTGTTCAGCAATAGACATATTCTTATGAATAACACCAATACCTCCCTCACGAGCGATAGCGATAGCCATTGGAGCCTCGGTAACAGTATCCATTGCTGCAGATACGATAGGAATATTGAGTGTAATGTTGCGCGAAAAGCGGCTCTTCAAACTCACCTCACGAGGCAACACCTCAGAGTAAGCTGGCACCAACAAAACATCATCAAAGGTCAAACCCTCTTGCTGAACTCTTTCTGTTAAAAACGACATAATTTTCTCTATTTTAATTAAACATTATTTGCTAACGCAAGAGCGAGGCACAACCGCACCTCGCTCTAATTCACACACATTCCCTCTGACAAAACAGACCGCACACTCTGCCACCGTAAAGCCCGAACTGCACATTGCAGATATACGGACAAGGACGCGAAATGTGATTGTTTGCTCTCATCGGTGAATATTATTTGTGCAAAGGTAGGGATATTTTTTGGAACTACACAATTTTTTGCAGAAAAAAAGTGAAAATTTATATTTTTATCTATTTCGTTGAAAAAGTGTTGAAAAAAGTCGGCTGAAAATTTTTCTATCGTCGTAAAGTTTTATATTTTTGCCGTATGAAAGATTTTTTGGTGCATTATCTATCTATTGCCGACTCGGGGAGCGCTTTCCGAAGTGGTCTGTGCGGATGTGTGCACCTGCAAAATACAAGCCCAAAGTGCGCAGTTTCAATGGGCATAAGTGTGTAAAATTGTGCGATAAAGCCACTCAACAGTCATGTTGCGGTGGCTTTTTGATTGATAAAAAACATGTAAATTAAATAACTAAAAATTCAAAACAGATTCTATGAAGGTAGCAGTTATTATGGGCTCTACAAGTGATTGGGGCGTTATGTCAGCCGCAGTTGAGACCCTTGAGCAGTTGGGTATTGAGTATGAGAAGCGTGTTATCAGCGCACACCGTACTCCACATTTGATGTTTGAGTATGCAACTACTGCTCGTGAGCGCGGTATTGGTGCAATTATCGCGGGCGCAGGTGGCGCAGCGCACGTAGCAGGTGTTACAGCAGGTCTTACTACAGTGCCTGTAATTGGAGTGCCTATCAAGACATCGGCTTTGGGTGGCCTTGATTCACTTCTCTCTATTGTTCAGATGCCTGGTGGTATTCCAGTCTCAACAACAGCTATCAATGGTGCTAAGAATGCGGCTCTTATTGCAGCCTCTATCTTCGCGCTTACAGACCCAGAGCTGGAGGCTCGTCTTATTGAGTACCGCAAGCAGCAGACCGAGACTGTACTTGCGTCAGAGTTGTAATATAGACTATTCCCGATATGAAAAATTACAGAATTTTTGTTGAGAAATATGCCGAGTTTCAGGTAGAGGCTCACTCGTTACAGAGCGAGCTGAACGAAAACCTCGGTCTTAATATCAAGTCGCTCCGCGTGTTGAATGTCTACGACCTGTTCGGCTTTACTGAGGAGCTGATTGAGCGCTGTCGTTACGCAGTATTTGGCGAGATTGTTACCGACCGTGTTACAGATGAGTGCCCACTTGAGGGTCTTAAGTATCTTGCCGTTGAGTGCTTGCCAGGCCAATTTGACCAGCGTGCTTCTTCAGCTGTAGATTGTGTTCGTCTTATTGAGCCTACTGCTGATGTAAGAATCCGCAGTTCAAAGTTGCTTATTTTTGATGCAGGCGTAACCGAGGCAGACATTGAGGCTGTAAAGCACTATTATATCAACGCTGTTGAGTCTCGCGAGAAGGACCTCTCTCGTCTTGTAGATAACGAGCAGGCTGAGATTCGTCCTGTACCAATCCTTGAGGGCTTTACAGACATGAAAGAGGAGGAGCTTGCGGACTACTGTAAGGCCAACTCGCTTGCTATGAATGCAGATGACCTCCGCGAGGTTGTAAATTACTTCAAGGGAGAGGGTCGCAACCCTTCACAGACAGAGCTTCGCATCCTTGACACATATTGGTCAGACCACTGCCGTCATACAACTTTTACTACTGAGATTACAGAGATTAAGATTGACGACTCATTTATGAAGTCTGAGTTTGAGAGCGCACTTGCAGAGTTTGGCATGATGCGCACTGAGCTTGGTCGTGAGCACAAGAGCCTCTGCCTTATGGAGATTGCCACTATCGGTGCACGCTATCTCCGCCATAAGGGTCTGCTTGACGACATGGAGCAGAGCGAGGAGAACAACGCTTGCAGCATCTTCGTAGATGTTGATGTAGATGGTCAGGCAGAGAAGTGGCTACTTCAGTTTAAGAACGAGACACACAACCACCCAACCGAAATTGAGCCATTTGGTGGTGCTTCTACATGTCTTGGTGGTGCTATTCGTGACCCACTGTCAGGTCGTGCATATGTATACCAGGCTATGCGCGTAACCGGTGCTGGTGACATATATAAGGGTGTTGCAGATACACTTGCAGGTAAGCTCCCACAGCGAGTTATCTCTCGCAAGGCTGCTGCCGGATATTCAAGCTATGGAAACCAAATTGGTCTTGCAACAACACATGTACGCGAGATATTCCACCAGGACTACATCGCTAAGCGCCTTGAGGTTGGTGCCGTAGTCGGTGCTGTTAAGGCTGAGAATGTGCGCCGTGAATCTCCTGCTCCGGGCGATGTCGTACTGCTCATGGGTGGTAGAACAGGTCGTGATGGTATTGGCGGAGCTACCGGTTCGTCAAAACAGCATACAGCATCCTCTCTTGAGGAGTGTGGTTCAGAGGTACAGAAGGGTAATGCTCCTGAGGAGCGTAAGATTCAGCGTCTTTTCCGCCGTGCTGATGTTACACGCCTTATCAAGAAGTCTAATGACTTTGGTGCAGGTGGTGTGAGCGTTGCTATCGGCGAGCTTACAGATGGTCTTGACATCTACCTTGACCGCGTACCTGTTAAATACAATGGTCTTAACTCTACAGAGCTTGCTATTAGCGAGTCGCAGGAGCGTATGTCTGTAGTTGTTGAGCGCAAAGACATGGAGACAATGATGGCTCTGTGTGCTGAGGAGAATGTTGAGGTAACTCATGTTGCCGATGTCACCGACACACAGCGCATGCGCATGTTCTTCCACGGCGAGAAGATTGTTGACCTTAAGCGCGAGTTTATAGACAGCGCAGGTGCAAAGCACTATACACAAATTACCATCCCTGCAGTTGAGGAGCGTAATCCATTCTCTCGTACCATTGAGGGTGCAAATATTGCCGAGCAGATGACAGCCAACCTTAAGGATTGGAACGTAGTAAGCCAGAAGGGACTTATCGAGATGTTTGACTCTACTATTGGTGCTTCTACAGTTCTTATGCCTTTTGGTGGTCGCACACAGTCTACCGAGAGTCAGGTATCTGTTCAGACACTACCTGTTCGCCACGGCAAGACCAATACTGCAAGTATCATGGCATTTGGTTACAATCCATATATCTCAAGTTGGAGTCCATATCACGGTGCTCAGTATGCCGTTGTTGAGGCTGTTGCTAAGGTTGTTGCTGCAGGTGCACGATTTGACAAGATGCGATTCTCATATCAGGAGTATTTTGAGCGTATGACTAATCGTAACTCATGGGGTAAGCCTATGGCGGCTCTGCTCGGTGCACTTAAGATGCAGAATGCGCTTGGATTGCCATCTATCGGTGGTAAGGACTCTATGAGTGGAACATTCAATGACATCAACGTACCGCCAACACTTATCGCATTTGGTATCACAACCGTAGATGCTCGTACCGTTATCAGCCCAGAGTTCAAGGCTGCGGGCCACAAGCTCTATCTCATCAAGCACACTCCAAAGTCTGATTACACACCAGACTGCGATGCTCTGCGCCACAACTTCACACTCACTACAGACCTTATTGAGCAGGGTAGTGTTGTTGCTGCTTATGCTATCGGTTTCGGTGGCGTTGCCGAGGCTGTGGCTAAGATGAGCTTTGGTAATGAGATTGGCGCAACACTTACTATTGACAATAACGAGCTATTTGACTACAACTATGGTTCAATCCTTGTTGAGAGCACTGAGGAGATTGCTGACCCAGCAGCTCTGCTTATCGGTACAACCGTAGAGGATAAGAGCCTAACCGTAAATGGCGAGGCTATTGCTATCGACGCACTATTCAAGGCAAATACCACTCGTTTTGAGAGTGTATACCCTTCAAAGGGTCTTTCTGGCGAGCCATGCCGTGAGTCAAACTACACAGCTGCAGCTCCAAAGTATCAGGGTGAGAAGGTTGATACTGTAAAGGTATATCTGCCTGTATTCCCAGGTACTAACTGCGACTACGACACCGCTCGTGCATTTGAGCGTGCAGGCGCAGTGACTGAGATTGGCGTATTCTGCAACCTTACCTCTGAGGCAATCTTTGACTCTATTCGTCGCATGTGCGAGGCTATTGATAACAGCCACATCCTTGTTCTGAGTGGAGGTTTCTCACTCGGTGATGAGCCAGATGGTAGCGGTAAGTTTATAGCTGGTGTACTAAACAATGCGGATGTAACAAAGTCTGTACACGCACTTCTTGACCGTGGTGGACTTATCCTTGGTATCTGTAACGGTTTCCAGGCACTTGTAAAGTCTGGTCTACTCCCTTATGGTCGCTTGGGTATGGTTACAAAGCAGTCGCCAACTCTGTTCCACAACGACATTCATCGTCATATCTCACAGATTGTAACTACTCGCGTGGGAACAACCGCTTCACCATGGTTGTCATCATTTAATGTTGGCGATCTACACTCTATAGCAGTGAGCCACGGCGAGGGTAAGTTTGTCGTTAGCCCAGAGTTTGCAGAGGAGCTGTTTGCATCGGGTCAGGTAGCATTCCAGTATACAGATGCTCAGGGTCATGCAACAACTGATGCACCTTACAACCCTAATGGTTCATCTTATGGTATCGAGGGTATCATTAGCAAGAACGGTCAGATTTTGGGTAAGATGGGTCATACTGAGCGTTACACTGAGGGTCTGTTTAAGAACATCTCTGGAGAGAAGTGTCAGAACATCTTTGAGAATGCTGTTAGATATTTTAAGTGTGAGTAATATAATTATATAGGTATAATGAGTGTATTAGGAGTATACGGAATAGAACATACATCATCAATCCTCTACTACGGCCTGCACACAATGCAGCACCGTGGTCAGGAGGGATGTGGAATGGTATGCGTAGATAGCGAAGGCAATATGAAGCGCCATAGAGGTCTTGGATTGGTGTCTGAGGTCTTTAACGAGCAGAAGATTGCCGCTCTTGATGGAAAGATGGGTATAGGTCACGTACTCTACACTGGTGCAGCTTCGCGTGGTGTGGATAATGTTCAGCCTCTCTATTTCCACCATGGAACAGGAGATTTTGCTTTGGCTCACAACGGAAATGTGGTAAATGCAGAGATTCTTACCAGAGCATTGGAGAATAGAGGTTCTCTGTTCCACTCACACTCGGATGCGGAGCTACTGGCACACCTTATCAAGAAGGACAATCCAGAGGAGCCACGTATCTTCTCAATTATTGAGGCTCTTAAGCAGATGGAGGGTGCGTTTGTATTCCTTATCATGACTAAGAATCGTCTCTATGCATGCCGTGACAAGTATGGTTTCCATCCACTTGCTATCGGTAAACTTGGTGATGGCTATGTTGTAAGTAGCGAGACTTGCGCATTTGACACTATTGGTGCTGAGTTTGTGCGTGATGTTGCTCCGGGAGAGATTGTTACTATTGACAAGAAGGGTATCCGTTCATCATTCTATACAGAGAGCGAGTGTTGCAAGTGTAAGATGTGCGCTATGGAGTATATCTACTTTGCCCGTCCAGATAGTGATATAGATGGCTGCAATGTCCATGCATATCGCAAAGAGTCTGGTCGTCGCCTGTATCAAGAGTCTCCAGTTCAGGCAGATATTGTTGTAGGTGTTCCAGATTCAAGTCTTAGCGCTGCTCAGGGCTATAGCGAGGCTAGTGGTCTTCCGTACGAAATGGGACTTATCAAGAATAAGTATGTTGGTCGTACATTTATCCAGCCATCTCAAGCACTCAGAGAGAAGGGTGTGAGAATGAAGCTCTCTCCGGTGCGTAGCATTGTCAATGGCAAGCGCGTAGTACTTGTTGATGACTCTATTGTTCGCGGTACAACTTCTCGTCGTATTGTTAATATGCTCCGTGAGGCAGGTGCTACAGAGGTACACGTTCGCATTGCAAGCCCAACTATGACACATCCGTGCTTCTACGGTGTTGATACCTCGACACTTGAGGAGTTGATGCTCGCAAACATGAACGTTGAGCAGGCTTGTAAGGCTATTGGTGCAGATTCACTAGCGTTCCTCTCATATGAGGCTACGTTAAAGTCTGCTACAGGCAGAACTGACATGTGTTTAGCGTGCTTTAATGGAGAATATCCAACACCGATATACCAAAATATTGAAGATGTAAATAAATAAAATAATATTAAAGATATGGCTGAAAATTACGAAAAGGCAGGTGTAAACCTGGAGGCTGGCTACGAGGTAGTACGCCGAATTAAGCAACACGTTGCTTCTACTGCACGCAAGGGTACAATGGGAAATATCGGCGCCTTTGGTGGCATGTTCGACCTTGCTTCTCTTGGAGTTAAGGAGCCGGTACTTGTTAGTGGTACAGATGGTGTAGGAACAAAACTTAAGATTGCTTTTGCAATGGATAAGCACGACACCATCGGTATTGATGCTGTGGCTATGTGTGTAAATGATGTTCTTGCACAGGGTGCTGAGCCACTCTTCTTCCTTGACTATGTAGCTCTTGGTCACAATATTCCACAGAAGGTTGAGGCTATCGTTGCAGGTGTTGCAGAGGGTTGCCGTCAGGCTGGTTGTGCACTTATCGGTGGCGAGACTGCCGAGATGCCAGGCATGTATGAGGGTGGCGATTATGATATTGCAGGTTTTACTTGCGGTGTTGTTGAGAAGTCTCAGCTTATTGACGGCAGCAAGGTAAAGGTTGGCGATGTGCTCGTAGGTATCGCATCTAGCGGTGTTCACTCAAATGGTTTTAGCCTTGTTCGCAAGGTTGTTTCAGATAACAATCTCGACCTAAATGCCTCTTACGAGGAGCTTGAGGGTGCAAAACTTGGCGAGACTCTGCTTACTCCAACAAAGATTTACGTTCGTCAGGTGCTTGAGGTAATCCGCAATTGCGACGTTCACGGTATCTGCCACATCACTGGCGGTGGCTTTGATGAGAATATTCCACGCGTACTCTCTGAGGGCCAGGGTCTTGAGATTACAGAGGGTACCTGGGAGATTCTTCCAGTATTCCGTCTACTTGAGAAGTATGGCGAGATTCCTCATCGTGAGATGTTCAACATCTTCAACATGGGTATCGGTATGGTCGTTGTTCTCGACCAGTCTGAGGCTCAGAAGGCAATTGATATTCTCACCGCAGCAGGCGAGAAGGCTTCTATCATTGGTCGCGTAACTGACACCGAAGGTGTGGTAATTAAGTAATTATGCACCGTATAGCTATATTTGCAAGTGGTAAGGGTACAAACTTTGAGGCGATAGCCACAGCGTGTAGTAGGGGTGAGATAGATGCCCAAATTGTGCTGTTGGTTTGCGACAAACCTCAAGCTGAGGTAGTGTCCAAGGCTGCAAAGTTTGGTATTGAGTGTTTTACATTCTCTGCAAAAGAGTATTCATCAAAAGATGAGTATGAGCAGCGTATAGTAGAGCTACTTGATAACCATAATGTTGAGCTTGTCTGCCTTGCGGGTTACATGCGCATAGTGGGTGACACATTACTTAATGCTTATGGTGGTAAGATAATTAACATCCACCCATCGCTGCTTCCCGCTTTTGCAGGAGCTAGGGCAGTGGAGCAGGCAATTGAGTACGGAGTGAAGGTCTTTGGTATTACTATCCATTGGGTAGACCAGACACTTGATGGCGGAAAGATTATCGCTCAGCAGGCATTTAACTACGAAGGTAACGACCCCGAGGAGGTACACCGTATCGGCCAGCAGATAGAGCATAAAATGTATGTAGAAACGATTAAAAAGATATTAAAATAGATATTGAAATGAAAAGAGCATTAGTTAGTGTAAGTGACAAGAGTGGTCTTGTTGAGTTTGTAAAGGGGCTCGAGTCACATGGTTGGCAAATTATTGCAACAGGTGGTACACAGCGTCTGCTTGAGCAGCAGGGTGTCAAGACAATTGGCATTAGCGAGGTTACTGGATTCCCTGAGATTTGTGATGGTCGCGTAAAGACCCTTCACCCAAAGGTTCATGGTGGTCTTTTGGCTCGTCGTGATGAGGAGAGTCATCTTGAGGCACTTCGTGAGAATGGCATTGAGTTTATCGACCTTGTGTGCGTAAACCTCTATCCATTCCGTCAGACAATTGCAAATCCGAATGTAACTATGGAGGATGCAATTGAGAATATTGACATCGGTGGTCCATCTATGCTCCGCAGTGCAGCAAAGAACTATCGTGATGTAACTGTAGTTTGCGATCCTGCAGACTATGCTACAATCCTTGCTGAGATTGCAGAGGGTGGTAACACAAAGATTGAGACTCGTCTTGCCCTCTCAGCCAAGGCTTACACACATACTGCACAATATGACAGCTGCATCGCTACATTTATGCGCGAGAAGGCTGGCCTGAGTGAGAAGCTCTTCCTTGAGTTTGACATCAAGCAGGGCCTTCGTTACGGCGAGAATCCACACCAGAGTGCAAAGTTCTACTCTGATAACCAGACTACCGCTTTCTCACTTGCATATGCCGAGCAGCTTGGTGGTAAGGAGCTCTCTTACAACAATATCCAGGATGCAAATGCTGCTCTTAATATTGTACGCGAGTTTGATGAGCCATTCTGTGTTGCACTTAAGCATATGAACCCTTGTGGTGCTGCTATCGGCGCTACTATCGAGGAGGCTTGGAATGCTGCATACGAGGCAGATAAGGTATCAATCTATGGTGGTATTGTTGCCGTAAACCGTCCACTGACTGCAGAGGTAGCAATGGGCATGAAACCTATCTTCCTTGAGATTGTTATGGCTCCAGAGTTTACTACTGAGGCACTTGAGATTCTCTCTACAAAGAAGAATCTTCGCCTGCTAAAGGTTGATATGACTAAGTCTGATAAGGCTATCAATCAGTATATCAGCGTTAATGGCGGTCTACTTGTTCAGCAGCTTGACACTGTGACTAAGGAGGTTACTGAGGAGATGTGCGTAACAGAGACTAAGCCTACAGAGGCTCAGCTTGTAGATATGAACTTCGGTTGGAGAGTTGTTAAGCACGTAAAGTCAAACGCTATTGCTGTTGTTAAGGATGGTCACACACTTGGTGTTGGTGCTGGTCAGATGAACCGCGTAGGCTCTGCAGAGATTGCACTCAAGCAGGCTCAGGCAGCAGGCTTTACAGAGGGTCTTGTACTTGCATCTGACGGTTTCCTTCCGTTTGATGATACCGTTGCATTTGCTGCACAGTATGGTGTAACAGCTATCGTTCAGCCAGGTGGTAGCATCCGCGATGAGGACTCTATCCGCAAGGCAAACGAGCTTGGTATTACAATGTTGTTTACAGGCATGCGCCACTTCAAACACTAGTATATGGGAAAGAGAGTATTGGTAGTCGGCTCGGGTGGCCGTGAGCACGCTATTGTTGATGCGCTGAGCCGTTCTCCACAGGTTGAGAAGATATATTGCGCACCTGGCAATGCAGGTATTGCACTTCAGGCAGAGTGTGTTGCTATCAAGGATACAGATGTAGATGGTCTTAAGACTTTTGCTGTTGAAAATGGCATTGACCTTACTGTTGTTGGACCTGAGGCATCACTTGCAGTAGGTGTTGTAGATGCGTTCCGCACTGCAGGTCTAAAGATTTTCGGTCATACAAAGTCTGCTACTCGCATTGAGTCAAGCAAGGAGTTTGCAAAGCAGCTAATGGTTAAGTACAACATTCCTACCGCTACATACGAGGCATTTGATAACTATGAGGATGCAAAGGCTTACATTGAGCGTACAGGTGTGCCTACAGTGCTTAAGTATGACGGTCTTGCTGCGGGTAAGGGCGTTGTTGTGGCAATGACAGAGCAGGAGGCTGACGAGGCACTGCGCGACATGCTCCTTGACGAGAGCTTTGGCAAGGGTCGTGTTGTGATTGAGGAGTATCTTGAGGGTCCGGAGTTCTCGCTACTCTGCTTTGTATGTGGTGATAAACTCTATCCTATGCCTATGGCGCAGGATCATAAGCGCGCCTTTGATGGCGATATGGGTCCAAATACTGGCGGTATGGGTGCCTACACTTGCCTTCCATTCATTACTGAGCAGGACCACAAGTATGCTATGGATAAGATTATGCGTCCAACCGCTCAGGCTATGGTTGCTGAGGGTTGTCCTCTTACTGGTGTGCTCTATGGTGGACTGATGAAGACCAAGGATGGCATTAAGGTAATCGAGTTTAACGCTCGCTTTGGTGATCCGGAGACAGAGGTTCTTCTACCACTTATCTCAAGCGATATTTACGATATCTTTGAGGCAGTAGCTGAGGGAAGAGATGCTCAGGAGCCTACTTGGGAATCACTCGCTACACTCGGTATTGTGTTGGCTTCAAAGGGCTATCCAGGCTCATACGAGAAGGGATATGCTATTGAGGGACTCGAGAGCGTAGATGGCGTTGTGTACCATATGGGTACAGCCGAAAAGGATGGTAAGATTGTAACGGCTGGTGGACGTGTGATGATTGTTGTCTGCAAGGCTGATACTCTTGCTGCTGCCCACGCAAAGGCTAATGCAGAGGTGGCAAAGATTAAGTGTGATAACCTGTTTTACCGTACCGATATCGGACATAAAGCATTTAAGTAGTATGATTATAGATGGAAAACAGCTCTCTGCAAAGCTCAAGGAGCAGATGGCAGAGCAGGTGGTAGAGCTTAAGGCTAAGTATGGCCGTGTACCTTCGTTGGCAGTAATCCTAGTGGGTGAGAATCCAGCGTCACAGTCTTATGTTCGTGGAAAGATTAAGGCGTGCGAGGTGTGCGGTTTTGAGAGCATTCTTATAACTATGCCTGAAAGCGTTTCTGAGGCAGAGTTGCTTGCAGAGATTGAGCGCCTGAATGCAGACGAGAAGGTTGATGGTGTGCTTGTACAGTTGCCTCTACCAAAGCATATTGACGAGGAGAAGGTTATTGACGCCATTGCCCTTGAGAAGGATGTTGACGGCTTCCACCCGGATAATGTTGCTAATCTTTGGCTCGGTAAGCCATGTATCAAACCTTGTACTCCAAAGGGTGTTATGCGTATGATTGAGGAGTGTGGCTTTAATGTTTCAGGTGCAAATGCAGTAGTAGTAGGTAGAAGCAAGATTGTCGGCAAACCTATGGCGAAGTTGCTACTTGATGCAAATGCGACAGTTACTATCGCTCACTCTCGTACAAAGAACCTTGCGGATGTTTGCCGTGGTGCAGATATTCTTATCGCCGCTGTAGGTCGTGCTCGCATGATTACAGCCGACATGGTTCGCCCAGGCGCTATTGTAATTGATGTGGGTGTCAATCGTGATGAGACTACTGGTAAGCTCTGTGGCGATGTTGATTTTGAGGCAGTTAAGGATATTGCTGCACACATCACTCCAGTTCCAGGTGGCGTAGGTCCGATGACAATCACAATGCTTATGCAGAACACAATTGAGTGTTTCCTTAATAGAATGAATAAGTAATAACCCAATAAAATTCATATCAAAAATGATTGAAAGATATAGCCGCGAGGTGATGCGTAATGTATGGACCGAGCAGAATAAGTTTAATGCCTACCTAAAGGTTGAGATTCTTGCATCTGAGGCGTGGAGCACTCTT
>JAEIGA010000164.1_pt1 | contig 90452 bp, 138 predicted proteins | sample 9270691 | NCBI WGS metagenome assembly JAEIGA01 (sample SAMN17057246, study PRJNA624740) | gut metagenome | biome: biome; isolation source: fecal sample | host: Bos grunniens | place: China: Xizang | collected 2019 | reverse complement strand
CAAAGCTCTCGAGATAAGTATCCCACTTATTCTCATTCCAGCCGGCAGTATAATCCTTAGTAGACATTATGTTATTATAATTTCTGAAAGCAAGGTCCTGGTAAATCTTAGGAAGAGTCTGTACCCAAGCAGCATAAGTCTTCTTAGGAACATCATAGAGTCGCTGACAGGACTTAGCAATCTGATCACCTACCTTACAGTAAGCCTTCATAAGATTTTGTACCTTCTCAAGCTCTTCCTTATAATCTGAAGCATAGCAAAGGAACTCTTCTACTTCATTAGTAAGGATTACGTTGATAAGATGCTTTCTATTGATTACATTATTATTTCTAGCAAAGTGAGCCATAACGTAAGCAGGCGACTTTATCTTTACTCTATTAAACTGAGCATCGCATACTACAACTCCTTCGGCATCCCAAGGGAAGTTTTCGGTAATCTTAATACAATGCTCAAGAGTGTTAAAAGGATACTGCTTGGGCAGCTTAAATCTTCCCATATACAAAGCACCCGCTACCTCAGGCGAGCAATTAAACTCTTCACCTGTAAACTTATTACGGGCACCAAGAAAATAGATAGCGGGCTCCTCATAAGGAATTACGACTCTATTATAAGGTCCTACCAACTCAAACATATAAGTAAGATTTTCATCGAGGTCAATAGTGAAATCGTCAAAAGCCTTACGATAGATCCGAGGCGGATACAAACGATGAAGAGCATACTCAAAATAAGTTCCGAAGTCAGGCATTCTAGCATCACCGATCTCTGCCTTAAAGGCGTCAATAGTACCATTAGTAGAGATCTTCCAAGAGCCGTCCCACCAAACCTTAATCAATGACCCGTCAATCTTTTCGGTAACGAAAGCAGTATCCCAGTTGATATCCTTAACCCAACCTTCACCATAGTTTCCGAACTTATTGAAGGCCCAGCAGACAGGATTTTCCCACTGACCCCTTCTAAAGATGATACCTCTTGCTTCCTGTACTATGGGATTATTAAAATCAGATCTGAGCTGGTCATAATTAAAGATAATATAAGGGCCATCTTCCTTCATCTTAATATAATAAGGTTCTGCTGCAAGAAGCTCTTCCCAGTTAGGATGCTCTGCACAGAACAGACCGAGCTCAGTATTAATAGTAGTTAGCACTCCCATAGTTAATCCTCACTTTCCTAAAACATCAAGAGTTTCAATAATGCTCTGAAGTCTATCCATTTCTTTTCTTACGCTTACGTAGTTATCTGTACGCTCATCATAATACCAGTAACCAATAGCATCAATCTTTGCGCACAAACCCTCATAAGAATTGATAGCTTCGAAAGCTTTAAGCTGAGCCTCAGTTTTGATATGCACATAAAAAGTTGAATCTACGTGAGTAGTATTACAAAACTTCTGGTCTAGCATTACGGCGCCAGTAATATTTTCTAAGTGGTCCTGCCACTCCTGTGCCTCAGACTGATCTTCAAATTCTCTGCCGTCGGAAGTTTCATAAGTATAAGCAGTATGAGTTTTAATCTTAAGCTTTGACATGTCTTTATTACCTCAAAATAATTTTCTTATTATATAATACAATATCAAGTATAGAAAAACAGCTATTCCTGAGAAGAAATAGCTGTTAATTATTTTTATTCTTCGGGAATAACTTCTATACAGAACAAATTTTTAAGATTATATATTTGTTCATCTGTCGGTCTCTGCCACTGCATAGTATCATCTATATAAAATGTCAAAGCGCCACCACAGATTTTTATTGTTGCTACTCTCTTAGGAATTCGTATTTTACAACACCCGTCAGCCTTATCATAAATAAGGTTATCATCTAATTTAATAATATTCTCATCCATTAGTACCAGCCTCCCTTACTTATCAACTACCTGTACGGTAACAGTAGCAGCTACACCAGTAAACAACTTTGCCTTAATCTTATAAGTACCGAAAGCTTTTATGGGAGTATCCAAAGAAAGCTTTTTCTTATCTACCTCTATACCGTAGTCCTGCTTAAGCTGCTGTACAATTTCTTTTGTAGTAATTGCTCCATAGAGCTTATTATCTTTACCTGCTGCATGATATAGTACAAGAGTTATTGTTTCAAGCTGCTTTGCAATTTCTTCAGCTGCCTGCTTTTCTACCTCATACTTATGCTGTCTTGAAGCTTCTCGACTCTTTAGCTCGTTCATGGCCTTTGTATCAGCCTCAATCGCAAGCTTTTTCGCAAACAGATAATTTCTTGCGTACCCATCAGATACTTCAAGTACCTGGTCCTTTTTACCTTTTCCTTTAACGTCTTCGAGTAAAATAACCTTCATATTTATACCTCTTCTATTTTATTCTTTGAGCCACAATGCGGACAATACTGATACTTATGATAAGGAACATGTTTCTTACAGTTTGAACACTCCATCATAGTAGAAGAATAAGTAGACCAGCTTCCAGTAGTGGACTCACTACGTTCTATAGTACCAAGACCATCAAGAGCTGCTAAATCAGAAATAAGCTTATAGTTACATCTAAACTTATAATCAACATGTGAGTAAATTTTATAAGGACATTCATCACACTCAAACTCAGCGCAAGCCTTAAGGCCTTTTAAAGTTTCTTCTCTTGTCATATACTACTCCTCTATCTGTTTCAAATCATCTGAAGTAAAATAAACGGTAGTCTCAAACGGCAATTCTCTTGCTCCATTATAACAATATTCGCCAAGCATATTCATTACTGTATGTGCCTGAAGCTGATAATATCCGTCGGGCTGAAGATTACTTTCAATACAATGTTTAAAATAATCATAACCGCATTTCTCAATAATCTTCTGCTTACCAAAGTCAGTGAGTTTTATATACATATAATGATTAATATTGAATTTATACTTGATCATATAGTCTCCTTCATTTTCACTCCACAATTAAAACAATAGTTAGCTTTTTCATAATTCGGTAAATCAGTCTTTTTGCCACAAACGGAGCACTCCCATACTACTCTGTCGGGCTCTTCGATGAGTCGGGTAGTAGGAACCTTAATCCAATGTGGTGTTGTTTTACTACCCTCAGACAAGCTGCGAATTACTAGCTGTTGTTTAGCTTCCCAAATAATTTTATCAAGTTCAGAATCCTGCCCTAAAACATATCGTTGATAAAGCCCACAATATTCTTCACCATAGCAGCGCTGAGTTCCACACATTTTACAATGTATCTCTCTAAAGTCTTCCGAGGTCATTACTTATCACTCCTCATCTTTGCTCCACAGTTAGGACAGAACTTATAAGTATGATTTGCTTTATCTCCACAAGCAGAGCACTTTACCAACTTAAACATCGGATTAGGCTCTTCCTTGTCTGTCTCTAGTCGCCAAGTGCCATGTTTTATTAGTCTATACTCTTCATCATAAAGAAACTCCGCAAGGCCAGCAGCAAATTCTTCTGGGAAATCATAATTACACATTAAGGTATCAAAAAGTTCTTTTACTTCTGCGGTCATATTACCATTCTCCAATCAATTTCAGCACTGCTGCTTTTACAGCCTCTTCAATAATGTTATCAATAGAAGTCCGATTCTCAGCAACTAAAGGATGCTGGGTTCTTACAGCACTGTCATAATATTCTACTTTTTGAATCTCCCAGTTTCCATTCATATTATGAATTTCATAACCTTTACTTGCGGAGGCTTCCATCTTTCGAGTATAAGCTTTTCCAGTTCTTACAAAATAACTATCATAAGACACATTTGGATTTTTATAAACCTTCATTTAACTCTCCTGAATTGCTTTATTTTCATCTAAAATTTTAAGTAGGTCATTAGCTCTCTTAATAGTTTCAAGCAGCTCTAGGCTCATGTATTCACCTTCACACATATCACTCGCGGCTAGGCTTTCAGCTGAAGCAGTAGTCTTTCTTAAAAGCTCTATAAGACCCTCTAAAGTTTTATCGTCTGCCATACTCAATCCTCCGTCATTCTAGCACCGCACTTAGAACAATAGTTTCCACCATCGCCTTCATAAACAGTTCCGCACTCAGAGCATACTGATCTTTCCCAATAACCATAAACATCAGTTTTCCAAGTGCCTTTACGCTCAAGACGGAAGCCTTCATTAATAAGGGCAGTAGCAAGTCTAAAAACATCCCTTGTACCAAGACGCGTTTCTCCGACAGTATCAGCCCCGTCCATAATGGGTAACCAGGTGTTCTGAATAACTTCTCTCATGCGATCAAAATTATATTCTATAATATTCTTATCTTCTATCATGACTTACTCCTTCGCACAAATTTTGGTCTGGCAATCTACTGCTGCATTTGAACTAGCTAACACTGAATCAATAGTAAAGTCTGTAACAATAGCAACATCGTCTTCGTCTTTATATACAGTATTTCCATGGCCGGCTAAAGTAAAACTAATGTTTTCAGGTGCTACTTTAAAAGCTTCAGTATAAGTAGTATTAATTATGTCAGCCTCTACTGTAACAGTATCGCCATCAAGCTGAGCCGAAGCAAGACCAATAAAATCATCATATTCAGACTTTACTGGGATAGTCTTACTCTCATTATATCCTTTAAACACAGGGTCATTAAAAGCTTTCTCAAGAACCTCTCTGGAATAAATTCTACCGTTCCTGGTGCCTGTTTCAGGATATGTATATTTACAAGTAATTTTCATATATCTTCTCGTTCCCCTCCGCAGCCAAAAGTTATATCGCTAAACTCATCATCAAAAGAATAGTTATACTTTTCCTCAAGCTTTCTACATACCGCCATAGCGGCTTCAACAACTTCCTCAGAAGTCATCTTTTCATAGTCGCACTTCCTAGTCCAGTCCGCAAAATAAAAGCCAGTAAATACATCAAAAAGTACTTGTTCTTGAATTTCTTTCTTGTATTCCTCAAACGCAAGCTTAAATTTATATTCTACAGAGTGTTCCTCAAAACTAAATTTATCCCTCACCATACTGCTCCTTCATCTTTTCATAAAGACTTCCGTCAATATCAAGTCTAGCACCCCAGAATCCTAGTGAGAACCAACCACCGTCTTTAGTCCGTACAAAATATGCAGGACGGTCTTTCTCAACATATTCTGCTTTTATGAAGTAGTCTGTTTCCTTAGCATAAAGCCAATAACCATCTTCTACTTCTTGCTGCCACTCTTCTAAAAAGGCTTTATGATTAACGGCTGCAAAAGGAACTACTTCAGTAATTCTTACTATGCTATGTCTACTGGGTTTTATCTTGCCATCATCAAAAGCATGATACTCCTTGCCAACTTCAGGAACTGGTTGCCACTTATAAGGTGTTGTATTAATAACTGTTATTGTTCCATTACTCATTCTCGTTCTCCTCCCTCATCTTTGCCCCACAATTAAAACAATAGTAAGCTCCGTCATAATGCGGAAGATCTGTTTCCTTGCCGCAAGCGGTGCACTTCCAGCGATGATTGTCCACTCTAACCCATTTACCTGTTCTTGAAGTAATATCAGGAACCTGCTCCCTTGGCAGCTGAGTATAAGAAACAAGCTCATCTATAAGTTCCTTTAAACTCTCTACCGTATTGCATCCGTCATAATCACATCCGATCGCCCAAATCAAATGACGACGGTTATTCAGGTCAGCTACTTCTTTTTTAAGCTCGTCTATATCTGCTTCTACTTCCTCTAAGTCCGTAAGCATGTCCTCGACAGTATAAACTCCAGCATAAAAATCTTCTCCATCATGCTGGTAAGCAGGCTCTTTGGTAAGCTTCTTGATTATCTCTTTAACCTCGTTTACTCTATAATACTTTTCCATATGCCCTCCAAATAAAGTTTCTTTATAATATAATACAATAAGGGATAGCCTAAAATTAAGCTATCCCTTAAACTTTTATAATTTACTTTTCACAAGGATTATCTACTTTAAGCTGCTTAGCAAGTCTGCTGATAATATCATAAGCACTTTCTGCACGTGCAAGTTTCTCAGCATCTTGAGCATCTTGGACTGCCTTATGGGCACCCATCAAAAATCCTTTAATAATAGCTTCTTCGCCTCTGGTCATATTATATCTCCTTATAATGAATCCCCTGTCATTTGTTCTAGCGCTTCTTCTACTGCTTCTTTAAATGTAATATCCGGATTCTTAGTTTCCGGCACATTCTGATATTCAGTATAAAGCTCTGACTCATATACATTCTCTACTACTTCGCCCGTAGACATCTTAACCGTATAAGTAAACTCTCTGAATATAAATCCGCTCTTCTTTGTGGATACGCCTGTAACCTTGCATTCAACACAGAACTTCTGTAACTTTCTTTTACCGAGTACTGGCGGGATAACAAGTAGTTTATATACCTTATCTCCTACCTTATACTTTGGTGTTTTACCACTGCTATAGGTAAATGATGCGTCTAACCAACTCATGTTATTAGTCTCCTTTAATATTTAAATATTTCTTACGTTGTGCTTCGGTAAGACTGGTAGAAATAATAGTCGTACCGTCTTCGCTTAAGTCAATATATTCGCTATGACTGTTATAGTAATGCTTGTACCTAATGGGTCTACCATTAGGCCAAGGTGCACTTTGAACTTCGTCATATGTATAACCAAGCTCTTGAATCTTTTGCTCTAACTTAGTTAACTTGGGTTCTTCATACTTCGGTCTCTCTTCATCCTGTGAAGGAATATAAAGGTCATGGGTCTCATATACAATGCCTTGGTAGTCAGTCGCTAGTTCAGATTCGTATACTCCTTCAATGATGTCACCGTTTAGCAAGTTCTTTACCGTGTAGGTAAACTCCCTGAATATGAGCCCGCTCTTCTTTTTGGATACTTCAAGTATCTCATGTTCACAACTGAACTGCATCATACTTAAGCAAGTCTCATTATAGTAGCGCCACATCTTATATACTACTTGGCCTACCTTATAGACTGGCTCTTCACCGCTTTTATAAAAGTTTTTGGAATGCCACCAACCCATAATTAAAAATCTCCTTAATAATTTTTTATTACATTACCTTGCTCATCAAGTAATTTAATACTGATTAACTTAGCTTTGTCTTCATAAATATGCTCAGCAAAGAAAGCCTTCATACGAGGAATTATAATACCTTCCCAATATTCATCAAGGGGCTTAGCGAGCTGAATCTTAAGCACATCTCTTTTTTCTTTGTGCCTGGTATCCCAATCTATATAATAGAAAGTGAGCTGCTCCCAGTCATCGCATTCCTGGAAAGTCTCAAATAGATAATCCTGTAGAAGCACGTAATGTTCCAGAGCATATTCAAAGTCTAAGTGTGAACGTCCAAACACATCCTGCCAGAACATCTCAAGTTCTTCTTCTGAATGTCTAATACCCATCTGGACATCATCGAGGATACCTATAGAATAAGCAATAAACTCTCTTTCAAAGTTACCCCAATAAGAATCACACTCCACTTCTAGTGTATACGGAATCTTGGGTTGATCATCTCGCATTGACTCTATCAATTCTTGCAGGTCATCACTTAATTCAGAAGTATCAAATATGCCGGAGTCAAGACCAACTTCATCTCTCCAATGCTCATGAGGTTTATATATCATAATTCTTCTCCTACCATTTAAGTCGTATACGATAAAAATTCTCGTACTCTGCTGCCTTAAAGTCACTGCGATCAAAACCAAGATCCCGAAGTGCTGCTAGCATAGCTGTACAATAAGTATCATTTGAAACTCCGTTAGGAATACGGAGATTAGCGTTGCCATAGCCAGTTGTGCTCTCAGGAGACGCCTCGTGTTTAGTTAGATAAATAGTATATTCCCTTGAATCACTTGCTTCTAACATTCCAGCCTTAATTATTTCTATATCCTGCTGGAGTCTTTCTAGATACTTTAGTTTCTTAGACTCCTCAATAAGCTGCTGTTTAAAATTCATACTAGTACTCCGTTAAAAATTAGTTATAATAACTTCTTTACCTTTTCTACCTTTACCATTTCTATTAATAGAACGGCGAGCATCTACGGCATATATTTCCCAATCAGAGAAAAGGTCTCTCACAAAGGGGGTATCATTGTTGCTGACGATAACCTTGGCTCCAAGTCTAGACCAGTAATCACACTCTGATTTAAGAAGCTTAAGATCCTCCTGGGACCAACCTTCTTTCTGGTAGCTTACAAAACCAGAGGTAGAGATCTCTTCACCTGGTTCAAAGGGAGGATCAAGATATATAACATCTCCAGGCATAGGCTTCCAGTCATTAACTATTGCCCTGTAATCTCCGGCCTTTATATCTACTGTCTGTAAGAACTTAGACATCTCTCTGATAGTATCTTCTTGAACAATATCAGGTGCTTTACCAGAGCTACTCCTACCAATAGGTGAGTTAAAGTATCCCTTGCTATTAACTCTATAAAGACCATTAAAGCAGGTCTTATTAAGATACACCGTTCTCGCTGCAATCTCTTCTTCAGGTCTATCCCAGAAGCCGGGCTCTCTGTCCCAAGCTCTTACTTCGTAGTACCAGTCTTCAGCCGTCTGAATACAGCAACACATCTGCTGGTGCTTCTTAAGTTCCTTAATGAGAAGATCAGGATACTTCTTAACTACATTATATAAATTAGTAAGCTCGGGATTAAGATCACTGATAGTAGTATTCTTATGTCCAAGGTCGAAAGCAAGGGCCCCTCCGCCGATAAAAGGTTCTATATATCTGTTTCCTTTAAGAAGTTCTGGAGTTATATATTTTTTAAGCTCTTTTAAGAGCTGCTGCTTAGAACCGGCCCACTTAAGTATTGGTTTCATATTCTACCTCTTCGTCCACAGTATAAATGATTTTAAACTGACCATAGCTTTCTAAAAAAATAATTTCTTTTACTATATATCCCTTACGTTCCATATCATAATTTAATACGTCCTCTAAGAGCCTATCATCAGCATTTATATTAATTACTTTCCAAACTTTCACTTCTTAATCTCCTTAGTTCTTTCATTCTCAAGCTAGCTTCTTCCTGGGTACTGAAGTTATCTTCTTTTATATTAAAGTTAGTAGAATCAATCCAGCTCCAGCAGATAAGAGGCTTGCCGGTTTTAAGTTCTTCTCCATAGATATAATACTCAGCTACCTTAAGAGGTCTTCCTTTGCGGCGGCAATATTCTACTACTGCATACTTAGTTTCGTAAGGCGGCTTATAGTAAAGATCTACCTTAGAAGCATTTGCTATCTTTTCTTCTAATGTCATATTAAAGTTCCTCCAGCTCTTGCTTTAATGTCTTAACCTTTTCTCTACAGTAGGTCTCAATAAGCTTTGCAAGCTCTCTGTCGGCTAAAGTAATCTCGGTACTATGAGGATAGCTAGAAGCACCAAGCCAAGCATGCTTACCCCTGCAACCAAATTTCTGATAAGGGTAAGACATTGCATGAACTATTAAGTTATACTCGCCTATCTGCTCCTCAAGCTTATTTGCCCTATCTAAAGTTTCTTTCTTCATTACATCTCCTCAAGTTTAATCATGATAATACTCATGAAGATAGCCACAACTGATAGGCTCATCATCCTTGGTATCAATAATCTCTAGTGCGTGGAAGTCGTTCATTCCACTATCTCCGTCGATCATTACAAGTAGTGAAAACAAAACTCCATCGACTGCATCTCCTGCTGTGATATTCGGCTGTGAAAGCCAGTAGTTCTTTATATCCTTAATCTGGCTAATAAACTGTTCTTGCTTAGTCATATTACATCTCCTCGAGTTCTTTAAGTAAAGCATCAATCTTAGGCCGCACTACAGCAACCAGTTCAGATTCTATACCCTCACCATAGCCCTGCTTTATTTCTTCTGTAGTCTGCATGCTCATAATTTCGTCTATCAAAGCTTCGTAAGCTTCTATCTTACAAAGTAAATAGTCTATCTCTAAAGCTTTCTCTCTTGTCATGCGGCAGCCTCCAGCAGCTGATTAAGTTCTACTTCTGTAAGGATATGACCGAGTTTATAATTGCCGCAGTATCTAGCTTCTGCCTCAGTATTACCATAGAAGTCAATAATCGCAAGAAGCTTTCCTGCATGTGCATAAGCAGAAGTCTTACCCTTCTTTGCCTTAGTGAGTGTAGCAATTACCGACGCAGTAAGATCATTAACCATCTTATTAACTCCAGATACTCCCCAAGCAGGAGTACTCCTAAGAGCACCGATAACAAACCTATAGTATCTAGCAAGCTCTTCAAAGCTCTTATTCTTACGAGCCTTAAACTCTTCCAATACCTTTCTATTCTCCGACATACCAAGCTGCTTAATCCAAGTGCGCTCTACCTCATTAAATTTCATAGTTCTGTTTTCTCCTTAGTAAAAGTTTCATATTATATTATACGATCTCTGCCAGCGAAATTTAGTTGTAGAAAATAAAAAAGATTCCCAGCCAGTAAACTAGGAATCTCTTCAGAACGTATGTTCTATTTTATTATTAATTATTCATAACATCTACAAGATCTTGCTTAATACTATCTAGCTTCTTTCTAACAGCCGCTAGTTTCTTCTCGGGCAGCTTGGCTGAAAGCTTCAAAACAAAATCAGAGAACAATTCATTAAGCTCATCATTTGTAAAATAATTAGATAGCTTATTTCCTGTGCCCATGATTCGCTGCAAATGATCTATAACCTGAGGATTAGTAACTCCCTCGGCTTCAAGAGTAGCCAAAAGATTTCTTGCGATATTAGCACGAAGTCTTAGCCAACGAGAATTAATACTACCATTATTTCTATATTTATCTGGATATCTCTTTTGCTGGAATTCGAAGTTAGCTTTAAACCAAGCATCTAGTTCATCAGGGTTAGCAAGGTTATAAGTCTTTCTTCCAAAGGTTCTTATTAGGGGATCTGAGGTCTCAACGGTTTCTTCTGTTATAGCTTCATCAGTAGCGGGAACTTCATCTTCCCACAGGTCTTCGTACAGTCTAAACTCTTCATGTAGTTTCATATAGTATACTCCTCATATTAATTATTTATTTTATTAAGCTCTTCGTACCAGTCGTCGAACTTCTTTGCTTCAAGGCTCTCAAATACAGGGCGTATAAAGTATCCAGCGTCAGTAAGTTCTTGTTCCCAAATGTCATCATACTTCTTGCGAACATCTGCATACTGTCTTTCTTTAGGAACCCATGTCAGGCTTCTGTCAGCTTCTATCTCAGCAAGCTCTGCCTCTCTTGCTTGATCAAGTTCTTGCTTACGCTTAATAAGCTCTGGAGTAAGCTCTCCGTCTACTGTGCACTGTTCAAATATATTAATCATCTTATACTCCTTTTAGTTTTGTAATCATATAATTTAGCAATTAAAAAAGGCTAACTACTTTTCAATAGCCAGCCCTCATTACATTTATTCTATATATATTTACCAAATTCTTTTAATGCCACCACCAAAGGATCTTACAGCTATATCTCCGAACTCAGAGAACATAGGATTAGTCTTATTCCAAGTATAGGTAAAAGCGTAATGTTCATTTCTATTGGGGTTATTAAACGATCCGATAATCTCGTCTACTCCATCACATTCCCTCGGTACACAAAGCATAGACCAAAGCTCTCCGAAGTCTGTGATATCATGAACAAGAGCATAAACAAGACAGCCATATTCTTCTTCAAGTTCCTTCATCTTATTATATATCTCAGGTTCCTGATCTACGTAGAAGCCGGCATAGTGTTCAAAGAAACAAGGGGTTCCGGCTTTAGACTTAAACTTTCTGATATAGGGTTTGTAGATGTCGAGCATCTCCAGACACCTTACTGCGAGTTCCTTTTGTTCTATCTTATCCATAGATATATCCTCCTAATTATAACTTAATATAAAACTCTTTAAGCATCTGCATCTTATTAGCCAGCTCTGAGGGCGAGCATTTAAGCAACTCCTCGAATCCAGGTGTGCTGACTCCTAAAGAAGCTTTACGTAAAATCTTTCCGTAGGCAGCTATAGCATAACTAAGCTCTAACTTAAGTTCTTCTGTAATCTCCATAATCCCTCTCCTACATATCCCAATATTCTTCACACTCTGCTCTGGTAAGGAAACCCCATACTCTATAGTTACCAATATAATCAGGACAACCATAGTTATGCAAGACTGCAATCTCTCCGTTATCAAGAATTGCAGTAACCTGTTTTCCTTTAGCTGTTACTTTAACATCTACTTCCTTTATCTGAGCAAATGTTAACTCTTGTCGATAAGGCCTTTTATACCAGCAAGGCCTGCCGATTAAGGAAGACTGCTCTGTAAGTTTATTAGTCCAATAGCTCATGATAGATCTCCTTAAATCCAATCAAAGTATTCATATTCCTCGGTAATAGCATACTCACTAACCTCAAAGTGCTGATATCTATTACTAGCCTTAAGTTCTTCGCACTTTCTTTCTGCAGCTTCTTTACTGAGTGAAGCTCCAAGCTGGACCCTACGACCTTGGAAGTCGGTTTCTATTACATGTATGATTACACAGTTCTTCATCAGGTATCCTCCTCTTACTTTAATATAACTGTATTAGTATCCTTATCATACCAGACTTCTACATCTGGGGATCGTGCTCCTTCAGCCTGTTCGATAGTAGCATTCATAGGAACCTCATTCCTAAGTAAAACAATAAGGTCTTCTACATCTCTGGCTAAACCAACATAAGTTTCATTATAGATCATAGGTCCCACTCCTTTAGTCCATATTAAATAGTCTCTTAAAGTCTTTAATCTGACTGTTTCTACCATCCTGCTTACCGTAGACATAGCCGTGGATTATAGCAGCCATGATAGTCTGAAGCTGAGGAGCATCAAAAGTCTTTAGGATATGCTCTAGGTCTATGAGTACAGGGCAGTAAGGTTGGTACATCTCATAGATATCCTGTCTGTAGATGTGGCCGCTCTCATACCTATACCAAGTATCTCCATACATAAATTCAAAAGGCTTCATAGTTAATTTCCTTTCTTAAGCTTAAAGTGTTTCATCTCATTCTCATACCAGGTCCAAGCCGCTACGAACTTATCTCCCTCAAACCAACCTAAGGAGTAGTAAGCACCGTAGTCATCGTCCGTACATTCCTCGTAGAGTATGTCACACTTCTCCGACAGAATATAATCCCCGTGACGACTGACATCGATATGATAGTAGTTATGATTATACGAGGACTTATCCTTAAGATGAGTCAGAGCTCGTTTGTCTAACTCAAAGGACATGGTAACCTCAAGGATTTCTGTAAAAGCCATAGTCAGTTCTCCTTTACATACATCGTTGCGAGCCGGACAGTTTCGCAAGTCTTATATTCTTTCGCATGTTCTAAAGTATCTACTACCACAAGGTGCTCCTTACCGGAATAAGAATCCTTGTCGATAAGTATTACTACCTGCTTCTTTACAAAGCCGTCTTTTAACATCTGCTTAGTATTCATAGTCTTCCTCCGGCATATCGCTATAGTATTCATCTTCGTCTCTGTACCAGTACTTAGGATCAATAAGACTCTGACCGAACAGGTTGTACCAACGACCGCACTCACACCTCACCGCTCCAGCATGATCACATTCAAGAGTAAGGTAGCTACCACAGCTACACTGTCCTACTGCAGGATTAATATAAGTCCACTCACGAGGCTCAAATTCTTCCTGCATCAAACGTTCGTCAGTAAGGCAAGCTTCGTAGTTAGCTTTTGCTTCCGGACTCATGGAAGCGAAATCTGGCTCGCCTGTGGAAGTAGCAGGAAAACAGAAGCCAGCTTCAGGATCATCTTTATAACGATATTCAATATAATATTCTCGGATAGTTTCCGGTGTTCTTTCTTTAATAATCTTAATCATTAGTTTCTACCTCCTCAACGGAAATGATTTTGTATTCACAGTCTACTCCGAGACCGTAGATTTTCTTGCACTCTTCTACGGAACTTACGAGACAAGACTGTCTACTCCAGTTTGGGTAATTATATTGATCGCGATATTCAAATTCGATATTAAACATTATCCTGCCTCCCTCTTATTTACATTTATATTATACCATATATTCCATATTTTGTAAATACCTTTTTTGAATTGTTAGCAAATTGTTCACAAATAAAAAGCCCTGACCAATTTAATGACCAAAGGCTTATTCAATATTTAGTTAGTCTTCATCTGTGTAGGGGTGACTAATTCTGCCGGATCCGCGGTGGAAAGAGATTGCTGTAACAATACCCTCTTCTGTAGTATCTACTTTTACATAGACATGTAGGTCATCAAAGGTTCTGCCATCCGCCAATCTGAAGTCTTTCTTAGTAATAAAGAAGGTCAGTATATGACCCGCATACTGCGCTTGGTTTGAGGGAGCACTATAAGAATAGTCTCCCGCCTGAAGCTGCTTAGCCAGCTCTCTAATATCATCTTCAGACAAAGTATGCTCATCCATAAATTCAAGATTCTTTCTACCACTCTGACTGCGTGCAATAGTATTCACGAAAATGTGGTTATTAGCAATCTTTCTTAGTACTTCCTTTACTTCCTCCTTTGGAACAATAAACTTCTCCGGGCTTCTACCAGCAAGCGGATCCTCTATAGACTCACCAAGGGTAGAATCGTATTCCTCATCAAAGTCAACTTCGTTATCGAAGTTATAGCGGGCAGCAATTCTCTCCGCGTCGGCATGTGTAAAGTCACGTACATCGTTTACTATTACTGGTACGGAACACCTTACGATGTCAAGCAGTGTAGGAAGATTTTTATCTGCTTCCTCGTAAAGCTTATTCAGTTCTTCAAATACATTATTCTCCATATTGCTTACCTCTGCTTAGAAGCTCTCAACATTAAGATCAGCATCAAGAATCTCTACGATGTTTCCGGAGTAATCTGGCGTCTCAGATACTGTGAGTACCTTGAATCTGGTAGGATACTGTCTGAAGCCGTCGTGAGAAGTAATTCTAAAACACTGACCTTCTTTCATTTCTATCTTAGATTTAAACTCAAGGCTCATGGGCCAGTGACTGGATTCTACTGTGTAATAAAACATTGTTATTCTCCTTTAATTTATTTTCACATTCTTATTTCTTATATATATTATAACATGTTTTCCATAATTTGTAAACCCTTTTTGGTGATTGTTTACAATCTGTTTACAATTAAACCATACTAACCAGCTCAAGCTGAATAGTATCCTTGCCAGGAGAATACATAGAAGACCACTCTCTAGTAATCTTAGCGAGGGCCAAAGCTTCGGCAGCCTTATCAGTATCTGCATGCACTACCACAGTCTTATGTAGAGGCTCGCTACCATTTACTCTTACCTTAAAAGTATACATCTTTTTTGTCATAGTCATTCTTTCCTTTCTTTTATATTTATATAGCCTGCAAGTATTTCTTTCTCTACACTATATTATACAGTATTATCAAACCAAATATAACCAGTTAAATAAATATTTTTATAAGCTCCTAGGTCTCCTATACCGCGCTTTAGCTTTAGCCCTAGTAAAGTTATCACCTTTTATTTAAAGCAGCCACAGACAAAGAATCTGGCTAGCCTGGATAAGTATAAAAGAAAGACACCTACTATACTTACCCTAGGTGCCTTCCTTAAATATTTAATAATTAAATTAACCCAATCTTCTGATACCTCCGCCAGCAGACTGCACTATGATATCTCCGAACTCAGAGAAGTGATCATGCTCCTGATTCCAGACATAGGTATAGACATAGAAGGTGCCCGCTCTCGAAGCATCCATGATGCAATCATCTATACTTTCAGTACCTTTAGATACACAGAGAAATGACCAGCATTCCATATCCTCTAGCCACTCATGAGTGATAGCGTAAACGAGCGACCCGTATTCCTCCTGGAATTTCTTTACCTTATCTTGGAGTACTGGTTCATTAAATAGATAGTATCCTGCACAGCGCTCAAAGAACGTTGGCATATCCTCCTTCTCAAACTTTCTTATGTACGGCTTATAGATGTCGAGTTTCTTTAAACATTGAATAGCAATTTCTTTTTGGTTCATTTTACTTTTCCTCCTTGGAATTTTATGTGTAAAACCATTTATTTGCTAAGCCAGTCACGTAACATCTATTATTACGTGCGATGACATAATAGCCGCCACTTTCATTACGGTACAATCTTAACTTTCTGTGGAACACTACCTTGCCTGCTTGTTCTGAACATATGTACTGAAGTATCATCTTATCTGAACTAATGCTCGTATAAGATGTCTGATAAAGCGTACAGTTGTTGGTGCACGAAATTAGATCATTTTCACTTAAGCTTTTCATTAGTACTCCTTTCGTATAAGAAAAGGGCCGGCCTAAGTGGAACCGGCTCCTATGAGTTTTAACAAATTAAAATACAATCTCGTACAACGACACTGTTACCATAGTCCTGCTGGAATCTGTAGATAGCATCGCTTCTATCGTAAGCTTCTACAAAAGTTGATCTGCGAGTATCTCCTGATGTTACTGTGTTGTCGTAGTATACTACCTTAAAAGTTTTTGTGGGTCCCATAATCATTCTCCTTTTTATTATTTCGTATTTCATAAATCTTTGTCATAACATCCCAAGCCAGCTGATAGCAAGGTATGTCTTTTAAGTTTGCTTCTTCGAGTCTCGCTGCCTTACGTGAGCAGCGAGTATAAATGAACTCCAGCTCCTCTTCAGTTAGCTCCAAAGCATAGGTCATCGGTCTTCCTCCGAATACTCTTTCATGATTCTTTCCCATTCAGTAAGAAGCCAAGTAGCAAGCTCTTCTGCGTCGTCTTCCCACTCGAGAGCGACGCAAGTATCATCTACATTGTCGTCGTCATCATAGGGCATGTTCATCATCTCAAAGTCGGTGTAAGCGTAAGGTCCTTCGTTCACTGCGATCTTTACGCACATCGCATACTTCGGATTAGTCTTACTGAGGCAGAGAAGATCCTTATAGCTTTCTGAGAAACCTCCCATCCAGCCACCGATAATGGAGAAAGGATAATCCTTTGTTCCCCTAAACCACGAGATAAGAATGTCGCTATCTCCTCTAGCAAGTTCCTTAAGGTCTTCGATCCATTTTGCGCAGTCTCTGATAGTGTCATTATAATTAGTAATCTTCATTGGTAATATGTAACTCCTTTTAGCTTTTGTAAAATTTACAGTATTCTTTGTATTTCTTTCCAGCCTCAGCTTTATCACTGGTTGCAATAAGCACTGAAACTTCTTCGCAATCAGACCAGCCGCTGACCTTATAGAAACGGATTACAGCGTAGAGGCCGAACTGTTCAACCAGAGAAACTGATTCCTCTATGTAGCAATCATTGCCGTATCGGGAGATGTTTGTAGTAGAAATAACTTCCATAGCTTCCTCCTTATTGCCAGCAGTATTTCTTATTCAACTCATCGTAATTGGTCATCCAATTACAAAGGATTTCATTTGATTCCTGTCTAGAAAGCTCCGGACAGAACTCCCTAAGATAAGGTGCAGCACCGAACATATTAGTAACTCCGCTCTTACGAATTGCTTCGAGCATCTGGTAATAGTGCTCCCACTCTTCTTTAATCGGATACTTCTCATCCATTATATTCTTCCTCCGCAATTCCAAGAGTCTCAAGGTTAAAGTCGCCAAGAAGATAATCAACTACCTGATCACAAGTAATCTCTTCAAACTCTTCACCAAGAGCATGACACTGTTCACGATACTTACAGTGATTACAGTCTACGTTCTTTTCCCAAAGAGCACCGAGAGTAGCCTCGCCGCTTCCTGTACAAAGGTCGTCGATAAAATCAGTAAGTGAAACTGAGCCTTTAAGATTTTTAATTTCCATTATTGTGTACCTCACATTTAATCTTTTGTTTTTCTTACACTTATATTATAACATATTTTTGGCGATTTGTAAACTGACAAATTAGACGAAGTTTTCGGTTCTTTTATTGATTGTCCTGTGTGGGTTGCATGTAGCTTTGTAATTTCAGTATATCCGTCAGCCCAAACAACTTTGAAATAGTTTCTAGTAGTATCGATAAACTCTTCTACTTCGCACCCTGCAACAGATCCGGTATTAACCCGGATCCACCGCAGAGTATGAAATCTTTCTACACCGTTCATTAGCTCTCTAGCACCACAGGTTCCCAACCCATTTCTACCTGTGCTCTATAAATTCTTACTTCCTCATAGTACCCACCATCAAGATAAGAAGCAATAGTTCTGAGGTTAGCTATGTTACTGCACCCAGTTGACTGAGTAGCTAGCATCGCTCCGCCCTCGAAGTGAAGGACTAGCCACTCCTTGAATCTCATCGCATCGCCAATCTCTTTCTGATAGACTTCATATTCTATCTTCTCAATTAAAGAACCTGCAGGCTTCATCTGAAATACCCTATCAAGGGCTTCAATAAATCTTTTCTTCTCGGACCACATAGCAACCTTTTCTTCAAACGTCATATTCTGTATCCTCCTTAGTTTTACTTTTATAACTATATTATAACATATTTCACCACAGAAAGATACAGGTAAAGTGCACGAAATTAAATTAGTTATCTACTGGTATTAAACGATAGCCGACCATCGATTGACAGCCGACTCATATTATTTTATATTATCCAAAACTTTCTTAAGCTTATCTTCTACCGAAATAACCCACTGATGTAGAGTAGGATCGCCGCTCTCACTATGAACGTATTCTACGAGATCAGTTACTTCTTCAAGGGCTTCTTCAAGAAGCTTCTTATTTTCTTCAGTCATTGTAGTCCTCCGTCATGTCATACTTAAGTTGGTTAATCTTCTGCTCAAGAAGCCTCATGTATTCTCTGTCAATTCTATTAGCTTCATAAAGTGCGTTGACCTCTTCACAGAGAGCATCATACTTTTCTGCTCTCTTTTCAAGCAGCTCAATGCGATCCTTACTATACGCAAGGATAGAAACGATAAACCAGATTATAGAAGAAAGAAGGAAGCAAAGCGCCGCGAAGGCGTTTTCCAGATTCTGCTCAAGTCCCTCGAGAGTACTTTCATCTGCGCCAGGCTGGAACAGATAGTAGATAGAAAGTCCAAGGCAGACACAGCCTATAAGACAACGGAACCACTGTGTTTTAATATAAGATACCATATTAGTTCTCCTTTAATCCTTAAACGAAATTGCCGCGACTTCAGACATACGAATAGTAGACTTACCAAAGACCAAACAACCGGAATCTTCCTTGTACTTATCCGGATGTGTAAGGTAGTTCTCCACATCTAATCTGATCTGCTCAATGACTTTGAGTGCACGAGAATCAGATTTCTTAAACTTAAAAGAATCCTTAACTACTACACCTGATTTAAGGACGCAGGTCATTCGTACTTTCTTTTTCATTAGTCTTCCCCCCACAAAATACGTATGTAGTTAGCATAGCCGTTAATATTGTCGAAGTAGACATGCTCTGCCTCATAGCCCTGCAACCTAAGCTGTCTTACTACTTCTTCTCCGGTCTTCTCAGGATTAGGAACTCCCTCGAAAGATACTGTGCAGTGGAACCTTCCTTCGTTAATGGCATCCTGCATAGGAAGTCCTACATTGTTAATGATAAACTCTTTGGCTATTACCACAAGTCTATCAAGTGTTGCTGCCTTTGCTTCTTTTGCTGTCATCATTTGTCTTATCCTCTTTCTCAAGAATTGCCGCGACCCTTTCTGCGGCTCTATAGTCTATACAGTCCGTATCACATTCCTTGCACTTTCCATGCTGGCAGATTGCTCTTGCTATGAGTTCTATATCAATCTTCATAGTATTCTCCTTTACCACCAGCTTTCGCCGTAAGAAACTCTTTTGAACCAAGCTTCTTCCAAATTAGTTTTCTTCTGACTTACGTGATGTCCGCACTTACATTTTTCATTCTTTATTTTTTTCCCACACTTGGGACATTTATGAGGGAGCTCTTTTACTTTTATATTACATCTCATTACTTACACCTCTCAGTCCACGGTTGTGTAGAGTTAATCATTCTTCTGCCACAATGAGGACAGAAGTGAGAATCAAAAGCTTGCTCACTAATCTCATAGAGAGCACAGTAACCACAGTGCGAGCAGACAAAATTCTTTTCGCCATCTAAGTAGGTTACAATCCACTCTGCTTCTGTATCCTTAAGTTCCTTAGGTTCTGCTACGGCTATAACCTCGAAAGTAAGATCAGTAGAGATATACTTTCTTCTCTTGATTACTTCGATCTGATCCTCAGCTGCTTCCTTCCAGTGGTAGACCTGTGCTTTTCTAAGCTGAGGATCGAAGTGTGCATTACCGCACCAGTATCCGCCGGCAGAAGTTTTTATTACCCAATGTCCTTTAGTTTTCATCTCAAACCCCCTTAAAACCTTCTGTACCGCAGTTTGTCTCAGGGCCCAGTAAAGTATCAGCCCCACCTGCTTCGTCGCGACACAGCGAGTTTTTGGAAGTCTCAGAAGCGAGACCTGCAAAACAACCCTGTTTGAAAACACCTGTAATACCTTCAAGTCTGTATGTAGCTCCACCGTAATCTATTCTCTCAACTATCTTAGCAGTCGTACCTGCGCGTTCTTTGAGCCCGCAAGAAGCATAGCGATGAAAGTGATCCTTAAATCTTACTACGTCACCTACGTTATACTTATATGTAATGTTTCTCATCTTATGTAATCCTCCAAGTTTCGTTTACAAATTAAGACAGCATAGACAAGATATTATCAAAAGACAGCATCCCTACAGGAATGTCCTCATCATCGTCCTCACCAAAGATTTCCCACAGATCCCAATACAGGTCAATAAACTTTTCGTACTTATGGTTATTGCTAGGGAAGCTGTCAAGCTTTGCTCTCATCGCCTTCACAAGGCCTGCAGAAGTTCCATCAAAAGAAACGGTGACATCCCAACTCTTATCTTTGCCAAGAGGCAGACTAAATACTACAAAATACTTATCACCTTTCTTCTGAACTTCAGACACATTAAATCTGTGTTTCTTAGCGGTTTCAATAACCTCTGCTACCAAAGTAACGTTTTCCATATTAAGTTCCTCCAAAGTTTTTCTTTTGTTTCGTTTACAAATATATTATACTACATAAATATTACGAAAGTATTATATATTTGTAAACGAATTGTGAATATGTAAAATTATTTGGTTCTTTCAATTGTATAAACGACTTCATTGATATCATCGTTATCTTCAGGCATATAAACTACTTCTGCAAACTTAATACGAGTTTCTGCAGCAACAAGTCGCTGAGCACCTTCGATAGCATCTTCTTTAGACTTATAAGCACAAGTAGGGCGAAGGTTGTCTTTAGTTTTTCCTGCATTAACGATGTAATCAAACTTCTCAGTCTTCTCATCGTCTTCCTCCGGCTCGTAATCATACTCAATCTCGTTAGCAGCCATCATTCCCTGAACATCATCTTCTGACATCCACTTAACACACATCCTCACTACGTCAACAGGATCGAGAACTCCGGTTTCTACGAGCTCCATAAGTTTATTAGAGTACTTTCTTACTTCCATATTAGTTATCCTCCTCATCAAAATCGATATAGTCTTCAAGGTCTTCCTTACAGGTTATGGGCGTAGGGGTCTCGAGTGTTCCCATATTATAGTCATAGAGATAGTAGTCATTGTAAGCTTCTTCGCTTTCCCAAATTGCCGCAAGTATGTGTATAGCCACGTTAAAGCTATCATCATCAATCTTACTCTTTGCAAACTCAATGAGCACTTCTTCTGTGGTAAGGTCATCTACGTTCTCATAAGCCCACTCAAGAAGCTCATCGAGCGTCATAGCATCAAACTGTTCTCTTGTCATTGTCGGCATCATTATTAAGTTCCTCCGTTAATTTATCTTACATATATATTATATCACATTTTATACAAAAAGTAAACTGACATTTCTAACAAAGTTTTAGAAATTTTTCTGTATAATCTGTACAAAATAAAAGAGCCCCTGAAAACCAAGAGCTCTTAATTTTAATTTATTTAATTTTCTTCTTCAGCTTCTTCTGCTTGGAAATGAGTAGCAGCTTCTACATAGAGTGAACAGTAAACAGTACAAGCTTGGGTTAGGGTACCTTTTACCTCACAGTAGGGCTGTGAGTCATAGCCTTCGAACCCAAAGTGGTCGAAGTGTCCGATACCAGCATCTTCGTTGCTAACACTATCAACTTCTACTTCTGTAATTTTTTCAGTATCTACATCATCAACACTCAGGGTTATCGAGTAACCCTCGAGTTCAGTAGCAAGAGTCTTAAATGCTTTCTCAGCATCATTAAAACTATAGCTTTCAAAGTCAGGGTTGTCAGGCTTTTCATAGGCAGCATCTTCATCGTCACCGCAAGTCCAAGTAGCCTCACGCTCTATCTCAATAGTACCTTCGTGCTCCAGCTCAATAATAAGACCACCGGTCATCTCATCAGCTTCTACTCCAGTTACTTTAAAATTAGTCTGATCCGTAAAAGTATTTTCAGAGTTGATTGTTTTTACGAGCGCTTCAGCAAAGTCCTTCTGTTCTTTAAAAGAAAGCTCTGCGAAATTTTCTATTACTGACATAAGTGTAATCTCCTTAATTTTAAAATCGGGTAAACTTAATACCTGAATAATTTAGCATTAAATTTACCCGTTGATTTTCTTAGTTATGCGAGAGCAAGCTCGAAGGTATTGATATAATCAGTAGGCACGCAAGCTCTAATCTTATCAATATCCTGCTTCTTACCAAACTGGAAGCCGTAGTTTTCTACAAGGTCCCAAATGAAGGAAGTGTCCGCAATAGCGGTACCAGAAGCACTGAGATACTTTGTTAAGAAAGCAGGAACCTTATCGATAGCCTTCTTAAGTATAGAGGCTTTCATACTCAGAGCCCACTGCATTGCATAACCGTTGACAGTACGCTTCTTAGAGTCTACTACTGTAGGCTTGTACTCGGTTCCGAAGCGACCTTCAAAGAAGCTAAGCAAGTAGTCGGGCATTGCAGCAGAGAAAGTACCTACGTTCTTCGTGAGCCAACCAAGAGAGTAGTAGAATTCATCTGTTGTGCTCATAGGTCTGGTTGTCTGAGCGAGTTCTTCAAAATCAGCAATAGCTTTTGCTTTTGCTTTCTCATACTTTGCTTCAAGCCTTCTTTCCTCTTCAGCTTTCTTTTCAGCTTCTTCGGCAAGATGTCTAGCAATCTTTTCAAGAGCCTTAAGCTGAGCAGTAAGCTCGTTATGTATTGCGTAAGCATCATTCCAAATAATACCGATTTCGAAAGTATCTTCCAGCTTTATAAACTTCATAGTTGCCATAATATGAGCGAGCAAGAACTTCTTGGTGATTTCTGCAAACTCAATATCTATAATAATATTATCGAGTGTAGTGCCTTTATAGGCAACAATGTGGCCGAAGCCAAAGGTCGAGCAGCTAACTTCTGTGCCTATAATGTAATCGCCGATAAGATTAACAAGCTCGCTTTCTACCTTATTATAAGTATCGTGTGCATTGTCAAGGGTGAGCTCAGTAGCTTTGATTTCTTCAAGTCTTTCGTAAGTTGTCATTTTTGTTTCCTCTTTCGTAAAAATTATAATGTAGATTATTTTGTCTTGTAAGTTGTTTCCTCCGACTTACATATATATTATAACATATTTTTCTCCATTTGTAAACCCCTTTTTGAAAAAATACTGCACAAAGTTTAAAAGAAAAACCTGTGCAGTTTTATACACAGGTTTTAATAATTTATTAAATTGATATTTTATTAGAAGTCAGGAGTAAGTTTATCAGGTCGAAAGTCTTTGAATACAGGGAAGCGAAGTGAAATTCCACCGTCCGCGTTAGTGGTTTCCTCAAAGTACTGGATCTCAGCTATCTTACCGGAGTAGTGCAACTGATATTCCCAGATCTGGTCTCTGAGATCATCTGAGAAACCGGAACCTACTTTAACGATGTTGCCATCTTTGTATCTGACGAGGATCACACCAAGAGTACCTGCAAGTCTGCCGCTTCCTTCCTCGAATCCTACGATCTCAAGATCAAGAGTATTCATCTTCTTGACTTTCATCAGATTCCAAGTGCGGCCAAACTCATAGACTGCGTCGCAGATGTTGATCATGACTCCCTCTTCCTGATTAGCGATTGCTTCATCGAGAAGTTCGAGAACCTTAGAAGTGTCTGTTCCCCTGTAGAGTACAGGCAGAAGCTCAAAGTACTTATGCTCCTGCTTCAGAGGACTATAGAAGTAAAGACCTTCAAGAAGCGAGCGTCTTTCAACCCAGTCGTGAGTACACTTCTGTGTCTTCCACTCGTCGATATACATCGCATCGAAGACAAGCATCTTAAGTCCGTGCTTCTCTCCGTCCGCTCTCGTGATCTTCATCGCCTGCTTATAAGCTTCCTTAGACGGAATACCTTTATTATTAAGAAGAGTAATCTCACCGTCGAGTACTGTTCCGTCAGGGAAGCTCTCAAGCATTTCCCTCTCGAGGTCAACGAGTCCTTCATATCTCTGACCTGCTCGAGTATAGAACGAAACCTGACCGTTTTCCTTTATGGCGATGATACGACCTCCGTCGATCTTAGTAGTGATAGCAAAGGACTTACCCTCGAGCTTCTCCGGTTTCTCGAAGTACTTCTGAGCAAGTTGGACGTCGAAGGTAGGGATCAAACCGGGAATTACAGCGTTAATCTGCTTTGCCTCTACTCCGATAGAAATATCTTTGCAGATAAGCATACTCAGAAGATTGCAAGCATCTCTATCATCACCAGCGATCCAATCAAGTGCGAGCTGACATACAGCAATATCCTGATCTCTGCCGGTGTTATGTACTTCAAGGTAATCAAAGAGATCGAAGACCGTAGGCGCACACCAAGTATTACCGACTCGGACGTCTTTAGTCAGCTTAGCATAGCTGAGACCATATCGGGTATAAGGATCAAAGGCGATCTTAAGATAACGCTTAATTACCTCGTCGTCCTTATACTTCTGCAGAACCTCCTGCTTATACTTACGGGAATTAGAAGAGCGAATCTCCTCATAGAAATTCTTAAAGTGCAAAAGTGTATTCATATATAAATCCTTTCTCCGTTTCTTTTGTAAACATTCCACTGGCCGTCTTCGAAGATATAGATATATTCGAAAGCAGACTGATTGAAGAGTTCTTTTTGGGTATAACAAGTAGACTGACATCTAAACCAGTCGTCTCCTCTGTCTCTGTGATAGAAGACACAGACATCTTTTTCTGGCATCATAAAAGTATGTGCAACTCCGGGAGTAGAGTCAAGCTTCTTATCTATATAAGAAGCATCGCCGTAACTGATGAGCTTCGCAACAAGCTCGAGAGTATTATAGTTCTCGCGGAGCATCGGAAGCATTGTCTTAGGATGACCGTCCCAATGACAATAGATAGTCTGATAGGTATCTCCAGACCTTAAAGCAATTCCAGAATTAGTAGACATATCCGTTCCTCCTTAAATATGGTCAAGCTCACCTGCATCACTGCGGGCTTCAAGTTCTCTTACTGCTTCTTCAACGTCTTCTCTCTCGAGGTCATCGTCTGTATCGAGGTCGTAGACGACAAGTTCTACATCTCCCTCTCCATAAGCTTCCCAGATGACTCCGTCCTTAAGAACAACGTGAACGACATTTTTCATTTGTGTTTCCTCCAAAATATGCAATTATTTTATTTACATATATATTATAACACATTTCGGGCAAAAAGTAAACCGACAAAACACACAAAGTTTAAAAAGTTTTTTGTGTAATTCTGCCGGTTTTTGTACAATCAGCTTCTTTTATTATAATAGGAAGAAATTTTTGCAAAGATATCGGGAGACTTAAAATGTCCGACAGCTTCGTAACCATTGTAGTCAGTCCACTCGATACCGAGATATTCTTTATTAGCCATCATCTTAGTTCTAAGATTATCTGCCGAAAGCGGCACCTTAAAGAGATTAGTCATAAGAGTCACGAAGAAATCGAGCTGCGTAAGGTCAACTCTTATCTGTCTTCCTTCTATCTTATAAGGAAGTAGAGTATTTCGCTTTGTCTGATCGTAATCCGCGACTGAAGCATCATCTACCACAGGATCACCAACTCCGGAAGTCAGAGTAAGGTCTCCGAGTCCGAGAAGCTTAAACTGAGTTTCTACCGGAATCTTAGGAAGATTAAAGATGCTATCGAGTCCTTTATTGATCGCTTTGATAGTCGGGCGATACTGCAAGTACTCCTGAACAGCATAAGTAAACTTCATCATTTGCGGGGGAAGAAGATGTCCCATACCAATGATATGATAGAGGTCAACCATGACTATCTTAGTCATAAGCTCTTCTTCTGCTGCACAGAAGCTTTTAAGGTCAGCGGCTCTCGCTAAAGAAAGTCGGCTGAGATCGTCTGTAGTATGTATGTCGCCGAGTTGCTGTTCACATGCCAGTAGACGATCGCCGAGCGCATCCATAATTTTCTGAAATTCTATCTTTTCCATATATCAATCACAGAAGCTGTAGCTTACTTTCTCCTTAAAGATTTGGGAACGCTTTGCTGCCTTCTTATCAGCAAGCTCTTCTACAGTAAACCAGCCATCTCTTACCTTTCTGACCTGCGCTGCGTTAAGTCGGATCATCTTCATTGCCTTAGCATCGGAAGTGAGTCGCTCAAAGATATAGTAATAATTTCTGTGTCCGGGTGTTTTATTTCGTACACGCTTTCCATTTACCTTCTTTTTCTTATATGCTCCGGTAATGCTCGCAACTCCAACGTGTGAACAAAACCAGTCTCCAGATTTCAGTCCGTAAAATTCAGATCTTATCATTTGTATGTCTCTCCGTTTAATTATGTTAATTATTAGCCTGCGCCAACACAGACGTCAAGTTTAATTTTTGTTTTAAGTTCTTCAAAGCAGGTAATCTCACCAAGGCCAGTAAGCCTTTCGCCGTCAACAAAAAGTTCGAGATGTGTAAACTCTTGCGGGTCAATAACATCAGACTCCCAAAGCTGAGTTACTCTGTAGAGGTCAACTTTCTTTCGACGGTCATACTTAAAGACTTTAGAGCCGTCCCAGGGAATTGCCTTACCATGCGAGTCCCAATAAGCTCGAGTATCTATTCTTTTTGCATAGCACTGATATACAAGCTCACGAGCAGTTTCTGTAATTTTCATAGCCAGCCCTCCATTATTTTACTTACGTATATATTATAACATGTTTTGAAGGAAAAGTAAACTGACAGAATAGACAAAGTTTCAGAAACTTTTTTAAATACCTTCTGTGCGCTTTACATAGATACGGTCAAGATAGGTCTGTACTCTATCGACCTCTTCATTCCAATAGGTCTTTGCATTATTAATAGCCTCTGCTGTAGAGCGATATACATCGTCGCTAGAATCTCCAGCAAGTAGATCGCAGCACTCACACTTATACCAGAAGTAAGAGTGCCCGGGGTAACCACCTCCGCCTGGTTTAGCGAGACTCTGTACTTGTTTCTCAGGATGCTCTCCACAGATAGGGCAAGGCTTTACAGAAATATAGTCTTCTCTTTTTCTTGGCGGCATAAGTTAGTCCTCCTTAAAATACTTCATTAGAAACGCCGGTACAAATCTTCTGCTCAGGAAGCTTTGTTGTAGTCTGCGTAAACTTACCAGTATTATAGATTCTGCTGATTGCCCAAGTAGCATCACGATAACTGTTAACTGTGGCAATCTCAATAATCTTAAGTCTTAAAGCTTTGTCTTTAGTGTACCCAGTAACTGTCTGCTCAAACAGCTGCACTACTGCTTTAGTGAACTTACAATTCTGAGCATCTACCATTCCGTCGATCCAACGTTCGTAAGCTGCTCTAAGTTCCAAGTCATCTTCTAAGAGAGCTTTCTTCATAGTTGCTTTAATCCCAGCAATCTTTGCAGCTTTATCGTCTGCGGTAGTGCGACCCGACTTCTTAAGCTTCTTGGTATCTTCATCTGTGATCAGAGCAACCATACCGTTTACTGCAATAGAAATCTTATTGGGATCTTCCGGGTCTTTCAGTAGTACTCCGAGGCTAAGAAGCTTCTCATCACACTTAAGCTGCTTTGCCACTGTGAGCGTAGTCTCGCGTTCCATAAAATCTCGATCCAATGTAAAGAATCCTCGCTCGTCAGCAGTCTGCTTTTTAACTACCTGCTTGAGTATACTCTGAAGTTCTGCCCAGTAAGCAGCTATCTCAAAGCCGGCAATCTTTACAAGTTTTTTATTTAAACGTAACTCGTCAAAAAGATCAAGGTACACTTTGAAATCCTCCTAATTCACTTTCTATTATAATATACAATATAAGAGGCCGGAGTTTAAGCCGACCTCAATAATTTATATGTAAGATACCTTAAGCTCGGAAATAGCCGCACGAAGATAACGATAAAGCTTCTGATTATTGGCTCTGTTGATAACACCGAGAACCGTGTCGAGCTTTTTCTCAGAAATGATATATTTCGACATAAAGTCTTTCTTATATGTAGTAGGAAGCTTACTTACTATCTGAACCAACTTATAGGGCCAGAACTCAGAACTATGTTCAGTGTATTTATAAGTCTCTCCGTCAGCAGTAGTAGTCTTAATTACTTTCTTATAATGCTTCTGCACATCGTTGAAAGCAATATTATCGATTAAGATGGCTTCAATAATTTTATTATTATTTATGTAGCTCTGTACAAGAGAAATAACGGTGTCTATGCTAAGGTCTATTCCGCTGTCTTCATCTTCAAGGGTATCCCCCAAAGTTTTCTCAGCATCATCACCGTCGCCGCAGATAGGTGCATCCATGCTCGTGCAGAAATTAACTGTCTTATTCTTATCAAGCCTAAGATTATAATACTTCTGAAGTTTGATTGTTTCAATACACTTATTGATACACTGCTGAGCATTAAGCTTCTTAGAAGGATCCTGCCAACCCCTATACTTACAAGCGTACTCAATAGCTTCATAAAGCCACCAGAAGAAATCTTCATACTCAAGGCAGGGAGCTACAGTGTTATTCTTATACATCTTATCTATCTTATACCAGAATCTAAGAATCAACGCAGAGATATAAACATTTTTAAGTGTTTCATCACTACGGTCAGTTGCAGCACAATACGCGTCTGCGAGTTCATCTATAGAGTAACTCTCATAAGGTTGACTAAGCTTCTGGGCACATTCAATCAAATCTCTTTTTGTATTCTGTAACATAAGCAAGTATATCTCCTGTCAAATTTATCAAGTCGTAATTATGTAAATTAAATGCGTTCGAGCTTTACTTTGGCTCCGTTGAGCGCAAGACGATAACCAGCATCTCTTCTATCAGCAATCTTCTGAAAAGCCTCAGCAAGACACTGAAGTTGATAAATCTCAGAAATGTCCACTTCGCCAGCTTCATTTACTTCAAGTTCCTCAAAGCCGAGATAACCAAGGTCATCCTGATACTGATAGTTAAAGTCTTCTACAGACTTTTCCATCTCAACAATTTCGAACTTAAGCTTAGAAAGCCCGTCAACATAATCTCTGAGTTCATCGCAGAGTCTATCAAAGTCGCGTACAAGCTTAGTGAACATCTGAAGCTCAAAGCGATTTTCTTTTACCGTATATCCGTAATAACGACACCATTCCTTGTACTGAGAATAATCATCATTATCAGTTATAGAGCAAGGAAGAACATCGCCATAGTTGTCTGCATTATAAAGAACAAGATAACCACCACTTCTTCCGTTAAAGCCGACAGTATAACCGGGATGATCTCGCTCCCAATCTTTGATCATCCAGTTAAGGGTATCATACTCACCGTTGTTAAGAAGATTAAGAGCCGTCCAGCAGTCTCCGCTGAGCTTGAGCTTATAAACCTTTACGTTATGTGCGATAGAGTAAACTCCGTTCCAAGAGTTCATAGTCGCATATCTGAAGTGGTCCTTCAAGAAATTGAACATCTGCTTATCGTTTGTAATGTCAACACTGGTCTTATAAAACATATCTTAATCCCCCTGAGCTTCCTGCTCTACGATTTCAACTCTGTACTCACTACGATTGTCTGCCCACTCGTAATCCGCTTCGAAGTATCCTTCTTCTACAGAACCGTAATACTGAATGTTCTCCAAAATTTCCTGCTTGTCCTCAGCATCCATGCCATCGACGAGACTGTCAGTGAAAGTCTTTATGTCTGCCTTAAGAGCATCTTCCGCTCTTTTACGAGAAGTATAGGCTCCGACTACTCCGCAGTTTGCGACAGAGTTTCCGTCATCATTGATAGATGCATGTCCCCAACAAACAATATAAAGTTTTTCCATATTAACTTTCCTCCTAAATATGTCCGTGTTTCTTACATATATTATTATATCACAAAAAGGCCGATTTGTAAACTGACAAAACAACCAAAGTTTTAAAAATTATTTTAATTATTTTATGTAGTATACACAGAAGGAAGCTTATTAGCTTTGGGGGATAATGAAAAGTTACAGTACTAAAGAGCTTTTCGTTAACTTCCTTCTGTGCACTGTTGGGCTGTGTCTTTAGAACACTCTCTTATTATATAATAAAGAGATTAGATTTGTCAACCCTTAAAGTATCAATTTACAATGGTAATATTAGCTATCAAATCCAAAGGTCTCTCTGATACACAGTATCGATATTCTCGGTACCATCTTCAGGGTCTTCGCATTCAACAACAGTCTCAACCTCAAGGCTGAAGTAAGCAGTTTCGGAAATGTCTGCTTTCTGTTCGGCAACGTACTGCAAAATAGTTTCGAGGTCTACAGTCTTTGCATAAGCAATTGCTTCATCCGGAAGCTCAAACTCCTTGAGATAGACCTCACAGTCAGTGCACTCATCGTTCTCATCGTACCCGAGTGCACAAACAAGGTAAGTAATCTCTTCGTTGGCTTCAAAGTCCTCAAGCTCTTCAATATCAAAGTTTTCCTTAATGTTTTCGTTCATCATAACAAGTTCCTCCAGATTCCTTCCTATTTAGTTATATAGTAGCGAGTCCGATACCAGAAGCTCTCGAATTCCAAACGAACATCAAGATAGTCTGACCTGTCGTAGCAGATACTCTTTCTTTGCCCTGAAGCATTCTAAGTATATCTGCCTTAAGCTTTTCAGAGCCTTTAGTAAACAGATTATTTTTCTGAATCTCAGTTTCTACGATAGACATTATCTGAGCTCCGTCGCCTGCATAACAAGCAGACTCAAAATTAGGGTTGTTAGTAACGTGGGTTGCGAGAAGGCGGTCTTCAATTTTAGAGCTAAGGTTCTTTTTCATTTTTGTTTCCTCCAAAAATTTATCTTAAGTAATTAGTTTGTTTACTGAACTTACTATATTTATTATAACATATTTTATTATCAAATGTGCTAACAGACTGTAAACAAATTGTTAATGATTAAATTCTTTTCCAGCCTAAAGAATTACAATAATACAATTTACGATGTCCGTCAGAATTGATTTCAATAATATCACTTATCGAGAGGGAATGGCCCTTAAAGTCTGTGGGTTTATTTATATTAAAGATTTCAAACAGCTTTTCACAAAGCTCTTCATCAAAAGCTTTAGCATCAACAATTTCACCCGAAATGTCGTGGTCGTATACTTTGTCGTAATCTTTAAAGTTAAACTTCTTCGGGTTGTAGTCTCTAAAAGCATAATCGCATGCTTCAATATCTTTGATTTGGTAAATTGTGTACTTAAACATATTAATCCTCCTAATAATTAAATGTATAAATCCGAATGACAATAATTAGAGGGAACCAAGCAGGTATACCTACCTTTTTGACCGCGAAGGGTCGCTCGATAAAGACCTCTACTAACCTTTTCGACTTCTGCAATATCCGAAAGAATATCACCATACTTCTTCGCCTCGAGCTGTACAAACCAATAAGATATTCTACGAAGCTTCATAGTTAGTCCTCCAAGTAATTCTTTTTGTATTTGGGTTTGCGGTATCTACGGTCGTCGAAAACCTGAGCTTTGTTCCTGAGTCTTGAATACTTCCTGTCCGGGTTGGGAACAGTCGTCGGATCGAAATTAACCTGAATAATATTGTCAGGTTTCTTCATTTTAATTATATGTACCTTCTGTTTCATCTGTTCTGACTTTCCTTACAGCTTTCCGTTTGCCATGTCCATGATTGTCATCAAGACTTCATTAGACGGGTTGGGATCAAGTTCCATCCACTCATCTGCATAGACATGAGTGCTGCCGAACGAAAGCTTACGATCTACGTCGATATATATGACCAGAGTCTTATTTCCTCTGTCTTCGAGAACCATGTATCTTTCTTCACCAGTTTCTCTAGGACCAAGCCATTCGGGTTTTGCTTTGATGATGTCGCCAACATTAAATTTACTCATTTGTATTTCCTCCAGTTGTTTCTTACACATATATTATAACATGTTTTAATTAAAAAGTAAACTGACAAAACGCACAAACTTTAAGAAATTTTTCCGGGCAATTTTGTATAAAAAAAAATAACGTTTGTTATAAAACGAAACCTAATGATTTGTCTATTATAACAAACGTTATATTATTCATTTAGTTAATCACTGCCGAGGTGAACGTATCTATCATGAATTTCCGCGGTTCTTCCCGCGTTAAAATACTGGGTTCCTACGTAACCACAAGTTCTTCTGGCGACATTCATAGTAGACTGATCACGGTTACCGCAGTTAGGGCACTCCCAAACCAACTTACCCGAATCATCTTCTACGATCAGGATCTCTCGATCCCATCCGCACTTCTGACAGTAGTCTGACTTAGTATTAAGCTCAGCGTACATAATATTATCGTAGATGTACTGGATTATCGAAATAACTGCTTCGAGGTTATTCTCAAGATTCACAGTCTCGATATAACTGATCGCTCCGCCTTTAGAAAGTCTCTGGAACTTACTTTCTACTGCAAGTTTCGTAAAAGGATCTATTGGTTTCTCTACATGTATGTGATAACTATTGGTAATGTAGTTGCGATCCGTAACTCCGGGAATTTCGCCCCAGCGCTTCTGTAGGCATCTCGCAAACTTATAAGTAGTACTCTCGAGAGGAGTACCATAAATGCCGAACCCAAGATTAAGTTCTTGGTTCCACTCGTCACACTTCTCGTTCATATGTCTAAGGATCTCGAGACCTAGAGTCTGACCTTCCTCAGTTAGCAGATCCTTACCAATAAGTTCTACTACGCATTCCCATAATCCTGCGTATCCAAGTGAGATGGTTGAGTATCCACCTACTAGAAGCTTATCAATGGTCTCGCCTTTCTTAAGTCGAGCGATTGCGCCATGCTGCCACAGGATCGGTGCTACATCACTAACAGTACCTTTGAGTCTTTCGTAGCGGCAAAGCAAAGCTTTATGACAGAGCTCGAGCACTTCATCGAAGTTCTTCCAGAAACTGCTGAGGTCTTTAGCATAATTCTCACCGTCGGATCCACAGGCAACGTCTACTAAGTTAACAGTAACCACTCCTTTATTAAAGCGACCCCAATACTTTGCTTTTCCGTTTTCATCATACCAAGGGCTCAGACACGAGCGACATCCCATTGGTGCAAAGCAAGCACCTTCTTTAAGTTCCTTCATGATCTTCTCACTTATGTAGTCGGGAACAAGTCGCTTAGCACTACACTTTGCAGCGAGGGTAGTAAGGTACCAGTAATCAGTTCCCTCTCGAACATTATCTTCTTCTAGAACGTAGATAAGTTTCGGGAAAGCCGGGGTAATCCAAACTCCCTTCTCATTCTTAACTCCCTCATATCTCTGAAGAAGAGTTTCTTCAATGATCATCGCCAGGTCTTTCTTAGTCTGCTCATCAGATACTTCATTGAGATACATGAACACTGTAATAAAAGGTGCCTGACCATTGGTAGTAAGAAGAGTATTAACCTGATACTGTATAGTCTGAACTCCGCGCTTTACTTCTGCGCGAACACGCTTTTCTGTAATCTCCTCAATTAGCGTAGGACTAAATGTATCGAGAGATTTAAGCTCTTCTCCTACTTCGCGTCTAATCTTCTGTCGACTGATGTCTACGAAAGGAGCCAGGTGTGAGAGTGTAATACTCTGACCACCATACTGGTTACTAGAGACCTGTGCAATGATCTGCGTTGCTATATTACAAGCAGTCGCGAAACTATGTGGTGTCTCAATTAAAGTTCCGGAGATTACGGTTCCATTCTGAAGCATATCATCCAGTGCAACTAGATCACAATTATGCATCTTCTGCGCAAAGTAGTCTGAGTCGTGGAAATGGAGTACACCATCATCATGAGCTTTTACTACATCCTTTGGTAAAAGAAGTCGGTGAGTAATGTCTTTGGATACTTCTCCTGCCATGTAATCTCTCTGTGTAGAGTTGACTACAGGGTTCTTATTAGCATTCTCCTGCTTAAGCTCCTCATTGGCTAAGTTGATTAGGCTGAGGATCGAATCGTCAGTAGTGTTAGCTTTTCTAACTAACTCTTTATTATAACGGTAGCGAACAAACGCGCGAACGAGATTATTATAATTACGCGCAATCAATTCGTCTTCAATCAAATCGTTGATATCTTCTACCTTAATTGCTCTTCTATAGTTCAAACACTTCTCTTCTACTATTGTAGCAAGCTGATCAATCTTTCTTCTACTGATCTGCTTTGATTTAATAACTTCATGATTAGCATGTGAAATTGCTTCAATAATCTTCATCTTATCGAACTCAACTTCTCTACCATCACGTTTAATAACTCTTTGCATTAATTTTCTGCCTTTCTATCGTTAATTTAATACCCAAAACAAATTTTAGGAGTATTAAATTTAGCAAATTTTCTAGCTATTTCAAGGTTATAAAAGGAGTGGGACGACGAGTTTTACCCCACCGTCCCGATGCCAATTGACACATTTTACTCGCACTCAACCTATTATATTATACGATATTTATAAGGCTATTTTACTATAAAATGAGAAATATATTCCCAGACCATCTACGTATAAATAATATTTTTCACTGTTATTTGTTTCAGACACCACGAAGTTTTTATACTTAAGCTTATTGAAGTAAATAGCTCCTACAGGCTTGCGATCAATATTAAGCAACTCTATAATAGGTGGTTTTTCTTGATCCGCATATGTATGAAATAGGTCAGTTAAAGGATGATTCATATTTCCCTCTCTTTCCCTAGAATAAGATCTTTTAAGAAATCGCCTTCCCAAAAATACTTTTCAAAATCAGCTAGAACAGCTTTAACAATCTTCTGTTCTTCTTTATAGAAGTCTATGGCCAGCTGAAGTTGGTTATAGGCTAATAACATATTAATGTCAGCTTGAGAAGTTCCTATTGTTCTACAATAACTTTTAAGTAAATCTTTTGCAGTTATATTTAAAATATCAATAACCTTCTTAATTGAGCTGTAAACAACCCGGCCTCCGGCATATTCACTAAAGAATCGTAATCGTTCGAATTTCGTATGTTCTCCGGTCTTGGCGTGGTCTATTAATTTTAAAAGTATTTCTTGTGTATCATTCATAATGAGTAAATCCTTATATATTAAAAATTGAGCCCCGGCAGGAGGAAACCCAGGGCTCATACGAAAGGAGGAATGTTCGTATAAGATTTAGCATCTTATATTATATAATACAATATTTTTGGTGCAATTTTTCAAATTGTCTGAAATTTCTTTAATTACCAATTAAAGAGCGCATCAAAAATACTCACGAGGTCAGTATCAACCTTCTTGCCTGTACTGTGGCTACTGATAGTTGTCTCAAAGTCACCGTCACGAAGTGTGAGATGAAATCCTTCTGGGTGCTTACCAGTAAACTCCTTAAGTGCTACCTGATAAGTTTCCTCAGATTCAGCAAGCTTACCCTGAATGTCCTTCTTACCAAGCTCAAAGGCCTTCTTAAGATTCTCAAGTGATTCAGCATACTCCTTAGTAAGCTGGGTAAGATCTTTCTTATAAGTCTTACGAGCAGTGTTGAGCGCCTTAAAAGCATCCTCTACTTTAAGAGCATCTGCCTTCTTCTGAGCAGCTGCGTCTTCCTTTGCTTTCTGCTTAGCATAGTAAGCTTCCTCAGCTTCCTGAAGTTCCTCAATGGAATCAAAAGGCTCCTTCAGAAGTCTAGAGTAGTAACCATACTCTACGTTGTTGTTTTTCTTTGTCATGTTTAAATACCATCCTTTTGTTATTTATTTTAAAGTAGAGCGACAGTCCTCTCAATCACTCTACTTTATTATACGATAAAATTAATTAAATCCGCACTCTACACAAATGCCGGTTTCAGTATCAAAGGTTTCTTTACCACACTCAGGGCAAAGCTCTAAGTGAGAATCTGAAACGTCATCAATTTCGGGGTGGCCGCCGTCGTATTCATTACCAAGGTCATGGAGCTCCTCAGGATCAAGATCTTCTAACTTAGAAGAATGTCTATTAAAGGTTTCTTCACATGCCTGGTCATATTTCTCATCGTCAAAAATAATTTCGCAGTTGCCTAAGCTATTTAATAGCTCCGGATCCCAACGACCTAACTTAGGTAATCCATCTTTACCAAAGTGGAAAACAAAAAGTCCACCGAGATCAAACATCTCAGCTTCAACTTTTTCAATTTCATCATAGCCGCGGAAAGAAACATTTTCAAAACGTTTTAAGAGAACAGCTTTATAAGTATTCTCACCAATAGGCTCAACACCAAAAATCTCCATGTCACTGGAGTCTATAACATTAGAAAAGTCAATGTCAAGCTTCTCATCAAGGAAATCCCAATAGTTGTTCTCTCTAAAGGTAAGAGTCTCGCCTCTAGATTTTATAGCAGCTTCGCATCTGCTGCAGAGCCAACCAAGGTCTACTTCCTTACGGCACTCACTCTTATCAAAGAGATCATTGCACCAGGTACACTCTACTGTATCCTCGTTCTCTTCCATCTCTTCTACAAGTTCTTCAATAGTCATTCCATCAGGAATTGGCTTTCTGGCTTCATCTAAGTCATTACGGTTAAAACGACGAATAGCCTCTTCATTAGTAGCAAGTCTATCATTTTCTTCAATAGATTCCTTAACCTGGAAATCTGTGCCAAGTCCGTCTCTATAAGCTCTAAGTTTATCAAGCAGGTTACCGTCGTTTACATCATTATCTACCATAAAGCGGTCGAGGTCTTCGCCAGTAATTATTCCAATTTCACGACATAATTTAAAGAACTCTTCTCTATCGGCATTGTTTTTAAACGAAATTCTGCGCGCGTAATCTTCTATAAGCTCATAAGATCCATCATCAACAAACTCAGGATCGTTATCAGGATCATAGTCTGTCGCAATCTCATCTTTAGTGAAAGCAGTCGACGGTTCTGCATCGGTCCCCTTACATGCATCTTCCCAAGACCAGACGGTTCCAAGATCAGAATGATCCGTACACTCACCGAAATCATTTCTATTAACCTCTACCTGAGTGATAATAGGCTTATCACTTAAATAACCCATTGCGCAGGTCTTCGCATCATCAAAGAAATGGAAATGCTCATCTTCGCAATTAGGGCATTTAACTATATAGATATATTCAATCATTAGTTATATCTCCTTATAAAGTTTTCAATCGTATAATTTAGCAAACCGAAATTGATCAAGTTTCGTCTAATAATCCGGAAGTTCGCAGTATTCTCTCTGATTCCGAAATTATCCAAGTTTCGTTCACCGGTCCAGCAACTAAGAAGACTTTGAGTATCCTACCTTTGTGGCAGAGTCTAATGTCTCTATAATCACCATTATGGAAATACTCAAGTTTCGCACCAACGAAATTCGGTGAATCTCGGAAGTCGGTAATTAGATCAAGCTCTCGATCCACATATCTACACATATCTTCTTTGTAATAGATGTTGTTAAGCCCTAGGTCTACCAGCTTCCCTCTCCACTGCGCGAAGCACTGAATTCCGGATGGATCACTTAGAAAATTGATCTCGTGATCCCTGTACTCTATGGTATCATATCTAACTACTAGACCGAGTTGCTTTGCTTCATCACAAATCTCGCAAGATTGCGCGGAGCTCGTCATCGAGTTTGGAATTATTGAGGCTGTCTGTTTCAACTCCATCTACAAGGTACTCTCCTAGTTCTTTCTTAGTTTCTATAATCTGCTGTACCCTCTCATCGATAGTATCCTTACACATGAGCACAGTAATAAAAGCAGGTCTAGTATTATTAACTCTCCAGATTCTATCTGTGCCTTGGTCAAACATTGCTGCGGTATAAGGAGTGTCTAGACAAATGAGATAAGCAGCAGAGTTTAGTGTCCAGCCGGTTCCAACCTTTCCCCAAGTACCAATGAATACTTGTTCATTAGGGTCATCCTGGAATCTAGCTACATTACTAGCAACTACCGGATCCGGAACATCACCGGTATTTATACTAAATCGAAATTCACCAAGTTTCGCTGCGAGCTCATTTAGAGTTTCTTTAAAGACAGATAGTACTACTACCTTTTCTCCTTGAGAAGTAAGCTCCTGGATTAACTCTATACAGCGATCCACTTTACAAGAACTTACTGGTTGAGTAGTCAGTATACTTGGGCAAGCTGAAGCCTGTCTAAGGCGAGTGGTCAGAGCAAGCAAACTCGAAGTCTTAAGTTCAATCTTATCAGCCTCTTCCTTGACTCCTTCTTTGATTGCTTCATAGAACTTACGCTGGTCATCTTCCGGCTCTAGAAGTTCCAGGGTTACTGTCTTTGGTGGCATATCTGATCTTACTTGATCCAGAGTTCTTCTAAGAGAACAAGCTTTAATCTCTTCCTGTAAGACATCTAGATTCTTAAACCCGATGACCTGGCTATTTTTGAAACCTCCGAAATTACAGTACTGAGATTTGTAATTAGTAAGAGTGGACTCATCATTCCCTGTCCACGAGAGAGGGACATAAGCAGAAAGGGGGTTGTTAGTAATAAGAGTTCCGGTTGCGGCAATCTTAAAAGGAGCTTCCAACTTTAAAAGGTTAGTTCCTTGTTGAGAAGTTTTAGTTGCTGCCTTATGAGCTTCGTCAAAAGCTATCATACCAAACTTATTACTAGAAGTCTTGAAGGCTTCGATGATCCGGTCGTCTCTGAGACTTTCTAAGTTAGTGATAACGAAGAACTCCTCGATAGGATCCCTGAGCTGCTGTGCTCTCTTGTCCATAGACCTGTAGCGAGTAGTTCCGGTTCTAGTAGTGTACTCACCTAATACTACAGCTGACTCAGTAGAAAACTTTGTAACCTCCTTCTTCCAGTTCTGCTTCAGGGAGTTGACTCCGCAGATAATGAAACAGTGATTGATTATCCCTCTCCTCTTAAGAGTCTCAGCAAGCCAGATAATAGAGTTAGTTTTTCCTAGACCCATAGAGTCTAGTAGAAGCCACTTCTCTTTCTCTAACCCAAAGTTAATTGCTTCGAGCTGATGCTCAAATGGTTTTAGTTTAAACGAATTTTGTTCAATTTCTGTAAGAGGCTCGAGGTTATAATTTCTATGTATATAAATTTCCCCATCTTCTGGGGTGTCTAGTAATCTAAGTTGTATCTCGTCCAAGAAAGTAAGACTATCCAATAATCGGCCGAGATAACAAATCGGAAGTTCCCAACACTTCTCCTTCTTATGATAGTGAGCGGTTGGTATAGTCTTAATAGAGTCTACTATGTATTGATTAAAGTCGAAGTCAACAATCAAAGAAGATAGACCTGATATTTTCTTTGGTGGCGAGATCTCAAATATTCTAATCATTAATGAAATCTCCTGAGCTACGGTTATAGTAAAAATGAAATTTTCGAGATTATCGAAATTTCGGAAGTCTCGCGCATGCGTGTATACATGCGTAAAGGAAATAGCCAAAATTCAGCTAAAAATGCAAAAAGGTGCAAATTAACTCGAATTTTAGCTAGAAAAAGGTGTAATTAATCTAAAAGTGAGACATATTGAGTAGAAAAGTCCTTTTCAGGCTCCTCTTCTCTAGATTTATATGTAACTGTAGCTTCTACGATAAAAGGTTTATTGCAATAATCACAAATATAGCTCTCAATCATATTGGGCTCACGTGCTTCAGTAGAATAATCTTCATAGATAATCTTTCCTACTGCGTCTTTTACTATATCATCTGGCTGGCCTATAAGAGAACCTGGCATATAGATCTCGCCAGCTAAGTACTCTGCCCCACAGTTAGGACATCTAATTACAGGGGTTTTATGCGTAACTAATGTTTTCATATTAATTTTGGGCTCCTCTAACGAAAAATATTTTTTCTCTAAAATTATTTGCTAAACTTATAAAGTTTATAAGGTTATTTGAAAAACTTCATACGTTGAGAAAACCGTAAGGTTTTCGAAACGTAGACAATCAGCTTGCTGATTGTAAAGATAAATAACTTTAATAAATATAAATATATTTTCTATAGGTCATTATTTAGCCCGAGATCTATCTATAGAAAATATAAGAAAATTTCCTCGGGTCCTTAAATAAATATATAAAATACTATAGTTACTATATAAATCTATATAGTAATTTTTTTATTATATAATATATACTATAGATCTATATATAATATATTATTATATCTATATATAATATACAGTATGTACTATAGTAATTTAATAAATTAATAAAAAATTTTTTAGAAATTTTATATATTTATTTATATAGGCGGGCTATTAATTTAATAAATTATTAGATTAATAAATTAATAGTAAATTGTGAACTTTTTGTAAATAAAATTATTAAACGAAATTTCCGGGGTTTCGGCCCCTCTGCTGGCCAATCGCGCGCTAGCATACCAAATTCTCTCTGTATGGCCTTGTATACTAGTACTATAGTATTTTATATACCTAATACATTAAACGACGAAATTGGGCGAATTACGGATGCCAGAACGAAATTATAAAGATTACGGAATACCTTAAACTTTCCAGAGAGCTCCAAATTCTTTGTGTATCGTATTTTCTTTCTAGGGCCTATTAACTTATATTAAGAAAATAGAAAACTCAATACAGAGAGTTTATGGAGCTTGTTGGTTTTACAAAAAAATAAAATAAAAAAATAAAGGTCTCTTTAAACAGAGACCTTTATTTTTATCTTAAATAGATTCTTTCCATTTATCCTTATGTCTAATATAGACTGCGTCTGCTGGTTTCCAAGTAGAATTTTTAAATACATAGACTTGGCCGCTTTCCCAGCCATCGATAGTTTTAAGATAAATTATACCACCTGGAATTTTTTCTGTCGCACTATAACCATTGATAGCACTTAATATTTCTCCAGTACTATCAGGCCCATATCTAGTATATGGGTATATACCAATACCTAAAATATCTCCAGCTTTAAAACCTAAGTCTTTAGGATAAAAATAAACCGTTGTGTCAGTAGATTCTGTATTTAAGCCAGCTTCTGTGTTATTTTCTGAAAATAATATATGGTTAGTCTCGGCGTCATACATCATATTTTTAACAACATTTAGCTGCATACCATCTACAGATGAATTGTAACATTTATATAATTGTATATTATAGCCACATAAAGGAGAATTTTCATTTCTTGCTACACAGAGATCCCAGGCGCCTGTCCACAGAGCATTCCTATCTTTGGAGTCATACGAAAGTGACAGCTGTCCGCCGTCAGGTAATTGCGGTGATACATAATTTAGAATGTTTTGAGAGGCTTCAGTAATGTATTGTACTCTTGCTATAGGATTCTCATCGTCTAAGAGATATATATTAACTGACCCTTCCACTGTTGTTTTTACAAAAACTTCTCGCCCATTTCGAAGAGGGTCTTCTCCGCAATCTAGCGTCCATGTCCTGCTACCACCCAAACTCGACATAATATCTGGCTTAGAAATTTCTAAAAAGTGACTGGTCTCGGTGTTTTCTGCTGAATCATATGTAAAAAAGTTTTCATAGATGCTTTTTAAGGAGTTATTGAAGCCATCTGTACCCTTGCAATTTATTTTAAATTTATTATTATGCAGGTCAGTAATAGTAATATTTACCTGTGGATGTCCTGGGACACTGACTGCTTCTGAGATTAGTGGAGTACTATATAAACGTTCTCGTTTTCCATTAAAGGTGTATGCCTGGATTTGAAATTTAATTAAATCGCCTGGAGATACTTCTTCAAAACTGGCTATTGACCTTTCTAATTCTAATAAGATCCTACAGCCAGTGTCATCAGACATGTCATCGCGTGATACTATTATTGCTGTTTTACTATTGCTATACGCTTCTTCTGGTCTGTGTACGTTCACTAAGATAAACTTCCCCATGCTGCTGGCATTTGCCCGTCCACTGCTAGACAAATTCACTAGAGGTGTATACTCAATAGAATGTCCATTCTGATTATTTAGCTTACCATGAAGAAAGCTTATTTCATAGGCTATCACAGGGGAATTAGTATTAGTTTGAATTGCATGCGCACATGTACCTTTAATACCTAAATACGGATTACCTAGAATCCAAACTCCTCCGTCCAGCCTCGTTTTTTCTCCGCCTGCTACTCCGCATAGCATTTCAAATGAAGCATCTTCAGGAAAACTAGGAGCTATGTATAAATTTATGAAGGCATTTGCTGTGCTAATACCCTTATACGCTGCTTGGTTATCATACTTTGGGTAAATCTCATACAGTACAACTACCGTTGCACCATTTACATTTGCTTCTACTGGGAGCTCTACTGGAACTCCGAAAGATAAGTCGCGCTTTACTGTACCTGCTTCGAGACTATAACGCCACCATACTGCGGAGCTCTCTATTGGATTATTGTTACCTTCAGTATCAGCTGTCTTAGTTACAGTAAAAGTATTATCTCCATTATCTGTTATAGTAAGTATTCCTGCCACAGCATCAGTAGCAACAAATTCTCCAGCGTCAAGGTCACTTGCATCCCAACTAGCGTAGTAGGATTTCTTTACCTCGTCCCGGCCCTCAGGGTACGCTAAATGCGGCTTATCTTTAAATAAATCATCAAAATTCTCATAAGGTGCATAAACTCCATAGTCTGAAGATCCGTCCAAAAGACCAACTGAGGGACAAGAAAAAGCGGTGGCATAAGGATCTTTTTCAAGGGTAAATTCAGCAGTATAAACTCCATCGTGCGGGATACACGTATCGAGACCCGTATATGGTAAGATTCGATAAACTCCTCTACATGATGCTGCAGAAATATCTTCTATGTCTAAGAGAATATATAGAGATGAGTAAAATGGTATGCTGGCATTTTTTTTAGAGTAAAGCTTTATTCTACACTTACGAGATCTAGCATTATCGTTATAGTCTTCAAAAGCATCCGGATCATACTGCAACTCTAAAATAGCTGGATTCAGGGGGTCTGTAAGGTCTATTAAAGCTGAAGCTGTTATTTGAGACATGTCAAAAGTTTTTAAAGTTTGCCAAGCCATATTAAATCGTACCTCCTTTAATTTTTATAATAGAATCTATCTTAATGAGAATATCATGAATAATTTCTTTCGTCGCGTCAGAAAGATTCTTCTCAGGATCATCTATAGCTTTATTATAATAGAAATCAGAAAGTTCTTTCATATTACCTGAGGCTATAGAGAAACTTCCCCAGTCACATATCATTTCTAGTATATAGATATAAGGCATGTCCTCGCCGTCCCAGTATTCAGGGTGATGCTCATTATTCATATAATGATGTTCCCAAGCAAGTTCATACTCTCTAGTCTTCTTCTTGTCGCCGAACCACTTCTGAGCGTAAGGCTCAAATTCTTCTTCTGAAAACTTCGAGTCATCGTGTTCTTTTATAAGATCATGGAAGACCTCCAGATCCAGGTTCTCAAAAAGTTCCGGACAGTTAGCCTCAAGCCAGTCAGCAAACTTTTTGACCCTTTCTTTATGAGCATCTATATAATCCTTATATTCTTGCTGGTAACCATCGAGGCCTTCATTAATCATATTAAGAAGACCGAATGCATTAAGTAAGTTCATAAAATTATTTTTTAGCCTTTCTGTATAACTTTCTGTATAATAATATGCCGACTGCCCGCTAAGACAGTCATAACTGTAGTTAGTCCCAAAGATTTTCGTATACTCTGAAGTCGTCGACTATAGAATAAGATTCAGTAAGAAGTTTTGTATATTCTGGAGTTCCTACTACAGGAAGAGTGAGATGCTTTCTAAGTTCTTTAAGAAGATTAACATAACCGTATCCTGCTCCGCCAATATGAGGTTTACCGTCTATATAAGTCTGAAGCTTCCAATTCTCGGTAGCTGCCAGATCAATATTTACTATAACATCTTTATCAAATCCTGTCGTGCCGGCTCTAACATGTTCAGTATAATGGAAGCCGTCCTTACTGACTTTAGTTCTTACCACCTTATCTACTGCTGGGCTCTTATGATTTACATGATAGAAAAGAAGTTTATTAAATCTTTCCCAGTAGCCTCCCTTAGTAGAAGAAACAGAAGCTTGAGCTTGTTGAGTAGGAGGATTCATAAGCTTCCATTCATTAAGAGATTCAGTAAGAAGGTCATCATACTCCTCAGTTCCTCCGTCCGGAAGAAACATATAAGGCTCAACAGCTGCTACGAAATCTTCATAGCCCTTGCGTAGGATATTATCTACCTCTTTACCGTCTATGAAAATACGAAAGAAGAAAGTATCAGAATCTTTGTCATAGCTCGCTATAAGGTCTCTATCAAATTCATGGTGACTATTATTATAATGCTCGCTGAGCCAGAAGCCGTCATCTTTAATATCTTTTTTAGTAATGCTCTCAAGCTCCGAAGAAGCGTGGTCTATATGATACTTAATAAGTTTTTCAAATCTTTTCTTATAACTAATAGAAGAAGCACTCGCTGAAGCTGTACTAGCAGGAGGATTTATATATTGCCATTCTCTTAATTCCATATTAAAATCTCCGGTAATTTATTTTTGAGTCTAATTATCGCATCCTATTTTTCCCATTCAATTAATTTAGCATAACCTTTTAATTAAATTATTATTTTAATAATCTATTGTTTTAATAGGCTGGTAGAAAGTCTTACTCTATTGTCTACTCTATTCTTTATACATATATTGAAAGTTGAGAAAAAAGAAAAAGCCTAAGTATTTCTACCTAAGCTTTTATAATTAATTATCCTTACTTTCTATACTTACATTAACCAACATTCTATTAAATACACCGTTTACTTTATTATCTATAGAAGCTCTAAGTTCTTTTCTTATAGCCTCCTGAAGATTTCCGTTAGCAGACTTATAGATACGATCTTCTAAATTCATTTCGTGCATTACTTGTCTGACTGCTTTAGTAAGTTCTTCGTTAATTACTTCTCTTACTATATCTTTCATAGTATTCTTATTAATGCCTGCTTCATTAAGAAGCTGCCTAATTTCTTGTCTGACTGCAATTTGTTCTACTGTCATAATTTACTCCTTAAGTTTTTATATTTATTTAATCAATCCAGTCTTCGAAATAATAAATTCCGTTTTTACAGTGGCTATGATTGTATGCTTTCATAAATTCGTTATATTCTGCTACAGTCATACTTTCTTCATCTATAGTTGCTTCATATTTATATCTTCCTGTCGGCACTCTAAAGAAGATACTTCCTATAAGTCCACCCAATACAATTATTGTTAAAACAACTACGCTTATCCAGACTATTACTTTACGATTGACTGTTTTATTACGGTGAGTCTCATAGAGCAAACAGCCTAGTAGGAAAGCGATCATTGAGAATCCCAGTATTGCTATAGCATTACTAATTTCTGGAGCTATTGCTGTAATAGCTTCTTTAGATATAGTATTTACTTGATCCATTTAATGCTCTCCTACAATCTTAATCTTATAGCCAAGCTCTTTTTCAATCTCTGCTACAGTCATTTTCTTTTGGCGCCGGAATCCTAACACCTTCTACTATAAAACGAATGTACTGCTGATCTGCTTTTGTATATAAAGTAAAGTAGTAGCTTGAGTGCTTAGTATTATAACTCTGACAAAGAACTGCTAATGACTTCTCTATTTCAGCTCGAGTACCTAGACTTATATCTTCTAATTCACTTCTTATTGGTCTAAGGCCAAACCAAGATTTAGGTACATATACATAAGGAACATTGATTCTTTCTACTTTATTTACATGTGCCTTTAGAATCTGGTTTTCTATTTTGCTGAATATATAGCCTGTAATAAATTCAAGTGATTGTTTTTCCATCATATTCTTTCTCCTTATTCTAATACAATAATCTTATTAGTAGCTCGCTCTTTATTAGCGATAAATCTATGATAGCCATCTACCAGAGTGTAGGTATCAAAAGCTTCAATATATCTGTCTTTATTTTTAATACAGACCGCAATAGGAAGCTCCCTGTCCTTATAGTCTTCGATAACTTCCTTACTAAGTTTCATAAAGTATTCCTGCTGAGGAAGCTTAATTTTTTCTGTACTCACTTCTTCTATAGTGGCAGAAGTCATATAAAGTAATCTGTCTATAAGATAACCGTATTCAAGTTCAAGAACAAACTTAATTTTTTCTATAGCACTTCCAAATCTAAGGACTTTATCAAAAGCCTCAACAATCTTCTCTTCATCTTCAAAGTAGACTCCGCCGATTTCTTCTCCGTAGTAGCCATAGCAAGATTCTACTGTATAGTAATTTTTGTCATAGATTTTAAAGACTGAGCAGATTCGATCGAAACAGTACTCATTTATTTCAGAGTGCTCTTTGCAATATTTATCATAAAGCTTTTTTACTACCAACTTTACATTAATAGACTCTACCCAAGCCCTTTCAATAGTGGTGCAACGACAGTAATCGCCGTTTTCATAAGCATTACAAGTGCACTCACTTCTTTCGTAGTCGTAGTCTACCTCGTACTGAAGATTTGTTCTTTCAAAGCTTTTAGTTATTGTTTTCATTGGTTGAATCCTCCGCTAAAATTAACTATTTTATAATACGATATTGAGATTTATAAAATTACAAATGAGTCTTACTTTTCTATATATAAAAACTTAAACTCATTTTCTATATAGGTTATTTATTATATTGTTTTCTATATGAGATATGGGTAGAAGTATAACTCATTTATTTTTTTTCATAAGCTGGCAAAAAGAAAAGCTTAAAGATAGTTACTCTCTAAGCTTTTATAAGTATGTATTTAATTTTATGGTCACTCATCTACTTCAGTAAAGAAGAAATCACCCAAGGTTTGCTCTTCACCGTTATCATCAATAATGGTAATATCTTCGCCGTCACCAAAGCCTTCGACTTTTACTACATCGTAGATTTTACCCCGAGTAATTCCTGTTATTTGCGAGTAATTAGGCGTATTATTAAAATAGCCGTCGAGCCAGCTTGCCTCTTCTGAAGTTTTAACCCTAATCTTACCTTCTACATTCCTTGCTCCAGTATAAGGTCGAGTATCAATATCCTTTGTCATTATACTCATTTTTTTAACCTCCTATATAATTGGTAAAAATATCCTACTATTTCATTATAACATAGTATAATGAAAAAAGATATAATAAAATTTAAACTTTATATTGTTCTTTATAATATTCTTTAAGAATTTGTTTCTGCATGTCTTAGTGCAATATTCTGTACATACATACTATCTAAATCTTTTTTCATTTGTACATATCTATTGGCCAGTTCTTCTACAGAATCACACTCTTTAAACATATCGTCAACCATTGACATGAAATCATATCTATCCATTAACTAGTCCTCCTTATGCCATAAAGTACCCAAGTCTTAGGTCTCGCTCCCAAGCTTCTCTAGTTGTTAGATGTTTTACAACTCGTCTATCGCCCCAGCAATCACAGAATACAATTACTTCTAAGTATTCGTCTTTTATCTGCTCGGGTGTTTGAAGTACTTCAATATTTATTACATCTATAATATAATGTTCAAGTAAGTTCATTAGCAATCCTCCAAAGTAAATCCGTAGTAACCTTTCTTATTAGGCTCTATTTCTTCGCTCCAGTGAGTAAAAGGAAGATCAATTCCTCTTTCTTTCAACGCACGACAGAAGTGATAATCGCATCTTTCAGGGTAAAGTCTTTTATCAGGAATAAAATCTCTATTTGATCTTACTTCAATCTGCTTCATATTTTTAGGCCTTGCATCGCCACGCATAAAGCTTGAGAGCTCTTCGTTATAAATTATGGGGTAATCATTTTCGTAGACTACAACATAAATTTGTTTATTCTTTATGTATACATGAAAGGTTTTTCTTTCACATGTATAGCCATACAACAAGGTCCTGTTATAAGTGTAGGGCTTCAGCTCTTGCACTCCAATAGCAGTTTCATTGGCTTTGTCTATTTCACCAAGCTTATCAAACCATTCTTTTTTCATATAGCTTTCCTCCAAAATAAAATTCTATATATTTTATAATACAATACCGCGGGCAAAAGAATTTAATAAAAAATAAAATTTAGCTATTTACAATTTATACCGTTTGTGGTAATATAAACTTAAATAAATTTAAAGGAGGATTTTTTATATGTATTACTGTACTATTTACAAACAATCAAAGTTGTCTGACAAAAACACTTGTGAGGTATTTCTCTGTTTATCTTACCAAGATAAAGCAGACGCAGAAAGCTATCAGCAAAAATTAATTCAGCAGGCTATTGACGCGGGCGGACGTACTTATGTAACTGAAGGCAACTATACTACAATAACTGGCAAAATAGTACTTAAGCCGACAGGGATAACAAATAACCGAAGTGGCAACCATTACAGAATCGGTGTAGAAAGCGAGTCTACTAAATTTTCAATTATTCCAACCAAAGCAAAATCCTTGATTCCTGCCTACAAGATAACTGACGGCCTTGCATATGAGCTTTATGTAGAAGAAGCAGCAGAACGTCAGTTAACAGAAACTTTAGCACGACAAGAAGCGGTTAGCGAGAATTTAGGAAAGTTTACTGCTGAAATAAAGCCAATGACTGACTTATACTCTATTCTAAAGTCTTTTGTTAAATATTATAATCAGAAATCAGACAAAGAGCTGCTCGCCGCGATAGCTATTGAAAAGATTCAAGAATTATTATAAGTTAATAAGAAAAAGAGCCTAAGATAATTTTTCTTAAGCTCTTTTTCTTTTATGACTCTATTAGCGGGCAAGTTTTACACTTGGTAAATTCAAACTCCTTCTTTGAAGTATTATATTCAAATGGAACTTCCGCACCAGTCAAAAAACATTTATGCCTTCTAAAGCAGTCCCAAAATTCTCTATAATAACTGGTGCTCAACTTTCCAGTATCCACGCAGAACTTACACTTTAAACACTTGCCTGGAATCTTTCTTAATTTAGTTTTTGCAACTATCATTACTTAACAGCTCCCTTCTCTTCATACCTATAACTCTTGCAGTTTGTATGCTCGCAGTCAGTATTACAGTGTGGGACTCCTTCTCTTTTATAATCTTTTGGCGCTATGATATTAAGGACAATTCCCATTGTATTTGGACAACAGCACATCCAACACATTTTATCTTCAACTGCTTTAGCAATCTTTCTTCTATACCATCTTAGGAACATTACTACTTAATTGCTCCTTTTCGTCTGTACTCTTTTCTATCATTACTGTCAAGCCACTCCGCAGTGAGAGGTGTTCTGTTAAGCGGAATTCCTTCGAGTTCTAAGAGTCGGCACATCTGAAAACTGGTATCTCTAAGTGCCTGTCTATATTCTTCATTCTCATTCTCATCATAGAGGTTTTGCATTGTGAGTCCAACTGTACTTGCAAACAAACAAAGCTTTCTGCTCTCTCCACCACTTCTATTTTCAAGGTAAGTAAATTTCATTTTTTTAACCCTCCAAATTAATTTCTATATTTATTATACAGTAGAGTAATTATTAATTTAATAAATTAATAAAAAAGAACAGTACTAAATTTTAGTACTGTTCTTTTTTATTATTGAGCAGTCTTCTGAAGTTTAGTCCAGTTATACCAACCATAGAAAGCATTTGCAGTCCAAGCAATATACATAGCAACCATAGACCACTGGCCGAGAATGATAAACATAATCAAACTTACTACGTCGATAAGAATCCAGCAGCCCCACTGTTCTCTATATCTCCAAACCATAAGCAACTGCGCGATAACGGCAAGAGCAACAGTCATAGCATCAAGGTAAGGAAGAGTACTTCCAAGAACTGCTTCACCAAAGTATCCAAGAAGGAAGGTGCTGACCGCTACAATACCAATAGAAGTGAGCCACTGCCAAAGCTTAAACTTCTTTGCCTTAACCTGTTCAGAACCGTCTTCATTTTTAGTCATATTCTTCTTCCACATAAAGACACCAAAGATACATACAATAAAGTAGAATACCTGCTCACCAAACTCGAGATAAAGAGCGAAGTCCCAGCAAATAATCATATAAGTAACCATCTGAATGAAGTTAAAGATATACGAAGAAATCTTTCCTTTTGCTGTAAGAGCCACGCAGATAACACCAGCAAGTCCGCAGACAATTCCGATAGCAGTGTCAGGTACAATGAAATACATAATTACCTGAAGCAAAATCAGAGAAGCGAAAAAGATCTTCTCAAAAGTAGTGTAACCGTTCCAAAATTCATTTTTAAGCCATTTTACCATTTTCAATAATCTCCTTTACATCATCAACAATTTTTTTAAAGTTATTATAATATCCGCCGTCGAGAATAACTACCTTATCCCAATTCCCGGAAGCTTTAATATTATTACAAAGAATTTCGAAGAGCTCTCTTCTTTCAGCGTCGCCACTGAAAGCCATGTAGCGAGTGTGGTCATCTACGAATGTTCCGTGAGGGCAGAGTAAATAAATTTTATCCCAACGACATTTCTTAGTAATAGCGTCGGCAGCAACAGCGATTTCCTTAAACTCTTCTTCTGTGAGATCAAGCTCAGGGTCTCTGTGATAATACTCTGCATACATACGAGTGGTCATACTATCAGAGTCAGCAAAGAATATTCCCTGATTGCTTGGTGAGTTTATGAGTTTCTTATTAAGCTGATACTGTCCGTCGAGAAAAGCAAGATAGTCTGCTCCGTCAAGTTCCCACTCAGAAATAGAACTCTCTTTCATGTAGTCTCGGGCATACTCCTGAGAATAAGGTGCATTGAAATATTTTCCGAGGTCTTTTACTAAAGTCGACTTACCTTCGCTCGCAGTTCCGCAGATAAGAATATTAGTACTGAAGACTCTTCTAAAAGGAAAAGTAATTTTGTCCCAGTACTTGATCGGGTTCTGACGAATCATAGTTGCTGAAATCGGATTAAGGGTACGGTCGAGCTGTATTACTTCATAACCCAAGGCAGTAAGATGATCATAGTATTCGTCTTCACTTACATAGAAAACCGGATCACAAAGATAGGTAGCTCTGCTGATAATTTTTTCTACTTCGGTAATAAACTTATCCCAACCATTGGGGTAAGCTTCAATACCAAGGTCGGTCTCGTCGATAGGGTAGACAGCTACAAGGTCGTCGTCAGCAAAGAACTCTCTGACATATCTGTATCTTTTCTTAAGAGGCATAAGCTCCCCGCCTCTATCGCCTTCTCTACCGTCTACAAGAACGATACATCCTCCGTCATTTTCTTTTTTAGCTCGCATAATAAGGTCAAGGTGTCCTTGATGCAAGGGTGCAAAGGTTCCAAAAACAACTCCTACCTTTTTGCCTTTCAGGCGCTCCTGATAAGTATAAATCACTTGTGTCCTCCTTAATTGTTTCGTATTTTATTATACAATATGAAATTTATTAAATTAATAAATTAATAGAAAAAAAAAGAACAATACTAAGATAAATTTCTCAGTATTGTTCTTTGTATTATTCTTAATTAGTTATTGCCAATAATAATATTAGAAATATCTCCGTCGCCCACGAAAGTATCAGGAAGTTTTCCGTCCCAGGTCTGTGTATAGTAGTACTCAATAAGTCTCTTAGCACCCTCTTCAAGTTCAGCATCGGTCACCTTAGTTCCGTCAGCCTTATAAAGAGTATGTACTTCAATTTCCTTAGTAGTTTCCTCGTCAGCTACTGTAATCTTTTCAGTAATAACCGTCCAGCCGTTAATGGAAGCGAGTCTCTGAAGTGCGATAGCTGCTTCCTTCTTACCCTGATATTCAGCAGAATCTGAAGCAATCTTTGCTACTTCCATATCGGCTTCTGCTTTAATCTTATCAATCTCAGCTTGAGCGTTTGCCTTAGTCTTATCAACTATTGCCTGAGCCTCTGCTTCAATCTGTGCACGCTCTGCAGCCTGAACTGATTCCATAGTAAGTCTTTCCTGCTCAATCTGTGCCTGAAGCTTATTCTGAGCTGCAACAGCCTTTGCCTCAACGGCAGCGGTGAAGCTATCAGTAAAGTCCATATTCTCAATAGCGGTAGAAGCAACGTCAATATTATACTTCTGAAGATTTGTAGTAAGAAGCGCCTCTATCTCAGCAGCGACGCCTGCTCTATTACTGATAAGCTCTTCTGCCTTATATCGAGCAATAATAGTTTTAACAGTTTCCTGAATTGTAGGATTTACAACAGTCTCAAGATAATTAGTTCCAACGTCGCGGTAAAGATTCTGTGCATTAGTTTTAGAGATCTGATAGTTTACAGTATATACAGTATTGACCTCCTGAATGTCTGAACTAAAGCAGGGAAGCTCAATCGTAGTCTTCTGAACTCTGTTATCCATTTTGACTACTGAGTTCCAAGGTGCTTTAAAGTGCATACCAGAATCAAAAGTATAATCTTCAACTTTACCGAATGTTCTTACGATACCAACGTGTCCAGTGTCGACTGAAGCAATACAACCAAAGCTCGTTACGATAAGCCCAAGAAGAAGACCGGCAATCATCGTAATACCGGCAAACTTCTTAAGTGGGTGTGTCGTTACCTTAACTTTATTACCGCGTTCATCATATTTCTGATAGCCGTTCTCATCGTAGGCATACTCAGTGCCCGTCTTAAGAAAGAAGAAGATACCAACGCTGATACCTGTAAGAAGAAAAATAATACCAAATACCAATCCAACCATTTTTTTTGTTTCCTTTCGAATTTAATTTTTTTAGTAATAAAAGTGGAAGGCGCTATTTTATTATACAATAAGCACCTTCCAAATTTTATCAACATTTAAATTATCTTACGTTCTTTACCAACTGGGCAATCTTAGACTTATCAAATCTATTACCAACTTCTTTTACTACGAGACCGATAACTTTTCCTATATTAGGCTCAGTCTTCTTGATTCTTTTGATAATTTCAATAACTTCTTCTTCACTCATCTGCTTAGGAAGATACTGAGATAGCTCTTTAATTGCGTGGGTGGCAAGAATATACTGTTCATCTTCCGGCTTATAGAAGGTAAGAACATCTTCTCTTTCCTTACATTCTTTAATAATAAGGTTTACTATCTGTTCATCGGTAAGAGGAAGCTCAAACTGGCCAGACTTTTCAGCCATCATAATTCTCTGCTTCATAATCTCATAAGGGTACTTCTGAACAGGATCACGGGTCTTAAAGGCTTCAATAAATTTCTGATTAATAATTTCTTTAAGTGCCATATTAATTCTCCTTTGTTATAACTTTATTATTAATAATATACAATAAAAAAGAACCGCTTATTGATATAAAGCGGTTCTTTAAATAAATTTTTTTAATTAAGCTTCTGGAGTGCTAATATTTATTCCAGTTCCGACAGGCTCACCATCAATAAATAGATAAAGTAAGCCATCGGTGTGAAGGCCTATGGAAATATTTCTTTTATCCAATGTATTAGCAAGTAGGCTAGCGAAGTCTGCCTCAGTTCCAGTATAACCACTGTCTTGCGCATACTCGTAGGCTGACTTACCGTTTATGCCGTCTACCCCATCCTTTCCAGCTGGCCCTGTATTGCCTGTAGGGCCTATCTCACCTGGAAGCCCTTGCTCGCCTCTAGGGCCCTCCGGGCCTTGTGGTCCAGTAGCTCCGGTCTCACCACGTTCGCCCTGAATTCCTTGAGGGCCTTGAGGACCGGTTAAACCGATAGGGCCTTGTTCTCCGACAGGTCCTTGAATTCCCTGATGTCCGACCTCGCCTTTAGGGCCCTGAATTCCTTGAATTCCCTGAGGTCCAGTATCGCCTTTGGCACCATCTAACACATCAATAGTTTTAGTACCGAGCACATCAACAATAGTAAGTCTATGCCCGCCTTCAATATCTGTTATAGAAATAGTCGGAGAAATACCGTCTTTACCGGCATCTCCAGACGAACTACCTATAGGAAAAAACGGAAGATCTCTCATTACTGATATACCTTATCCTCTCTGAAGTACATATATCTAACTACTGCATTAAGGCCAGTTGTTTTAAATACTATACTATCTATTTTAATAGTGTCATAGCCAAACTCGAGCGGCTCCTTTTCGTTTATAGAAAAGTTTCTACCATTGATTGCTACGTCACAGGCAGCACTTACTTTAATACCAAGTTTTCTTATTACGAATTTCTCAGGCACTTCGTTAAGCCCAAGGCTTTCTTCGTAGGCTTTTATAGCAGCAACTACATTATCAGAAGTAGTTCCGTTAATATCAAATTCACCATATACTCTTTGCATACAGTATAACTCCTTATTTAAATGTGTTATTTTAACGTGTTATTTTAAAATTATTTTTAGTTATTGCAGCCCATTGGTAGAGCCCTCCTTTAAAGATATTAGTTATATTTGACAAAATTAGAAAAATTTTATTTAGACTCTTTGTGTAATTTAGCAAAAATAAAAAGCTTAAAGACTTTACTCTCTAAGCTTTTTATTATCTAATTTAGAAGTATTATTAATATTAACCCATTGTTTAATTAATTAATATTCACTGAGTTCTACGGCAATTAATTCAAGATACTCTTCATCAGTTATCTCATAGAAAGCATCAGAACTTAAGCCCTTTGCTAAATGTATCTGTTTCCCATAAATAGCACCATTAGTAAGTACCTTACTCTCATTGGCATATAATACAAGTCTATCTTCCATAGTAGTTCTCCTTACATAAGAGTGATTGTCCAATTGGACTTAGTATTTGCAAGTGTAGTCCATTCTGCAGAAGTGCTTCCATCATTTAGACCCTCAGCAGTTTCAAAAGCTTTGTTTACTGCAGTTATAGAAAATGAAACTGCAAGATCACTAGTGTCATTTGACAAGCAGCCGATAACATTTTCTATGCTTGTTTTTGAAAGCAAAGGGCTTGATGATACATCGAATCCATTTTGTCCTATTTCACCTTCAATTGTTAAATTTTCAAGAGAAGGTAAATTGTTAAAAGCGTTGCTAAATTTCATGCGCGGAGTAACTGTACCCACTTTTAAAGTGTGCAATTGGGAGGAATCTCTAAAAACCGCGGATAAGGTAGGCTCGCAATTTTTAACAATATAGTTAATTTCAGTGAATTGAGTATTTATAAATCCTCCAGATTGATAAGAAATATAAGTAAACTCTAACTTTATACCTAAATTAGCTAATATTTCACTGAGACTACCACTAATATGACTATCATCAAACATGTTGTAAGAGTTGGAAGTGATAATCAAATCATATTTAGGCTTAAAAGTTTCATTCGTCCAACCACTATTGTTAAAAGCATTCTTGTAAGCAGCTCTATTACCGTAATCTTGATAAGCATCCCAGAATCTATCGTACTCGGCTTGCTTACCCTCGATGTGGCCTATTTCATAACCCTCATCATATCCACCCTCAGATTTACCCTTCTCGTATCCAGCATCATATGTTTTCTGCACATTTTCAGCAATAGTTATAAGTTTGTCTGCTATACTCATTCTACATTACCTCCTATAAGGGAGTTTTGCATCTCAAGGATGCTATCAAGCACTGATTCAATATCCCCAAGCTGAGTTTCAATAGCATCTAATCGCTCATCAGTATCATTACCTCCTACTGGAGAGAATACTTGCCCATTATATTGATATAAGCTATCACCAAGTTCATATGTAATATATACTCCAAACTCTTCAGGAATTATACTATCTGCTAAGATACTTCTTACTGAAGTTCCAAACATTGCCTCAGCAGATATCCACATAGATTCAGTTAATTCTGGATCTAATTCTGGGGTGATATATATGTTGCCAGAACTGGTAGAAAGTTCATAATATATATTTAAATGTATAGGATTACCTAACTCATCAAACTCGAAACCAAGTAAGCCTTCAGCAGGTAATACATCAACAATATATGTAGCTACCGGCACGCCTTCAAACATAGCTTCTGATATATTTCCATCATATCTAAAGTATGTCTTTGAATTGTCATAAGACTTCAATCTATAAAGAACATTTTTATTTAGATCTTTAGTATATTCAATATTAAATTCTAGACCATCTTCTAGACCAATATCTGAATCAATTCCTGCGTAAATAGCATAATTACCCGCTATTAAATCTGCACTTAAAGTATTAAGACCATCAAACCAAATATCAGAATTATCAAGGTTCTCTATTCCAATAGTGATATTATCAGCTTCAAGATCTGTAGTGAATGTATAGCTACCAGATTGAAGATATACTACAGTATCAGCCCATCCGTCAACTGCTGTTACCGGTATACTTCGTTTTGAGGTTAGAGAATCAATATCGAAAATAGCATCAGTAGTTAAATCGTTATCAAAATCACTGAGTTTTGTAGGTGCATTAATTAAATCTGAATATTCACCGCTCTGTGCAACATTGGCAAGATTTGAAATTCTGAGAGATAGCTCTTGAGAAGTTGTATCTACAGCTGTTATTTTATCTGATAAATCTTTAAAATCATCATTATTTGATAGATCTAAATATTTATTATCAAGTAATTTAGTATAGGTATATGGAGGCAGATTAATTGAACTAATTTTCTCATAGACATCATCGCTAGTCACAAAAGCAGATACAAAAATACCTGTATTTCTGATTCGTGCCTCTCCATAACCTGGGGCATATATATCTGGAATTACCTCATGATCAGCATACCTTACTATAGCTATATAGCTAGTAGCAGAGCCCTGGCCGCTTAGCTGCTCGGTATACGTCATTATGGTGTAATCAGCATTGTCCTTAATTATCGTACAATCACTTATTGGAACAGTCATACTAGCGACCATCCCCGAAGTAGGATCTGACGTATCCTCTAACCAGCGCATATCTATGACAAAAGTCCCTGCAAGTACATCTTCAGTAGAATATATCTTGTCGCTAACTTTATACATAAAATTATAATGCTCTGCGTTAAGGTCTAACTGCCATACGTTAGGCTCATAAATTTCACCAAAAGGCTTATTTAGTAAGCCAGATTTTTTAGATAAATCTGTCTCGTTGAAATCTACTTGAAGATATGTTTCGTTGATAATCTGAGAAAGCTCAGAATTATTAGCTAGATCGAGATACTTATTATCAAGCTTTTTTACCTCAGTAACCATTATATCCAGCGTTCTAACAATAAATCCATCTCGCTGTGATATGTAAGATAGATATATACCAGGAGTATCAAATTTAGCCTCGACTCCGTTGTAAGATTCTTTAAAGTCATTATATGAATACCCTGAGTTATATACAACTACTATATAACCTGAAGAACATAAAAAAGTAGCTCCTAATTCATTTGCATGAATCGGTTCTTCTAATATAACAGTGTGCTCCCCACAATATGTATCATATACAACTGCAGTACAGCCCACTAATTTATCGCTAGCAGGAGTCATAGATGATGCTAACCTAAAGAATACTGGAGTATTCCCCAGATTTACGGTTATATCAGTTCCTGTATTTTCAGCAGGATAAGTGATTGTGACTAATGAATTTCTTTCACCTATTGGACTATTTTTTAGATCTGTATAATCTCCACTTTTAGCCACATCTGCAAAGCTTCCTAGTGTAGAAGATACTTCGGAAAATGCTTGGCTAATCACTTTATTCTGAACAGGATTTTCAGAGGCCTCATTCAACTCATTATCTATTGCATAACCAAGATCCTGAAGAGTTATCTCAACATTACCTTTAAGTTCTACGCCATTGATGGATGGTAAGTTCTCCAGTTCATTATAATCTGACATTCTTATGGGAATCCATTCATCTATATAGTAATAAAGAGTTTTATCAGAAATAGGTGCACTCTCATAAACATAGAGAACATTGAGCTCTGTTGCTTCTGATTCAGAGATAATCAATTGTGAGCCCATACCTAATGCCTCTAGAGTTATCCAAGTAGGTTCGGTTAAGTCAGGACTTAATTCAGGAGTCATCCATAGATAAAACTGACCATCGTTCTTTTGATAATAAAAGTTCCATTGAACGGGCATGCCATCAGGAGTAAAATCAGCCCCTGGTTTTCCACCTTCTGCTGGTAATGTATCTACCATAAATACATCCACCTGCGCGCCACCTATGGTATTTCTTTCAACAGAGCCATCTTCATTTTTTAATATAGTATTTATGCTACCAGGAATTATTTTTCTATAAAATACTGAATTATCTAGGCAGGGATTTGGTAATTCAGCCACCTCTATAATTGATCTAGCGGCTATAAAAGGTAGATCAGTAACTGTATCTACACCATTTCCGATCTTAATTCTAGCGTAATCATACTTATCATCTGGTTTATATATAATTATTTCTTTATCAAGAGGCACAAAACCAGTGGCTCTTTTTAAATTTGCCTCGATATCTCCTTTTGGAAGGAAGCGAGCACTTATTCTTTTTTGTTCTTTCAAAGCTATAATCTCCTTTAAATTATCGTTTCAAATTTCAGAGAAAGGCGAGCCGTCATTTCAGACTCGCCCATTATCTTTTTATTCTTCTGAAGTTACGGTAGTTACTCCCTTAAGAGCGTCTATCTGATCTTGCAATTCTTTAATTTTTCTGGTAAGATATGCAAGAGTAACGACATCATTCTCATCTACTGGGCCTTTACCAACTCTAGCTCTGCCATCTTTGAGTACCGCGAAAGCATTGGAATGAATTATAGCTCCATCTTCATTAACATAGCCGTTACCAACTTCGAACAGATCTTCTTCTTTGTTATCATTATATAATCCGCAAACATATTGATTATCATAATATATTGTATTATTATATCCAGAAGCGTGAGAGTTATTACCACTTGCCATATTCTGGAAACCTTCCGCATGGGAAGCATTTCCTACAGCAGCATTTCTATTACCTTCTGCATGAGAGTCTTCCCCAATAGCGAGGCAGTTAGAACCTTCTACATGAGATGCGTTACCAATTGCTCTAGAAAAACCATCGCCTAAAGCCCAGGCTTCTGCTAACTCTTCAATAGAGCCATATGTTTCAAAATTAAGATTATCAGAATACCCTTCTGCGTGAGAGCCAACACCTTCCGCAACAGTCATATAGCCTTCTGCGTGGCTATAATCTCCTATTGCGATTGAATATGAACCTTCTGCGTGAGCTGCTTTTCCATCAACTCCTGTATAGCTTCCTTCAGCATGTCCGAATTCAGCATCGATAGATGTAGTTGTTTGATAGCCCTCTACATGAGAAGCATCTCCAAGCGCTACACTATCACAACCTTCTGCATGAGTATACGCACCTTTTGCAATAGTTGTGCTACCCTCAGAGTGAGAACGCTTACCAATAGCAGCAGATTTACCACCAAAGGCTGCAGAATATTTACCAGTAGCACCGTAAGGAATTACTCCATCTAATTCAGGATCTACTGTTATAGCAAGAGTATTTTTCCCGCTAAAATCAATTCCATCTGCCACACCATCAGGAATCTGTTGAGTAGCACCTTCATTGGAGCCCATCTCCATATTAGCAGCATCTACGGCACTTCCATTAGCTGCCATTTCTTGAGCTTCAATAATACCATCTTCCATAGCTTCTAGCTGAGAAGCTTTAAGTAATTCACCTGCATAAAATTGTTGTTTTGTATACATATTTCAATTATCTCCTTTATGATAAATAATAATTATCTAATTTAGCAACAGTAACGTCTATATCGCCACCATCAAATATAAATTCTACGTCCCATGGAAATTCAAGATCATTAAAATTACCGCTTAATGCAACCGGCGCTACAGACGCTTCAGTTACTACCGGACTATTGTTTACTCGCAATTCGCCTCTAAAGAAATCAAGACTTGAAGTTTTTTGCCAAGAAAACTCTTCTAAATTTGGTGCATCTACGCCGTTGTTATTGAAATACCAGAACTTATTTGCATTACCTATGAATTTGTCTTTAGAAGTCAATGTGCTGTCGGTGATTGATAGATTACAACCATAAACATCCCAATACTTATTATGAGAAGGATTCATATTAGTGCTAAAATTGATTAGCTTAATGGAGTATGCGGGTACAGGTACACTCCACGTTACTGGGTTATCACAATCATTCCACTCTGCATCCCAGGAAACTGCTTGAGATTCTTGTCCTTCACAGTAGATCTTAACATCACCATCTGAACTACCTTCACAGCTATGAAAGGCACCTTTACCAACATATCCTACGGAAGCAGGAATATAAACAGAACCGAGATTATTACAGTCGTTAAAAGCATTATTACCGATATGCGTGACACCGTTAGAAATAATAACTTTTGTAATATCATTACAATAGATAAACGCTTCGTCGGCAATTTCTTTAACTGGTAAATTTTGATACATGGCAGGAATTACAATTTCAGGAATTATTTCATTTTTTCCTGAAACAATGTAATAAGTACCATCATCAGATAAGGTAAAATTCAAATTTCTATTAGCATTAAGTGCTTCGTTCTTAACAATTTGTACATCAAGAACTGCTTCTGATGTAGACTCAACTATTATTTCTACATTATCAAAACCAATCGAAAGGTCGCAATGAGCCAAGTTAAACAGGCAACATTCTTCTGTACTAGGACCATTCACAATGAAGTGTAAAACTGCTTTCTGTTTTTTGCTTCCTTTAAATGTAACCGATTTATTGATTGTAATAGGTTTTGTTAACTCATAAGTAATAACTTTATCTTTTAAATCAATAATTGAAGCAGAAGTTGTTTCGATTAAATGCAATGCCTTATCAAGCGGGGTAGGATATGATATGTAGTCAGTAATAGTATTAACATCTTTTCCATCAATTTGTATTCTATTCTTAAAGCTATAGTCTAATGCTTCATTAAGTGCATCTGCCAACTTTACTTGATCGGCTCTTGATGTATTTGGCAGCATCTTAATATCATTCGTACTTGTTAGAGTGCCTTCAACCTCTAATTCTTGAACATTTTTGATGTTGTTGCCCTTCATGTCAAGATTGCCTTTAATGGTCGCGCCTGCACCTGCTTCTATTTTTGAGTCAACCTTTAGAGAGTGCGTCATTCTAACATCATGATCGAATTTAGCATCACCAGAAACCTTTAGTTCTCCATTAACATCCATATGATGAGTATGGAAACTTGCGTCTTCTGCATGCACTTCGCCACGTAAATCTACTGTACCAGAAACTCGTAAACTACTTGGTCCATCTCCGAGGTATTTATCCCAAACACCATTTTCATCGAAACCTCCTCCGATGTAGTGGTCGCGAGAATGGATAACACCACAATTAATATCGCCCGCATTTAATTCGGTAGATAGGGCTTCGTCAATTTCATCGACTTTTGCCATATATTGCTCTATATCTCTAATAAGAGGCTTATATGGAGTCTTTTTTACTATAAATTCTTTCATATATTAGCCCTCCCAATTGTAATGAATTGTTGTGTTAGTGAGTGATTCATTATTTGAACCTATTATTATTGCATTCCAATCTTCTTCTGTACCAGTATAATATATATCAGTAAGAGAGTCGCATTCAGAGAATGCCTCTCCGCCAATGCTTGTTACGCTATCCGGGATCACTACGCTTGTTAGGTTATAGCAATAATGGAACGCATCATCGCCTATGCTTGTTACACCGTTAGGGATTACTAAGTTTGTTAGGCTAGTGCAACCTTCGAACGCAGATTTGCTTATGCTTGTTACGCCGTTGCCTATTGTCACGCTTGTTAGGCTAGAGCAATATGCGAACGCATTATCGCCTATGCTTGTTACACCGTTAGGGATTACTAAGTTTGTTGGGCTATCGCACCAAGAGAACGCATAATCGCCTATGCTTGTTACGCTATCAGGAATAACTACGCTTGTTAGGCTTCTGCAAGAATAGAACGCATAATTGCCAATGCTTGTTACGCTATCCGGGATCACTACGCTTGTTAAGCTATCGCAAGAATAGAACGCATAATTGCCTATTGATGAAATACGCTTAGGGATTACTACTTCAGTAACCTTATTTCTGCTCTCTAAAGCATTGTCATTGATAGCTGTCACATAACGACCTTGAACTATACTAGCAATCTCTACTATGGTATCTGTGCACTCGCCAAGACCGATAAACTCTGCGTGTTCATCATATATAGCATACTTAAGGCCAATACTACCATTTGTGAAAATCGCACCAACCTCATCATTTATGCGATCTCCAGCAAAAGGCAGGTCGTTTATGCTGGTAACTCCGTCACCAATTTTATAACGTGCATACGTATAGGGTTCAGTTCTACCTTCGGGAAGTTTTAAGATGCTGCCATCACTATCGATTTCAGTATCATATACAATGAACTCACCTCGCATTGGAACAAAGTTTTTAGCTAGTAGCCAATGCGCTTCTATGTCGTGTTTTTGCACAAGCCTAGCTTTAAGTGTGTTTTGTACCATTATTTATACTCCTTTTATTTTTTATAAATAAAAACTTGTTTATAGTTAGACTAGACAACTAAAGCTAGATCTACCCATAAACAAGTTTAATAATACTTGTTATATTTATAGACGCTACTTTTAAAATTATCTTTTCAAATTTTTTAGTAGCTAGGCAAGTCATCTTTTTCAGACTAAATTAAGTTATTTACTATCAAATAATTTAGCAAATATTAAAAAAGATGAACTCAAATTACTTTTCTATAATCTAAGTTCATCTTTTAATTAATTTTTAATTATATAAGTTAATCATAAATTACTTATTAGTTAGATGCGTCGGAAGCACTTCCACCATCAAGAATAAACTCAAGCTGGCCTAGGGCACTTGCAAGAGATACTGCAGAAGCAGTAGTGGTGTGACCCTTATCTACGTTTATAGCAGTGAGGAAGTAAGGCTCTTCTGCATCAGCAGTAATAGTACCGGTGCTGTACTCCTTATGAGTAATTGTTACCTTACCATCATCATCAGTTCCTACTGTGATTGCATCATTTCCGCTTTCTACAGAGCTTACGCCAACGTTAAGCTCACCAATCTTTTCATCGGTATAAGCCTTAGCATCAACAAGCTTCTGAGCTGCGTCAGTCTTAGTTTCGTAAGTCTCGGAAACCTTAAGAGCATCTACGATACCCTGAGCAGTTCCGATAGTCTCATACTTACCTGCTGCATCAGCTATAGCTGCGTCCTTAGCTGCATCAGCTTTACCATCAGCATAACCAGTAGTAGCATAACCGTAAGCTTCGATCTGAGTCTTAACTTCCGCAGTAGTTGTCTTAGTCTCAGCAAGAGCCTTTGCACCTACTTCGTTATCCCAGTTAGAAATCTGAGTTGCAGTAATGCCATAAGCAGGCTTGCCTTCGATAGTACCAATTCTAGTCTCATGGTCAGCAATATCTTCCGCCATATCGATAGCTTCACCCTTGTGAGTATCAACATAGTCGATTAACTTTGTTAGGCTGTTATAGGTTTCGTCATCAGCAGCAGCTGCGATTACACCGTCTACGATGTCCTTAACTTCCTGCTCAGTGGTGTACTGATCAAGATTTGCGTCAGTAAACTTGCCGTCTACATATGCCTTAGCTCTATTTTCAGCGCCGATAGGCTCGTAAGTAGTACCAAGGTTAAGAGCGCCAATCTTAGCATCGATCTGAGAATCTACTTCACCTTCAGTTCTAGCAGCTTCAGCAATAGCTCTAACAGCAGCAACTTCTGTATTATTAGATTCTACATAGTTATTAAGAGTGGTCTCAACACCGTTAATCTTATTGGTAAGCTCAGTCTTATCAGAGGACTTGAGATAGTCACCTTCGATAGTAGCAACCTTACCCTCAACAGTTGTTACACGAGTATCAATGCCGTCAACTCTATCATCAGATGCAACATTAGCGGTCTTTGCGTCGATATACTTAACAACAGTATCAACACCTTCAGAAGCAGTAAATTCACCAACATAACCAACTAGCTCGTTAATTCTTTCGTTAGTAGCTCCGTCAATACCCTCAGCGTAGCTCTTTGCATTACCCTCAGCAGCATCCCATGCAGATACTTTCTCTGCAGTAATACCGTCGATTACGTCTTTGTTGCCATGAGTATGCTTGTCAGCTTCTACAAGCTCAACTCTAGCATTCATAGCAGAATCGAGACCGTCTACATAGTTTTTCGCAGTAGCATAAATACCAGTAGTCTCGTCAACGATAGCCGCGATTGCATCCGCATTTGCCTTTACGTCGCCATTCTTAAGACCGTCAACAAGACCTGCTGCAACTCCGATTTCTTCATACTTAGAAGCAGCGTCGTTGATAGCTTCCTGCTTAGCAGTAGCGATATCAGTAGCTACCTGAGTCTTATCAGCTTTAAGGTTAAGTGCAGTATTGAGATCAGCGGTAGTAGTGTAGTTAGCAAACTTACCGTCAACTACGTTAAGTGCCTCAGTAGTTGCAAGATGACTAATATCCTGATGGCTCTGAAGAGCAGTATCTGCCTTACCGAGAGAAGCCTGGACACCCTCATCAAGGTAGTTCTTAGAGATAGAACCAGCAACAAGATCAGCGCTTATTTTGTTGTCGCTGGAAACAGCAACATTAACTCTTTCACCGTTAACACCGGTATAGATGTCTACAAGACCTGCGAGAGGAATCTCCATCTCCTCTTTACCGGCATCAGTATTCCAAGTAATAACAAGATCAAGACCGTCCTCACTAAGAGCTACTTCATCAATCATACCGTCCTTGATGAACTGAGTAGCATCAACCTTAGTGGATTCACCCTCGCTAGGAGTTAATACGATGTAAGGAACATTTTCAATAGTCTCATAGCTAAGTGCGTAGGTAGTGTTCTTATCAGCTGCAATAGCTTCACCCTTTGCAGTAGCAATAGCAGAATCGATCTGCTCGTTTGTATACATGCCGTCAACGACAGACTTATCTGCCTTGAGAGCTAGTGCACCATTTACATCAGCGGTTTTTGCGTAGTCTCTTTCGATGATATCTACTCTACCGGTTATTGCGGTATCATCGTAATTGTCTACATCCTTTAATCTTGCGATCTCATCATCGGAAACAAGAGAGTAGCCTTCAACCTTGTCTACCTTCTTGTCAATGTTAGCCTGAAGCTCAAGCTTAGCATCACTAACAAGCTTATCAGCATAAGCCTTAGCTGCAGCTAAAATACCAGTTGTTTCATTATTGATAGCATCAACATCATCCTGAACCGCTTTAATGAGTGCTTCAATTTGTACCTGGTTTGCAAAAGGCAGAGCGGACCAAAGCTTAGCGCCGTCACCTACTTTAAAAATACCATTTGTGGTATCATAACCAAACTCGCCGGCCTTGAGTATATAACTACTGCCTTCCCAGTTGGTCGCTGTGTCTCTTCTCGCCAGAAGAGTCGTCTTTAATGTAACTGCCATAATTAAGCGTTACCTCCATTAAATATTATTTTTTCGTTAGATTCAGCTTGAGCTAGAGTTCTAACGTTAACTCTTTAAAGTTTATTTTTGCACTCTTCAGAGCTGCTGTTTGTAGTCGACTGAAAAGCACAAGTCTATTTAATTTAGCAAAAAATTAAGTCTTTAGTATTAAATTAAATGAGTTTTTATTTCAGTTATTTTAGCAAATATCTATCAAGAAGATGACCTTAGATTATTTTTTCTGAGCTCATCTTCTTATTATGTTTTGATTATATGGGTTAAGTGCCTGTGTAGCCCCAAACTACTGGACGGTTACTCGAGTTCCATTCAGAATTCCATCTGCTAGGTTTTGAAGAGGCTCTACAGTAGATTGTTAGGCTAGAACAACCACGGAACGCCCACTCGCCAATGCTTGTTACGCTATTCGGTATGATTATGCTCTTAAGGCTATCGCAACCTTCGAACGCACTGTATCTTATAGTGGTTACGCTATCCGGGATTGTTACACTGGTAAGGCTATCGCAATTATAGACCGCATAACTGCCAATGCTTGTTACACCTTCCTGAATAATAACCTCTGTTTTACCTGGAGCGCAAAGAGTAAATGTTTTTCCATCCTTTGAGTAAAGGTTTCCGTCTATGGACTTATAGTATTCGTTGTTTTCATCTACGGTTATATTCACAAGGCTTGTACAATTATAGAACGCAGAAGAGCTTATGCTTGTTACGCCGTTTCCGATACTTACGCTTGTTAGCTTTGAGCAACCATGGAACGCACCAGAGCCTATGCTTGTTACGCTATCCGGAATGGTTATGCTAGTAAGCCCAGTGCAATCGTAAAATGCATCATTGCCAATGCTTGTAAGTTGGCTGTTTTCTCCAAATGTCACACTCACAAGGCTTGTGCAATCACGGAATGCATAACGGCCAATGCTTGTTACACCGTTGCCGATACTTACGCTTATTAGACCGTCGTAATCCCAGAATGCATGTGCATAAATCTCATAGCCTTCCGCATTATAATCTTTGGGAAGTTCTAGTTCAGTAGCTTCGCCTGCATACTTCACAAGATAATTCACATTATCATAGGTATAGAAGAGATAGTCATCTTGATTTACTATCTTGCTCTCACCGGTGTGTACTTCTTTCGCATAACTAGCCACGTATCCATAATCATCAGATCCCGCGACAATATCAAGTGAAGAATGATTGATTACTTCCACAAGATGCCAGCAAGCATAGAACGCAAAATTGCCAATGCTTGTTACACCGCTACCAATGGTTACGCTAGTGAGGCTATTGCAATATTCGAACGCAGCATAGCCAATGCTTGTAACGCTATCCGGTATGGTTATGCTTATCAGCTTGTCGCACGAAGAGAACGCCACATCACCTATGCTTGTCACACTATTAGGAATGGTTATGCTAGTAAGGCTTGTGCAACAAGAGAACGCATAATCTCCAATACTTTCACAAACACTGCCGTCTTCAAACTCTACACTTACTATTTTAGGAGAGAAGAAGTCGCTAGCGTGTGACCGGAATAAAAAAGCAGGGATCTTAGTGACATCTTTACTTATAACGACTTTAATACCATTACCAGTCTTTCCCGCATCAAAGAATGCATAGTTTTCTCCTGAATTTAAATCATTCATATTTACAGCATTAAAATATATTTCTTCAAGTGCGGTGCACTTATAGAACGCATAATTGCCTATACTTGTTACGTTATCCGGAATTGTTATGCTAGTAAGGCTTGAGCAACCTCTGAACGCAGAATTGTCAATGCTGGTTACCGCGAGCCCATCATAAACCTCAGGAATTCTAATAGCTGTATCTGAGCAATCACCGATACCAGTTACTGCATAAGAAGCTCCATCTGAGTTAAGTTGATAGCTTAGGCCAGAACTCCACCAATAGATATTGGCATTAAGTAGAGGATCATTTCCATATGCTATATTAGGCAATAGTGCATTCCAGTCAGATTCAAAGCCTTTATAATATACATCTGTAAGACTATCGCAACCATTGAACGCATGATAGCTAATGCTTGTAACACTATTTCCAATAGTTACGCTTGTTAGGCTAGTGCAATTATAGAACGCCCTATTGCCAATGCTTGTAACACCGTTACCTAAAGTTACATCAGTAAGATTATAGCAACCATAGAACGCATCCTCGCCAATGCTAGTAACGCTATCCGGGATTATTACGCTTGTAAGGTTATAACAAGCGCAGAACGCATAATCGCCTATGCTTGTTACGCTATTTCCTATCATTACACTTGTTAAGCTTGTGCAAAAATTGAACATATGATGGCCAATGCTGCTGCTTACGCTATCCGGAATAGTTATACTTGTAAGGCTATCGCAACCAGAGAACGCAGAATGGCCAATGCTTGTAACGCTATCCGGGATAACTATACTTGTAATACGCCTCAAGTTTTGGAAGGTCCTATCAAAAATTACATAGCTTTCGCCATTGTAACTATTAGGAAGTATAAGCTCAGTGCTATCTCCTATATAAGCAAATAAATAATTTGTATCACCGCGGGTATAGAAGAGATAATTATCTTTGTTAACTATCTTGCTTTCTCCGGTATGTACTTCTATTGCATATCTAGCTACGTATCCATAATCGCTAGAGCCTGCAGTAATATTAAGCGAAGAGTGATTTATTACCTCAACAAGTTTAGTGCACTGATAAAATGCTTTCTCTCCTATACTAGTTATACTACTAGGAATAGCTATACTCATAAAGTTAGAGCAACCTTCGAATGCAGAAGCACCTATACTTGTTACCGGAAGCCCATTATACGTAGATAAAGGCATAATATTTAAATAAGTACATTCGCCTATACCAGTAATACTATAAGCAGTTCCTTCATCATTGAGAGTATATTCCAATAACTCACCAGACTTGGGCCACAAGGTAGGTACACCGTCAACATAGTGCCAGTAGTTTCCATCGAATAAAGGCTGAGACTCGCTGTAATAATTAATTGTTGCTGAGGCGAGAGATTCATTAGATTCACCTATTATAATAGCTTTCCACTGTTCTTCTGTACCTGTATAGTAAATGTTTTTGAGTTTAGGGCAATACCCGAATGCATTATGGCCTATGCTAGTAATGCTACTCGGAATCGTTATGCTTGTAAGAGCTTCGCAACCAAAGAACGCACCATCACCAATACTTGTTACGCTATCCGGGATTGTTATATTCTCAAGGCTTGAACAATTGTAGAATATATCTGCATCAATTACCGTTATACCTCGAGGCAGAGTTACGTCTGTAAGGTTAGAACATCCATAGAACGTACCGCCGCCGACACTTGTCACGCTATCGGGGATTACTACGCTTGTTAGGCTAGTGCACCAAGAGAACGCATAACCGCCTATGCTTGTCACGCTATCCGGAATCGTTATACTCGTTAGGTTATTGCAATTACGGAACGCAGCTACGCCTATGCTTGTTACGCTATCTGGAATTTCAATGCTCTGAATCCCAGTACAGCCTTTAAAGGCGGCTTCACTAATATAGGTTATGCTGTCAGGAATATGTACATTCGTAAGTGCTGTACAATCTAAGAAAGCTTCAGTAGCGATTTCTGTTACAAGCTTCGTACCAATTTTGCTAGGAAGATCGAGCTCCCCAGTTAAAGTGACGTCTGGATGCCTTGCTATTGCATAAGTATTGTTATTGTTTGGCGAAAGTGCAAATTTATAAGGACATTGATATACCAAGGTATCATTATTTACTACTTTATATACAATATTATCATTATAAACAACGTAATTAACTGTTTTGCTATTAAAATTAAAAGGCATAAACTAACTCCTTTCTTTTATTAAGTGGAGATAGACAAGGTGCCGGTAGCTGGGTCGAAAGATATTTTAACACCGCCTAGGGTTGAAGATGTCGCAGCAGGTAAGGTATAGTTATTTGCTCCTGAGGCAATATTATTCAACTTCTGTTTGTCAGCTGCAGACATTAAACCAGCAGTAGATGTTGTTGCAGCACTAGGAATATCGGCAATAGTCGCAACTTTAGTGCCTTTCCATAAAAGATTTCCAGAAGTTCCGCCAATAGCCAAACCTTGAGCATACGGGTATTTAGTAGCATCGGCATCAAATAGTCCACCAAGAAAAGATGTACCATCAACTTGGTCGGTGCAATATCCATATACCATCTTTTTATTACCTTCAGCGGGTATTGCGATGACTTGCGCTGTTTTGCTGCTATTTTGTGTATTGGTAACATCTTCTATTATAATTTTTGAGTCTTTAACGTTACCGGTATTGTCACTGTACCTGGTAATAGCGTTAGCAGTAGCAGAAGTAGGCCTAGTAATAGCAAACATTTTTGCACCCTTTTGCACAGCCTTAGGAGTAACTGTGCCAGAATCGCTAGTAAAGGTACTACACTTATCTGCTGGGTATACTATAGTTATACCAGCCTGTGTACCACTAGCAGCGGGTAATTGATCAGCAGATACCTTACCACTGGTATCAAGCTTAGTAGATACAAAAGGCAGGTTACTAATAGTAGTTTTTCCATCACCTATTTTAATTCTTTCATAAGTGTAAGCGGTAGTTCTACCATCGGGAAGCTCTAATGGGCTCCCATCAGCTGCAATTTCGATATCATAAATAATAATTTCGCCGGCCATAGGAACAAAAGGCGTTGAGCTATTATTAGCTTTTATCCAATTTGCTTCAATGTCGTGTTTTTGTTGAATTCGTGTTTTAACTTTCTTTTCTGACATGCTTTATTCTCCTATAATAAAAATAAACTCATTTGTTAATAGATTAGATATCTAAAGCTAACCTACCTACAAATGAGTTTGTTATAAATATATAAGTCGCTTTAAAGATTATCATTCCAAATTTTTTAGCCACAAGGTATGTCATCATTCCAGACCTACCTAAGTATTTAATTTTTAGTAACATCGTTTAATTTAGCAAATAAAATAAAACCCTAAACTGACTCTTTTAAGTGAGCTAATTTAGGGTTTTATTTTAAATTATTTTAATTAGTATGCTTTATGCTTCTTCACCAGAGTCTTCGCCAGGGTCTTCTTCTGGGCTGACTATAATTACAATATCGCCTTCTGTAGCGTTTGTAAAGCTACTATCGAGATCATCAGGCGAGCCGGTATGTATATTAATTTTAGGTATAAGCCCCTGGAGGTTATCTACATACTGTTTAGTGACTGCGTGCATATTTTCTGTCGGATCTGCACCTAAAGTAATTTTCGGTACTTCTACACTATCGACTAATTCTGGTTTAAATTTTATTTTCTTTGGCATAGGAATCTCCTTGTTTAAAGTATTTTTATCTATATAATTTAGCAGATAAATTTCAATATTAAAACTGCCTTTAAAGTTAAAGGCAGTTAATAATTTACTGTGCTTGTGCGTTATCACCACTGATTCTGGTTAGTGATAATTGCGTAGTATAGCCTTGGCTGGTAATACTGTCAACTTGTCTTGTAACAATATAAAGCCCGCTTGCAAGGTGCTTGTGCCCTCCTGGGAAGATTACATTTAATCTTAAATACTGCATTAGTGTTGCAGGGCGAAGTAAGCCTTGAATTGTAATATTAGCAGTAATTGGATACTTAGTAGCCTTGGTCCACCAAATCATATCTTTGGCAGTGGCATTAAATTCATTAGCTCTAACCATGAAATTTGGTGAATAGACAGTTTCCCACTCACCTTGTTTATTTAATCTACGCACATATTCTTCAGAATGAATATCATTTTGATAATCATAATAGAGCGAGAAGTTTTCATTTTGCTCAATATTAAAGTTACGTACAATAGTAGAAGTGTTATAACCAATATCAACTTCATAAGCATCGCTATGTTCAGAAGTATAAGATGTTTTAGTAATTTTAAAGTACGGTCCACCTTTTCCACCAAAGCTGCTTGGATCGTATGTGCTATCTAATATGGTATCATCATGCACCGTTAATATATAAATATCTTTTGATAGGCCCGGTTTTGTTCCGGACGGAATCATACAGCTTGCTAGATACGCAATATAGTCAAGTGCTGAAATATTTCTTTTAGAGTCGAGCACTACTGGCTGATCATCACCTGCAATAAGCTTATCTAAATCACTTACTCTCATACCGGTAAAAGTATCTTGTAAGCTCTTATTACTTCTAAATAGACTTTTTATTTTTTCACTCGGCTTTACAGGTGCACCACTCGAAAGCTCAGTTATAGTACCATCAGCACTGAGCGCAGCACCAGAAACAGCTTCTATTTGATAGGAAATAGAACTGGCCTCCAAGTTAAAGCCTTGAGTGATTTTAGTGATTATCGCCTCTTCATTTTTATAAGTATACGAAGGTACCGCGGCATCACCGTAAGAAAATATAATTTTACGAGTGCTACTTATACTTGAAAAAACTTTTTCAAAAAAGTTTGGGTCATCAAACTGTGTAATTGGATAAACAATATTTAATACGTACTGATTTACTTGCCCGTTTATTTTCGTTACAGTAAGGCTCTGAATATAGTCAGGGTATTTTACTTGGTAGGTAGAATAAAACCCGTTTTTATCTTTGGCGCCTTTAGATTTAGTTTTGCTATCAAAAATTCCAAAAGTATAAGTGCCTAGTGTTACTTTTATCCAAGGCACCTGTATTCTAGTTTGGCTAGATAGCAAACTCTTTCTTTGTTGTGAAAATTTTAATCCCGCCATCAGTTAGTCCTTCCAAAAATTACGCTAGCGATATTAGGAATTCTAAGCACTTTATAATGATCTACTAATGAAACAAATGAATCTTGAATATCATTAAAATACGCAATTACCCACCAATAAGTAGGGTTACTATAATACTGTAAAGATAGGCTATACAGAGTATCTTCCTGAGTTACTTTATGAGATACATAGGGGCTATCTTTTAATAAATTGCTTCCGATTCCATAGACTTCTCTTTGCTTTATAGTATCAAAATAATATGGTACTTGGGCATATCTACTTAGATAATCATAACTTTCATAATTTTTATTTCTTAGAGTATCCATTTATTATGCATCCTCCATTCCCATTCCTTTTCTCATAGACGCTACTAGGCCTCTAAATGAGCCATTAGTATATACGGTAGACGCATCATAAGGGTCGACCTCAGCCACTGTAAAGCCTATTCCGACAACAGCGTATTTTTCATTTGCGAGAATCGGCTTCTTATATGTAACTGTGATACCGCTCGTTACAACACCTTTAATAAATACCTGTCTACCAAGTCTGATAGCAACGAGTGGTGGCTCAATAGTTTTATTTGTTAAATTATACTTCGGTAAAGCGATTGCTTGTAGAGATGAAATCAACTTGTCCGAGTAATCTTCACCATCTTTTAGCTGTACGTTACTATAGCCCATATTTGCATCATCAATCATATCTCTATGGAACTCAAGGTTGAATTGAACTACTCGAGGGCCTGCGTTACTAAAGGTATAAACTGGTGCGGATCTTCCTAAAGCATTTTGCTCGCTGAAGTTAGACTGCATCTGGTCTGTCACTTCATCTGGGTATTGTGGTAAGCGCCAATACTGCGGCGGTCCGTGTTGTGACCCCATACCATCTAAATGTGAGATATAAATATAACAGTCAGGAAGTACTCTATTTTTAATTTCATTTTCAGTAAAACTTGTTAATACTGCCAAAATAAATTCCTCCTTTAATTGTTATATAAGTTATCGTAAATATCTACGTTTTCTAGTGTATTTTTTGCAACTACTTGGTGTACACCTGTTTTTTCATTTAATACCGTAGTCCAGCTTGCATAGAGTTTTTCAGCGTCTTTGTCGCCATAGCCTAAGATATCATAAAAATCTGAACGCATCTTTTGGCCTATTTGTTTAAGATTGCCTTTTCGTTGGTCTATTACTTTACCAGTAGTTTTAATAGGTGCCTTTGTAGTAGGTGAAGGTTTAAGGTTATATGCTCGAGTAATCGTGCCAGACCCAGTAGCTTCTGGCTGAGTTGATATAGTCTTTTTAACTTCAGCAGTAAATTTACCGCTATTCATTAAGTAATCATACAGAATCATCTGCATCTTAGGCTCCCAGATGCCATCAATTTGGAAACTGTAGCCGCAGTCTTCCATTACTTTTTGCAGCCTCTTAATATTATCTGGTGTAGCATCATTAGGTACTATTACATTCATTACCAAGTACTCGATTAAACGGTCTGCAAACGGGTATGAGATGCCCGTATTTAATGCAAGCAGCTGTAATTTACTTATTGGCTTAAATTCTCTGGAGTTGATGTCAGGTAGACTGGGTTTTTTGTATTCGCAAGCTCCCTTGTACTCACAAGGCTTTTTGTACTCACAGGTTCCTTTGTACTTGCATGTGCCGCGGCAGTCACAAAGTTTCTCAGTTCCAAAATTTGTTATTGTTGAGTTACTAAAGTATCGCCAACCATGCGTATCGTCTACAGTATAAAGCGAATCATTATAATTACGATAATCGCCTTCTAAAACTACAACACTTGAAGTATTGGAAGCTGGAACTCTTATAAATAATTTAAGCTCACTTTCTCTCATGGCTACTTCTGCTCTTAAAATTTTATCAGTGCTAAATAATCTCGGTGGTTTAATTGCAGTACTGGATGCCGTGCCAAATACACCAATAGCGGGCGCCTCGAGTTTTACTATAGTTTGCTTATTTTCATCATGCCAATTCCAATAATCTACTGTAAGTTTATCATAGATAAACGGCTGATTAAATAAAGCCTTAGGCACCTTCTGATAGGTTCTTTTAATTAAGTCTAATGCTTTGATGGAGGTATCTAATTTCTCATTATAAAAACCACAAAATAACTCAGCGCCCTGATAGCAGTCTATAGCAATAGTATAGTTTTCAAAAAGCTTTACTGGAAGCATATAGATTTTATAATTTGTGTCATAAGAATTTACATTAAGCGTTTGAGCGCCATTTATTGCAAGCCTAAGTTTTATATTATTACAAAGTCTATTACTAAAGCAGTTATACATAGACATTAGGTTTATATTTTCGTAATCTCTTAAAAATCTTAAATAATTACCTAAGTACTCATGGGTTTGGTAATTATACAGTGTTGTAGGATTTTTGAGAGTTTTAGTTAGGCCTAAAATTTTATTTCCATTGTAATGCAGTGTTTGTTTGCTTTGCCAATATTTAACTATTTTATTTTGGTCTAGATCAAGACTGGCATTCCAGTCACTAGTGTCCCAGCAGTATTGTTGAGCACTACCATCTTTTAAATATGTAATTCCAATAGCGGGCCTTTTCCTATTGGCTGTGCTTGAAATTACTATTGGGGCGCTAGATTCGATAACTCTTGGGTCTTCATAACCGTGCTCGGTATAAAATTTTTCAAACTCTGCTGTATAAATTTTGCAGGTCGGCAGGTTAAAAGAAGAGAGAAATTGCTTCAGATAACCTGTAAATATGTGATTATTATTAAATTGTAACATATCTTAATTTCTCCTTTCCTTAGAATGATAATACCCAGTTGCCGTTATCGGCTCCATTTGTGCCCACATTAGGGCCGGTAGCGCCTGCACTTTCATTACCATTTAGTGGGTCTTTCCCTCCTGCGTGGTTGCAGTTGCAGCTTATCGCAGTACTGCCTCCAGCACCACTGCCTACTAGTCTTACTCTCAAGCTCTGTGAGCCGTGGGCAACCTCTTCAAGTAGGTTATAAATACTTACGACAGCAAGTTGTGATTTAATAACTACGTCGTCAGAGGACTCTTCGTCTTTTGCCTCAACTAGCTGCTTCTTTTTACTATCAGCTGCATCTTGCATTGTAGCATTTTTAACATCGCTACCAGAACTATTTCCAACGTAACCGGATTCAGAGATACTTGAACCTCCAAGATGTTGTAAAGGTTGTGCTGATCCACGAGCGATAACTGGTGCTTTTCCAGAAGTCTTAATTCCTGCTTGATTTAACATTATACTGCCACTCACCGCAGAACCTAGGCCGCTAATCATTGGGCCAAGAGCTCCTAAGATTGATCCACTCATAGCTGCCACATTCATTAATTGTGCTACTGAAGTATTAAGGTCAACACCAAAGCCCATAACGTTTAAGAATGGTAGGTCAATGCCACCGGCATAGTCTTCAAGTAGTGTCGCCATTCGTGGTAATAGATACAATATGGGGTTGTTTGCCATTTGAGTAGCCATAGTGTATTGAACATTATCCCAAACATTTGTAAGCATTTCTCCAGTGCTTGTTCTTAAGGCCATACTGTTTGCCATTTTATTTAGCTGCCCCAGCATTCCACTATAGGTTAAGTCTTGTTTTGAGACGTCTTTAATACTCGAGGCGAGATTTGTAGCCGCCTTTAAGTCAGAAGCCTTGACTCCATAAACGCTTGCTAACTGCTGCTGAACTACTCGGCTATCACTAGAAGACTCGGCAATCTCAGCAAGGTAGTTTACCATAGCCTGCATGAGTTTATTTGTTTCATCAGCATTTAAACCGTCTTGAAGAATATCTGCGATAGACATTCCGGCTTCATTAGCTGCCATGATTAGTAAGTTACCAGTGCCACTTCCAGTGAGACCGCTAATATCACCACTTGCAATTTGGCCAAATGCTTGAGCAATACTTTGTACCGCATCTTGTGACATACCGACAGAGTAAAGAGAGCCCATCCATTTCTGTACTTGGAATTCAAGCTCTGTTGCCGCTGCACCCTCCATAAGCGCTTGCATTTCACCTAGGCTACTTCTAACACTAGACGCAACATCTGTTAAATATTCAGAAGTCTCATACATACTATTTAAGAAGCTGTTTAGCGCAGATTCCATACCTAGACGACCTGCGGTAGTATCTTGTTGCTGTATACGAACTAATCTAAGAAGAGTGCCGTCTGCAACATCAAAGGTATTAGCGATCTTTTCTTGAATAGTCATCAAGAAAGCTCTTTGCTTAATGTCAAAGGAAATACCTTTATTTACTAGGGTTTCAATATTACTTGCAAAATCTTCTTGCTTGAAGTAAGGATTGACAGCCCCAATCTTATTCATATCTTTCGCAAGTTGCTTCCAATAAGAACCATTTTTGGTTTCATTTACATTAGAGCCTTGAAGTCGAGTATCAATAGGCGCCTGTTTCTCGCCAACTTTATCTGTCTGATCATTTAGTTGCTGAGCAAGATTCGCTAGTGCAGAAGTAGCAGCATTAACTGCCATTTCTGCTATTGTTGCTACCTCGCGCGCCTTCTGAGCATCGGCTTTTTGCTGTGTAGTCATGCTCTCAGTTATTTGGAACTTATTGTTAGCCTTAGACCAGTCTTTTTCTGCAGCTCGACCTTTTATTTGAGTCTTTAGCAGATTTTTTTTCTCTGCGAGAGTCCCTTTACTTCTAAGTTTAGCCAAAGCTTTTTCACTTGCAGCCGATGCTTTTTCTCTTCTTGCTATTGAGTCTTCAGCAGCCCTAGTCTGCTCCTTTAGCGCAATAAATTGCTCTTTAGTTATATTTTCAGTTAGATGATTGGTGCTATCTAACTGAAGCTGCTGATATTCTGCTAGATAATTGAGTCTTGTTTTTTGCTCTTCTCGGTCTAGCAGTTCTTTTCTATGTGAAGCATTCCAAGCAATTTCTTCCTCAGCCTTTATACGGTCTTCTGCTAGTCTATTTTGTTCATCATAGAAAGCATTTTCACGAGCTAAGCGAGCTTCGAGGATATACTGCTCTTTGTTATCTGCAAGGTCTTTTGCTTTTGCTTCATTTGCTATTGCAGCAAGATTAAGCTCGTTTACTTTATTAGCATGACCTACTTTAAGATTTTGTAGAGCTTCTTCTAAATATTGATCTCTGTTATTTTCAATATCTGTAGCTTTTGCTTGTGCATCAATGAGAGCTTGCATCGCATCATGCTCAGCATTAATATGTCCAATACGTAGTTTATGAGCTGCTTGATCAAGAATACGCTCTTCGTTGTTTGTAATGAATTTTAGTTTAGCTTCAGCTTGAATTTCTTCAGTTGTGAGCTTATTTTGCTCTTCTAAAAAAGCATTTCTAAGAGCTCTATACTCTTCTTGAGCGTATAGCCTGCGGTTATGCTCAAGGTCGTTTGCTTTTGCGACGGCTGCGATATTAGCTTGCATTGCTCTTAGGGCAATACTTCCATGCTCATTCTTTAGCTTTTGTTCTTCTTGGGCAATTAGTGCCGCACGATTAGCACCAGTGTAGGCTAGAGCTGCTTCTGTTTTTATGCGGTCCTCTACTAGTTTATTCTGCGTGTCTACATAAGCTTTTTCAAGAGCCCATTTCTCTTCTTGGAAATATAGCTCTTTATTCAGTGCCAAGTCTGCGGCCATAGCCGCTGCTGTAATGTTTGCCTCTCGAGCAGCATTCTCAGCTTGAGTGTGTGCTAAACGGAGCTTATGCGCTTCTTGATCTTGTAATTTTGCCTTATTCGCATTGACGTATTTTAGTTTAGCCTCAGCCTTTATCTGTGCTTCAACAAGCTTATTCTGCTCTTTTAAATAATTTAAACTAAGAGCTCTTCGTTCTTCCGTTGCATAAAGTTTTTTATTATGCTCGAGCTCAGCCGCTTTTGCTTCTGCCACAAGACGCTCTTGAGTTGTTCGATATTCAGTATTTGCGTGCTCAGCTCTAAGCTTTTGCTCTTCTGCTAATAGCGTGATACGTCTGTTGAGCCCTTGTTTTTCATTAAACTCGCGTACTTTTTTTATCGCATCTTCAGCTGACTCAAAGCTTTTTAATAGGTCACCAGCAAGATCTATTGAAGTTTGAGTTGTAAACTTCCCGTTATTCGCTGTAACGCTGTTTAAAACTTTTTCGATGTCAGAGCTTTGAGCTTTAATCGCATCTCTAGAAGCTTCAAACATCGTTCTGACATTGTCAAATAAGTATTTACCTAAGTCAATTTTCTCTAAGCCTTTTGAGTTATCTGAATATTCCTGTTTTTTTGGAGGCTCTACCACAGGAGGCTCTACTATTATATTTGTTGGTGGCGGTGTATTGGCCGGATTAGCATTAATTGGCTCTGAGCTATTAACTACAGAAGCGTCTTCCTTAAGCTGACTTCCGCTTGCTTGAACACGCTCGACTACTGTATCGTGTAAAGATGTAAGTGTCCCATCGATTGAACTAATTAGGTCAATAACTCCGGGAGTAGTACTTTTTGCATCATCTACTTTTTTAGCACTACCGACAGATACGGTTTTTACAGAGTCTTTTTTAGTAATAGTAGTACTTGGTTGCTTAGCTTTGGAGGCAGCTGTAATATCTTTAGTTGTAGAAGTTGCTGGCTTTTCGGTAGCAGACTTGGCTTTTTTACTCTTTATTTTAAGTAGCTCTTCTGCAGCGTTTTTAGCTAATTGAAATTCCTTTTGAATTTCTTTTTTGCGTAGCTCAAATTGGCGATCTGATAAAGTTAATCTTGCTTTCGCAAGTTCTCGGATTCCCTTATCTTCTAACTCAATCAACCGATCAAGTTGCTTTAATCGTACTTCTTGCTGTGCTGCTAAATTTTTAAGTTTTAATGCTGCCAATTCCTCCTCAGCAGCAACTTCGGCAGCTCCAATTGATGTAGTAGCTTTATCTAACTCTGATTGCCACTGCTTTAAGCTTTCAGTATCATTTCTTAAATTAAAAGCATCCTGTTGATTATTTTCAAAAGCCACTTAAGATTTCCTCCTGATAAATTTTACTTATCTAGATTGTGCATTCTGTCTAGCCTCTTCAAAGGCTTTTCGAGTAGCATCATTTTTAGCATTAATATTTTCTATTAGATATACTCTTTCTATATAAGATAAATCAAGCACATCTGTATAGCTGGTATGCAAGCTATCACTTATATACCAGCATTCTTTAACTAAATCTTTAAATCGTTTTGGGCCATAAGGCGAGCCGTCATTAGATGTTTGTGGGTCTAAAAAACTCGGGCCCGAAGCGAAAGAACGACGTAATTTCCTCACCACACTTAGGACAATCTACATAAAGAATATTTTCTAAGCCAATAAGAGTGTTTAACTTATCAATATTATTTAACAACTTCTGCAGATCAAGTGCAGGTAGGTTAGTAATAAAGTTTTCAAGCTCATGCTCAGGCTTCTTTTCACCGTCTACATAATCAATAGCACAAAGAAGTTTTACAAGAGTCTCAAAGTCAATGGTAGCAGTCTTATATTTACGCTTCATTTCCTTAACTTTTACTTCCATCTCTTCTGTCATTCTAGGAGTATTAAACTTTAAAGTAACAGTACGATTGCACTTAGGAAGCACAAAGGTTCTATATTTACTGATCTCTTCTTCGTCATAAGGCTTAAGCTCAATATTGCCGAGTTTTGCGGTTGTTTCTACAATCTCGCCACACTCCGGACATCTAAGTGTTACCTTATAATCTTCTCCATATGTTACAATTCTTAACTTATGAAGTAGGAATTCATAATCGCCCAAGCACATATCATAAACGTGAATAGCAGGCTTCTCAACGAAGCAGTCTTCAATAATATCTGCAAGTGTCTTCAGGGGTGTGCTGGAGGGTGATAAACGACGCATTTCATCGCGAGCTGTCATGCTTCTAAGCTCCACATGAGGGTCTACCTTTGCCTCGTAAATCTTGCCACCGGAAGGCAGGGTATATCCCTCCATAATAGTGTAGTTAGTGTTTCTTTCTGCCATAATAAATTTTACCTTTCTTTCTTTAAATTAGATTTCGCGGTTTTCAAAATACTTCTCCAGAATCTCACGAATCAGAGCAGACACTGTTATGTTCTTTTTTTGTGCTGCTTCTTTTAATCTTAGTATAAGAGGTCGCGAAGATTCAAAAGTTTGTATTACCTTATCGCTACGATCAATTTTTTTTCGGCCCATAAACAGTTGTCCTTTCAATTTTATTTTGTTCTGGAACGATCATATAATTTAGCAAATGTATAAATAGATTTATTAAATTTATTTAGAGAAAAAAGAAAGACGCCAATTTATTTTAGCGTCTTTCATATATTTTATTTAAACTTACTCAGCTTCATTCATGATAGCGCGGTCGTACTCAATAGTAGCAGTGATTGCGCGCTTGCCATCGTTTTCCTTATCAAAAGCGTCTTCGGACAGACCCTTGATCCAGCAGCCGTAAAGTGTCCACGATCTTACCTGTTCATAGTCTTGGGTATACTCGATAAGTGTGCAGTTTTTCTTATAATCAGCCATACGACCACCCTTACCGGTGTGCACGTTATAAGCAAGTCCCTGCCAAGCCATAAGAATAGCTTTAGTATCAAGACCAACAACGTCGTCTACCTTTACAGAGCCAGCGCTAAAGGTAGGCTTACCAGCGAACTTAACTACCTCATTACCTCTAGTGTACTGGAGAGTCTCAAGCTCGAAGTGAGGAACATCTGCAGTAAGCACATTAAGCTTAAGCACTTCCTGTGCCTTACTAATCTTATCAGACGCAGGTGCAGCAGCATGGTCACCAGTATAAGTTGCCTTTATAATATTATCAAGGTCGTCAACAATCAGTGAGAAAAAGCCTGTTCTAGCAGCTTCGTAATTCGCAAGCTGTGTACTAATGTGTCTAGCATCTAAACTATTTGACATAATATATTAATCTCCTTTCAAATTACTCAGCAATTGTTACAGCAGTCTCACCGAGAGAATCTTCGAGAGAGACTTCAAGAAGGAAGTCTTCAACAGCTTCGATAGGAACAATTCTGATTTTAGCCTTAAGAGTAGCTTTCTTATCAGTATAAACCTTTTCAATCTTATAATCTCTTACACCCTGATCAGCCTTCATTCTATCAAGCATAGGAGTGATAGAATTCTTGAAGTTGATCCAGAGCACATCACTATTGGGATCGAAGGTAAATCTGCGGCAAGATACATAAAGCTGCTTTTTAATAGTGGAGCAAAGCTGTCTGATATTTAAGAAGTGGCTTGCCACGAGGTCATTACCGCCTGCAGCCTCACCAAGAGGATGACAAGTACGGTTACCCCAGAGATAGTAACTACCACGGAAGTTTGCAAGCACATTTACAGCAAACTTGGGCTGTGAGTCTTGATCCTTGATATTTCTGGGCTCAAGAGCCTGAATAGCAATTTCACCGAGTTTAACCGATGTATGATCAATTGTATAGCTTGATACACCACGAGTATAGCCTGCAGCAGCATACCATTCAGCAAATCCAAGGCCAAGAGAATTTTTAAAGCATGCAAGATAGTGGAAAGCACCCGGGAATTTAGTATTATTACCAAAACGCTCATCTTTTGTCATATTATAAACAACACTAGGAACAGTACAAGCACAATACTTGCCATTATCCGCATTTATATCAGACATCGCATTTACAGCATCAACAATTCTATTTTCAGGTCTGCCTTCTCCTGAAATATACTTAGACTCATCGACTTCAATAAGAGCTACACAGTCCCCACGTCCAGAAGTTACGTCCATTTCATCTTCAGAGCCATCACTTGCTGTTACCGCCTTGTAGTGAGCAAGTTTAGCAATAGCAGCATTTGCACTAGCAAAGTCAGAGTCTGTAAAACTATCCGATCCAACGGCCTCTAAAGCATCTTCAATTTCCCCTTCTAGCGCAATTATGTTATTATTAGCTTGCACATAACCAGAAGACTCTGTAATAGTTTCAAGTTCAACCAAGCTTTCTGTATAACCAATAGCTTCTCGTTCAGCTTTTGTAGATTTACTTCTTAAATAACGCTGTTCGCTTTCAACAGCACTGTTGTAAACTCGGTTCTGAGCCTCAAGAATAGTCTCTTTCACAGGCTCATTAGTAACAGGATCAATAGTCTCAGTATCTTGAAGTTCTATTTCTGCGGGTAAAAACTCTCTCATCTTAGCTACGCGTCTTTCAAGTTTAGCTAAATCTTCTGACTTTGCTACCTCTGCTGAAGTAAGTAACCCGTGAGAAACAAATCTAAAGTCGTAAGAAGCCTTGTCTTTAAATATTCCCCAAGTTGTATCAAAACTACCGAGAGGCTTCATTAGCTCAGCAGCACTTGCCACTTCCCCGTCAGCTTTTTTTGTTTTATAGGGAACACCAAGATTAATATAGATTATCGGATAACCCATTTTTAAAAGCTCATAAGCCATCTGGTTACCATAGTGTGCAGGAAGCTTAGCCTCAAGCTCTGTGGTATCAGTATTATGAATAGTGGGAGCAACTAAACCAATTGTTGCTTCAAAGGCGTCTGCAGAGTCAAACTCAAAAATTCCATTATCGTCTGCCTGTACAGCCTTCACGTTAGCTTTAATTTCCTCAGCTGTATAAGCAGAAAAACCAGCGATCAAGACTGTATTATTAGAATAACCGCCAGGTGTGCCGGGAGAAGTTCTATCTTTTTCATTGATATTTATTCTAGGCATTTTACAATTTCTCCTTATTTATTTTAATTTAATTTTTTTATAATTTAATGAGCTCCTTATAAGCTCAATTAATTTAGCAAATAATTTTTAGTAAATAATTTGTTCGAGGATATCCGATTCAGGTGGGTCTTCAATTTTATCACAAAGAGCGAGCTCAACGCCAACAAAGCGCCAATTCTTTTTATATGGAATGCTAAATAGAAAGCCGTCTTGAAGCTCTAGCTGAATTGTCCAGCGATAAAATTGCCCGGGGAAAAAGTGGTTTGGAATATCACTTGTATCAGACACACTATTTAAAACCCTTAGATTTGCAGTGTGTTTAACTATATAATTATTGTAAGGAATTTCTACAATAATTTGCGGGTTATTTATGAGCTTAAATAAAAACTGTCTTACATACTCGTCGGCTTCAAGCTGCTTTTTAGTATAAATATCTAATTGATAAAGAGTTTTAACTGGAATAACATTCATATGCACGGTTGCAGCATTTGCGACATCTTTTTGAATTATTAAGCCATCAAAAGATTTATTTTGTTTAATTGTGTTAGTTATTTCAAGTTCTTTATTTCTAGATATTGTTAATAGTGGCAGTTGAAGTGGTTTATCTCCAGAATCTTCGGCATACAACTCAATAACTCTTTTTGTTTCGTCAGGGTTAAGCACTCTTAGATTAGAGCTATCAGCTAGCCAACCTTTTATTTTAGCGGTAACCGCATCATCATAATAACTTATTGCCATAACTAACGCTCCTTTCTTAAGCACTTAATGCCGTTTTTAATATCTGGCTACCAGAAATATTATCTATTCCATAGGTAATTATCCGAGCCAGCTTGGCATATTTATCATCTTTAAAAAACATTATAATTTCATTTTCTTCGCCAGGGCTAAAATGTAAGTTAGCAAGTAAAATAAAACATAAATTTTTTAAAGTAATTTTATGATTTTCTACTAGATAATTATTTAAAATTATTTCAGTGCCTCGCATTGGGTATAATGAAATAAGCGAGCGAGCTCTAACTAAAGTTTTTAGCTTTATAATACTTACAGGCTTTTTACCGTCTGTTTTTATTGTAAAAAACATTAATTACCTACACCAGCCTTTTTATTTTTAACACTTCGATTGTGGGCAATTACTAACTTTGCGAGTACTTGACGCTTAGTCTTAGCGTCTAACTCATATTCTGACAATATGTCTTCGCAAGTATCGTTTTTCTTTTCATCATATCTGTAACCGATCTCGTCTAGGCGTGCCCTTGTTTCTTTGGTATCATCAGGATATGCACTTCTAAAATCATCTTGGTATAGAATATGCCGAATCATTGCTAGTACAGCGTTTTTCTCTTCTACTTTATTAACAATTTCATCAATGTTTACGCGCTTCTTTGCCGCTATCTTAAATAAACGTCTATAGAGTTCTTGTACCTCAAGTAATGATTTTAATTTAGCATTTTTATTTACAACTGGTATAATCTCAGACTCTTCTGCCTCTAATATTTTATTTATATTTTCTTCGTAACTATCTGCAAAAGTTTCTTGCTGAATAAATACTCTGGCTATAAACTTTTTAGTAGCTGAGTACTTTGTGCTTCGTTCTGCTTCATCAATAGCCTGCTTTTGAAGCGAAAGATACTCAACAATATCTAAGCCTCTATGGTTATATAGGTCGCTACAGAATAAAATATTATTTTCATCATAATTACCGAGTATATTGCCAGTAACATATTTATTTATAAAGGAATTATGAATAGCTCCGTAAGTATTCGTATTAAGCTTATTAAATATATCAGGTTTATATTCGATTAATAGCTTTAAAAATTGAGCAAGAGGGTTTACCTCGGGGCTATAGCCAAGGGCATTAAACTCAGGAATTAGTATTTTATCTAAACTCTTTAGCTTAGCTACTATATTAGGGTCTCCTGCTGTTTCCGCTGTGCCACCTGCATATTCTATATTATAATAATCATCATAAAACTTATCAAGTACTTTAGATGGCTCCTTTGCGTTCTCAAGTCTTCTAGCTTTTTCAGCAGTCCAGTCTATTCCTTTGTGAAGCTCTTTATTATCATTAGAATCATCTATCCTAGACTCTTCATCATCTTCAGTATTGTCAAGTTCTTTCGGTAGCTTTTTGTTACCGCTTAGTGCCGCTAAGATGTCTAAAGTAGTTAGCTGGACTAGCCTTGATAGCTCATTGCTTGGAGTATACTTTCCTTCTTGATCCATTAGATTTTTTAAAGCATTTAACAAATGGCCAAGAGTGGTATATCTAGTTATTAGTTTACGTTTTTCAATTAAGCCTTTATCAGAAAGCTTAATAGTATTTAAATCAATATTTTTTAGCTTCTGCTGTCTGCCGTTTTCATTTGCCCACTTTGCTAGACTCTTGTAATAGCTGTAATCGGGATCGGCTTCATTAATTTGTTTATTTTGTGTTAGTATTCTTAAAATACTTTTATCATCTATAGCATATGCCTCGGTGAGGTATATTTTTAAATTATTCATTAATCATCACCTTCTTGGTCGATCAATAATGGCATATCTTCTTTTTCAAGTGCTGTTGTAAAAAGGTGATGCTCGTCTACAGAATCATACTCAAGAGCGATTTCACAAGCAATTGATGCTGGGTAAATCATAATATTTTGTAGACTAATAACACGGAAGGTTCTGGGTTTGGCGGTATCTAACCCACTTGGTACATCAAAGAGGGCGCCAACCTGAAGCCCAGGTAAATCATAAGGCACATGAATAATCGAAGAGCCTTCTTGGAGCTCTGCTACCCAGCCCATCTTCTTAAGTGATTTCTGGTCAGGGTGTTCCTGGAAAATACAGCCAATAGTAATTCCTGGCTTATATCCACTAACTAAGTCGCCCCTGCTATCGTACTCTTTATTTTTTAAAGGTTCTTTATAAATAACATTAATACCATGTAGTCTAGTCATTTCTTTAAACCAGGTTCTATAAAGTTTGATGTCATTTCCACGGACCAAGAAGCCAAAGTCATTTCTAGCATCTGACATTAGTGGAGCTCCTTTCTATAAGTATCTTAAGGAGAGTATTAAACCCTCCTTAAGTTTTAAGTTAAATTAGTTTTTAGCAGTTTTAAAAGATTCGGTAATAAAGGTTTTATTTTCGGTATAACCAGTAATAAAGAACTGCTTATCGTTACCAAGCTTTTCATTTAAGCCACGTAAAGTAACCTTACCAGCTTCAACTAGAGCCTCATTAAAAGTATAAGTAGTCTTTCTCGTATTACCGGAAGTAAAGTGAATAATACCTTCTACCATAAATTTATTGTCATCGTAGGAGCAGTCCTTAAGTCTAAAGCCGGCAACATTGCCATACATCTCTACTAAGGAATCGGAAATCATGCTTTCAAGAGCACTTTCCTGAAGCTCTTCAACATCATTAAAAATGCTATCTAAGCTCTCTTCCTTCTTAGCATCTTCTTTATCTTCCATAGCGAGCATAGCTCTAACAGCAGTATCAGAGATAGGCTTTTTAAACTCAGAAGAATTCATAAGCTGTTCAAACTCTGCATCTGATACATCTGTGTCAGTATCTTCATGAAGTGCCTCAGTAAGTGTATTTTCAGTATCAATAACGAGAGCCTCTTCTGTAACTTCAGGCTCAGCCTCTACTTCTATTTCTTCGACAGGAGCTTCCACTTCCTCAACAGGCTCTTCAATAGCTTCATCATTTTTTACAGCCTCTGGAAGTGCTGCCTCTAAATCAGCCTTAAAAGCATCGATTCTTCTCTGAATAGCATCTTTAACCTGAGCATTCTCAGTCTTTTCAAGAGCAGCCTCTTCCTGAGTAATCATATTTCTAAGATACTCAATATACTCATTATGAGCCTCAAGCTTTGCATCAAGCTCTTTATCGTCAGCAAGATCTTCTACAAGAGCTTCGCCTGTACGCGCAACAAAAGCTTCTTCCTTCTTTTCTTCCTCTTCTTCAGCAGGGTCTTCCTCAATATCAAGGTCAAGCTCTTCAAGCTCATCATCAAAATTAAGGTCGTCTACAGGAGCTTCTTCTGTATCTTCAGTACCTATATCATTAAGATTTAAATCAAGATCGCCTTCTTCAGCAGCAGGCTCTTCAGTAACCTCGGGTTCTGCTTCGCCAACCTTACCAATTAAGCTATAACCACTCTCATTACCACAGTGCTGGCAAATTTCATTAACATTTACAGTTGTAGGATCTTCTTCAGAAGCTACGACATCTTCAGGATTCTTATAGAAAAGAGTCATGCACTGAGGGCACTGAATAATGTGTTTACCGACATAAGAAGTAAGAAGGTCTTCAGCAGACTCTGCATCAAGGTCAACGATCTTCTCAATACGTTCAAGTTTTGCCTGAGCTATCTCAGCTTCACGAGCCTCCTTAGCATCTTCTAAACCTACAGAGCTACCAATGTCATAGTATTCTTCCATAAGAGCATCAAACTTAGACTTACGTGAAAAAATTTCTGTAAGTGCTGGCTTATTAGCTCTAACTTTACCAACCGTGGGTATTTCAATTTCATCAAGAGCCTTAAAAGCAGACTCTAGATCAAACTTTGTAATAGATTCTTTCATTTTATGTTAAATCTCCTTTTTAATTTCCTTAATCAGTTAAGAGGATCAAATTTGAGTTGACCCTGAGAATTTCACGAAGCTCTTTTAGCTCAGTGTTACCTTCTTCTAAAATCTTGTCGCCGTCTTGAGTCCACAAAGCATTACTCTGTGTAAAACGAGTTCTAATACGGCCAAGCACAACTTTTGTCATAGCAACACATAGTTTTATTAAAATATCAATCCAATAATCACTTTTAATGTCTTCAACAGACTTTAACTTAGGAATGTACTCAATAGTAATCATACTAGGTCTAGAATTGCCACAGCTTATGTATAGTTTACTATCATGTCTATCTTCTTTAAAAGTAAGATCAGTAGACATAGTATTTTTTATTTGATACATAGTCATCCAAGAGGCATAATTCATAACATAATCCTGGAGATTATACATTGTACCGCCGTTACTAAAAATAGCAAACTGTGCCATTTGAAGGGGATCGTTTGTAACCGAAAGGCCACCGGAGGAATCACCGATACCATCAGTTCTATATATGTTAACTATTGAACTGACCTCTTCTTTGAAAAACTCACCTTCGAGGTTTATACACTGTGCGTATGGAATAGTAACCATTTTGCTTTCATCCCAGTATCTAGTAAGCTCTCTGAGTGCCTTTTTAATTACGCCTACTAGGGTCTCATCTGTTATCTCCATATCTAAAATATAGCCTGTTAATTCTAGACGGATTTCATCAATTACTTCATCTAATTTCAAGGTTATTCCTCCTTGCTTTCTAACTAAATAATTTAGCAAATAAAAAAGAAGCTACTCGGTGTTTAAGTAACTTCTTTGTAAATTTTTATTGTATCTTTATTTGTCTATTAGAATAACCAATTCAGAAGCGGCACTAAAGTGTGATTTGTTTTGCAATTTTTCTACAACATATTGTGAATACTGCTCAGTTTTGTCTATTACAAATAGATAACGTTTACATTTATAGTTTTGAAGACACCTAGTAATCCATTCGTCTGCAGATAGTTCTTCTATATTTTGATGCCAGTTTTCCTTGTTTCCGTAGGGTGGGCAAGTAAATAAACAGTCATATTCTCCTGAATCATATAATGAGTCTTTTATAAGCAGTTCTGCATTAAGTTGCAAAAATTCCTTAAGTTGCTTTGACTCGTATACAGTAGTAGAATTAATATCCTGTCCAATGTACTTTTTGCCTAGGCAGCATGCCCCGAGCATTCGTCCACTAAACCCTGCACAAGGGTCAAAAATAGTATCATATTTATTCAAGTATTTTTGTACAAGATACTTAGCCATAGCAGGTCTAAAAATTGATACCTTTGGTGCAAGCTTTGTAACAGATAACCCTGTTAATAAATTATTTAATGACAGGTTTTCAGTTTTAAGGTACTTAATTCTATTAGCAATAACTTTTGACATGATAGTTTCATTATGCCATGCATCAAGCGGTGATAAGTGTTCTGCTATATTACAACGCCAAATAGATGGATGAAATTGTCTAATTAATCCTAATCCTATACTACTTATTTTTGCTAAATCATTATTACACAGTTTATCATAATCATAGGTCAAGTTGGTTTCTGTATAACATGGATATGGAAATGAGCTAGAATTTACTAGGTTTAGATACTCATTAATTTTAGTTTGCATAAACGCCTTTCTTTATTATTTAAACTTTACAAGGTCTTTTTCAATGTTATCGATATCAGTTTCAGAATAGTACTCTAGATATTTTAAGTTATTTTCTTTTGCTGTATTAAATTTGATAACATCTCGCTGTGTCCAAGTTTCAATAGCTGCTTTGTAAAAATCTGACTCTTTAGCTCTTTTCTGCCAAGCAGCAAGTTTACATAAATCTTGTTCGGTGCCTTCAAATCGTTTAAAGCCGTGAGTCCAGTCAAAGTTTAACTCAATAAAAAGGTCTAAAGGTTTTATATAAAAATCACATCTAAATGGATACCTTACGTCTTTGTATTGTCTAAAAATTTCTTCTTTTGGAAATAACGTAAGTAGCTTTTTATAGAAAAGCTCTTCCCCGCTCGAAGTGATAAATGTATTATTTTGTTTTTTAGTCTTGTATTGTTTTTCAATTATTACACGTTTTTCTTCTGTAGACTTATTAATTAAAGTTTCTCTGATTTTAATTTTTTGCTCATTAGACATTTTCTTGCCTTTGTTTGTAGGTTCACCGTAAACTCTGGATGCTCTTCGTTTTGCTTCAATAGCTGCCTTTTCTTCTGGTGTCTTGCTTTGCCACGTTTTTGCTATTTTTTGTTTTGTTTCATCTGACGGCGAAATTCCTTTATTCCAAGCTTCTTGTAAACCTTTTGTGCCTTTATTCCATGGCTCAATACCTAAGCCTTTCCCTTTTCTTGCTTTACTTAAATTCTCAGAATACTTTAGTTTTTCAACTTCTGTTCGACTGTTTATAGTATTAGAAATCTTTTTTGCTCTAGCATCCTTTTGTTCCTGTGTCATAGTTTTCCAAGCGTTATTTTTACTTTGTTTTTTACGGGTTTCCTCAGACACAGGCAGTCTCCCCGGTCTAAACCCTTCAGGGCACTCTTCTGCCAACACTTGTATTTTGTCATTTGTATACCATTTTTTACTCATATATCTGCACTCCTTATCATATTATTATACGATAAATTTAGCAGAAATTTCATGTAAATTTTCGGTAATTTGGATAGGATAATTAAAAAAATAAAGGTCCCTTCGGGGACCTTTATTAGTAAAATGTTTAAAATTAGTCAACGATGGAACCACGAATAAGAAGGTTCTTGTTAAGAAGAGCTTTAGCGTACCATGTACTGAAGCCCTGTGCCATTCCTCCATCAGGAGTGCCAAGCAACTGTGTAGGCACTATCGCCATATATGGAGCATAAACTCCGGCGCTAGACATCATATCGTTGCCATTAAGACCCATGAAGAACTCACCACGATCCATCATAGGAGAAACGTAAACGTTCATACCATCGAGTTCGCCAACCTTGTAAGGACCATTCATCTTAACGTTCTTAACAGCAGTGAAGCCGTTTACGAAACGAAGAACAGGAAGAATGTCAGAAGCGATTACCATGTAGTTAGGATGGAACTTCTTAGTTCTGTCATAGATGATAGCCTTAGCCATTTCAACAACCT
>JAEIGA010000163.1_pt1 | contig 91029 bp, 97 predicted proteins | sample 9270691 | NCBI WGS metagenome assembly JAEIGA01 (sample SAMN17057246, study PRJNA624740) | gut metagenome | biome: biome; isolation source: fecal sample | host: Bos grunniens | place: China: Xizang | collected 2019 | reverse complement strand
TATCGTTCCAATTAGCTCCTTTACCGTTAATTATATATGGTTCTCTAGAGTTTAAAAAGAAAGCTCTAGTTTCTCCATATGTTTTTGCCATATTTTTAGAATCAGTAAAGAAAAATCCTTTTTTACCTTTATCGTTTTTAGCAGCATCGAATATTGTAAAGGTGTTATCTCTAGAACCATGATAAACAACCAAAGGCTCGCCATTTTCATCAATTACTTTAGAAGCATTTTTAGGGTCATTAATCCAATCTCCAAACCAATTAATAAAGTTCTTAGTTCTTACTTGAGTATATTGTTTTTCGGTAAGATTACTAGGTTTGCCATTAGGAGCAAGAAGTCTACCTTCAGAGTCTCTAGGAGCGTTATTTAATATTTGTTGCTCTTCATTTGTATAAATACTAGAAACTATAGCTTCTGTTTTAGCAAAATTTGTGTCTGCATTAAAGTCATCTAAATCTTCAGAATCGTCAAACCCCTCTTGTAGTTCTTCTTCTGCAACTTCTCCTTGATTTTCTATATCAGGTAAAGCAGAAATTTTATCTCCATAATCATTTTCTTCAACAGGAATTATAGTGTTTTCGGTAATTTCTTCTTCAAATATAGTAGGAGCTGTATAATCAACACTAGAATCTTCAATATTCACATAACCTTCAGTTTCTTGTATTTGAAGTTGACTTGCATTATTAGGATTTTTTCTATATAAACCTTCAGTAGGGGCAGGATAATCGGTATTGAATTTAATAAGTCCTCCAATTTTAATTCTACCTTTAAGACTAGGAAAGTTTTCTTCTAATAATTGTCTATAGATATTAAGCTGCTGAAAATATCCATTGAGAGAAGTTTCATCAAAATTTCCATCTCCATTGCCAATTCGTTTAGTTTTAAAGTCATAAATATAAATATCACCAGACTTTGTATAAACCAACATATCCATTGTACCTGCAATGGTTTTAACTTCACCATTAACTTCTATTTGACCTCCAATGGCGAATTCTTCAGTTATTACTCCATAATTACCTTTGCCAAATTTATTATCTAAATATGTTTTAATCTTATCAAGGTCTTTAACTACTCTAGCTAACGTATTATTATCATCAACTCCAAAAATAGATTCTCTTACAGAATTATCTACATTAGGCATTTTATAGTCATCAGGAAATGTTCCATCAAACATAAAATAAGTTCTAGCAGCATCGTCAATCGAATTACCTAATGTAGTAGAAGGAGTTTCATACAATCCTATATCTTGTGTCCCATGAATCTTTTGAGTAACACTATAATCAGCAGGTCGACCGTCAATTAGATAGGTATGATTTTTATCAAAATTGGCATCTCTTTGAATACGATTATTAAATGTTGAAATGATATTATCAATTTCTTGTTTAACAAAGGATAGAGAAGTATCAGTAGATGTATCTCCCTTTACGGGGGAAGAAGTATCATCAGATACTACATTTTCTAAAATAACATTATCTGCAAAAACTCCAACATTAGCTTCAGTAGTTTTAAGTCCTTTACTAAGAATCAAGTATTCTTTTGCTAAGATACTATTATTTTTTATATTTCCCGAATTTATCCCAAATAATTTTAATATAATATCAATAATTTTTTGGAATATTGATTTTTTGCGTTGAGTAATACCATTAATATTAACAGTTTCTTTATATTCAGTATTGTTTAAATATTCTGTAAGAGCTGATTGTGTAAGACATTCTACTAAGAACTCTTCCATATTTCTTTGAACATTATCGCTAGAAGTAGCTTTAGTTAAAGCTCTAATTGCAGAACGATAAAATTCTTCATTTATAGCTCCAGACCTATAATCGCTATTTAATGTATCTATTACATAAGTATATACTTCTTGAAGTTCTTTAAGTATTCTTTCTTTTTCTTCTTTAGAATATGTACCTTTTTTATCAAAAACTCTATGGAGATTTTCATGTAAAAGAAGTCTAACAGTTTCTATAGGATTACCTCCCATCATACTTGCTCCTTTTTTAGTAACATGAACCCTTCTAGAATCTTTATTATAAAAAGCATTAGCCTCAGTGTCATTCGATATTCCAGGATATACTTTATCTACAAGAAGTTTAATGCCTCCAACTTCTTCAGTTAAAATTTTAATTTGTTCTTCTCCAACACCAGCAGTAGTCAATACATCTTTGGTGGCAATAGATTTTACTTTATTATTGGGGATTATTTCTCCATTTTTATCTTTTATTTTAGAATCTTCTTCTCCAAATAAAAGATTTCTAACTTCATGATTTTCAGGTCGTTCATTAAGTTTCTCTTTAACTGACATGTCCAATGTTATACGTTCTTCATTTAAAGTACGAGTAACAAAACCTCCATCTTTTGTATATTGAACATCTACCAAAAATCCATTAGTTTTTACAAGAAAATCTCCATAATTAGCATAAGTAAAAGTTTTTCCTCCAAGGGTAACTACAAAATTATCTGATTCTTGATTAAAAACTGTATCAGATTTTCCATCAAAAGCTTTCTCACTTTTATTAATAGTAACTTCAGACGTAATTTTAACAATAACATTGTTGATTGCTTCTCTAGCACCTGGAGCGTTAGGACTATTATAAGTTCCTATTACATTACCATTAACGTCTTGTATTTTAACAATATGAGCATCTTCTAATAAATTATTACGAGTTGTTGCTTTAGAGAATAAAGCCATTATTGTTCTATCTTCATATTTTCCATCAACCTTAACTCTTTCTTTAATATAAATACCATTTCCTTGTTTTCCTTTCTGAATAGAATATTTACCAAATCTAAATAATCCTTTTCCTCCTAAAAGATTTATAAGTCTTTTGGCAATCTCGTCAAATTCATCATTATGATTATCACCAGGTTGATTATTAAAATGTCTATGTAACAAACTACCTATTTCTTTTTGTATTGCTCCTAGTATGTCTTCATCAGGATTATCTTTTTTTCTTTGCAATGGAACAGCTTGGCGAAGATACACTACATGATTTATATTATTCTCAGTACTAACTACAAATCCCATAGAATATTGACCAAGTCCTTCAGGAGCAAAACCTATTTGTTGTCCATTTTGGTCTATTACTGAACCAGTTCCATCAATCATAACTAATGGAGTTACAGGCACACCTTTTTTATTATTTCCAGGATTAAAAGGCAAATCAGCAACTCTATTAAATTGATCTCTATCGGATATATAATTTATAGAAGTATAATAACCTGTTTTAACTTCAAACTTAACATTTCTGTTTTCAGCCAAACCTTTTTGTAGTTCATAAGTGTGCATATAATTAGTATATACGGCTTTTTTCCAAGCACTATATCTAGCACGCATAGTAGTTTTATCAGTACTTAAATCATTAACTGATTTAAACGTACCATCTGCGTTGTCAAACTTATGACCATAAAATAATATATTAGCTACAGTATTTATAAACTTAAGAGCTCTTCTAACATCACCTTCATTTGTAGCATCATAAAATTTATATAATCCACTATCAACTAATGTTTTAATTAAAGGATTATTTAATAGGTCTTTAGCAGTATCTTCGCTAATTAAAGCGGCAAGTTTACTAGCATATTCTTCATCCGATAATATATCTACTGCATTTTGTTGAGTTAATTGATGAACTGAAATTCTATAATCAATTATAGTTTCAAGAAGATTTAAAGCATTAGGGGCAGTTGCGTTTATTAATTCATCAAAAAACGAATCACAATCTAAAGAATAATCTTCATCGCTTCTTTTAGTTACTTTATTTCTAAATCCTGAATAGTGAGAAATAGGAGAAAATTCAGATAAATCTGAATTAGAATTTACTGTTCTTAATCCTCCAATAGTGGTACTTACATTTTCATTATTGTGATTATGTTTAACTACAATATCTATTCTAACTAATTCTCCATATTGATTTCTAAAAGGAACTAATTCTACGGGAGCTCCATTATGTGCAGCAATTAATGCAGCTCTATATTCTGCATTTCTTTTATCAGGTTCTATAGGACTTACATGAACATTTTCTGCATAAGCTAATTCTTGAGTTTTATTTTGTTCAAGTATTTCAAAAAACTTTTTAGAATTTAAATAACGAGATTCGTTATAACCAGTGAATAAATACTTTGAACTATCATGTTTAGAAATATATTTAAAAAGATTATTATAAATATGTGCAGCAATAGACTTATCTACATTTTCATTGTTTAATATATAATCAAATAATGACTCTAAGTTTATAACACTTATTCCGTTTTTTGTTTTAATAACACCTACTAAATCGCTATATAAATCTAAAAATTCATCGACAACTTCATCTAGAGCAGCACCATCAATCAATTCAGTAGCACTATATTTATTAGCTGCATCTTGAGTATAACCTCTGGCTAAAGCTGTAGCAAGTTTATAAAATGCAGGTTTGTTAGCCATTAAAGATAACATATTGACAGTTTTATGAAACTCATCTACAACTATTTCCCTAAGTATCTTTTCATCAAATCCTTCTTTAGTTAAAGATGATACTATTTCTTCAATAAAATTATTAAGAGGTTGTACATTACCATTTACAGCACTATTAGCAATTTGTTCCATTTTACCTTGAGCAGTATTACTTGCTGCAGTAACATAGGCATTAATTGCCAATCCTGCTTTTACTCTATTATTGTCATAAGTCTTTGCAATAATAGCAGCATCTGCTAATTCTTGTTGAGTAGGTCCTTCTTCTTCTGATTCGTTTGGAACCCCTTCAAAAGCAGATGTTTCAGGTTTTTCATCAGGACTAATATCTCCTAATTGAGCAGTAGTAACAGTAGGAGCAGATTCCTCTGTGGGTGGTGTCCCTACGGGGGGTGGAACAACTCTAGTGTCAGTTTCATCAGATGTAATGTCAACAACACTTGGAATTTCTTCACTTTCATCTACTTCCTTGCCCGTAGAGGGGTTATCCTCATCAGATTTATCTTCTTCTTGTTCTTCTTCTTGTTCTTCTTCTGTAGTAGTTTCGGTTACAGTAGGAATTACTACACCATTTCTTCTAGCCTCATCTGCTAAGTTTTCTCCTGAAATAACTTCATTTCGTAATTTAGTAATCAATTCAGAAACTTCTTTATTTATTCTAAATTGGGCACTAAATCTTCCAGGACTTCTTGAACCAGTATAACCATATTCTAGAAAAGCCATAGCTTCATTAATTTTTTTATTTTCAACAGTACCTGTCATTAGTTTATCTATAGCTTCTTCAAGATTTTCAGAATTTCTTAAATACTTTTCAATACTTTTAATAGAATCATCTATTTTATTTTGAATAACTTGGTCCATTGACCTAGCAAAATCATTATAAGCATCATTATATTCAGTTTCTGAAATAGGTATTCTGGCATTTGTTATTTCTCGTTTTGATATAATTCTTGCACGTTCTTTAATTAGGTTTTGAATAGATTTAGGAGGTTTAATATTAGGATTATTCTTTAATAAATTATTATACAATTTAAGTCTTTCTGTTAAAGCTTTTTCTAACTCAGCTATATTCTCTTGTATTTCTTTAGTTCCGTCATATTCAACTACTCCTAAATAGTTATAAAGACCTTTAATATCGTTATTTAGTTCTCTTATATAAGCATTCTTAGCGGCAGTAGAAATTGGTTTATTTTGGATGTCATCAATTCTGTTTTTAAGTAATTTTATTTTTTCTCTTATAGTATTAGCCGCAACTTTATCTGCATATTCATTATAACTAGTATTAGAAGTATTTAAATCATTAATTCTATTAGTTAAATTATTAATTTGATTGTTGAGTTCTTCTACAGCTAATCTATTACGAGTGATTTGTCTAGCAGTAATTCTTTCGATATAAGGATTAGTAGTATCCGCCATTCTATTTACATTAGTTAATTCGCTTTCATATATAGCTGCTATATCATTCATTCTTGATTTTATTTCTTCTGCTAAAGCTCTATCTGATGAATTAATAAGTTTATTATTAGAATCAAGATATTTATCAAATTCTTTACTATTTAATATTTCTGTAAGTAAATCAAATGTGCCTGCGTCAATAGAATCAAAAGTAACATCTCTAATGAATTTATCAATAGCTTCTGCTTTCAATAGTTCTACTTGTTTAGGATCTATCTCTTCATATTGAACTCTTCCATCCTTTAATATTTTTCTACCATATTCGTCTATGACATATTCAAAAGGATTTTTTCCATCACTAAGATGTTCCATATTTGTTATAAACTCCTCAGCTCTGGCATTAACGCCTTTTAAATGCTCAATTGCAATTCTTTCATTAGACTTGCTCCAACTTTCATATTCGTCGGCAGTCATATATTTTTTATTATATAAAGCTTCGATTTTTTTACCTCCTTGAGTTAAACCGTCATGAAAAGCTTTATAACCTAGTCCTCCTATAATGCCCCAAAGACCTTGTTCCCAAATATGTCCATCTGATAAATAACTATTAATAGTTCTAGGAGTAAAATTTTCATCAAAGTATTTTGTAGCAACTTCATATCCTTTTTCACTAAAAGTACCTTGCCACATTTCTTCAACTCCTTCCATTAGCTCAAACGAACCTGTATATTTTAATGGATTCTTAAGAATATATTTACCGCCTTCTTTAATACGAGTTATAATATTATCTTTTAATAATTTTTCAGCAGATTCACCAGCAAAAATTCTTTTAACGTTTTCTGCAGCAATTACTTGTCTAGCACTAGCTGCTCTGGTTGCTTGTTTTCCCCAAAGACCACCAAGTAACTTTAATTGTAACATATCGCTTAAGAGCATTGCATAATCACCATAAAAAGTTTTGTCAGCACTTTCTCTAGCTATTATTGTAGCAATCTCTTCTGGACTTTTAGCAGAACCATCTTTATTTTTAAATTCATCATGTCTAGATATAAGTTTGTTAAATTCGTCAGGTTCTTCTTTAATCATCCCTTTAATATTGTCTAAAGCAGATTCATATACATCATCATGTACTGCTTTAGATTCCATAAAGTTTTCTCCAGTTCTGCTTATAGCTGCTTGCAATCCTAATGCAGTTCCTGTATTTATAGTATTTTCTATTCTACTAGCTTTTCCTGCCATATTTCTCAGCATTCCAAATTTAGTAGGATTTGCATTTTTAGCAGCTCTAGTTAATCCTTTAGAGATTCCTCTTGCAGTAATATTACTAAGTTTGCCTATTTTTAAACCTTTACCTATCAGGCTGAGTCCTTTTGCATAACCTGCAGCAGGTATTAATAAAGATGCTGTAGAAAATACACTAACAGCATTGCCTGCCCACCATCCAAAATCAGTAACATCAAATGCTTTATTAGGGTCTCTTCTATATATCTCATAATTTTCTTTTAATTGTTCTTTTTTATTTTCAAAATATAAAGTCCAAGGACTTCTAGTATAATCATTACCTGTAAACAGATGTCTAGCTCCATCAAATATATTACCAAAACCTTCAGGAATACCTAATACTATTTCTCCAATACCAGCTTGAACAGCAAATCTGCCAAGTTGCTGCATCCAAGATTGATTTTTCCATAGTTCATAATTTAAATCTGTTTCATTAGTTTGAGAACTAATGTAAGAATCATCTTTAGCATATTTTTCATATTTTTTAGTATCTATAGTATTAGTTCCAGCAATTATATTTCTAGCCACACTATTAGCTATTTTATCAGCTATTGTATTATTTGGAGTATAATCAACAAGGAAAGGGGGTTGAGAAGCCCCCTTTTTTGTTTTAGGATTATAATCTGGATTAGGTCGTTTATTGCCTTCTAAAAGAAATTGTTTAACGTCCATAATTATTAGTTCATTAATTGATTTATTAATTTTGGAATATAGTATTCAGCATATTTGGCATCTCCATCTTGATAAATTGCTAATGTTGTTGCAACTTTAGCAATTACACTTTGAACGGATGGACTATCAATAGGCATAAGTCCTGCTTTTACATATCCATAAGTATCATTCCATATGTGATAATTATCCCTAAGTTCTATAGCATCTTCAACAGCAATTTCGTATGGTTTATCATCATCTACTTCTATAAAATAACTACCACCATCGAATCGCAATTTCATTCTACCAATATCTCCAAAAGTTTCTGCATCAGTAAGTTTCAAAGGTCTGTTAGCGTTTTTATATTTAATAATATCTCCTTGTGCTCTAAATGCAGTATTACGATTCCATCTTCTAAGTGTTTCATCACTATAAGCCCCAGGAGCTATAAGTCTAAAACTTTTTTCTTTACCTTTGTCATCTTTATATCTAACTGTCATTTGAGGAGACCAACCGTGACCATCAGGAAGATATACAGTAGCCATATCAATATCATTGTGGCTTCCAATACCTCTAATTATCATTTCATATTCTTTAGCTTCTTTAGAAGTAGCTTTTTCATATCTATTAGTTTCATCATTCAAAACATAAGTCCCATGTCTAGTTAAATCAAGAGCGTTAATTGTAGCAGTTTTAGCTGCTTCATCTTCAGCTTTATATGTAGTTAAATATTTGTTAGCTTCTGTTAAATCTCCTTGCTCTGAAATCATAAGATGATTGCTCCATAATTCATTCGCCCTAGCAGTAGGACCAATAAGTGCTCTAGTTTCAATGGTTAAATCAGATTGGTTATATACATTATCTTTTTGAGCATTAAGTTTATTCAAATAATTAAGATAATCCCTATAGGCATACGCTCCATTATTTGTAGGTCTGCTAGGCAATTCGCTTCTACTTATATCATAAATAGGCCTTTCTTTTCCATTTTGAATACTCATTATATTATCGCCAGCTTTATGCCAAAATTTTTGTTTAACATTTTGCCAACCTTGTCCAAATAAATTATGAGTTGAATTTATAGCATCATTAGCAGCTTTTGCAAATTTATGAAATACACTTTTATCATTTATTTCAACATATGGCTTTCCATTATTTGTACCTTGTATAATACCCATTTGTTTCATTACATCTAAACCTCCAATGTTATTAATAAACTCTTGTAAAGTATCATCATGTACAAAATATTGTCTAACTGATTCAGTTTCTCCATTCCAAAAATGTTCAAGTAAAGTATTATAAGTGTCTCTATAACCATATTCATCATCAGGTAAATCTCCTAAAGATTCTATAGCATTATATAAATCAAAAGCAGCTTGATCTTTTTCATCCTTACCTTCTTTAATAGCATTAAGAAATTCTTCAGCTTCTTCTCTTTCTCTAATAGCGTCCCATAAAATAGTTTCTGTTTCAGCATCAACTAGACTATTGCTTAGTAATCTAGCATGTAATTGCCTTAATCCTGCACTATCTAATTTAGCAATATTAATATGTTCATCAGGCAAAACTTTCTTTACTATATCTCCAATTTGTTTATTGTTCATGTTTATATCTAGAGTGGCTTCAAGAGCACTAGTATTTTTCATCAAAATAGGATTAATTGGAATATCTGGAGGAGCGGCTTCTCCTCGATTTGAGTTAGTAATCGTTCCTGAACCATTAGCAACTGCAGCTGCTTTTTCTATTTCAGCAGTTCTAAAACTTTTTAAAGCATTTCCATATTCAATAGTAGGTTTATTTTTATAATAAGTATTACTTGTTACAAAAGGATTAATTCTGGCTTCAAGAAATTCTTCAGCAGTTCTAATTTGACCATTATCATCAAGTAAAGGATTATCAGCACCACCTTCATTACCATATTTGTTATATCTCCATTTAGCTATTTTATAATCTTGCTGTAAACTTTCTCTAGCACCAGGAATTGAATTAATTGAAGCTTCAATAGCCATTCTTACTTTATCTTCAGGCATTCTAACCCATTGGTTGCCTTTCTTCATATAAATTTCTCCAGTATATGATTTGCTAGGATCAGTAACCACGTTGCCATCTTTATCCAAAAAACTAAACTCAGTGGTATATCCACTATCTTCAATCATCCATTTTCTGGCATTTTCAAGAATATTTGCTAAAGGGACTTCTGAAACTTCTTTATCGGTAGGAGTCCACTTAATAGGAGTAACTGCTCCTGTTTCGGGATCAATAGTCTCATTGTAACTATATTTATTAACATCTCTATAATACTCTTTCTTTTCTTCAGTTAAATCAGTTCGTTTATCAAGATTGTTCATATAATCTTTATAATCTTTTTGAGCTTGTAATCTACCTAATAGTTCAGGATTAGAGAATAAATCTCCCGCATGTCTTTGCAAATCATCTAAAGCATGATAAGCATTACCCATATAACTATTATTTTCAAGAGTAGCTTTAATTTCATCAATCTTTTGTTGACGCCAAGCAGATTCAGCTTCATTTAAATCAAGTTTAGCCATTTCTGTCTGTAGAGCAGATGTTGCTTGTATAGCAGCTTGATGTCCTTGCTCAAGAGTATTATATGTTTTATCCAAGATTTGTAAATCAACAGGATTAACTACTTCTCTTTGTATATAATTAGCAAACTTCATATTTATTTCTTTTTATTAAGTTTAACTTTACCTCCCATTCTTAAAAAATCTACACCATAAGTTCTAAGTAATTCAGGTGTTACATTAGGATAAGCAGCAGCCATTACAGCAAGATTATTTCTAAATTGTCTACGTCTTTCAGCATCTGTTATACCAGTTTGTATTCCTTTATTTATATTATCTACTAATGAAATTGCATTTTCGGATTGTTGTTCTCTAATAGTATTTTCAAAAGTAGTCTTGCCGGTTCTCCAAGTGTTATAAGCATCGATATTAGCGTTAGCGACTTCTTGTTGATTAAGTTTATCTTGGTTAATCAAAGCAGTTTCTCTATTTTCTTTATCTGCATATAATTTATTAGCTGTTAAAGTAGTATTTAACATAGCTGCTTGATTTCTAGCATTTGCTACTCTACTGCTAGCAGTATTTGCGTTAGTTAATTCTATTGTTCTAGAAAGATTTTCATTTAAAGCCGTTAATTCAGGATTAATATTAATATTAGTTTTTAACTTAGTAGCTCTTTTAGCAACAGGTGTTGGAGAATAATCTAAATCTCTTAACATTCTTTTATTAATAGCATATGATGCAATACCTGCTCCAATATTTCCTAAAGCACTAATGGCAGGAGCTGCCCAATGTTTATTTTTACTTGTCCAATCAAGCCCTTCTTTTTTGAGAGCTGCTCTAATTTGTTGTCTTACTTGTCTATTAGTAACTTCAGGAACTTTTGTTTCTTTTATTTCATCAGGATTTATAGTAATAGGATTAAATCTATTTGTATCTATTTTATAATTTTTAGCATAATTAATACCCGCAATTTTTCTAGCTGCGCGTTGTTCAGATAAAGGAGTTTTCTTTTGACCAACATATAAAGTTCCTTTATTACTACTTAAATAATCAGTTCTATCTGCTGCATCTACCCCAGTTTTCATTAAGTTATTATGCATCCAATTAATATCTGCTACTTGAACATCTGTTAATTTAGAAGGATCTGTAATAGAATATCCATTATATTTTTTAGCCATATCATTAAGATAATCGTCATAACTATTATATAAACCAAATTTAGCCTTTTTTCTATCAGCTTTTGTTTCCTCCCCCGTAAAAGGAACATACATTAATCTATCCTTACCATTCGCTTGAACTCTTATAAGTCCTGTGCTACCACCTAATCGTTTTTTATTCATTACACTTGTATATTTCTTTTTATAATTTTGAGTAAAATCTAAACCTTCATCTATACTATTAACTCTAACAGTATCTCCTCTTTCTTCAGCAGAAATCATTCCTGCGTATGGGGAATACGGAGGTCTAGTAAAATCAATTAATTCTCCATCTATTTCTTGAACTTCTGGAAAAATATAATGATTGCCATTTTCATCTGTAGCAACTCCTAATTTATGTGTAGCAATTCCATCAGAAGCCCAATCGTATATTTGTTTTCTATTAGGGTCTTTTAATCTTATAACAAAATTAGCATTACTGTTATCAACTCTTTCCCAAACATTATTGTCTTCACTAGTATCTTTTTTAGTTTCTTTTCTACGTGATTCTTCTTGTGCAGCTTCTGTCATAACACTAAAAGGGGTCGTTAAAGAGAACTCTGTAAGTTTATTCGATATTTTTCTACCAATTTTAGTAGTAGGTTTCATTGCTCGTCTAATACCTCTAGTATTACTTAAAAGTCTACCTGTATTTGTAATTGGTTTAACTAAAGCACTCGCTAACTTATATCCAAGAATATCTCCTCCAACAGATAATGCAGTCCATCCTAATTGTTCCCAACTAGGGTCTTTAACTAATCTTGTAATTTCCTTTGCGGAACCTATAACAGGAATCATATCAGTAACTACATCGGCTGTACTTCCTTCTTCCATTCCCCATTCTGCTTTAGTTCTTCCTCCTAATCGTTTTTTATCTTCTACATACAATTTATTATATTCATTTGTCCATCTTACACTATCCGCAGGAGTTCCTACAAATCTATAAGTATCAATTCTATCTCCATTTTTTTCATCAATAGGATAATTAGCATTTACTTTCATGGGTTCCCCACTAGAATAGTTATATCTAGGTTTGCCGTGTTCATCATATCCATTAAATAACATCATATGTATAGGACGATAAGAAACGTGTTGTTGTAAATCTCCAGGTTGTCTGTCTTTAGTATTTATTTTAACAAAACCATATTTATTAGGATTTGCAGCAAATGTTTCATTTCCTGCAACCCTATATTGTTTGCCATAATTGTCAGTAGCTGTATATATACATCCAGGTCCAGGTATAGTATCTATTGAACAATTTGTTAATTGTTTTTCCGCCAATTCATATTCATTTATTGCGTACTGTCTATATCTTTTAGCTATATCCATATTTCCCCTATCGGCTTCTAATAAAGCTTCTCTTTGAAATGTCTCAGCACGATTTAAAGCAGATTCAACATTATTTTTTCTAATATCAGGATCAGAATTATTTATTGTGTATAATACTGGAGTAATACCTTCTTTTCTAGTTCTACTCTTATTTAAAGCAGCATTTATTGTAGAATCAATTTTGCTTGTAATGTATTCTTCTCTAGTAGGGACAACTTTTACTTCTTTTCCGTTTTCAGCTTTTTTTCTACTACCGTCGTCATTAATTCTATTAACATCTTTAAATCTTTCTTGTCTATTAAAAGTTATATTAGGATTAGCACCTCTTGCTACTAACTCTGCTGGACTATTACCATTTAAAATAGGTTGTGCGCTAAATATACGAGCATCTCCTGTAAAATCAATGTCAATACCGCCTTGCTCGTGAGTCTTACCTCCTAATAAATACAATCCTTGTCCTAGAGGTTTAGCTATACCTCCGTTTCTAATAATAAAAGGTTTATTGGATTGTACAACTTCTCCAGTTTCAGCTTCTATTTTATTAGTCTTTTTTCTTGACATAATATATTATTGTTATTTATTTTGAACGATTTTCAGCTTGTTTGTAGGCATTGGACTTTTCCATGAACAAATCTAAGCCCTAATACCTACAAATCAAATCTAAGCTAATAACAGCTAAAATCTAGCATTTTCTCCGCTTACGACCACCCATTTTCATTACCTCTATGCGGTCATATCCTCTAAGATTAAGTTTACCACCAGCTCTAAAAGTAATACGATTATTAAAATCATCGACATAAGATTGGTCCGCATAAACTTCACTAAGATTTTGAGCTGTTGCAAAAGCGTTTTGTCTATTTTGTTCAGCTAATGCTTTTTCATTAGCTTCTTTTTGCTGCTTGGCGTTGAAATAACTACTTAAAGCACTAGATGCTATACTACCAACAGCACCTATAACTGCACCAAGCATTGCTTTATCTCTTTTACTTACATTAGGTTTCATATATTAATATTCAGCTATACTTGTTTTACATTCTAAACTTTCTATTTCTACTTTATCATTAGTGTCAAATTCAAATTTAACCACAAACCAATTACCAAAGATTTTACTTTTTTCGTCTGCACTAATTTCATCTTTTAATCTATTTCTTAAAGCATTAAAATGCCAATTACCAAATCTCCAATAAGGAGTCATGTAATTATCTGGACTATTGAGATTATTAGTAGTATCTATTTTAAGTCTACCTGTGTTACAGAGTTCACTATATATAGTAATATAATCAGCGGCATATAAGGTATGTTTTTCCTCTACGGGGTATTCGGTATAATCAGTAACGGCTTTTACTTTATTTACTTTATATATTATATTATCAATATATTTCATCAACTCATAATTGTAATTATTGATAATAGAAATACTTGATTTACTATAAGTATCTTCAACAAAGTTAGTAATATTGTAAACAGTAATATAAGTAGGTCTATCTAAAATTTCACCAAATCGCTTAACTATTCCATTACTAATATATAGTTTATTTTTAGTTGAAAAGAATTTTATATCAGTAACTGGCCAATTAGCAACACTTTGTGGTTTAAAAGTATTATCATTATGAAAACTAATAAATTTTTTTAAAACATAATTATAACTTAATACCACAAGATCATTAAGTTTGATAAAAAGTCGATTTCTTTCTTTATCATCTCCAAATATAAGATTGTCTATATTTATAAATTTTATATAATTTCTAATGTCATCATCAATAGTAGAAATAGATTTATTATCATAATTATAAAATCTTTTATCTGATTCGTCATACCATATATAACCAAACGAACCAACTATTCCATGAGTTTCTTTTTGTATACCACCATATCCTAATTTGCCAGTAATAACTTCTTGATATGACAGATTCATTATATCAGTAGATGCTAGTTGGATACCTCCTTCATCTGATTTAATAGTATCTGTAGTATTAAATAAAAACATTGAATGTTCGGTGTGAACAATAAAGTATTTGCCTATTCCAACAAGTTTAACTATATTTCCTTTATTTTCGTGAATATTTCTATATTCTTCAGTATCAAACCATCTCCAAGCATTGCTATCAGATTCATCTTGCATTACATTACTTCTTCTAATAGCATTTGGAAAATTATCTATAAAATTTTTATTGAATGGTAAATATGTTTTTATATTTCTATCTATTATAAAATCATTTTTCCATAAATCCAAAGAATTCATTGGAATTACAATTTTAGTATCAATATATCTAGTATTACTTTTGTCATCTGTGGATAGCCAATAAGGAACAATTTTCAAATTAGGTTCATTATTATATATTTTTAGTTCTTTAATATATGACGAATAATTAGGAAAATTAAAAAACGATATAGCATAAGTTAAAAAATCATTATTGTTCTCTTTTTTCTCATCAAATGGTATTAATTTTTTATACGTTTCATCTACCATTACCCCTCTATAATCGTATACAATTGCAGTATCAAAACTAATATTACCAGAAATAACTTCTATTGCTTCAAATTTTTCATTATTTATATTTCGATTATAAATATTTGTAATTCGATATAATATTTTATTTTCATTAGTATATAAATTTCTAGATGTAGAATATAATTCACAATATATAAAATTTACATCATCATCATTATTGTGTGCTTTAACAATGTCTGGAAAAGAATTAAGTACTATATTAAGATGCGATGAACGATTATAATTATCAACAGTATCTGCCCAAAGAACTTTAATATCTTGTATTAAATATTCTTTATAAAATAAGTATTCATCTGAGGATATAGTTGTTTCATCAAAGAAATAATTATAATTTGATATTTTATTTTTTTCTCCTACATTCGATATTCCTTTTTGTATTGAATATGGAATAAGTCGTATTTTATTTGCACTTAAATTTATATTTTCTTTTATATTTATTTCATCAGTATACACATTTATTTCTCGTTTTTCAGAATTAAAATATACATTCCCTTTAAGAGTCTTATTTAAATTTATAAAGCCATTAATTTTTTTTCTATTTTCTAATTTTTCACATGAAATAAACCATCCGACATAATTAGAAGGAATACTTATATTATTTCCAAATAATTTTATTAAATTTATTACTTTGCCACAGATAGAAGGAATGTTTGGAACTCTATATAAAATTTCATTATTGCTATTAATAAAAGGTAAAAATGTAAAATCTATTTTATCTGAAGCACTATTCGTAATTTCATTATTTGTATAATTTTCGATAATATTCGCCCATATATCAGTATTATTTATGCTATAATAAGAATAAACTAAGTTTATAACATCATTTGTTAAATTGTCAAATCCTGTATATTGCACATCGCAATTAAATAAAGATGCTCCATTTGACGCATTAAAAATATATAAATTTCCATTTGTGTCAGTAATAAAGGAATTTTCGTCAATACATAATGAATTGGCTTTTACTAAAACTTTATAATATTGACTACCATATAAAAATAATACGGGTACTATATCATTAATATCAATATTTTCAAGAATAGATATTTCTTGTTCATTTAATATAATCTTAATAGGATTTTTATAAGAAATTTTATATCCATCTGTCGAATGCCCATATTTATCAACATAATGTATATAAAAATTATAAACTTCTCCTGCCAGCAATGTATTATTTTTAATTACATTTCTGTAATCTTGTGTTATATAAGAACTATTAAACTCAGTAGAAGAACATTTATAATTTTTTAATAAAGACAAGATAAATTTATTATCAAATATTTTCTCATTATTTATAAAAATCATTGTATTATTACCAGCTGCATATAATCTTTTACTATTACCATATATATTAGAATAAACATAATGTCCTGTAAGATCTTCATCGTCCATAACTTCAATTTTAAGAGTATGTAATGGAACTTCTTCACTTATAGTTCCGTTAATATACATAAATGATATTAAACTATCGTCTGTCGCATTTGCAACTTTTTGCAAATATATAATATTACTTTGTTTACAATATTCTTTAAAAGATATAATACCTTTTTCGTCTATAGATGTATATGTAGTTTTATTGTCTTTTGTAAATGTATTATTAAATAATGTAGCACTAGAAACAATATCATTATGAATTTGTAATTTAGAAACTTGCAATTTAAGATTTATTTTAGCAACATTGTCTGCATTTACATTTAAGATGTTATTTATTTCTTTATAATTGGCTATATAAAGTCTATTGTTTATAGTATCTAATGTTTTTACATTATAATAATTATAATAAGTTTTTAACAATTCATTAGTGTTAAACTCTTTGAATAAAGAACTATCTATAATTAAATTTTGTGTTTTTATATTAATATCATTTGTCGCATAAGAATTAGTTGATGTAATTGTTTTTTTAATAACAGCTATCTGATAAAAGGAATATCTATTATCCAATCCATCAAATGTTATTTTTACAGTATCCTTACTATAATCATCATTTGAATTAAAATTATCTATAAAACCCGAGAATTTAAAATTATTATCTGTTTCAGAAGTAGCAGTAGTTGTCATGACTTTAACAACTGTTTGATTGTTAATTGCATCTAGTACAAAAGGAATACCTATAGAATACCATTGTGTATAATCATTATCATTAATTTTATATCTAATATAAGTAGAATACCAACCCTTATAAAATTTACCATTAACATATTCATTTGTAACGTAAGGTAATTTAACTTCTGGAGTTAAAGGTAGTTTTTCCAGTTCCTGATTTATATCATCCTCCCAAGAACCAATATCAATAGTTTGCAATGGAACATCTTCATCTCCGTCATATTCAGATATTGCTATTATTAATTTATTTTTATTATAAGTAAATGTTCCTAGTAAAACACCGTTATGATAAGGAAAATTTTCTACAACAATCTTAGCCTCTTTAATAACTTCATTATATCTTAATATATCTAAAACTGTATCTGTATTATTAGGTCTAATAAAAAATATAATTTCGGTATTACAAGGAAGAGCATAAACAATATTTACTCCATTAGTATATTTCTCAGAAAGTCCATTTAATATATCATAATTAAAATCACAAACATTTTCATTTTGTAATATAGTATTATCCTTACTAACCATCATATTTTCAGCATAAATAATACTATTATTATCCATTGCATGAGGATGTTTATTTAAATTAAGTTTAGGAACAATATTCATAATTATTAATTATTAATATTAATAAATAAAGCAGACCTCCATAATCCACCATCTTCAATAACATTTCCTTGTTCATCACATATAACACTTCTTTTAGCTTCATCTTTAAGTTGATTCCACATAAAGAAAGGATTTGTCCCATATTGACTAGCATGAAGATTGAATATTGGATGAGTATATCCTCTAGTCAGCATTTTATACATACAATAATAAGTAATAGCTTCTATAAGCAAACCATTATTAGGAATTACAGGAAGTTCACAACCGTAAGTTGCACATTTATAGGTTTTAATTACTTTAGTAACAATATAAATACATTTAGCATTAAAGTTTATTTCTAGAATATTATTGCCAGCTTTAACATAGTTCCTGGCTTTACAGGCAGAACCATAATAAACTTCCTTTACATTATATCTATTATTAATATTATTATCATTAATGTGTTCGCTTACAACAGCATCAGGAGCTTTATTAGCATCTAGTCCATAGCTGACGCCAGTAGTGTTCGCACCATTCAAAACAGTAGTACCTTCATTTATTTCCTCCCCCGTAAAAGAATCATCTATGCAACTACCACATCTTGCTTTTATTTCTTTTGCTTTTCTTATTTCACAACCATTTTCATCATAAACACGAAAATCCACACCCTCTAATGGACATGGACTATAAGCAATATTATCTTTAACAACTAATTTAATTTTCTTTTCTTCAGTACGAAGCACTTTTAACATATTCATAGCGTCAATACACCATGCTCCAACACGAGGTATCCAATCGCTATTATCTGGATTGAAGTCATTATCTATTTTAGCGATAATTCTTTCAACAGTAGTATAGTTTTTATTCGACATGTCTTATAAAGTTTAAATATTTTGTATTATCTTTATAAAGCAATATATTTAATTTGTATCTAATATCGACAGGTAAATCATAAATGTCTTCAATAGTTCTACAATATGTATCGGCAATTTCTTTATAACTTAGTCCTCTAAGTTTAGCATTTACATATTCACTTCTATCGTAATCTGGTTTGCGACAATTACAAACAAATGATTTATCAAATCTAAATTGATAAACGTAATCGTCTACTTTAAACACTCTATAATCTACTCCGTCATAAGGTATCCCTCTTTCTTTGTACCAAAGAGCTTCTTTATCATCATAAAGTTTAACTCCTTTTTCTAGTAATTCTTTCTTTTTAACATTAGTAGCAGCAAAATCAATTCTATTCTTTTTTCTAACATTAGAGTTTTTAAGAGTAACTCTATCTATATAAAAGGTTCCTATGCCATATCCAAATCTATATCCGAATCCTTCTAAAACACATTTATGTACTCTATTATAATATTTTCCTACAATAGCTTGATAATCTCTAAATTTGAGATTCTTTCTTTTATCTGCTATTTTAATTAGCTTAATGTGTTTATATTCAGCAGCAAGTAAACTACAATACTTAACTAATTGTAATAATACTATTCTACTTTTATTTTCTATATCAGCTTTAAGCAATTTAAGAATCTTGTTATGTAATGTTTCTTCAGGATTATAAACTTTATCTATCCATTCAGTTTTAAATTCTTCAAGATTAATATCGTAATCTTCTTTTAAACATTCTTTATTTTCATCAATATAATTATATGCTATTTCTTTAACTTTTCTAGTAACTTCTAAATTATCACTATAAGTTTGTTTATCCTCTTCTGCATTATGTATAAATTGAAGATAATAATCTTTAAAAGTAATATCAGGACTCATAATATAATATTATTATATAACTTTAGTAGCAGAAGGAATTTCATTACTATCCAATACTGTATTTGGATTAAATGTTGTAAGTACTATTTGTTTAACAGCTGAAACCATATCTTCAGGAAGAAGAAATTCATCGTTATCGTCTATAGCATCAACATTAACTTTAGTATCATTAGTTTCAACAGGAATAATATGAGGATATTCAAATACAGATTCTACAGTAATGGCGCCAAATTGAGCAAAATCTGGAGCATTGTGCACATTAATATAAATATATCCATTAATGTAATCATATGTAACAGGATTACACATACCAGGAAGACTTGTATAATATTTAGAAGATGTTTCTTTAACAAAAGGTATTTCAATAGGATTAACTACACCTGCGGTACGAACAGAATGAAAAGGAAGATTATTAGTAAGTCTTGTAGGACGAGGAACTTTACTAGCAGTTCTTTTAACGAAATCTTCAACAAAATCTCCAGACTGATAAATATCTCCATCAGGAACGTCAACTAAAGCAAGTTTAAATCTTTGCTGAAGAATTTTGTCAGTTACTTTATGATTTTCAAAACTTTTACGTATAAGTTCATTACGAGCATGAATTATACCTAATTTAATAGCACGCCTAGCAGGAACGCTATCGGGCATATGAATTGCATGAGCAATTTCAGAAACAAGTTGATTAATTGTAGCCATATCTTTATTATTAATAATAAAATGTCTATAAACAAATATAGTTGAATGTTCATCACATCCAACTATATTAAAAGGTCATGTCCGTTGATGAACACAACAAAGATAAGTATAAACTACCAATATACAAAATTATTTACAAAGTATTTTTCTAAAAACTGCACTCATACGTTGAACTACATAACCAATAAGTTCACAAGCCTCTTCACCGCTTTGATCAAAACCAAAAACTCTAGCAACATGACTTTCTAAATGATTAGCTTCATGAGTAACAGTATTAAAAAATTCTCCTTGGCTACTAGCTCTACCGATTACAATAATACTTTGTTTGTCTTCATAATTGGAATATATAAATCCTGTATTAAGTTTATCAGCTGATATATTTTTAGCAGCAACATCTTTAACTTTATAATCAGCTTTCATTTCATCAAGTATTTTAAGAACATATTGTAAATGTTTACTTGTAATTTCATACAGAACTACAACTCTCCAATTATATTTCTTTAGTTCAAACTTTTGTATTATCATATCATCATCTCCCAATCAATAGGTATTCCTTTTCTACACATATCGGTATACCAACGACTAAATGGCATACCATCATAAGCATCAGGGTCATCTATTACATCTTTAATATATTTAGCTAAGTGTGATTCGTCTTCAATACTAGAACCGTAAAAATCAAACTTACACATATTTGCAACAAATACATGGTCGCTAAGAATATCTTTAGATTTAATAGTAACGTTATTTCTTTTTAATATGTCCTCAACATCTTCTCTAGTTAAATGCTTTACTGCAATTTTGTTACCATTATTATCTACTTTAAACATTTTGGATACAGCAAACTCTACTAGTTGTTTGTTGAAATGGGGACCATGATGTTTAAGATATACATCCATATAATAAGGTCGTCTGTCTCTCATTGTAAAATCTTGTCTATGCATATTTGTAAAAATTAAAATAGCGGTAATAACAATATCCGTCATTACCGCTACTAGTTAAATTTTAATAATTGTATCTCTCATCGTACATCGGATATTGAGGATAATGTTCTGGATAGGGAAAATGATTGGCATAACCACCTCTTTCACCCATACGATTACCCATACCTCTACCTCTTTCATCCATAGGATTACTATATCGTCCGTCACGTTCACCATGACCGCCCATTTCCATACGCTCTAATAGGTCGCAAACTTCTTTCTTGACCATCTTTAGACTTTGGATGTTCTTACGATGTTCATCCTCTCTAAATTCTATTATACCCCACATAGTTGTATCGTTATTTAGCGGTTTCAACTTTAGACAAAGCAGCTAACACTTTATCCAATTTAGAATCCATGTCATTAATACGACCATTAATTTTATTAATTTCTTCATCGCGTTCTTTGTCTTTAGCGAATCTAGGATTAATAGTCTTTAATATATCTTCTCCATCTACAACCATTGTTTGATGATAGTCGATACTATTAATAACATTTTGACTATTAGAAATAATATTTTCTACTTCTGCTACTATAGCTTCTTTATTATCGCTGACTAAAGTAGTACCATTGTTATAGTTAGTAGAACTTTGGTTGGGAGGTAAATTGCTAAAATCAAGTTTTTCTCCATTAGCGTTAACCGTTATATTTATCAAACCCATTGTTTGACCAAAAGTATATTGGGAATTTTGTACTTGATTAACAACTTGACCTGTTTTTAAAACTAGTCTTTCTCCTTTTTCTAGGACATAAACTATACTGCCTTGTTTTAGAGTTGAAAACATATTGTTAAACTTTAATTAATTATTATACTAAAGAATTGGGTACTTGAAGTCTATTACTTTCATTATCGTACCAAAGAATATATACTCCAGTTCCAGGAATATCTGCTACAGTAACAGGCTCATTATTTTCTTTAAGAAGAGGCTGAGCATTACCACCACTAGTAGTAAATACTATAGGCAATGTAGTTGTTGTACCTGCAGGAATAATCTGAGCTAAATCAACAATAAGTAATCCTCTAAAAGGTCTACCAACATTACGATGATTATTAAAATCAAAAGCTACAGAAGCAGTACCAACTGTTACAGAAAGAGAACGAAGAGTAGGTATTCCGTTAACATTAACATTAATATATAATGGCAACAATGTACTCATAAGTACCTCCTTTCTTAGCCCCAAAGAGAACCACCGCAGCAGCCGTTACCACCAAGATTCCAACCACCAAAACCAAATCCATTATAGCCAAGAACGGCCTGTGTAGGAACAGCAGTAGCGCAGCTATAAGGAAGAGTTACTGTTTCAGGAAGTTTACACTTAATTTTATCTACATCGCTCTGCAAACCATTAACGGCAGCATAAATAGGCTGAGTAGCTTGATTAATCATCTGACCAAATGTGGCAGTCTGTTGGGCATTGTTAATAATAACAGCTTGCTGACTATTCTTTTCACGAAGCATATCAACTTTATTCTGCATTTCGCGCATTTCAGCAGCACGCTGACCCTCAAGAATTTGATTAGTTGAAGCTTGAATAGCTTTCTCAATATTACAAGTCTGGTCACGGAAAGCATAACCTACATCGGCAAAACCACGAGTAAGGTTAGCATTAGTAGTAGCAATAGACTCTTTAATATCGCAGCAGCAAGAAGCAAGCTGGGTTTTAAGTTCGCAGCAACACTGAGCAAGCTGATAACCAAGCTGAGCATTACCGCTCTGAACTGCATTAATAACCTGAACACTAGTCATACCAACCTGTGCACCAACTTGATCAATTTTAGAACCTAAACCACAAATAGCAGCATTAACATCATCAAACTTGCAATTAAGCATAGTAGATAGCTGACCAATAGCTTCACGATTACCATTAATAGCTTGCATAAGAAGCTCACGACCAGCATCATTGTTGGCAACACCTGCTGCACCATTGTCGCCACCATTCCAACCCCATCCATTTCTGCCATAAAGAAGGAATAAGAAAAACATCCAAATCCAGTTACCATTACCACCAAAACCACCATTCTGCATAGCAAGCAGAAGATTAGGGTCTACAGTACTAGGATTAGCACTAGCTCCGCCGAAATTATCGGGGAACATAAAAACTTTACTGTCACTCATAATTAAATTTGTTTAATTGTTTATAATAAGTTAATTAACTCGATGCAAATTTAGATTATAAGTGACGCATTTAACATCATTACTAAAATAAAAAATAAAAGGCTAAAACTCAATGTTTTAGCCTTTTAATACATTCCTGTAACTCATCTTTATACCAAACGAGTTCTTTCTTGCCTTTTTCTTTTCTTCCTTTAGGTATATCTCCCATAGCAACCATATTATCAAAAGTTGCTCTAGAAACATTTAAAAATTCATAAGCCTGAACTTTACTCATAGGAATATGAACAATCATACCTAAAATATCTTCAGCAGCATCAATTCCGATAGCACATTCTCCTGTTTCTAATCTATCAGCTGCATTTCTTAATTCTTTAACGAGTATGCTTATTACATTTTTCATTTCTATAAACAAATTTATTATATAATGCCATTAATATAAATATAGCAGCTACAATATGATATAATACAAGTAGTTTCAAACTAGATATAGGGATACCAATAATTTTATCAAAAGCAGCAATACTAACATTAATAAAATTAGCAGTGATTATAAGTCTGTGCCATTTACAAAATTCAAAAGTATAACTACATATATAAAATAATATAGTAGCTAATAATGAATTCCCAATAATATAATCTAATGTATAATTTAAATGCACATTTAGATTAAAATAATAACCTAAATTACTAAAAAGTATTCCCGCCATTTGCATAACGGGAATAACTTTCAATGATAAAACAAATAATTTCTTCATTTTTTTTGTTTTATCTCTAGTGACTACTTAACCATTTCCATTGTTAGGACCACTACTGCCAACACCACCATTAGGACGTCCTGGCTTCTTAGGTTTGTCACCATCTTTTGTACTTTTTCCATTATTTGCCATAACTTTAACAAAATTAGAAGATTAATAAATTATTTAACTAACACAATACAAATATAAATAAAAAAATCAATTATACAAAATGATTCTAATATTTTTCTTAATTAATTAATTTTTTTTTATAATTAATGCCTAATTTAGTAACTATAGGTCTAAAAATCCAACTCCAAACAACAGGAGTGACACAAGCACTATTTATAAGAATAGTCCATCGTTCATACCCCGTAAAGTAATAAAGTAATGTTATCACTATTATAACCCCTATAAGAACACCTCTTTTAGCCCATGTGTTAATAGCTTTATCTTTATTTAATTCATCGATAATTTTAATAATAATATATGTTAGTGTATTGATTGATAGCATATATGCAAAATCAAAATTATTAATGATTTGAGCAATTATTAATTCTTGTTCCATAATTTAATTTATTAAATAAAGTCTACCATTGTAAACATTTTATTATTAAAATCATATTTTCTTTTATATATTTTATTAAGAACTTTAGGTATAGGAATATATCTTTTCCAATCTTTAAAATATAAAGTAAAATATTCTTTAGGTGTTGGGACTGATATATAATCCATAGCACAAGGAAGTTTTATATAACTTTTAACACATTCCCATTTAGGAAGTTTCTTGTTAATTTGAGTGCAATATATGTGTTTATATTCTGATACAATATTAATAATATCGTTAATAAGAGCGTCTGCATTTTTATAATTACCTTCGATTGTAATTCTGTAATAAGTTTTATTATTAATATCAGTAGCTGCTAAATAATTCAAATCGTTTAATATATCCCATATATCTTTATTTGCTTTCCAAAGACCATGAGCGATAACAAAATTATTATCTACTCGAATATCAAAATATCTAACGCCTATATTCCATTGTTCAACAATAGTTTTATTTTGTGTTTGAGCAAAAACTTTACCTAACGCAGATAGAAAATTTTTACTTTTTTCTCCAGTGCCACTATCGTGTGTTGCTATTTTATCCATAATTATTAGGTTTAAAAGCTATTTTTAGCTATTTATTAAATTTGAATATATGTAATGAAGAAATATTCAACTTCTAAATAATATAGCTAAAAATAGCTTAAATTTTTGTTTTATAATATTCCTATTACAATTCCAATTAAATCACATATAAAATCTTTCCATTCACAGCATTCTTTACCAGCGATATCATATATTTCTTTAACTATTCCTATTATAATAACAATAATAGCTGCAAAATACCAAGGAAGGAAAAGATTAAAACCTACTGTAATTACAACAGATAGTACGATGTGTTTTAATCCATCGTACCCTGCCATGTTATACAGATTGTTTAGTATATTCAATAACTTTCTCATAATATTAACTTATAACTCTACCAAGAGCATCAACCCAGACATCATTACCCTTATGATAAATCATGATGCCGTCAGAAGCTCCCTCTGTGGTTTGTTTGTCTGTACAGAAATAATTCGTTCCTATTAGCAATGACCCTAATTTAGGTGTATTACTAAATTGACCATCTTTGGGAAAATCGTAAGAAGACTTGTAATTTAATCCAAGTTCACTAACCTCAATTTTAGAAACATAAAATTTATCTATGAGGCTGTTGTTGGAGATAGTTGGCATAAAAGACATTAATGTCGAGCCAAGAAATTCCTCAGTAGTAAAATAATAAGATATAAAGTAAGTCGTATTAGCATTAAAGGTACTAGACTTATATACAGCTTTTTGCACAGTGCTACCATTAATTAAGCCCCTGCAAATAAAACCAGGAGCACCTGTGAATGTTTCTTTAACAAATATCTTAAATGCCACTCTATAGGTTTTTTCTGATGAAATACGATTGCTGTCAAAATATACACCACCATATGTTATATTTTCACTAGTCGAAAAATATTTCGTTCCTTCATTAACTAAACTTAGGGTGTGGTATCTGTGAAATTTGAAATTTAATACTGAATTATTAGTCGGATTGATATATCCCTCGCCCATCTCCTCTAATGCATGACTTGCGCTAGAGTTGTGAATATCAGGTTCGGTTAAATACACTGGCGCACTGGCATAGTTTCTGAACATGTAATCCGATTGACAATATATCGAGGCATCGTCACTAGAGTTAGTAACTACATCATATAAATGTAGGTGCTTTATGTCATCTATAGCAAACCATTCACTATGTTTAGGCACTTCCATATACAAACGAGTTTTCCCCGTAACTAGTATTGTTGAGTCACATCCTGCTATATCAGTAGTTGTATAGTTATCATGACCGCCATTACGATAGGTTCTTAGATACCAATTTGATACATGACTGCCTTTAAAAGTACATGTACCACACTGAATAAAGTTTACATAGGCCCTTAAGGTGTCTGCGGTAAACAACTTATCTATCTTATAGATGTCTTTTAAGTCACTATTAAAAGCATTGCTTTTATCTTGTACAGGATTATTTTCTCTTCCCTTATAAATTAGGTCTTTGCAAGAAAATTCCCCTTCAAAGTAGTTGTTATTAACTACTGCATTTGAAACCGCATATAAATATATACTTTGCAGTGAATTATATCCGAAAAGATTATTTGTTATAATTACATTACTACACCCTTTCAAAATAAAACCAAAAGTGCAAAATGTAGTAGAACAGTCACTAACCCTAATATGATTGGGTGATTGTTTATATGTAAGATTATTGTTGAGCGGATTTTCATAATCAATATTATATGAAGAAACCATTACTGCAACTCTACACCAAGTAAATGTACACTCTTCAAGTATAGATGAATCTCCCGAAGGTATTTCAACGCCGCTTTTATGGAACTTCTGAAAACCACATTTCTTTATTTCGTAAGTTGCATATCCTAGAGAAACAATTCCGCTACCTGCTATATATTCACCTCTGAAATAGATATTAGTTATAGTTATAGGAGAGTGGTCATTGGTATATAGCAGAGCATCTATAGTAACTCCATCAATATCTATAGTTGAAAAATCTGGGTTAGCAATCAGCCCCGACCATGATGATATTGGATATCCTTGGCTATAAAGATGCTTATTTCCACTATATGTGATAGGTTTAGATATCCAGTATGCTTTTAAAAATCTTACCCTTTTTATAGGGGAATGTAAACATCTGCTCATTGCATCGGAGTCATCGACTCCCACTTTACCTACACATCCAAACCACTCGGGGTACGACTCATTATTATTATATGTACCAGTAAGGTAAACATTGTTAAATATAGCATAAACACTTGCGTCTATCTTAGTGCTCGAACCCTTGATTCCTCCATTCCTCAAACTACCGCCCTCAAACTTCAACACACAATTCTCAGGAATCTCCACCTCTTCACCACCAAGGTTAAAGTCATATCTAATCTCATAGATAGTATTAGCCTTAGTAACCTGCTCCTTGAAGGATTTATTTTGTCTAAGGATAACATAGCCCATACCATTGTTAGAGCCTTGAACATACTGCCTATCCTTCAACTGAAGAACCTCTTGACCTTTCTCTGGATTATAGATTTTAGTCAAGTCCTCATCGTCTGCGATGTTAGTTACCTCAGTAAATATCTTTTTATTTATATTTTCTTGACTGTCGTTCATTAAAGAATCATGAATATACTTAGTTTCTGTTAATATATTATCTGTACTAACAGGTTTAAGTTTTCCAAAAATATCAATTACATCACTCATATTAATATATATTATTTATAATTAATTTCAATGGAAAAAGTACCATCTTTACATTGGATACTAGATCTCCAATAATTATATATAATACTTTCTCCGTTTATAACTAAAGTTGTTTGTTTCTTTTCTATTTCCATTGGTATCGTAAAAGTACCTCCACCAGTAGTAAAAGAGATTACATTCATTATTGCAGGAATTGCTATCCATAAATAAGCTCCAAATTCACTATTGATAATTTCATAAACACCTTTGGGGTTATTTGTATTTTTATCAAATTTAGTAATATTATTAATAGTAGTAATATCAAAATTAAATATATTTGAACTATTAAACCCTATAAAGATTTTGTTATTAATAGTTGGATCAATAGGTTCATCAGGTAAATCTGGATAATCAGGAAAAGGTGGAGTTGGAATTAATAAATCGCATATATTAAAATTCCTATAAATTATATCTAATTGTTTATTTATATATTTTATATATAATTCTGCTGCTTTATCGTTTCCAATTTCCTTTGCCGCAATAGCAGATTGAAATAGATTCCAACAAGATATTAAATTAGTAGTATTAGCATTAAGTCGATTATGACAATTTATAATTATATCTTTGCCAAAATCAGCTAAAGCATACAATAACTTTTTATATGTATTTTTAAATTCTTTAGGGATTGTTAAATATATAAATTCTTCATTTGTCATAGCATTAATATTGTATATAATGTAAATAACTGTTTTTTTCTAATTTCATCTATTGTATCTATTTGTTTAAAAGCTGCAATTAAATAATTAGCAATCATCAATTCATTAGAATTTATAAAAAACCCATTTAAAATAGACATATACTTACGATTAGCATAATTAACAGATAGTTCATTTAATACTTTAATAAAATCTTCATTATTTTCCATATAAACAATTTTAAATTAAATATGATTAATAATATATGTTATATATGTTTGAAACTTCAGATTAATCTTATTAGTAAAAGCCAATATTTTATCTTCTTTATTAAGTTTAGTATCATAAATTAGTTTAATAATAGCATCCTCGACTTCTTTCATCCATTCTTTATTCAAGTAATCAGATACTTTATATCCATTTATAATATACATGGATAAAGTAGAATGAACACTATAATACTCGGCGTTAACAATATTCTGTATATTAGCTAAAATATTTTCTTTATTTTCATCTATATGGTTATTAACAATAGTCGATGAAACAAAGTTTATCAATCTCATACCTGCTGCATACATAGAATCTTCAACAGCCGTTTTACATTTATTCTTATCTGTATTAATAATATTCTCTGTTAAACTATTTATAAACACACTTATATTATTAATAGAATCTATTAACTTATTACTTAATTCCACATGATTACTTTCTCGTTTAGACTCTACAATTTTAGTAATAATTAAATAAATAGCTACTATTATAGCTGGAGCAACTCCATCTTTTAGAGCTTCTAATAAAATTTCCATTTTTTGTTAATGCAATAAAAGGTTGTTAACATTAATTATATAACTAATATTAACAACCTAACTAAACAATTATAAATAAATATAATTATTAATTATCTATATTTATTCCTTAGATACTGCGGCTGCTCCAGTAGTAATACCAGCAATTGCATTAAACACACTTTCTAAAGTAGCTATAGAAGATGCGCCCGTAGGGAGAGCAACTTGTACTACTTGGCTAATTACCTCATCGGTAGTTTTAACTTTACGGGGTTCAGCAAATCTAATAGTAAACACTGTAAAACCTGTATCATTCCCATTTGCATTAGCCAAAGGGTTCAACGGATAATTAGGATACAAATCTACAACAGCGTCCCTATAAGTATATGAGAAACCTGCATCAGCAGCAGCTTTAGCTGCCAAATCTGAAATATAAGCAGCGTCATTTATAGCAGGTTCTCCATGAGTTATAGATGTGGCTTTAATGCCAACAAGTTCGTCTGCAGGAATTACTTCATAATCAACACCTGCTGTAAGAGCTGTAATTGTCAAAGTAGAGCCACTAACTTCAGCTTTAACGCCTGCTCCAATATTAGCATTAATTCCATCTGCTAACTTCTGTGCAAGAACTGTAGCTGTAGTAGAAGTATCTACATTATGAACCATAGCAGTCCACTTGTTGCGTTCATTGAATTTCTTACCTTTTACAGCAACAATCAATGTATAATCGCCAACTTTTGTACCAGCAGGAATAGTAAATTTAGTAGTATAAATTGTAGCAGCTTTATACTCACTTTTAACTACACTAAAATCGTTTTTATAAATTGGCAGTACAACAGGACCACCATTTTCAGCCTTACGACCGAGAACAAGCATAGCTTCGTTAGTAATTTCTGCACCTGTTTCTGTTGCTGTGAGAACGCCGTCGTTATTATAAAAAACGCCAACAGCACCATCAGCTACTTTAGACAAGTCAGCTCCACTAGCATATGCTACATTTTTACTAAGAATAAATTGTCTCATACTAATTATAAATTATTTGTTTAAATATTATCTATTGTTACGAGAATCTGTAATTTGTCCACTAATTGCTATTTTACATTTTTGAACAGCTCTTTCTACTATCTCATAATGACAATATTCAGGAAGATCACAATCAATATTATTTCCTATACTTACAACATTAGGATTTTTAATATATTTGATATTGATTGCTTTTATCTCAGTTTGTTCCTTATTAATATATACTTGTATATAGTTTTGAGTTTTACCATCATTTGACGTCTTACTCAAAATAGATACTATAGGAGAATTTTTATCAGCACCATTACAAAAATCTCTAAGAGTTGTTTCCAAAACATCCGCTCCTATTAATCTTGTAGGGACTTGATTACTTCTATTTGTATCAGTATACTCTAAAGAAAAACTTAAATACATCATTGGAGAAATTCTCGTCAATTCTACATCAACATCAATTCTACCTCCAGTATCTTTGTCCATTATATTTGTTTTATTAAGTGTATATCCTGTAACAGGAATAGTTATCTCATAATAACTATTTTTAGGATTATAATAATCTATAATACCTAAATTTTCAATTTCTTTACTTTTATCCCAATTAGTAAATACTCCATTATTAAAACATTGGAATGGATACTGAATAATAAATCTATCAGCACGATGTAGATTTCTAAGAATATTAATCCCTCCCATTGTTGAGGCTTGAGTATCAGTAGTCTCTTGAATAACTGTTCTAGTAGTGACTAATAGCTCTTGTTGAACTTTCTCTTGGATAACATCGTTTAGGAATACATCAATTGATTCGGGAAGTATTCCGCGAACCAATTGAAGTCCCATTTGTTGTCCAATAGTACGAAACGCACTATGCATTTCTGATATAGTCATATCAAATATTTTTTAGTTTATTATGATAAGCATTTACAACAGAAGCGTTCTCTGGATTCTTAAACCAAATAATAGCTTCATTCATATTTGCTCCAATAAGCATACCTTCGTTTGTACTAATATTCTGATTATAATCAGAGCGAACCAATTCTCCATGAGCTATAAGTCTTTCAATAGTAGCCATCAAACGAACATCTTTATTATTAAAGAACTTATTGAATTTAACAGGTTCTTCACTACTAAATTTATCCAATTTAATTTCTCTATTGAGTTTATCTTCAGCGAGCGAAGAAAGAATAGGTAGACCATTCAAATTACAATATTGAATATAAATTGCATCAAATAGATCGTCATCAGCAAGACAAGAAACATAATTAGTTTTAGCTTTATTAACTTCAAGACGGAACTTTTTAAGTTTCTCGACTTCTTTTTGGTCATCTTTAAAGTAAAATCTGATAGTAGGATCACTATTTATAAGAGCCATATCTTTAGCAACGTCTTTATACAAAAGACAATGTCTATACATAAGATAATCTTCAAGATTAAGAGGATAACCCATTTTACATTTACTACTCTCAAGAGTATTCAAACGATTAATTTTCATTTGAAGAGCCTCTTTAAGCAGTTTAATATCTTGACGATTTACTTTCTGATAATCTCTTTCAATAGCTTCCTCTTCCTTTTTTACTTTATAATAATCGCTTTTCTTAAAATATCTAAAGCTAATATCAAATTGCTTACCAAGTTCATCAACAGGGATGCGAATATTATTCAAAAATTGCTTAACTCTCGTAATAAAATCTGGATTATTTGGAGCAATACCAACTAAATTAGGAAAATAAGTTTCAATTTCCTCTTTATTTGCTGCAAGTATTCTAGAAGAAGTTACAGAACTTCCAATATAATCTCTACGTTTGGGAAGAACTCTATCGTTTGCTTTGCGATACAAACTATAGTTTTTGACAAGACTGATAGTAATAGTTCTAACATCAGTAAACTCTTCATTTTCATCAGTAGGAGTATCAACAGAAGGGTTGACAATAGCAGCAGATGTGTGTGTAGATACCTCTACGGGCGAAACTTTATCAGTCTGTTTATTATTTTCGGTATTAGCTTTACCAAAGCCAAATGTAACACCGTTTACAGAATTATCGTTATTCATAATTTAATTAGTTTATGCTATTAAAGTGAACACTCCAACAAGAACATCTTTGTAGAGTTATTAACTTGCAAGCCTAAAGAAGATTTAACTTCATAACTTGCTTTATCAACTGCAGTAGCTGCATGATTTGTATTAGGAAGACCCCAAGAAGCAGGTATATCAGTCATACCCTCAATAACCTTAGCTTTATATACTTGACCTTTCTGACGAATCATACGAACATTACGTTGACCTTCATAAGAAGAGAAGTCAATGAACGCAGCACGATGAGAAGTAATAGGAAGACCAGAACGAGGATGAATCATACCATTCTGCTTAGCTGCTTCAGCAATAGTACCCTTATCAAAGAAAGAACAATGCTTAACAGTTACAGTATGTCCATCAACAGTCTTAAACTTATTGAAGTACGCGCCATACTCAAGACCATCACCGCTACCTTGAATTTCTTTTTCACCAAGAGGAGTAAGGAATCCACTCTCCTTAGCATCCATCTTCATAGCTTCATCGAAATCCTCTATGAAACCTTTACCGCCCATAAGAACTACATCCATTGAACCAGTATCGGTATCTCTATCCATTACGTCACCGATGATTCTCTTAAGTTTCTTCAAAGGAAGATACTCACCATAAGTATCGTAATTAGATTCACGACAAATTTCAAGCATACCAGAAGTATGAGGAATTGGCTTACCATTATCTCTATCCTTCAAAAGAACTTCGCCATTAGCATTACGATTATACTCAGCTAGCCACAGACGCTCCTCATTCATAACGCGCATATGCAAATGGAACTGACGCATTTCTTCGTTAATCCAAAGTTTATTAGTGCCACCATTAGCAGACTTAAATTCATACTCTGTAACAACATTGGCAAGATTACCAGCGATCTCCTTAGTATAACGTTGGAACTCAAGCTGAGAAGTCATCTTGCCAGGTCCCATAGTATTACTACGGTTGCCTTTAGAATATGATTCAGAAACAGTCGGTGCAGCAAGACTCCAATATTTACCCTTAGCCAAATGTTCAGGATTTACATAAAGATTAGGATTAGGACTTGTAAGCTTTACAAGATAACCATAACCATAAGGAGATTCACCAAGATCTTTCTGAATACGAAGCTGAGTCTTACCATCAGGACCAATAAGACCATGCTGCTCAATAAACCAATGAGTACTAAAATGAACCTCAAATTCAGCACCACCAAGACCAGGCTGAGTATTTGCTGTATTGAAATATGTTACAAAATCAGTAAATTTCATACGACCCATTGTAGACCATGTCCACTGAACAGTAGTAATATCCTCAACACCAGCACTACCTTGACCTTCAGTCATAAATGACAGCGGAAAGCGGTCATCATCCATACCATAATTATAAGTAAGGAAAGAGTTAAGTTCCACAGGTTTCTGAAGACCAAGATATGCAATACTCTCTTCATTAGAGTATCCTCTGTCCTCATACTTACCTTGTGAAAGAACACGCATTTTATACATAACTAAATCTTTAAATTTAAATTAATAACCGAAATCTAATTTTTTATTACCATCATTTGCGGGTCGATTAATTCTAACAGTTGTAGTAGATCTTTTTTCTTTAGCTTTCAGTTTAAGTTTTTCAACATTCTGTTTATTAATAGCCATATCTACCAAATTAGAATAATTACCACCAACAAAAGTTAAATAAGCACGCAAAATTTCATCATCTCTACGACTTTCTGGAGTTTGTTTCATCAAATCTCTTTCATAAGCAGAATGCCCTTCATTATCCACACGATAAAGATAATTGAAAAAATCATTAGGAGTAACAGAAATCTTCTGCCCGTTTCTAGATATAATTATATTCTCAGGAATTTGATAACCTGCAATTTGTCTAGTCTTAATTACTTCATTAACTCCATTCCAATAATTTTGAATTCTTTCAATATTTTCTTTTTCGGCTTTTTCTGCTTTAAGTTCAAGTTCTTTTCTAGCATTAGCATCAGATTCTTGCAAACCTGCAAGTTCATCTTTAGCAGTAGCATAAAGAATACCAGAAGCATCTAAATAATTAATATAAGATTCAACATCTCCTTTACGATTTGTTTCTCTCCAAGCAGTTCTAATAATTTCCTTTTGCTGCTCAACATTGTTTTGATCAATAGTAATATTTGAACGGTCAGGCATTTGTCCAAAACCTTCAAGAGAATTACCATTAGCAACGTAATAATTTAATACATCATTAAGTATAGGATACTTTTGATAAAGAGTATTAATTGCAGTTTCATAATGCTCATTTCTCTTATCCTCAATTACAGCATCTAAGTATGCTTTAACTCCAGCTGAAGTATTTTCAAATTCTACAGGCTTATTATTTTCGTCTGTAACTTCAAAACCAATTAATTTTTGAATTGAATTAATAGAAAGAACATCTTTGTCAGAATCATCTTCAACTTCCATTTGTTCAAGCCAAGCTTTAACTTCATCTGATTTCTTAAAAACTTTACCGTCTTTATCAATAAGATTTCCATTAGAATCAACAGTATACACATCATCGCCAACTTCAATGGTCGTCCCCTCTTCTATTTGTTCGTTAAGACCCACTTCTACATTATTGTTCTCATTGCTTTTCAAAGAGGGTTCTTCCACGTTATTTGTAGGTTCAGTATTATCAGTAACTTCAACAATAGGTTCAGTTGTAGTTGTTGACGTAACTTTACCACTTCCCAAATCTGTAACTAGAGATTCTTCTTTGTTACCATTAGCAGATACAATAGAATCATTGCTGCTACCTGCTTCAAAACCAAAATCCATATCTATAACTTTATTAATTAATGATTGATTATTTCCACAAAGATAATATAAATCTTCATCTTTAGCAACTTTATCATCTATATTTATATTAACATCAATGACAAAATTTGTTATATTAATCTTACTGCTAAATTTATTTCGTATTTCCTTGCCCGTAAAGGCATTCAAGTCTGCATCTTTACTCTCATTCAATCAGCACTTTTGTTTTCAAATTTAAGCTAAAAACAGCTATTCTCGTTTAATACAAATCCCACTTTGCCTACGGCTGAAACCGATTGACAAAGCGGGACTATTATGAACTCTATAAGCTATAACTTACTTTTTAGCTTTAGTATCATATTTATTCTTATTAGTCTTTGCTATTTGTATTTTAGCTTCAATATCTTTCTCTTTAACTTTTCTATCTTCAGCTTTACTCATAGCATCAAGAAGATTCTTTTCACGTTGCACTTGAAGTTTTTCTCTTTCAATTTGGTCACGCATACTTTCAAGTCTTTCAAGACCTGCTTGTTTTTCTTTATCTCCAACTTCTGCATTATAGCTAATCATATTAGCATCTGCACGTATAAGTTCAATTTCAGATTCAATAATACCTTCAAGTTCTTTAGTCTTTCTATCTTCTTCTCCCTTAGCTTGAATCTTCTGTAGTTCAAATTCTTGCTGCATCTGTGCTAGTTGCTGATCCATTTGTTTCAACTCCATTTCGTGAGCTTCTTTCTCCTTTTGGTATTTTTGTATCAACTTCTTAATAGATTCTACATTATCTCCAGTTATTGCAGCAATAGCCATCATACTATCACCATTTTGAGCGGCACTAAATGCAAATTGTTTAATTTGTTCTAGCTTTTCATTTTCCTTAATAGAATTCTTAGCTTTAATAACATAATCTGCATAAATATGTTTATCTACATCCAAACTAATATATTTAAGATTTCCGTCAATATCCTTATAAGAAGTATCCAATCCATCAATCCAAGCCAATTTAGTATAATCCATGTCACGAGCATAATCTCGTTCTCTCATGCAATCCATCATAAACTCTATAATAACAGAACCCATAGAGCCTCTAGTGATTGCCTCATCAGTAACACCTTTACCTGCACTATTAGCTATCTCTCCATATCTTTGTGGAGTCATATCAACTTGATTCTTTGCAGATTCTTCAATCTCTTTAAGAAGATTACTTAGTTGAGTAATATAATCTCCTAATGAAGCATTTAACATACGAACCTGTTGTGCTCTAAGCATACCTTGATCATTTTCATCATCAATATAAAGTACACCATCAGCCAACATTTTATGAATAGTATTTTCTGGTACTTTGCCTAACAAAGATTTTGCTATAAGAAGAATAGACATCTTATTTTTAGCAATAATCATTTCTCTATGGTAGGCTACTATATTATAAAATACTTGATAAGGAGTTACAGATTCAATAATACTAAATTTGCCAAAACCAGGCAAAAGTTCATTAAGTCCATTATAAGGTAATTTTCCATTTCTATTAAATGAAACTGCTCTAGCATTATAAGGATATATAGCATCATTTCTAGTACCTATTCGAGTGCATTCATATACTTGTGGATCATATATGTATTCGATATCTATATCTCCAATTGCAGTATTTAGCTTATAATCATCATTTTCAATTCTTTTATCTAAAAGACCAGCTTTATTAACAAATGATACTATAGCTCGTCTAACGTCACTTCTCCAAACTACATGCCATACATCATACAAATCAGTATTTTTATCCCTTTGCATGGGTCGATTATTTCTAAACAATTCTCTATCTTTTTCAGTAAACTTACTGCAAATATCAGGAAAATAATTTTGATAGGTATTAAACATTAAATCCTTAACATTAGCAGTACCTCCTTGTTTAGCATAATAAGTATTTAAAAAGTCTCTTTGTTTATCATCTAAATAATCATCAAATTCATCAAGAATTTGTTGATATGTCATTTTTCTCCTACAAGCGAACATATCATCATCTTCTCTAAAGATATTATCTGTGTTAACAGGATATGCATCTATAGGAGATATAACTTTTTTAATCAATTTTTTACCGACAACTTCTGTATAAGTATAACATTCTCCAAATGATACAAAATCAAAATAGGCTCTTGCATACAACAAAGTATCTTCAGTAATATCTTTAATAAGATTTAAAATCTCCTGACCTTGTGCAGATATATCATCTATATAATTCTCATTAAACTCTTTAATAAATTCTTCAATATTAACTTGTTCTTGAGGATTAAACTGTTGAGGATCTTGACCTTGATTAATCCATTCTTGATATTTTTGAGCGATAACGGCAGCTAATTGTTGTTCTGCAATCAATAGAAGTTCTTGTCTAAGTTTAGCATTTCTAGCCAGTATAACTTCTGGATTATTAGCTCCTACAATAAAATAATGAGGATTTTTAATATATTCACTTACATATCTTCTAATAATTCCTTTAAGCATATCATAGTTTCTCATTGTAGCAGGAAACCTTTTATATTTTTCTTGAGTAGAATTATAAGGATTTAGTATTTTCTTATAAAATTCTTCAGGAATATTTCCATTAAGTATATTATACTTTTTAATTAGTTCATCAGAATCTCTTAATCCCTGCGCTTGAGATATAATCCAATCACAACATTGAGCAGACCAAACTTTATCTTTTTTACTATTTGGAACTCTTTGATTAGGAAAATCATAATTTTGAAAATTACTTATCATCGTTTAATTGTTTAATAATTAATTGTTAAAACCATTCTCTATTTAATATATCATTATCATCAACATTGGCTTCAGTAAGTTCTTTTCTATCCGACATTTCTCCTTCCGCTAGAACATTAAATCCCTTCCATTCAATACCCCTTAAAAGCATTTCCGAAACTCGGTCAAAGTTTCCTTTAGAACTCCACTTCTTCAACTCTAATATTGTTTGATAATCATAAATTCGATGAAAATTCCTAACAGGATTTCCATGTTCATCTTTACCTATTTCTTCATAAAGAAATTCTTTTAAAAGTCGAATACAATCTAGTTTATGTTGTTCACCAGAAATATTGTATCCATAAGTAGAATTAACTTTTCCTTTAAAACTTGCATCCCATACATAGAGAGGTTCAGTTGCAAGATAATTTAAAGCTTTCCATCTTTTAAAGTTACTAACTGTTTCGCCTCGGTTAACTTCGACATTAGTTGTACCTAAACAATTATAATATCTAGCTAACAGATAACAAATCCAATCAGCTTCTTCAAGAGTATCGGGTCTTCCATAATAACAAGCTACTAGTTTTTGTTTATATCCATTAGTATAATGAGGATTCATCCAAACCTTAATGGAGTTATGAGAATGTTTATTAGTAATTTCATCCTTTTCTTTATTAACACCTACAGGGTCGTATGTAATACTATATAATCCTTTAGGTATTTCTCTTGTTACTTTATCGTTTTGATTGGTCTCTACATATTCAGGACCAAACCATCTTCTAATACATCCATGAGGATGCTCATGGCCTTTACGTGGAACACCTAATATATAATCATATACTTTCTTTCCTTCAGCATGTAATCTAGCATTAGTCTTAAACTCAACTAAATTTTTATCATTAAGTTCAAGCATTCCATCTACATAAAAATGTAAATCAGAATCGACTCTAAGTTTATCTTCCCATGCAGTTAATTCTTCAGAACTAAATATATTTTCAGAAGCACTACTAAATGATTCAGAAGGAAAATTCGCATATTGTCCAAGATAATTAATATATTCAGAATATTTTTTTACACTTTGTTTCTTTTCTATTCTTTCTTTTCTAGATATTTCGAGTCCGACTCTAAGATTACTATTACCATCCTTATCAACTCCCTTTATACCATCTATCTCACCTTGCAGTCCCCAACAATAAGGTTTAAAAAATCCACAAGTTTCATGTCTGGCATCTCTGTCCCAAACGTTTTCAAATGGCATAAATTTATAAGCCTTAACATCATAAAAGTTTTGTTCGAAAACTTGCATATTTCCTGATGTTGCAGTACCCCATGCACACAACATACCAGTAGTATAAGCACCAGTACGCATAGCAGGTTCAGTAACGTTCATAAATTCATCAAAGTTATCCATTGTAGACACCTCTTCAACTTTAACTTTTACAGCATCTTTACCGATTGCACAATCAGGATTATTGGCGGCACTTACACTAATTAATGCTGATTTCCAAGATTTATCAGCTTCAACACCATTTGCTAGTTTGTATCCAAGTCTAAAATCTGATTTTACACTACTATAAATACCTCTAACAAAAGGAGTATTTTCTTCATAAAACTTTAAATTGTTAACAGCAAAATCAGTTAATCCTCCTGTCATTGTGAGATATTTTTTATCATCAGCTACATGAATAACGACTTTACGACTTTGACAATTTACTGCATTTGCGCTATCAGCAGCCATCATATAAGAAAAACCTCCACGACGAGTTTTATCTATTAAAAGATGAAAACCATTTCTTTCAGCAAATTCCATTATATGAAAAGTCCAAAACTGACTATCAAAGAATTTAGGAAAATCATAATGTTTCTTTGCAGTATTAGTATTACCTCTTTTAATAGTTTTCTCATCAAGCTGTTCCATTTTAACATAATTAATAAAGTTATAATGTGAACCTGTAATTCTTATATTGCGGATACTACCATCAGACATCTGTAAACAAGGAGCCGAATATCCATGAATTCTTCTATATTGTTCTCTGCGTCTAAACTGACGATGAGGAATAGAATCTACTCTATATACAGTATATTGTCCTTTATGACTTCTATAATAATCAGCCACTTCATAAAATAAATGAGTATTGATAAATTTAGCACCAGGAATAATATTCATTAGAAAACCACCACTATCTCCGATAAGAAACAAATCATCATCATCAACATAACCACAATCTTTAGCATGTTTATAACGACTTTTATCTTCTTCTATAAATTCTAAAAAAGGATATTTATCCATAATCGTTTATTTAATAATTAAACCTAATACAAAACCGATAACAGTACTAATAGTTATAGACCTAAATATAACTTTATTTTTTTTATTCAATTCTTCTTCAATATTATTATTTAAAATTCTTAAATATAAATTATCATATTGATAATTTCTATTAATAACATATAAAGTATCTATAAGTTTTTGTTGGTCTTTGATTATCGTATCTTGATTATTGGCAATATCTATCAAATAATTTCGATGTATAAGTTTAGCATTAGCGTTTCTTATATTAGCAATGGGAATTAAAACTTTCAATGAATCTTCGTAACTGTTCCCCCGTAAAGGTATTGTATCATTAATGCTCGCTTGTAAGCTGTTTAAATAACACAACAGCATCGGAATCACTAATACTATAACTTTTCTCAATAGCTTCATTTGATTGTATTTTTAAATGATAAATAATAGAATCTTTAACAGTTATTTTATAAGTAATACTATCTAATTCTATCACATTATACGTAGTATCTAGTTTGCTTACTTTATCATAGTTAATTGAAGTTTCCTTATCAACAACTCCAAGTATATAACCTATAACAAAACATAATACACAAATAAGAACTTTAAACTGAACCTTCATTTATTTATAATGTTTAAGATTAGTAATTAATTCATCATTAATAACTCCGTTTATATCCATTCCCAAAACCTTTTGAATAGTTTTAATAGCGGATTTAACTCCTCTATTAACGGCATCATCAAATATTTCATTTGCTATTTTTTGATTTGGTATATCATCTAATGAAATTACATCCCAATATTCTTTCTTGTAAATAGACTTAACGTTATTTTGAACTACAGAACTTTCTCTAAGAATATGATCGAGAACTGTACCACTATGACGTTTTTTCATATCATCTATTATACTCCACATAATCTCTTTAGGATGATATACTCTTGAGATGCCCATATATGTTTCACCACCTTTATCATCCGAATCGTTAACATATCCTCCTTCAGCATTTATAGTTCTTCTAAACGATATATCAAAATTAGCCATATTATATTATTTTATAAGGATTGACAATAGCATCATATAGTTCTTCTGCTTCAATTAAAGCTAAAGGTTTATAACGATCACGGTCAATTAACGAATCATAAAACATACCATAACACAAATCTTCATCAGATGTTGCATCAAACCTTTTAATAGTTATCCAAAACCATAATACTTTTATTTGAACTTTATATTCATCCCATTCTATATATTCGTTAAGGCTATCTTCATGAGGTTCAATAGCATAACTTTTATGAATAAGTCTAAATTGTTTATTTTTAACTCTACCTGTTTTAATAACTTTCATAATTATTCCTCCAAAACTCTATTTATCCAGCCGCGAAGATATTTAATATTATTACCTTTGGCAGCTATTTGATTATATTCTTTAATTCTCGCTAATTTTAATTCTTTTACTAATAGTTCAGATTTTAAACTATCAATAACTTTATAGTCAGTATTGTCTATTGTATCTCTTTTAATTACATATATGGTATCAATTTCAGTTTTAGTTTCGATTTTAAGGTTGTTATTCCAAAAATAACAACCTGTAATACCAACAATTAATATAGTAACAATATATACAATAGCAATTATAATAATAAATTTTTCTTCACGCATATATTAATCAAATAAATTTTTACTTTGTATTCTTGTTGCAGCTATTTGTTTTCTTCTATCGTCTAAAATAGATAAAACTTCATTACGAAGATATTTCATTTTATGTATTGTAATAGTTTCAATAGGATTATCTTTAATATGATACAATCCATCAGGAAATCTTTTAGGCATTCCATATTCATTAAGAACAAAATCTGAATCTATATGACATAGCCAAAGACCAGCATTTGGAATTCCTAGAATACGTTCTACCATATAAGCATATACAGAAAGTTGAAGATTATAAAGACTACCATTACAATTTGGAAGATGTTTCAAAGGAGGAAGAAGTCCTTCGTTTTTACTAACCCAATCATTAGTCGTTTGATTAGGCTTTTGAGTTTTGTCCTTTCTATAATATCCTGCTTCAAATTTAAGACCTCCTCTATTGGTTTTCCAATCCCCTATCACAAACTTATCATCTCTAATACATAAAACGTCAATAGTTCCAGATATTAAATAATCTATAAGAAAACCTCCAATCTCTGAATATATTTTATATCCCGCATTTGTATAATAATTAAATATTTCATAAATCTTAGGATATTTATTTTCAGTCAAATCTATAAATTCTTTAACATCTAAAGGCTTAATATTTAAATCTATATTAGGTAAATCTGCAATAGTAACCATTTCTCCATCTTGTTGCATAAGATACTGAACAGCATTTTTAAACATTGACGAACCCTTAATGCCATCTTCTAAACCATTATGTGTCTTAGTTCCTCTAGCACAAGCTTCATCGGTAATATCTTTCCATTGTTGCTCTAATCTCTTTTCACTAATACCTAATTCTTTAGCTTTCTTTCTAAGCCAATAGTCTTTATCAAATTTAGGCTGATAATCATGAAGAAGAGTAGTAGTAGATTTATATTCATTACCAAAAGTATCATTATATTTATGACCTTCTTCTTTAAATATAAGTCTTACATCGTTATATCTTGTATCTCTAAGTTGCAACATAATTTATTTTTTTAATATTGTTCATCGGCATCCATAGAACTAAGTATTTGCTTACCTCCACGAGCCAACTGTTCTTCTTCTTCATTTCTCAAATTTTCATAAGCCACTCCAAGAGCTTTAGTTAACGCAGGTATTTCTACAATTCGTTTACTAACAGAATCCATTAGAACTAATGTAGCAGTAATATCTTCATCGCTCATAGCACCAGATAGTTTTTTATTCAAAAGTTCATTGATTTTAGTGGCAGCTATTGCAACCAAATGTACAGACTTTTGAAGAGCTTCTAAAGCAACACCAGCCTCAGTTATGTTTTGAACATAGTATTTATCTATTAATTTTCTAACAAGAGAATCTGGTGTATAATCTTTAGGAAGATTAAACATATCAATAGCCATTTTAAGAGCTTCTGCATCACTAAGACCTTGTTGCTTTGCAGGACTTTTAGGATCCCCTAAATAATATATAACACCACATTCAGCTATATATTTTCTTTTATCTTTAGTAGTATCTCTTGACCAAAGCAATACAACATCTTTATCTTGTAATTGACGAATATTAGGAGCTTGTGGCATACCTGATTCATCAATCGTTAACATCTTTTCAATAATAACATTAGCCATATATTAATCTTTTAAACTATCAAACATTTCTTGAACTTCTGCATCAAAAGGAACTTCTTTAAGTATACTCATGCTATAAATGAACATATTAGCATATTCTGCACCTAAGTTCTTATAATAGCTATCATATTGTTTTCTAAATCTACTTTTAATTTTCTTAATTCTAGTCTTTTCTTTTTCTTCTTTTTCTATTTCAATTTTGCCTTCTCTCATAATCTCACCAACATAAGCTTGGTATTCTTTTTTATTCATATGAGTTCTAGCAATTTTAAAATTAGTTCTATTCTTTTGAACAACTTTCCTTAAAGGAGATTTTCTCATAGAACCAAGAAAAGGAAGTTGAACTATTTTATCAGCAAGTACTCCTTTAGCAGCAGTCTTTTCAATATCAGTAATTATTGTGTCACATAATATCCTATCGTCATCAGACTCAAAATCAATATCATTTAATATATCCGCTTTCTTTTTTATTACAACATCAATACTAACTTCATCTACTTCACTAATTTTACCTATTTGATAATCCATTATCTCATCACATTTGTTAGTATTTGTAATAGTAGAAAGTAAATTGCTTTCACTACCTACCCCATAAAGAAGGAATGATGCAATATACTTTCTACTTGTTTTATATTAGTTAGCAGCAGCATTAACTCTAAATGGGTCAATAGCAACAGCAGTAGGCTCAATAGCTGCATGTATTTCTCCTACGGGCAAGATTTTAAATTCAAGTATGACAATTTCTGGCTTTGTTATCAGTTCATTACCATAATCATATTGTCCTCTCATAATAGCAGAAATAAGCTCTTGATCTTTAGCAAAATACTTACTTGCATTAGTTACAGTAACCATAGTAGGAAGATGCAAATGAGTACTTCTTTCAATGCTTGCTCTTTCTACAATAACTCTATCACCAATTTTCAAATCGGGATTATTATCAGCAATATCGTCAGTATTTACTTTAGCAAGAAGAGGAGTCATCTGAATAGTAGGTCCAACATTCTTTTTAAGACTTGCTACAAAATCAAAAACTTTAGTTTTATAACACATTGCAATAATGCAATAATGTTTAGGTAATTTAACATTCTTTGTAATTTCATTAAGAACTTCTGCTGTTACCTCACTAACATCTGTAGGAAAATTAATTCCAAAACTTGATTTGTTACTTTTAATTGTAAGCATAATAAAAATTATTTAAATAGTTTATAAATAAAAAGAATTATTTTCTTTATTAAGTTTAATAACAATAAATTCTGCTTTGTCTATATCTTTATAATTAAATATATTTAGTTTATCTGCTAATTTAATTCTATTAGTATTAGGTATTTGTTCTATTAAACCTTTATATAATAGTTTTTCTATAGCTCCTTCATAAGTTTTAACACTTTTGTTATATGTAACACTAAGGCGTTTACAAAGAACTGTAGCATCTATAGTATCAAAAGGTTTAGCTTCTAAATACCATCTATTATATTTATCAATAATTTTATGAATAACTTGTCTTTGAGTACTTTTTAAATGATAATTTGCAGTTAAAACATTAACTATAACATTAAGCCTACTATCATTATCTTTATCAACAAAAGTTAATATAGCAGAACCAGTAGCAGAATCTAATCTATCTGTATCAATATATCTTCTATTAGTTAAAGTATCATCAATAATTAAATCCATAATATAATTTATTTGATATAATTTAATGCAAATATAATATATATATTTTATATATACAAGTATATATTATATTATATTATTATATATTATATTATATATTAATTTTATATTATTATTATATTTATATAATAATAATTTTTATATTATATAAATATTTATTATATTTGTAGCATTATTAATCTAAATTATAAAGTTATGAATAAAGTTAAAACTATTTACGATTATTCTGTTGATGAGATTTATAATCAATTTTGTATTATAAATGACACTATTAAACATAATGAAGACGGTGTTGAATATAATGGGATATATGAACAAGCAGATAAAGAAGTAATATTCTTTTATGCGTTTATTGCTATTATAGATTATAGTTTTGATATAAGAAATATAACTAAAGAGCAAGTAAAAGAATATTTGGATTTGTTTACTAAAGCAAATAAACTTCCTGAAGCAGATAGAATCAAGGTTGTTTCAGAATTTATTATTAATAGAAATATTAGACAACTAGAAAAGATTAAAGAAGAAAGTGATATAAAATTTAAAAATATTATTACAAATCTCAATGTAAGTGGAGAATAAATATGTTCTTACATTTAATGAAGATTGGAATAATAATCTTTTGATATAAATTTTAAATATAATATTATGAAAGTTGAAATTATTAATATAGATGTTTATCAAACATCAGTTTGCATTTGTGTTGGATTGGATATTAAAGGTCTAGATGAATTAAAAGAAGAAAATCCAAATAAATTCGATGATGAGATTTATAAACAAATGAAAGATGATATATCTGATGTCAATAGTTGTGATGGATTTGCTTCTACCATGAAAGATGGTTCTTATCTTATGTATATTAGAGAAGGACATGAAAATGATTATAGGGTAGTAATACATGAGCTATTTCATATAACTAATAAAATATTATTTGATAGAGGTGTTTATTATGAAGAAAGTGCTGAGGCTTGGGCTTATTTAATAGGATATTTAGCCGAAAGTTATTTTAATATTATTAATAAATAATGTTATGATAATTAAAGTTTATGAAGTTAGTTGTGATAATTGTGGGCAATGTTTGAATCATTATTTTGACAATAAGCCTAATAATAAAGAATTGAAAGAAGATGGATTTGTTGTTATAAATAATAAACATTTTTGTAATAAAGAATGTTATGAGGATTTTAAAGCAAAAATAAAATAAATTTAAATATAGAAAAGTAAAAGAGTTATTGAAGATTTAAAAAAAATATTTTTGGAAATTTTTAAAATGAGGTTTAAGAGTGCAATGGGGAATGTATTATGACGACTCCCCCGGGGAGTGAAGTAAGAGTTGAAGTCCCCCGTCAAAGGCATACTCTACCTTAATATTATGACATTAAAGTTTTTGCATTACTAATTTAAATTCATACTACTATGGAAAGAATAGAAGAATCTGTTGGTCGCCCAACATATAAAGAACTGGCAGAAGAATATGCTGATGCTTGGTTTGACTTTGACTGAGGAGCTTTTGTTCCTCAGTCTTAATTTGTATATGTTTAACTTAATACACATCATTATGAAAGAACGGATATACGAAGTATTGATGGGAGTTGTAATAATTGTGATAATCGGCTCGATGCTCCTTATTGCAGCTGTTATAGGATAGTTATTACTATCCTTATGCTATACCTTATATTATGACATATAAAACTTTGCATTGTGCTACAAGGTGCGTTAACTAGAACCCTCGCTTAAGGTGTGAGATTGTAGCTATTACTATTATGGCAAAAGATGATGTAAAGAACAAAGAAGTGTTAGACGATGCAGTTATCATCAATGATGCTCCTATTGACGATGCACCAATTGATAACACAGATGCTGAAGGCACAGATGCTGAAGAGCAATTCAATATCTTCGACTCTATCATGTCCGAAGACTCTGCTGAAGACAGAACTCGTGAGGACATTATCAAAGAAGTTGTCGCGTCTGGTCGAGGCCGAATTGTCAAAGATTGTACAATTCGCAACGTTGTTGTCAGTTTGCATGATGGCAATCCTTTTATCTCTTTCGTGATTAAGGAAACCATTATTGGCGATACTCGTGACAAGAACAATGTTGATGCTTTCGGCGAGCCTATTGTGAAGCTTGGTAAGACTCATAACATCATTACTGGTGTATATGCTGTTGCTAGCGTCATGAAGGATACTCCTCGTATGGCTCCTCTTGCGAATAAGCTTGTGAGAGAATGCGAGAGATTTGCTCTAGAAGGCAAGGATACTAATTATCCTGCTATGCTATTTGCTGGCGGCAAGATTAGCATCCTTATGGAATATGTTCCCGCCAATGAGCCGTACGCCAATCCTTTCGCAACAGATGCTACTGAGACTAAATTCGCTAATGACAAGATGATACATCATGTTGTCGGTCTTGAGTTTGGCGAGACTGGTCATGATGTATATCGTGAGATGCTTAAGGTGTAATGTGATTGCGGTAGTGGACTTCGGTCTGCTACCGCTTTTGCAGATTATGTCCTAACCTCATCTGATGACACTAAAGACTTTGCATCTACGACCTATGGTTTATGACATTATAAAGTCTGCAACTTCGTTGCAGCTAAGGCGGCTGCAAGCAGCCGAATGCGGCTTCGATTGATAATGTTGCTAATACTAGCTAATTAACTGTCGGTTGTATTAGTTATGTTAGTTATGATTTTAATAATAATCACAAAATAAACAACGCTTATGACACAAAGAACATTAACTGAAGAAAAGGAAGAACTAAAATTTAGATTATTGGATACAATAGCCAGATTAGAGAAAATAAAAATCTATTGTATAGATATAATTGATATTATTCCTATTGTTAAAGGATTAAAAATTATTTATACTATAGGTATTCATAATCCTAAAAAGTTTAGTAGAACTATTAAATATAGTGATTTGGGTAATGGGATTTAAGATATTGAAGGAGTTAAAGGTAGTAGTGGCGGTGCTATTTCCACCACATTTCCTTATACTCCTTTTAACTCTTCTAATCCTCCTATTCCCGACTAACTCTTACTGTTCCTAAAACATTTTCAAACTTTTAATCTTATTTGTTATGAACATTAACATTAGCGACTTTCTCATTAATCTTATAATTATATCAATTAATAAAAAGTATAATACTAATTATACTAGAAGTGATATTAAAGCTATTCATTTTTATGCTACTTTTATATCCATTACTTTAAATGATAAACGTTATAGAATTGATACTTATCTTAGTTTAAATAATATAAACATTAGACAAATATAATATTATAAAATGCACATTACTATAACTCATAGTTTTACTCGTCTAATAATAAAATGTATCAACAAAACTTATAATAAAACTTATAAGCGTAAAGATATTACAAAAATTAAAATTAAAGATATTTATGTAATAATTACTTTTGCTGATAAGAAAAGATATAAGTTTGTAGCATTTGTTTTTCCCAGTTGTAATAATTAATTAATATTTAAATATTATGAATATAACAGCTAATACTACTTTTCTTAAAAATCTTATAAAACATTATAATAAATATCATTTCACTAAATATACTGTTAATAATATCGATAGTATTGAAATATGTGATAGATATTTTCATATAATATTTGACGGATGTAAAGAAGAATATATTTCTATTCTTGGTTATATTAATTCTGTGATATAACAATTCATGAATAAAGACATAAATCTTTATTTACTTAATATTAAACTATTTTTACACATTAAACTATTATGGATAATAAAACTAAGTACAAATGTTTTTACACAGGAGATGAATTAGACATTGCGATTGGAACTGATATATTAGTAAGAATAATAAAATATATTATTAATACTTCTGATATTAAAGCTAGTTCATCAGATATTTTAATATGTTCTATTAAGCTAAATTGTTCTTATTTAGAATGTAAATTTATTAATTTAGCTATTGATAAAGATAAAGAACATATTCTCCTTTTAAATAAAGAAAATTATATTAAAGAAATATTAAATAAATAATATGAAAGAAACAATTAATAACTTCTTTTGGATGTTTGTGGCAAGTATTATCTCTATTGTTGTATATGACAATATAACATATAAAGATTATAATGCTGCTGTAGCTGTAATTGAACAAGTAGAACAAGACAAACCTGATTATTTCTATGATGTTCTAGTTGAAACTGATGTATATCAACAATTTAAAAATAAATAATTATGTGGAAAATAACCGAACAAATACGAGTTAATGGTCATCTTGAAAAGAAATATACTATTGTTGACTGTACTCAAGAAGAACTAGACAATAAGATTATTCCTGTATTAGGTAAACTTGTAAAAGTTAGAAATAAACATCATAGTCAATTATATAATAGTAATACGACTGTACAATATGTTATTTCTCCTATATATTGGGAAGATGTCAATGACTTACAAGAAGAATTGACAGCTAGTTTAAAAGAACATATAAGTAAATATAATAAAGACGTAATCACTCGTAATAAAGTTATTAAGCTTTGTAATCGTAGATCTAATAGACCTATTGATGAAGGACTTCTTAACCTTATTGAGGAGAAGGAGTATATTAATCCTTTTAATGATAGCAATACAATAGAAATTGACGGCAATACTATTATTGTTAAGTAATGTCTTGATTATATATACTGCTATTATAATCTTTATTAAACCAGCACATATAAAATTACTAACAAAGAACTTGTGACAACAAAATTTTATTAAATATTTTGGTATTTCAAATTATTAATATTATCTTTGTTGTCACATTTATTAATCACAAATAATTAATATTATTATGACAGAGAATGCTAATGTTGCTACTGCAACTGTTGATAATGGTAATGTAGTTAGAACTACTAGTAAGAAACAATTTAACAAAGGTAAAAAGGATTTTGCTCCTAAAAAGGAATACGTTCGCCCTGAGATTCCTGAGCATCTTCGTAACCTAGTTCTTCTTATGAAGAATAATGCAGAGATTCGTCGATTTACTGCTCTTGGAGTTATTGATGCTCTTAAAGAGTCTGGTGACCTTAAAGGAGAAAAACATTATGTTGACTTTAAATTCAATCATTTTGTTGTTTCTGATGATGGTCTTCGTAGAGATTATCGTTATAGTGAAATATTCTTCCTTAATTCTCTTGTTGAATCATTTAGTCGCTTTGCTGCTTCTGCGCAGAACGTCATTAATGATTTTATTAAAATAGAGAACATTGAAGTTAATAAAGATTAATAACAAATTCCCGTAAAGATGAAAGATAAGTCGCCAAGCGTCATGTTGATTATCTTTACGGGGGATTTAATATAAATCTAATTATGACTGATAACAATAGTGAATATGAAGATTATTCAATGGAAATGGAAACTACTTGTTTCTCAAATGATTTTGATGAAGTAGGTTGGGATCCAGTTGAAATTGACGATAGTAATGAAGAAGCAAAAGAATTATATGGCTATTAAGATGATTACAGAAGAAGATTTACATAAAGAAGTTATTGAAGCGATTCCTAATTTTATTGACGATTTAATTAAAGTTAGTAATAATTTTAATAAATTTGTTGATAATCCTAAAAATTGTGAATTTGTAGAACACTTATTAGGTTCTATTATTTGCATTAATGAAGGAAAAGTTTTTAATGAATTATCTGAAGATATATTAATTTCTTTAAAAGATGCAATAAAAATGTTTTCTAAAGCTACATCTTATTATTTTAGAGAAGTAGAAAAGAATATTGATTCTGCTATAGAAGATAAATCTAAAGATAATATAGACAATATGTCTAGAGAAGAACTTCTCCAATACATTAAAGAACGTAAATTATAACGTGTGTTTTTCATAGTATTTGATAAGAGTAACTATTTGTTGTGAAACAAGTGTTATTCGGTTGGTTTAATAGTATAATCGGTTATTACATTATGTATGTTCTTTATTTCCTTCTTTCGCTCTACATACATAAAGATGCAAGTTCGATTCTTGCTTAGACCTCTATTTTAGTCATTACAATCAGTTTTCAAAGAAACCAATAAAACAATGCAGATTGCGAAATTAGTATTGTTTTGGTTGACATTTTTTGTCAATTTTATTTTGCGATTGAACAATATTTTTTAAAACTAATTATTGATTGTGAAATTAGTATTAGTTGAATGAGTATCATTAGTAATACTGGTGGTACTCATTTTTAAATGAACCATGTAAATGTTTTAATATATATTTCCTGTCGTGACGATAGTATTAATTCTTGTGTTTTATTTTGTGACTGCCCTACTTGCATTTATTGCAGGTAGGGTTTTTAATGTATAAATGTTAATAGATAGCTAAAATCAGCTCAATATTGCATTTATATATTGAATGTGATGAGAACTTCATTTGAAAACATAAATAGCTAAAATCAGCTTAAAATTAATTAATAATATATAATACTATTTATTGCCTATGGGAAATAATAAACTTAAAATTATAGATATAGACTCAGAAGTTTATGTTTATAATAATATTGAAAAACGAGTAACTAAGGGAATAATTAAACGCGCAAATATTACCATACAAGAAAATGTTGTGGATATTGGTTATACTATTGTTATTCCTTGTGAACAACCTTATGCAATTAATATGAATGAGGATTTTGTTTGGATTGATAAAGATGAAATAATGGATTTTGCAACTAATTTAATAAAAGATTTATGATTCCTTTAAAAGAATTTATTGAAAAATATTGTATTATAAGAGATGAAAGAAATATGATTAAATCTATTAAATTATCTAAAAGCCAAATAAAATTCTGCAATTATTTTGATAAAGTTAATAAAAATATTAAAAATAAACATTGAAATTAATTATGAGAGAAACAAAAATGAGTATTAATAATTATGACGTTGTTATATCTTATAATGAACGTAAAAATATTTATGAATTATGGATTGACGATAGATTATGTATAGAACTTACTAAAGAACAAATAACTATTTTTACTACATTTATTAATAGTTCTATTGAATTTATTTCTAAAATAAAATATATTACAGAAGAAGAAACTAATATCAAATTATAACAATATGATTACATTAAAACAATTTTGCATATATTGTAAACAAAATGTTTATATTACTTTTAGATTTAATGACAATAGTGGAGTTGGTATTGGAAATTGTAAATGCGGAAATATGTTTCATTATGTAAAATTAGATTAAATCTATTATTGTAGATGAAGTTAAAGTAGATAATTGTGTAATTTTACCATTTAAAGGGAATAATTATAAATGCAATAGAACTAATAAATTTCATTAAACGGCAACCGCTTATATCACATGATATACCCGTAGTAGTTAATGATCAATTAGTAGTAGATATAGAACTTATAGAAGATGAAGATATTGGATTTATGTTTAATTTAATTATAGAGATGTAATAATTATCTTAGTATGAAAACAATAAAATTTAAATATTATCAAATATTAAAAAGATTAGGTTATAAAATACCTAAATATGTAGTTCTTGAATATGCTAAGGAAACTTATTTAACAAAAACTAAAAAATGGGGAAAACACGGAATGTGTTATCATATAGACAATGCTTTTACGTTTTTTAATATCCCTATTAATTTTATTAACGATTTTTCAAAATTTAATACTTATTTTTGTAATGCCGATTATTTATATAATTCTCGTTTTCAGTATTGGTGGGATATAGATAAGACAAGATGCAGAATTAAAGCATTTGATAAGCTAATTCAATATTATAAAGAACATAAAGAATATATTTGATATGACACAAAAAGAAAAAGATTTATTATTGAAAGATATTTTTGGAAGAATACCGTATGGAATTAAGTGTTCTTATTTAGATATTGAATTTAATAATACCATTCATGGCAATTTAGAAAGTTTTGAATATGATGATGACAAAGATGTAATTTTTGTTATTGATGGAATCGGTATTTATTCTGAACGTGTTAAACCTTATCTTTTCCCTCTTTCAAGTATGACTATAACTCAAAGGCAAGAATTAGATACTATTGTTAGAAGGAAAATATATAGAGAAATAAATTATCATGAATGTATTAGTCAAATGATTGATTTTTACCACAAACATCATTTTGATTATCGTAATCTTATTCCTATTGGACTTGCAAATGATGCGACTGGATTAAATATATATTAATTATGGTCTTAATATTATATATAATATTAGTTGGTGTATTTGCGGTAGGATTTTATTTAGGAACAATTATAAAAGATAAAAATAATGGAAAAGATAAATATAGCAGTCTTTGACACTAATGCGCAATGTTGCGATATTATAAACCATTTAATTAAGGAAGAAACTATGGAAAAGATAAACGTGGCAGAATTACTCAGTAATTGCCCGAAGGGTATGGAGCTGGATTGTTATTTATTTAATGGACTTGAATTTGACCATATTGATACAGATAATGAAAATTACCCCATTGTATGTCGTGCTAAAACTTTAGATGGCGAATATTATACACACACTTTTACTAAATATGGTTGGTATACTTCCAATTATGATTATGCTAAATGTGTCATTTATCCTAAGGGCAAAACTACTTGGGAGGGCTTTCAAAGACCATATATTAATGGAGATATATTGCATGTTGATTGCACCGATGAATCTGATGATCACCAACATGAGTATATCTTCATACTTAATAGAATTTATAATGGCCAAGTTCATTCTTATTGTCATTATTATATGCATGATGGTTTTCATCCTAGAACGGTATATTTAACAGATGACAAATATCCGATTCGATTTGCTACTGAAGAAGAAAAAGCAAAACTCTTTGACGCCATTAAAGCAAATGGTTATAAGTGGAACGAAGAAATTAAGACTTTAGAGAAGTTAACTCCCGATAAATTTGATATTACTACTCTAGTTTCTTTTGAGAGTAGAGTGTTGGTTAGAGGTAGTGACCCTCTTAGTGAATGGAAACCCGCTATATTTGGAATATACAGAGGAGATAAACATTACAGTTTCTATGTTGTAGGTGGGACTTGTTGGAAACAATGCATCCCTCACGAAGGAAATGAACATCTTTTAGGTACTGCTAATGATTGTGATGAATATTTTAAGGTTTGGGAATAATATGAAAGAATCAAGTGGTATTTATCAATCTACTATTAATAATGGTATTTTTGTAGTTTTTGGTGGTAAAATAGCTTTATCTATTAATAATGATAACAAACATCAATTTTTAACGATGTTTCAACTTAAAGAAGAACTACCTAGTGGTAGTCCTGTTGATAAATCTATGATTGATGAAAACTGTCCTCCTGTTTCTTTAGCTTTTAATAATGCCGCTAGCATAAATATAGTTATTGAACATTTAGAAATAATTAAGAAAAATTTAAATAATTATGAATGTATTACAAAACACTGAAAATCCAAAATTAAATTTAGGTCAATTAAGTGCTATTAATTTTATTGTTAGAACTTTTGCAGATATTTCTCATAATGATGCTGTAAATGAAACAGATATTACTGAAATACTCGGTAAAATGGCTACTAAGCATTTAGAACATATTCAATATGGAAAAGCTAAAGAATTAATAAGATTAGTAATTGAACTTAAAGATATAATTAAAACAATATGAATCTAGATTATTTAAAAGAATTAAGAGAGTCAGCTGAGGATGCAGAAATAATAGAAGATAATATGTCTAGTGTAGAAACTACTGCAGGAAGTATATACTATAATAATGATTTTAATATAGAAGAACTTATAAAACGTAAGTTTCAAGAATATTCTCAAGAAAATAAAAGCAATTCTACTAAACGAGGTAATAATCCTAAAGCCATTAAGGCTAGAAGAAAAAAGAATAAAAACAAGAAAACACATAGAAAATGAAAAATTTATTTATTAGAAGAAACAACAAAGAATTAAGGAACTTTCTTGATTCTAATGGATATAAATGTTATGGTAAAGATTCCAATGCTAAAACGCATACTTGCATATATGTTCATAACTCAGGAGTCTATTATTTAACAAATAAAATGCCTTCTAGAAGTGAAAGTATTGTTAATTGTGAAAAAGATACTAAAAAATTTATTACTATAATTCAAATTGACCAATTAAATACGGTATGGCAACAATAATTAACCACGAAAAAGGATTTAAGATAATTGAATTATCTCCTGAAGAAGCTCTTGTTAAAGCAGGATTTGGTATTGGATGTGAATTAGTTTGTGATAGTTGTAATGAAGCATTCTTTATGAGTGATGAAGAACCATTATATTATATTGCTGTTCTTAATATGGTATTTTGTAAAGATTGTTATGAAGAATGGGTAAATAATGCCACTTATTATCCAGAAGATGCTGCTTATGAACTTAAGCGTTTCAATTATTATAAAGAGCTATTGAGTGATGTTATTCCCCCCCCTACGGGGGAGTTAGTATAAATCAATTATTAAAAATTACGTAAAGTATGGCAAAAAGAAAGTATGATGAAGTAAGTGTGTGTCGTAGTCTGTCTAAGAAACATGACATTAACATAGATACACAAAGAAGAGTTATCGAAGTTGTAAAGAATAATACAACTGTTGGTAATGGAAGTTGGGGTAAAATAGATTATCTTTGTAATTATTGTGGTTATCGTGCCATAATGGTTAATGGTATTTCTGCCCGTAAAAGGAACGATGTGACACAACGTGCCGAAGATACTGTATCTGCCAAATTTAATATTAAAATTAACATGGCAGAAAATACTAAAAATGCTATGAAAAAAGTTAAATTTAAATAATATGATATTATGCCTTCTTTTAACTTTTCTACAATAGTAAAAAAGAAAGATAATAAGAAACAAGTTAAATCTAAAGGCGTATACGATATTATTGAAAAGAAAATATCAGGAGTAATCTTTATAGATATTAATGGTAAATATTCTGTTAATAATATAGAGATTGCTCCTGAATGTTTTACTTGTCAAGGAGCTACTAAATTATATTATCAAGGATTACAAGACAAACAAAGAGTTATGTATATTCGAGATAATATAGATAAAAATATAGCTTGTAGTATAGAACATTATCTTCCTTTTACAGTAGGATGTTGTGTAATAGGTAATAAAGTTGAAAATATATATTCTCATAAAATTTATTTTTATATTAAAAAAGTATTTATAAATTATGATAATATAGATTCTCAACGTGCTCTTAATTTTTATAGGGAACATTATGAAGAAATAATTAAAAATAAAGAAGTTATGAAATGATAGATAAATTGGATAATATAGAAAAAGATAAAAGTCCAAGAATAGATAATACTATAGTTTTTACTAATGACCAACAAAAGGCTATTAATGGAATAATTGACTTTATTGCAGTTCCTTTTGACCCTAGTAACCACATTATAGGTTTAACTGGAGCAGGAGGTACAGGTAAAACATTTATTACTAAATATATAATAAGTCATTGTAAATATAGTAATAGCGTTATTAAATGTACTTCTTCAACTCATAAAGCTTGTAGAGTTTTTAGTCAAGCTATTGGAGGAAAAGATGTTGATACTATACAAAGTACTTTTGGTCTTAGATTAGATTTAAAATTAGAGGATTTTAATCCTCAAAATCCACAATTTAATCCTATGGCTAAACCTAAACTTAATAATGTTAAACTTCTTTTAATTGATGAAGCTTCTATGCTTCCCGCTAAATTAATAACTTATATTTGTAAGACTTGTAAAGATTTACAGATTAAGATATTGTTTATTGGTGATGCTAGTCAACTTGCTCCTGTTAATGAAAAAGAATCTATTGCTTTTAAAAGATGTACTACTGTATATGAACTAAATGAAGTTGTTAGACAAGGTTCTAAGAATCCTATATCTGGTTTATTGGAATTATTAAGATATGATATTAAACATAAGACTTATAGATTTTTAGAATATATTGGAAAACATATGGGAGAAATGAACTATAATGAATATGGTGAAGGTTTTACTATATGTGGTCCAACAACATTTAAACAAGTAGTAGATAATAGCTTTAATAATGAAGAATATACTAAAAATATAGATATGCATAGAATTATTGCTTATACAAATAATTGTGTAAGTGCTTGGAATAATTATATACGCAACACTATCATTAAAGATTCTGATAAGAATATTATTACTAAGAATGACTTGATTATGTCTTATGAAACTATTGTTAATGAATTTATGGAAGTAGTTATTAATAATAGTGAAGAATATATAATTAATGATATAGTTAATTATGTTGATGAAAAATATGAATTTAAGGGTTTTTATGTTAAATTTCAACTTATTCATGGAGGAAATATAACTAAACCTTTATTTATTATAGACCATCGAGATAAATATACTATATTAAAATATAATCAAGTTATTAATGATTTAGTTAGTAAAGCTAGAAATGCTAATGGTGGTACTAGAACTAAGTATTGGAAAGAATATTTTGAATTTAAAAAGAAATATCTAATAGCTGCAAATATTATTGATAGAAATGGAAGTATAATTCATTCTAGAGATATTGATTATGGATTTGCACTCACAGCACATAAAAGTCAAGGTTCTACTTATGGTACTGTATTTATGGATTTAAATAATATGGTATACGATAAACATAATAAACCTTATTCAAATCAAGATGATTTACTTCGTAGATTATATGTTGCAGCATCTAGAGCACAAAAAGAATTAATAATTTGTTATGGTCATTAAGCTATGATTAAGAGTCTTAGTTATGATGTGGAAATTTTACCTAATTTCTTTAGTGTTACTTTTGTAGATTTAAATGACTATTTAAAAATATTTGAAGATTGTTGTGTTATAGATAAAAAAGGAAGAAAAACTCCTATACCTTTAGTACAAAAATATAGTGTTACTGAAATTATTGATAAGCTCAATAAAGTCAAAAAAGCTCAATTTTATATTACTGACAAAGATGATAGCCAGTTATTATCAATGATTAGTTATATTAATTCGTCTAGAGCACATTATGAAAATAATGTACCTATAAGAACTGATATATTTGGTTATAATAGTTCTAGATATGATAAATCAATGATAGCTGGTTTATTGATGTTTTTTGACCAATGTAATAATACTAAAGAACTTATTACTAAACTTTATGAATTATCAAAAAGAATAATTGAAACACAAGATAATTATGAAATAGCCAAACATGATTATTTTCTTAATAGTGTTAAAAGTTATGCTATACCTTATACTGATATTGATGTAATGACAATTTTTGCATTGAATAAAGTTGGTAAAGGTGTTGATAAGAATGGAAATACTGTATATTTTCCTAAAGGTCTAAAACAAACTTCTATTAATCTACAATGGTATGAACTATTAGAATATGAATTACCTCCTATAACAGAAAAAGATTCTTATTTGTATCAAAATGATTATAGATATAAAGGTCTTACTCCACATCAATTAAATAAATTAGTACAAAAGTGGGATAGATATATTATAGATAAATGGATTCCAGATATGATGCACTATAATCTAAATGATGTTTTCATTGTTTGTGAAATGGTACGTTTATATATTGATGAAATTCGTCTTAGATATAATATTTCTAAAGCATATGAAGTAAATGTTTTAAGTAGTTCTAGAAGTAATATTGCTGACAATCTTTTTATTAAATTTTATTCAGATTTTAGTGGACTTCAACCTTGGCAATGGAGAGGTAAAACTACTGAAAGAACAGCTTTGTCTTTTAAGAAAGTTATCTTTCCATTTATTAAGTTTAAAACTCCTGAACTTCAAAACACTCTTGAAGAAATGAAAAAAGTCATTATCTATTCTATAGGTAAAGATGCATTTCTAAAAGAGATTAAGCTAGGCAATCTAGTATATACTGTGGCTACAGGAGGTTTACATAGCCAAGATATTCCTAGAGAGTTAAGAAGTAAAATTAAATTTATAGAAGGAAATGAAGTAAAAGAAGATTGGTCTAATATTACTGAGGATTCTTATATTTATGTTCATGCCGACGTTAGTGACGAGGCGTAGGCTTTAAACTACTCTTTTAACTGCTGGAAACCCGTGAAGATAATAGTGCTACAACATAAGATGAAAATCTAAGTGTGAATGCTTGAAAAACTATTATTATATGGCAATCAGCAGCCAAGACTACCTGTTATGTTGTGAAACATGACGATAGTAAGGTTCATCGACTATCCGAAAGGAGTACTGCTAGAAATAGTGGGAAAAGGAGAGAATTTTATATAAATAGCTTTGTATAAAATTAAGATATAGTCAGGCTTATAATGAAAGTTATAAGGTAAAGTTCGTCATTTTATCCTAGTCTTATGAGTGAATACAAAATTGCTCCTGCACATCTTAATAAAGGAGTATTTTGTAAACTTATTAGCTGGCTTAAAGAAACTCGTATAACAGCTAAGCATAGTAAAGAAGAATTTATAGATGGTATTCCTAAAGATGTACTTGCTCAAGTATTAAAGATTGTGATTAATTCTATATATGGAAAACTAGGTTTTACTAAAGGAGATCTTTGTGATAGATTGGCAGTACTTAAAGTTACTATTAATGGACAATTATTATTATTAAAATTATGTGAAGAACTTGAAATCAATGGTATCGAAGTCGTGTCTGCTAATACTGATGGTATTGTTGTAAAAGTTTATAAGCATAAAAAAAGTACTTATGATAATATTATTAAAGAATGGATGGAAGAAACTAAATTAGGTTTGGATAGTGAAGAATATAAATGCTATATTAATAGAGATATTAATAATTATGTTATCGAAGAATTAAATGGTAAGATTTCTTATAAAGGCGCTCTTCATCCTACAATGTATGCTAATGATTTACAAAAAGGTTATGATATGCCGATTGTCGCTAAAGCTGTTGTAAATTTCTTTTTGTATAATAAGCCTATATTGGAAACATTATATGAAGCTACTAATATACTTGATTTTTGTAAAACACAAAATGTTGGTAAACAATTTCATGTAGAATATGTTAATGGTGTAGAAAGTAAAGAAATGCAAAGATATGTTAGATTTTATGTATCAAATCAAGGCGGAATAATATTTAAAGTCAATAATGATACTAATACTAAAAACAATCTTTGTGCTGGAAATACCATTACTATACTAAATACATTGAATGATATTTCTATACATGAAAGAAATATTAATTACACTTATTACTATAAAGAAGCTCTTAAAATTATTGATCCTATTAAACTTCAAATTAGTCCTAATCAAAAAGGTAATACTACACATAAAACTAAATCAGGTAAAATATTAATTAAACAAAATTCCGGAATGTATAATAGTTTATTTGATGATTATGAAGATTGAAGATAGATATATTACAGAAGTTAAAAACGGATTCCAACAATTAAAAGGTAAAGGTAGTTTATATTGTTTTAATAAAGATATTATTCCTAAACTTGTTTGTAGTATTATAGGTACTTTTAAAGCTAGAAGAGAATTTAGCAGTTTAATGATTGCTGTAGACAAATTTGAAACTAGAAGTTTACTTAGACAACATATAAATTCAAATTTTGGGGATGATAAAGATTTTGAATATAATTGTCTTAGTGAACAATATATTAATCCTTTTTATAAGTATAAATATGATTTGTCTATATTAGTTGGAGTTAATTCTAATCTTAAAGTTATTGAGCATTTATGTAATAATTCTAAGTTTGTTATTTGTATTCTTACAGAGAATATTATGGATAATGAATTTATAACCAAAGTTCGTAATTTATTACCTAATATCTCAACATCTACCAATATTAATGATTTACAGGGAAAAGCTAATATTTATTCCCCCGTAAAGGAACATAGAATTGGAGTTTGCCTTACAGAAGATGATAAAGAAGAATATGATAAACAAACTGATTACATTAATACTTCTATTAAAATCTTTGGTGATCTTAAGAATATCGAAAAATGTAAAAATGGAGATCCTCTATTAAATATTAGTGCTGCTAGTTTTCGTGAGCAATTAGCTAGAGAAAACGGCTGGAATGAAGAGTTAAATACTGGTATTGATTTTCATAAACAAATTGATGATATTTATAATCCTAATACTCTTTATGAACGAGCTTGTACATTTTATACTATTACTAAAAAGAGAAGAGATTTTGTTTCAGATAATGATAGTAAATTAGAAGCTATATTAAAAATTTGTAAAGACAATCCTAATAAACAAATATTGATTATTTCTAAGAGAGGAGAATTTGCTGCTAGAATTACTAAACATTTAATTGCTAATGGTGTTTATTGTGGTGATTTTCATGATTGTATTGAAGATACTATTCTTAGAGATGAATATGGACTTCCAGTGTTAATAAAATCAGGTAAGCACAAAGGCGAGCCGAAAATAATCAAATCACAAGCTATTAGTAGCTTGAATTTGAGAGCATTTAACGACAAAGGATTAAATGTATTGTCAATAAAAAATAGCTCAAATAACGGCTTGGAAACGGCTTGCGACATTGTTATAATTAGTAGTCCTCTATGTGATGATATTATAGAGATAAAGAAAAGATTTAATAAGATAGCTTTTAATGGTATTCCTACGACTTTATATAAGATTTATTGTAAAAACACTATCGAATCTGAAACTCTCAGAAAACAGCCTAAAACGCCCTTGATTAATATTATAGAAGAAGAAGAAAATTTTATTGGTTATGATGAAAATTTTGGGGCGGTTGTATTGTAGATTAAAAAATAATGCTTATATTTGCAATGTAATTAATGACGCTCATTGAAAAGTATGGACAAAAACGATGGAGAAACAGTTGCTCAACCTAATGTTCATTCTCCTATTAGAGTTGAGAAAGATAATGTTGTCAATACTCCTAGTCTAACAAGTAGAAATAGTGGTATGTCGGCTATTAATTTATTTGATGAAAAACAATTAGCTGCTGCTGAGAATTTTCTAACTAAGATAATGAGGAGTGAAAAAGGAGGTATTAAAAATATTAATGATGGTCTTGCAGTTCTAATGCGAGCGCAAGATTTAAATCTACCTTTTAGTACTTGTCTTGAACATATCCATGTTATTAATGGTAAGACTGGTGTTGATATACATATTATTAAAGCATTGTTGCTAAAGGCAGGTTGTACTTGGAGATGCGTTAAAGATTATCAACCTCTGTATGAATATACAGATAGCATTAATGTTTATGTTGATGGAAGTTTTCCTGATTATGTTGTAAGATGTAATAGTCAACAAGAAGCTGAAGAAAAAGCTAAAGCTGATATTAACCATGATAAAGTTTATGTATATCCTGTAAAGTGGTATAAAGACTTTAATGGTAATTTATATAAAGACTATCAACTTAATCAACAAAGATTTGGAATAGTTACTAATAAGCAACAAGCTATTGAACTTTCTAAAAGTGGCAAAGTTGCAGTATATAGGGTTCCTAATAATCCTATTGATTTTATAACAGAATATGAAATTACTAGAAAGGTAGGCAGTAAAGAAGTAACTGCTATTGGTAAATTTAGTTATACTGATGCTGTACAAGCAGACATGTTTACAAAGGATACTTACAAAAAATATCCTAGAATACTAATTGGGCATAGAGCATTTACATATGCTGCCCGAGAAATTGCTTCTGATATTTTGTTTGGAGTTTGTGAAACTACTGAACTAAAAATTATTAGTGGGCAAGAAGTTAATACTGATGAAGTTATTTCTGTGGAAGATGCGGAGATAATTGAGGTATAAAAAGAACTACATCTTAATAATTTTATTTAAAAACTTTTCGTTTAACAATTTAACATTTTAAAGTTATGAAAACTATCAATGGTAAGTCAATGAGTTTTGGTTTTAGTGCAGTAAATGCTGGTCAGCGTAACGTAGTAGCAGAACCCCAAGTAATCGCAGTTTCTACTGAGGGTGGTTTCCGTTTGACTCCTCCTGTAACACGTGCTCTTGGTGTTGCTAATGGTGAGAATGTAATGTTTATCAATAACCTTGATGGTATTGAAGCAGCTATTGCTAATCGTGCTGCTGAAGTTGTTGAGTTCTGCGCAGCTCAAGGTCTTGAGCTTGGTACACCTGAGGCTACTATTGCTATCCATAAGGAATTTGATGTTTGGGGTGTAGCTAAGGCTATCGTTGAGCGCGATACTAAGGGTAATGTTAAGACTTCTCCCGAACGTCTTTCTAAGAAAGATAAGGCTCGCTTTGTTGCACAGAATTTTGAGTCAATGCTTACTGCTGCTATGGAGCAAGCTGATGATGAGGTTAAGGAAGCTCTTTCTCGTGAGGGTATTACTGTAGAAGAGCAGTCTGAGATTCTTGCCCAGTTTGTTACTCCTCGTGAGTTGCCTAAGTATAAGGGTTCTAAGACCGCTAATGCTGCTGGTCTTTCAGGTACTGGTGTTGCTTTGAATTTCACCGATACTAATGTATGGAAGCAGCTTAAGGCTGACCTCGGTGATGATGCTGAGAAAGTTAATCGTGTTTACGATGTAGATCTTGATAACATTGTTGATGCAGTTATTAGCGATGGTTATGAGGATGTTACTATTAAGGTTCTTGTTCTTGGTGCTTACACTGACAAGGAGCCTGCTCGTATCGGCAGCGAGGACTAATATCGTTTTTGTCTAATTTAGATTAATTATAGCCGAGAACATAAAACTAATATTGTTCTCGGCTATATTTGTTTTATTAACATTAATATAAATTAAAATTTTATGACTGAAACAACAAAAACAGCAACAGCTGTAGAAGAAAGTGGAGCAAAGAAAGTAGTTCGTAGAGGTATTGCTGCTGCTCGTGGTACAACTCGTTTGAAGTTTAACCATAATTTGGCTAAACCTAATGGTTTGTTTATTGCACATTTGGATGGTGTAGAAATTCGTACTATTTCTATTGGCGAAGATAAGACTGGTATGCCGTCATTTAATGGTATGGAACTTCCTAAACTTGTATTTACTTTTGCTTCAAATGAAGAAGATGTAAATAAGCGTCATTATGTTACACTCGAGTTTATGCCTGTTGAATCAAATGCTGAAACTATTCCTGGTGGTAAAAACGAATGGCGAGTTAATAGTGTATTTGATTGGCTAAAGCATATTCTTAATGTATTTGTTCTTAAAGGTCGTGAACTTAATGAAGAAGAAGAAGCAGCTCTTTCTTTGAGTTATATTGATTTTGACGAAGATGGTAACTATAGTCCTGTTGAAGCAGAAGAAGTAGTTGCTGCTTGGAGAACATTGTTTGAGAATTTTGAGAATATTATGAATCGTGGTAAAGAAGGTCAACCTTATTATAAGGATAAGAACAATAAGAATATTCCTATTTGGATTAAACTTATTAGTTCTATTAAGACTAATAAAGGTTGGAAAGCTGTAAATAATGGAGCTTTGTCTTTCCCTGGATTTGTAGGTTCTGGATGTATTGAAAGATATATTGCTAATCAAACACCTAGCATTACTTTGGATTTCATTAGAGAATCAATTATTCCTAAGGAAACTGAGAAACCTAAAGCTCCTAATATGCCTACTGCTCCTATGGGTATGGGTGGAATGATGGGCGGTGTGCCTATTGCTGACCCAATGGCTAATATGGGAGGTATGGGAGATATGACCGACATTTCTGCGGCTGCTGCTGAAGATATGCCTTTCTAATTTAATTATTAATCAGTTCTGTTGTCTGCTCCTGTCAATACTATATGTGTTGGCAGGAGTTAATTTTTTTATGCTGTGGGTAGGTCAATTAAAACTACTAAACTTAATAAGAATTATATATTAAAAGAAGTAAGTCAAATTACTATTTTTAGCACATATCTTGGAATAACTCCTGAATTAATTCAACATTGCATAGACACTGGTGAACTTATAACTTCTCCTTTAAGAGAAGATGTTCATCCTACTTGTGGATTTAGATATGACACTAGAGGAAAACTTAAATTTAAGGATTTTAGTGGACATTTTTGGGGAGATTGTTTCGATATGGTTGCATTTGTTATGAGTAATATGTATAAAACTGAAATAAATATATCTAATAAATTGGATTTTGTTAAAGTTTTAAGACATATAACTTTTGTGTTTAAAGACATATTTTATGGTGAAGAAAAAGATGAAAACCTAATCAAAGAAATTAGTAATACGATAGGTGCTATTAAAAGAACTAAATCTATAATAGAGCTTGTTGTTAGAAATTGGAATGAAAACGACAAAGAATATTGGAATAAAATAGGAGTTCCTTTATCTTTTCTAAATATAAACTTTATTTATCCTGTCGAACAATATTATATTAATAGAAAAGTTAACCCCGAACCTAAATATTATTATAAGTTTGAAGACCCTTGTTATGGTTATTTGCTCGGACAAGATAAACAAGGTATCAATAATATCAAACTTTATTTTCCTAAAAGAGGAAGAGATAATACTAGATTTATAACTAATTGTAATCATATTGAAGGGGTATATAATTTAAATAAAAACGATTATGATATAATTGTAATAACTAAATCGACTAAAGATAGAGTTTCTATAGGAGCAACATTAGAACGTATCAAATCCCTTTACGGGGTAGGAACGATAAATCAAATAGGAGTAATTAATTTACCACATGAAACATATAAACTTAGAGAAAATGAATATCAATGGTTATATAGCAAACTTGGTCCTAACGGACAATTAGTTTCATTGATGGATAATGATAGAGTTGGTAAAATAGAAACTATTTGGCTTAGAGATACATATAATATAACACCTATTTTAATTCCTAAATCTTATGGAGCTAAAGACTTTGCTGAATTGTATACAAAAATGTCTTTTAAAGAACTTTATAAATTAATAATTAATACAATAAATAAAATTAAAGAATATGTCAAGAAAAGAAGTTTCAGTATTGGGAATTTACAAAAAGACGATACTTTGCCATACTAATAACTTTGGAACAGAAGAAGTTTATGTAATGGAACCTATTACTCAAGAGCAAGAAAATGAAATTGATAATTCTTTTAGTAGATATGGAGAAATACGATTTGTTAGACATAATGGAGATATATTAAGAAAAGAAAATATTAAACTATATGGAGATGTTAATCTAGATAGTGACGAAGATTTGGCTGCTATTGAAAAATATCAATTCATAGATGAAGATTGGAGAAGTTTCGTTTATTCTAATTTTGATTATGATAAAGGAACTGTTACTCTGGTTGATAATAGATTTAAATATTATCCTACTAAAGATCCTATATTGTGGTTTAAATATAATCATTGCCTTATTGGCAAACCAAATAAGATAATAATCTATAGAATACCAAAGTTAAAGTTATGAACGATGATGATTTATTAATAAATGGTTATGAAGTAGGAAGTATTATAAATGAAAATAGAACAACTCATTTAGCAACTCCTCATTTAGATTTAGCTAGACAAATTTATGAAGAAATAGTTAATAGATATAAAAATACTGATAATCATGTAATAATTTTCTTATACGATTATGATAAAAATATAAATGTAGAATATTATGATTCTGAAACTGACATATCTTAATCATCATGGTTATGAAGATGTATTAGAAATAAAATATCCTTATATTGACTATAGAAGATGGTTAGAACGTAATGTTCAAACTCAAGAAGATATTATCAAAAGATTAAATATTTTAATTTCTAATATGGATTGTACTAGAGATTATCCTGCAGGAAGACCTATGATGACTACTTATGCTAATTATAGTATGTTTCTTGAAGATTATTTCTATTATTTACTTAAACTAGATAATCAATTCATATATAACGCGTATATTGAAAAATTATTAAATAATCATATTAGAAATAAAACTTTTGAATACGAGCATCCTTATTTAGATAAATATAGTAAACCTAAAGAAGCTAAAACTAAAAGAAAACCTAAAGTAGAAAATAAGTATGTTCGTAGAGAAACTAAAGATTTATTTACAGGAGAAATTATTTATTTTTATGAAAATCCTAAAACTGGAGATAGCATTGAAAGTAAAGACCCTAATCTTCTTGAAGAACTAAATAAACCTAAAAGAAATAAAAAAGAAAATAAAACTAAATCAACAGCAGTTCCTTTGTCTGCTATGACTTTTAGTTTTGCTAAAAAGAAATAAACTATGTTACCATTTGATTATAAAAAAGCTCTTTATAGAAAAAATAATCATGGACAACCTTGTGTTTGGTACGGTTGTGTTAATAATCATTCTGTAGAAGTTTGGCATGGAATTTTAGGTAAAACTATAACCCATACTATTTTAAATACTTCTAGAAGTCCTGCTGATGAACTTATTAGTAAAACAAGAGATAAAAGAAAATCTGGTTATAAATTGTTGTCCGAATTAAAAGATGATAGCAATACCTACCCCGTAGAGGGAGAATTAATCAATTATCTTAAAACCTATCTTACTGATTATCGAACTACTGCTGATGGTTCATTATTGCCTATGTTAGCTAAAACTTATGATAATGATAATAATAAATTATTTAAGAAAGTTAATTATTACATGGGTCAATATAAAATTAACGGTCTTAGATGTTTTATCAGTGCTGAACAAGGCAGTGAGCTATTTAATTCTGTTACTCTTAAATTTCAATCTAGAGAAGGTACTTATTGGAATAGTTTAAGTAATTTAGAAGAATATCTTTTATCTATTATTCCTCATCATCTTTTAGATAAAATGTTAGAAGAACATTATATATTAGATGGAGAATTATATCTTCCTGGATATAGTGTTAATGAAATTAATCATTTTGTTAAAGACCCTACTTGTAAAGAAAATAAATTAATTCAATATTGGTGTTATGATTTAGCAATTGATAATGAAATTCAAAGTAGACGAATGTCTTATCTTTATAGTCAATTTACTCCTTATATAATTTGTGATTTAAACGAACATTTGAGTAATACTCGTAGAATGGTTATATTACCGTCTTATGAAGTATACGATGATGATGACGCTCTTAATTATAGAAATAAGTTTATTGATTATGGATTTGAAGGTCTTATTCTTAGAAATCCTAATGCGGAATATCAATATGGCAAACGCAATGCTTCTATGATTAAATATAAGAAAAGTACTGATGGCAAATTTCTTATTGTTGATATTAAACCTGAAGGAGCTAAAAGACCAGATATCCCATTATTTGTTTGTAAGAATGACATTAATGACCAATTATTTGAATGTCATGTCGGTGGAAGTCTAGACTATCAAAGAAAATGTTTAATAGATAAAGATAAAATTATTGGTAAATATATGTATGTGGAGTTTGGTGAAAGAAGTGGTGTGGGTAGCCTGCCTTTCCATGTCAAGACTACTTATATAATTTAATATGATTTATAAATATGAAGTAACTAATCCTGTAGTAAGTAGCAAAAAACCTCATGTAGATGTACATGGGGTTTTTATTATTCCTAATATCAAACGAATGTATAAATACTTCGTTGAAGCTGTTTCTAAAGACCCTGATACTTATGTAGAAACTAATGTATTATTATTGAGTGAAACTAAATTTGATGAAAATTGTAGACGATGTCGAGTAGATGATTATGGTAGACTGAAGATTAACATTGGCAATAAACTTAGAGAATATATTACAAGAGAATGTAAATCTCGCGGTAATGTTAATGTTGAATATTTAGAATCAGAAGATAATTATGATGTTTATTTAGTTGAATGATTTATACTCCGACTGAGTTGTATTTATACGATTAAAATCAAATTTAATAGCTGTTTAAGGCTGTCTATGCAAGTTTATGATACAAAGTGAACAAATGTACTACTTTGTGTTAGATGCTTGTAGGCAGCCTTATTTTACGTCAAAATAATTCATCTTTTTCTATTGTCGATTTCAAAAAATTATTGTATATTTGTATAAAATTTAATAAAGATTATGAATAAAGAAGATATAATATGTTGTCATATATATAAAATAAATAATACCACATATGTTGTTGCAGCAAACATTAAAGAGGCTATAGATATATTTGTAAGCAATTATGATAATTATACCATACATCATATAGAAACAATATCAACAAGCGCATTAATTGTACCATAAATTATGAAACCTTTAATTATAGGAGTTGCAGGTAAAGCCAATGCAGGTAAAGATACTACTGGAATTATGATTTTATATCATTTTCTAAAAGGTAACAAAGGTTCTTATGCTGATTGGCTTACTTATAGAAAGCAATTTGAAGCTGAACAACGAATGAGAGTTAAACATTTTGCTGATGATTTAAAAGAAGTTATTTCTAATATGTTTAATATTACTGTTGCTCAATGTAATGATAGAAAATATAAAGACGAACAATATTATTGTATTGAAAATGGTAGATTCTATGAAGAAAGTGAGATTAACAGACCTGATTTTGTAAACATTACAGAAGAAAAACTTCAATTTGAGCATATAGCTGATATTAGAAATAGAAACATTAATGCTCATCATGTTATTAAGTTGAGAACTCTTATACAATATATAGGTACTGATATTTGTAGAAACTTTATTGATTATAGTATTTGGACGCGTAATACTTTACTTAAAGCTAGAAAAGTTGCTAGACTTTATGATATTTGTGTAATTACTGATGTTAGATTTGAAAATGAAGCGGCAGCTATACAGCATGATTCACTTTACGGGGGATTAATTAAAGTCAATCGCGATAATGTAATTTCCTCTAATCACAAATCTGAACAAATAGATTTTGATTGTGAATATACCATAGACAATAATGGGACTTTAATGAATCTATTTTATAAAACTATGGAGTTAACTCAAGTTATTAAAGATAAATATAAAGATACACAATGGAACTAATCAAACCTTCAATAGAGCTTTTACTTCAAGGAGTAGATTGGCAAGCTCATGTAGCTAAATGTGCAAGAGTATGTTATGCTAGTGTTAGAGAAGATAGGAATGAACAAATGGTTAAGAATCTAATGACTAATGGTCATTGGAGTATGTTTAGACATTATAGTGTTTATTTAATTGTTCCTATAAAAATTCTCGCAGATGTTAAAGAAGAACATTTAAAAAATCCTTATGTAAGTTATGATTTGTATTATTCTTCATTTTATATTTCTACTAATGGACAATTTTGGTTTGAACATTTAAGAAATAATTATCCTCAACTAGAAAAATATGTTGTAGATGAATTACAATTTATAAATACTCCTATGGGTCATACATTGGCTAGATATACATTTAAAGTTATAACTCAAATTAGTACTAGTAGAGAACTTAATAGAGTTAGTCCTAATAATATTGCAGAACAATCTACTAGATACGTTTATGAAAATGGTAAAATTTGTGAGCCTCATTGGTATAATAATACTAATATGTTAGCATATGAATATATTAAGAGCGTTTATGATCTTCAATGTGAAGAAGCTTTTGAAGCTTATCATTTACTAATTAAAAATGGACTACATAGACAAGATGCAAGAGGTGTATTGCCTTTAGATACAGCTACTATTTGTATTTATACTTATAATATTGCGGAATGGCGTCATATTATTGATTTGCGGTATTATGGTACTACCGGTAAGCCTCATCCTAACGCTAAGATTATTGCCGGAATGATTAGAGAAGAATTAATTAATGAAGGTTATGAATTTAGAGATTAAGTTTGAACAATACAACTGGTGGGGAAATGCTATTTATAGAACTAAAAAAGGCACACCTATTGTCAAATTAGAACCAGATGGGTATTTTACTTTATCTAAACCGAATGATATAGATAGTGATCCTTGTAGAATGTTAAAAAGAGATTGTATCAAAGTTGTTAAAAGATTTTCAAATTAATATATTATGGATGAATGTTATGCTTATGTATTTAATTATAATACAGTAGAAATATTAGAAATTAAAATAAAAGGTGATATTGATAACATTTGTTTTGAATATCTATTAGCAGAATTAGGTTACAATGCTGATGAATGTTCTTGGATGTTTTCTAATGACAAACTAGATATTAAATCTATAGATTAATATTATATGAAAAGATATATAGTTTGGTATTGTGAAATAAATGGCATTCCTCAAGAATGTATTGGAGGAGATTCATGGATGGAAGTGGATGGTCGAAAGACCACCATTACCATTTTAAAAGATATTAATACTATGTCTCAATATAAATATAGACCTAAAAATGCTATTGGTTTTAAAATTGCTGTAGGAAATAGTATATTACATTCTGCAACTATTACAAATTTAATAAGAATATGATTAGATTATCTACTGAAAGACCATTTAAACGACATGATATTCCTATTGGAGAAGTATTTGAATATAATGGTAATTATTATAAAATGCACGAAGATAATATAATAACTAGTTGTAGTGTTTGTCAATTTAAGAAAACTGTAACAGGTTGTGCTCAAATAAGATGTTGTGCCACAGATAGAAAAGATAATAAAAATATAGTAGTTATTAATTCAAGTATAACAAAAATAGATAGAATAAAATGATTGAATTAGAAACTAAAGATATTCATGCAGAAAGACATGATATTGTTATCGGAACAACTTTTAAATATGGAAATAATTATTATAAAATGGCGAAATCTACTAATTCTTTAAAATGTGGAGTTTGTCAATTTTATAATGATGCTAGAGCTTGTTCTCAAATTGCTTGTTTAGCTTGTCATAGACAAGATAATACAGATACTATGGTCATTAATTCTAAATTATAATAATATGAATGAAGATTTAAAATGTTTTGTTGGATTACATCATTATGCAATTATTGAAACTTTAGATTATTGCGATATTCGTGGAAATGTTATTGGAAAAGTAATAATTTCTAGATGTAAAAATTGTGGTAAATTAAAACACTATAAAGTATTAACTATTAATCAAGGTTTGTAATGAGTAGTTATTATCAAATTAGTAATGACATTCTTGATATTTTTAATCAAATAGAAGAGAATGATGGAGAAGTAACTGATGAACAATTAGAACAGCTTTCTATTAAAGAAGATGAATTAAGAAATAAACTAGATTCTTATAGAAAAGCTATTAATATTTGGAAATCAGAGACTGATGCTTGTAAAGCTGAAGAAAAACGCATTGCTGCTATTAGAAAAATTAAAGAAAATCGTATAGATAGGCTTAAAACTAATATGCTTCAAGCAGTTCAATTATTCGGCAATAGTGGTAAAAGTGGCAATAAAGTTATTGAACTTAATGATTGTAAATTATTTACTAGAAAATCCGCTAGTGTTGAATTTAATTCAGAAAGAGTTGTAATACTAATACGAACATTTGTTAGTTATATTAGAGAACTTGTTAAAAATGATATTCTTGAAACTGGAGCTGATGTGGATTTTCAAGGAATAATTGATGCTATTAATGCTATTTGTATTGCCGAGAAAGGAGAAGATTTTGAAAGATACACTCTAGATGATTTATGCGCAATACCTCTTAATATATCTATTATAGCTACTATTCCTCAATTATTTATTAGAGAACCAGATATTCTTAATGCAATTGGAAATAGCATACAACTTCATATATATTCAGAAGAAAATAAAACATTTACTAAAAGTGTTATAGAGCACGCTAATGAATGTAATAAAGAAGTTACTGTTGCTAAATTAGTTTCTAATGAATCTTTACAAATAAAATAAATATGAATAAATATAAACTATTATTTATAGATTTAGATGGTACTATAATTAATACTAGAACTGGAGAAGTATTCCCTAAAGGTATTTGGGATATGGAAATAGATTTAGATGTACTAGAAGCTATTAAAAACCTTAAACCCAATATAGTAGTTATAGTTACCAATCAAGGAGGTATTGAATTAGGTTATGTAGATAAAAGAAACTTTGAATTTAAAATGGAATATATCAGAAGAAGTATTATGGAATACACAGGAGTGTTTACAGAATATTCTTATTGTCCATTTAATGATATTACTAATAGTTATAGAAAACCTAATACTGGAATGCTTGATGCAGCAGTAAATAAATATGTTAGGCTCGGTAAATTACCCGATACTTTAGATTGTAGTCAAATTTTAATGGTTGGCGATATGAGTGGAATGCCCCATCAAGTATCTGATTCTGATAGAAGAACAGCTGAAAATTTTGGTTGTCAGTATTTAGATGTTTCTCAATTTATTAAACTTTATAAACATGATGCATGAGAAAGTACAAGCAGAAGTCAACGTATTGTTGGCTTCTGTTGATAATGATTATAAAAGAAGAACTATAAATGATGAATGTGCTCCTATTTTAGCATTTGCTAAAGCTATGGATGATTCTATTTTAATGGATAGTCAAAAAGAAGGAGTAATTAATCTATTATTTAAGTTTGTTCACACAGGTTTGTTATCTCATCTTACATTAAAAGATGATGAATTTCATGACAGTCCTTTTAAAGGTATTAATAAACGATATGCTCCTATTTATAAAGCAATAGATGGTAATATTTATAATAGTCAAGCTTTTAAAGCTGCAATAAGAGCAGAATATGACCATACTAAACAAAGTCAAGTATATGTTGAAAAATATGATATTTTTGTAGACAGACTTTATTTATCTAAAGGAGGAGTAATAACTGGAGAATACATTAGCGAATGTAAAATCAAAGATGAAATTGTTAATGAAGAACGTTTTGTTATAAACGATATCATTAAAATACCTACTGCTATAATTTTAGATGATGACTATGTGGTTTATGCTGTAGACCATAGAGAACCAACATTAAAAGATTTAAGCAAGACTTATGATGTATCTATTCATTTAGATACAGATATTAAAGGAAAATATAATATAAGAAACTATAAAAAATTAGAAAAATGAGTTACGCAGTTAAAGGTGCGCCTTTTAGATATAGAGGTGCTGTAAATGTAGAAGGGTGTAAAACTTCACGAGATTGTATGATTGAAGCAGGCCTTAATTGGGAAGTTGCTAAATGTAAACTAGTGGCTGAGATTCCTGATGGTAATGGTCCTGGATTTCCTTCTTTTGTTGATTGTCCTAATGCTTTTGGAACATACAGAACAGACCATAATATACCTTTAGGTGTTGTTAAAGAAAGATATACTCCTGTTCAAAACATGGAAGCTTTTAATTTCTTTGATGATGCTATAGGTAAAAATAAAGCTATATGGCAAACAGCAGGTTTCTTTGGCAACGGAGAAAGAATATTTGTTTCTGCTAAACTACCTAATAATATATTTGTTCATGGAGATCCGGTTGATAATTATCTTGTTTTTACTACCTCTCATGATGGTAGCAGTGGTGTTAAAATTTTATTTACTCCTATTCGTGTGGTGTGTCAAAACACTCTTAATGCAGCTATACGAAAAGCTGAAAATTATGTTTCATTTAGGCATACTTCTTCTATTCATAAGAATCTAGATATTGCTGCAGAAATACTTGGCATTTGTAAAGAAAAAGTTGATTATCTTAATCAACAGTATAATGAAATGTATAAAATTAAAGCTACTGATAAAGAAGCACAAGAAATTTTTGCAAAAACTATTCTTACATCTAATGAATTAGAAAAGATTAAATTTACAGGACATACTATAGAACAAATAATGACTAGAGATTGGAGAGCCATTAATGATTCCGAAATTAGTATGAAGAAAGTCAATGTTCTTAGCGAAATTAACAATTACTATTTTACAGGAGTTGGACAAAGAGAAATTCTTGGTACTATGTGGGGAGCATATAATGCTATTACTGGTTATTATTCTAATGCAGATAATGCAGTAGGTAGTAAACGTATGGATTCTCTGCTTTATGGAGATAAAAGTCGTAAAATTGAAACTGCTGGTAATTTAATATTATTATGAGTAAAATTAAAGAAGATTTAACTGGAATTGTTCCAAAAGAAAATAAAGCTATTTCTAAATATGATTCTTATGAAGGATGCTTTTATTATATTTGTCCTAATTGCGGATTAGAACAAGATATGAAAGATTTAACTGTTAGAGAAGAAGGCGATTTAGAAAAAGGAGAGTCTGTTTATTATCAATGTGATACTTGTGAAACAATTACAGAAGTCACTTATGAAGATTAATATTGCCTTTACGGGGTAGCTATAATGAATCAAATATTATAATTGTTGGCATTGATTATGTTTGATTTATAAGAACTCCCCATAAAGAGGTAATACCTACAACAATGTTTAACAGATTAAATTTTAATACAAATGACTACATTAATTATTTTAGTAATTTTCTTTGCTATTGCAATCATTGGTTTGATTATAATTTCTATTAAGAAATTTAGTGATAAAACAGATTATATTTTAGCGTCAAACGCTATAGTTAGTAGTAATATTACTGATAATGCTAATAAGATTTTGGAGTTATTAGATAAAATTATCTCGGATATTGATAAAGGAATTAAAGCAGAAGCTAGTAATATAACTAATTTACTATCTGTTATTGATGCTGCCAATAAAACTATTATGGATTCAATGGATGTTTCAAATAGAGCCCTAGTTAATTCTATTAATGCTATAGAAGAAAAAAATGATATTATTGTTAAAATATTAGAACAAATAACTAAATTTAATGAGAATCATCGTAGAGTTACTGAAATGTTAGATAATAAAATTATTGATGCAAAACTTAAAAAACAAGAAATTAGTGATGCATTATATAATATAAGTGATAGTATTCAGATTATTAGACAAAATATTGAAGGTTCAGCAGGTACTAAACCTGAACTACAGAAATTTAATAATAAATTAATTAAATTTTATGAAGAAATAAATGTAATTAAACAAACATTAAGCAATTTTGATGAAGTTGATTGTTCTAGACATCAAACTATTTATGACATTCTTAAAGAAATTAAAAATATAGCTATTGATATTAATAATACCACTCCTAGTTCTGAAGATATTATTGATTCTGATGAATTAGTTAATAGAATTGCTGAAGGACTATATAATAAAATGAATGATTTACAAGCTAAAAATAGCTCATTTGCTGATAAGGTAGAGAAATCTTCACCTGCTAAGAGTAAACACAGGACAAGGGCTAAAAAAGCTGACAATAGCTATAATTCAGTTCACGACCCACTACAAGAAAAAGTAAATGAAGATTTATTGAATCAATAATAGTATTATTATCATAAACAAAGAAAGGCTCACGAGGAGGATGAAAATCCACTTCGTGAGCCATTTTTTTCTAATTAAAAGATAACTGATAAAAGTTTAATCTTCGTAAAGACTTTCTCCAAAGTTTTTAGCAATATTAATTCCTAATTGACTTTGTCCTATTTTATAATATTCATTATTTCTAGTAATATTCATAATTCTATCATAAGGACGAACTCCAGGAATATTTCTTCTAAATAATACTTGAAGTTTATCTTTGCCTGCATAAACTCCAGATTTATATACTCTATCAAATTCAGGATCAAATAAATATTGAGGAATAATAGTTATAGCTTTAATTAAATCGCTAGGACCGTTAGCAGAAGCAATAGGGCTAGACCAAGCAGTTTTACCTTCACTAATAAGTCCAATGGGAGTATACATAGTAGAATCACTATAAAGTCTATCTGCAAGATATATCAATGAAGCTTTAAATCTATCATTTTTTAGTTCATCATCATCGAATAATCCATACATTGCCATCGTTAATAGACACGCAATTAATATGCCTGACATATCTCCTTTTATACGTTTCATATTAGCTTGTTCCCAATCAGAAAGATTATTCCAATTTAAAGACATATTAGTAATAGTATTAAGAAGAGATTGCATAGTGACTTGAATGCTAGCTAATGCAACATTGGTACCATCCTCTTTTTTGGTTTTAACTCTAGAACTAAAGTTAGTAAATTCTGTACCAAGAAAATCAACAAGAGTTTGATATATACCATATTCTTCTTTTCCTCTTAGTTCAGAATGGAAACCTTTACGTCTATATCGTTTCATAATACCCATAGGAAGATGTTTATGATATTGCATAATAAGACTACCAATCCAAGTACTTTCTAACCAAGCTGCTCCTTTTTTATCGTAATAACCATGAATCTTTTGGTTAGTATTAATCACTTTTTCTTTAAACTGTGATAATAAGAACTCTAAAGTATCATTAGTATTTTTTGCTTCTTTATTTACAAGTTTAAGATATTCTTCTTTAACTTCAGCAAATCCGTTTTTATATTCAAACAACTCATTAAGAGTTTTATGTTTTCCAAATTCTTCTTTAGCTTTAGCAGTTAGTTCTTTACGACGTTTATTATATGCTTCAGCAATAATTTTATATTTACCACTAAATTCTTCAGAAGATGCATCTCTTAAAGTATGTAAGAAACTTCTATTAATATCTTTTCTCCTACTAATTATATCATATTTGGCTTGAAGATCAGATTTAAGATTGTCTCTAAATAGTTTATAATATTTCTTTAAATCTTCATAATCAGCTAATACTTCTTCCATTGCTCTATCTTCAACACCTCTATTAAAATCAGTAAAATCTCCAATTTGCCATTTACCGTTTTGTTGATATAGTCTATTAGAATCGAGCATAGCCAATAGAACAGAATTTTGCATATAATGCTCACCCATACTTTGGAAACTATACATAAAATCTCTAGTACGTTTAAGTTTAGCATCTAGTTCATGACTACCAGCACCAAATTGAAGCATATCGTCAAAATTAACTACATTAAAACGTTTAATAATTGCAGTTGTTAAATCAGGAGCTTTGTCGCTATACAACGAAGAGATAATTCCTAATATACTTTTTCCATATCTAAGTTCTGCTTTAGCAAATTGTCCTATTCCAAAATATTCATTAGCATATTCTTCCATTCTAACATTAACTTTACCTGTGGTAACGTTAGCGATACCTCCATATAAGTTAAATACCATATATTTTGCAGAAGTCATATTTTGTAAGAAGTTAGCTATAGTTCTAGCTTCACTATTTTCATGATGTTGGTCATAAATAATCCTTCGAGATAAATTAGCAATAAGTTTTTTAGTATTTGTTTGTTCAGTAGTTCTATATGAAGTATAGTCTGAAGTAGTAGAATTATAATCTTTAACTAATCTTCTATTAAACATCCCTTTAAGCATATATGCTTTATTATTAGCTAAATCTTCTTCTAATAAGTATAAGTAAGGTTTAACTGCATTTCTCGCATTATGAATAGTAGCCGCTTTAACAAAATCTCTTATTACTTCTAACCAATTTCTTTTAAGCTGTGCGTTATCTATTCTGAGATTGGCTTGTCTAATTTCTTCATTTTCTTTCTTAATAGGTTCAATAAGTTTAGCATATTCTGATTCTTTCATATTACCTTTAGGGGGATAAGAGATATATTTTCTAGTACCTTTACCTTTTAATAATTGAAGCATTGGTATATCTATATCTCTATCATTCTCATAATCGGTACTTTCTCTAAATGCGTCAGAATCAGTTCCGCTATGCCAACTAAGACCAAGTAAAGCAGCAGCTTGATCAACTACCCATCTACCATTAATTTCTCTTTGACGTTCTCTAGGTAGATACCCTTCATTTACAAATCGTTTACTTTCATAAGTAGTCGCATATTTATTTAATGTATTAACAATTAATTTTCTTAATTCTTTTTCTTTATTATTTAAAATAATTCCACTATCGTATTTGCCACTACCTTCTCTATAATTAATAGAAAATCTTTTATAATTTTTATTATCTTTGCCATCTTTAATACTACGTTCCATATTATCAAAAGTAGGAATATATGTGATACTATTAGCGAGATAACTACCAGGTTTAGGAGTAGGAGTTGTCCACACTTTTAATGGTTGATAAGCATGAGTATAAGGATTATAAACATGATTAGCTTTAAACCATTTATTAAAAGCTTCTTCTCCTTCAGCTTGTTTTTCTTTATAAGCTTCATAATAATATTCAGTTCTAGTATATTCTATATTATCTTCTAAGAATTTAATTGCTTCAGTTTTTGTTTTATCGGTATATTCTGTTTTAGGAACTCTATATCCATATATGAATCTATTAGGAACAGGATTACCTTGATCATCAATTTCTAAGAATATATCCAACCATTGTTTTGCTAAAGGACTTCTAGCAGGTAAACTGTCATAAAAAGCTTTAGCTTTATAATACTCTTCATAATGGGTTTTATCTTCATAAACCTCATTTTTTCTTCGTTTATATTTTTTATCTGCAAAAGAAGTTATATTTCTAAGATTTCTATAAGCATTTGCTAATTTAATACGTTCTTCTTCAGTAACAATATCATTATTAAACAAATCTTCTATTCTAAGTTCTCCTGTATAATTATCTATTACTTTTATTAGTATTTCATTAATTTCTTGAATTGTTTTATATTTTAATGCAGCATCTGTATATTTTAAAGAATTGAGTATATTATTTGCTTTTTTATCAGTAGACTTTTTAACTAGTAAAGGAATATTTTTAGGAACAATTTTGATTAGTGTTGCTTCTCCATGTCCTGTTTCATACATAGTAGCAAGGTCAGTAGTTTCTTCATCTTTTAATGCTTTAATTTGCGCATCATTTAATTTTCTAGCATCCAATACTCCATGTTCGTCATATAAGTCAGGAATGTTTTTAAGTCTTGTGCGTATTTTCTTGGATAAATAATTTGCCCTATTCAATAAAACTTTATAAACACTATTTAATTTTTCTTCAGCTTCTTTATTATATCCAACTCGACCGTTAGACTCTATCCATTCATACGCTTCTCTATAAAGAGGATCTGTTAGTTTAGCATCTAGACTAGTATGAGGGTTTTTTAAGTCATATTCTTTTATAAAATTATTATGTCGTTCATATTCTTCTCTAAAACCATCATATTCTTGCACATCTATAAACTCTTCTTGGAGTTTTTTATGAGCATCCAAATAATTATTTAATGCAGCCACCTGTAAAGCGTTTTCTTTAGGTTTCTCAGAACCAGTAATATCTACAGTTGATTTTAAATTACTTAGTCTTTTAATAATATTTTTCTTTCGTTTAGCTACATCTTCAGGAGATTCAACAACAGCAAAAGAAGTATCTGATAACATTAAAGTCAATAACTTATATTCATAGAATGTATCTTTTCCTATAGTCATTGCTTTCTTTCTTATTTCTAAATCTCTCCTATAATATTCATCTATTATAGGTCTTTCAGTATATTTAAATAAAAATTCATCTTTTGCGTATTGAGCATCCATATATTTCTTAAAAGCAACTTTGAGTTCTTTATAAATAGGGGCTCCAGAAGAAATCACTTCTGCATACTTGTCTAATAATTCTTGTTTAGCTTCATTATAATTATCTAAAACTTTTCTTCTATCTTTAATAAAGTCTTCAGTATATGCTTGACGAATTTTTCCATGTTCAGAATCAATAATCTTATTCATATCTATATTCTCTGTCATAGCTTCTATTTTAGCCAATTCTTCATCCCATTCTTTAAGATTTGCATTAACATCAAACATTTCTGATTTAGAAATCATAGAGTAAACTTGTTTTAGTACAACTTGTACTTCAGAATTAGCAATTTCTGTAGGAGCTGTAATCAAAGAATAAATATAATCAGTATCTCCATAAGTTTCACGAAGATTAATCAAATCGTTTATAATATCGGGGTTATTAGAATATTTTGAAAGATATATATTAAATATATTGTCTAAAGCTTGACGAACTATATCGTTTTGAGTTACATCTCGTATAGATTTGATGATACTTTCAATACTTCTTTTAGTACTTTCATCTTCAGCTGCCAAATTAAGATTAAATATATCTTTAATTTTATTTCCAAAAGTCAAAGCATCGAGAATTGTATAAGCAACATCTTCAAATAGTTCTTGATGTTCTCCTAATTTTTCATAAAGTTCTGGATTATCCATTGAGAATATATTTTCCTCATCAATAATATAATTTTCTAGCTTATGAAGAATATTAGAAGCAGCAGAACGATAATATTTTGCAGCAGCTTTATAAATATCTTCTCTATGTTCTTTAATAGATTCTGCACTATTTGCATTAAGATGTAATCTAGACATTTCTCTAATAAATCTATCTGCAGAATTACTATCTTCTCTTCTTTGAACATAGGAAATTTGTCTAACAATAGTAGTAGAAAGTCTATCGATATCTAAAGGTTTAGAAATGGCTAAAGGACTAGAACTAGAAATCTCTTCAGTAGACGCATACATATTATTTCCCTCTACGGGGGAACTTTCATGTTCATTAATTTCAATTTGATAAATATTAGTTTGACGAGGAGCGATTCCGTTATTTTTCATATCGGAAATAACAGAATCAAAAGCATGTCTAGCATCTGCATTTTTTAATTGAATTCTGCCATAATATAAATCAGTAAATTTGCCTGTTACAGGTAATTTAGTAATAGTAACATCGATTAGTTCCCCATTAGATAATTCAATGTGTTGAATAACAGCTTTATTTTCTGTAAATAAATCAGATAAAAATTTATTAGGTTGATGAATTATACTACGAGTTCTATCTCCACTTTTAATAGTATCAAAATAAGCTTTTTCTATTCTTTCAGTAAATTTGGTAGCAGCTCCTTGTATATGAGCATCACTAGAATTAGTTAATTGAATAATAGTTGTTGCGTCATTAACATCATATTGAGAAGCAGCTTTAAATTTTCCTACTTTTTCGCCCGTAGAGGGGACATCATATACACTCGGTGTTCTTCTAATTTTTCTTGCTTGTTGAGCTTTAATACTTAAATCTTCAATCTTAGTCAAATAATAATCATAACTAGCAAATTGATTGTTATTTGTATTATATGAGTTGTCATAAGTTTCATAAACATCAAGGAGATTTAAAGGAATAAGATAATAGTCTACATCATTTTTACAAGTAACAAAATACAGATAAGATTTAAATTCATTACTTCTATTGGGAAGTACCAATTTAATAAATCTTCCAACATTGTCTTTAAGTTTTAATTTATGTTCAATAATATCTTTTTCAAATTTATCTTGTGTTAGTCCATTTAAATAAATTAATCCATCTCCATTTCTACGATTAAGTATACTAGTTGTTTGATTTTGATAAGCAGGAACGTCATAGCCTTCTTGACTTTTAACAATTTTAGGATAAGGTTTAAAAGCAATAGGTTTTATTAAATTAGAATGAGATCTAATATATTTAAAAATAAAATCATCTCCTTGAATCAAATTTGGTAAAAGTTTAAGCCATTCGTTTATAGAATTAACTCCATTTATAATATCCATTCCTCCTTGATTTTGAGGAGTATATAAAGAAGAATTAGTAATAATCTTACTAATATATCCACTTTTAAAATTAAATCCTTCTGCAATAAATGCATATTTAATAAGATCAATTGTAGCTAATTTAATTAAAGGATTTTTATTAGCAAAACTTTCATTGAATAAATGATATAAATCTTCAATATTATCTACTTGGTCACTATATGATAAATATTGTCTACTAATTCCTCTAAATTTAATATCTACAGGATTAAATAAAGTAACGTTAATATATTTAAAAATTCCTTGGTCATCAGCAAAATTACGTTGAATAAATATAACTTTTTGAGCAGGAGTCAATTTAGCAAAAGCTTCGATTTCATCAGGCTTAGGATCATTAACATTAGATATTGATAAACTATCAGAAGTAGTTATTCCATATCCTACAATTCTACTACGTTCATCGTTCCAATATTTAGTTGATGTTTTGTCAATATTTTCTTCATTTGCAAATATGTTACCTCGTTCATCTAAAGTTATAGGAGATAAAATTTTAGCAAGTTTATTATATATAAAATTGATATAATATCTCTTATATTCTTTATATTCTTGAGCTGTTAATTTTCTTCCAAGAACGGTTCTAATATAATCTTCAGCATTAGTAAAATCTTCACTTTCTGTTATAAATAATTGAGTATTTACTGCATTGCTATTTTGAATAACATATTTAAATATACTTGCCAAATATGGATATTTAGATTCTTCAATATTAATTTGTCCATTATCATCCCTAGGATATATTGCATTCATTAACGAAATCCCATCTACAGTTATATCAAGTTTATCTCGTAATTTTTCAATAGTGTCATATTGTACTCTAGTTTCTCTTACTTCAGGTTTGGCTCCTGTTTTATCTACAGTTGTTGCACTAATATAACTCTCAATAGTTGTAGCCGTATTATTATATCCATTAAACATTATAAGAATACTAAAGTCCATTGCTGCTAAAGTATAAGCGTTATTTGCTGAAGCATTTATAGCATTACTTTTAGCATCTCTAGCTACTTCTATTCGTCTTAACAACCAATTTTTCCTTAATGGAAATTTTAATGATAGTATTTCACCAAGAGTCATTTTAGATATATCTACACCTAGAATATTATTAACTGCTTCAACAAATTTAGTATTTTCTTGTAAACCTTGAATAACATCATATATGCTAGATTCATCATTAATTTGTTTCTTTCCATGATATACATTTAAATCTTTAGCAATATCTCTAAATGTCATGAAAAGAGGATCATCACTATTCTTAAAAAATACAGAATTAGTAATATTATAATTATTAACTAATCTAGTTATAATAGGCTGACGGATAAAAGCAATACTATGTTCATAATCCAATCCAATAGCAGTTAAGAATTTATATACTCCAAAAGTATAATCATTTACATTTTTAATAGAACCTTCTTTAACTGCGTCAAGATGATGAGCGGTAGTTTGAGAAGCGTAAGCGGTAATAAGACTTCCAGTAATATTTCTATTATTTTCACTCCAACCTAATTGATTTAAAGTAATTCTACTTTGAGATAAACTTTCTTCATTAGCATTGCTTTTATACACTAAGTCTTTATATTCGGCATTATCCAAAATTACTTCAACTGCGTGTTTTTCTCCTAAAATTGCATGAACTTTATTCATTTTAGAAATAAAAGTATCCCAATTCACAGAACGAGCTTTTAATGCTCTACCTCCCAATGCATCTTCAAAATAATCTAATTGGTCTAAGGAATCATAAGGGTTATATATTCTTTTACTTTCTCCAGAATAATCGCTAACTTTATTATCAGCTGATTTCAAATCATCAAAATTAGAACGCATATATTGTTCTTCTCTTGATGAAGAATCCATCATAATATTAATACATCTTTCTAGAATATAATTATTCCTAGCTTTACGACTAAGTCTTTCAACAAATGGAAGTTCGACAAATTCATCAAAACTAATTATTCCTGCTTTTTTAGTGGTTTCTTGTACTTTATTGAAATATGCTTCATTAGCTTTTTCAATAATTTCTGCAATAGCATCTGCTTTCTTTGATTTGTATAATTCTTTATCAAAAGCAGGAAGTCCTTCTTGTTGATTCATTACATCTATAAGAGATAAAGATAAATCAATATATTGAAGAACATTATTTAAAGTTTCATCTGATAAATTATCAGTTCGAACAGCAAGACTAAGTTGTTCAATTATTTTAGGATAAGCTTGTTTAATATCAACTTTATAAATTCCTTCTTTGAGGATTTTAGGAGTTTGTTTATTAACATCTGCGATTATACCTCTATACTTTCCAGGAAGAAGGCTATATAGTTCATTTCTTTCTTCATCAAGTTTATTAAACAGTTCTTGGAACTTTTTAATTGCTTCAGAATTATTTAATTCATCTCTAATAGATTTAAGAGTTTCGTCTATTTCTTCTCCTATTTTTTCTCTATTAACATTTTCATTAATTTTATTTTTAACATATCCTATATATAATTTCTTATTATCGGTAGTTTTTTCAGTATAAGGTATTTTCTTTAATACTTTTTTACCATCTTCATTTGCAGTTTCATACATTTCCCAAGATATACCATAAATACTATCTACGTCAAAGTCAGCACCAGTTTGTACAACCCAATCTTCAGGAACAACAATAGTAGAACCTAACGCGTCATGCGTGAAACCTACTACTTTAAGTACACAAATAGACTGTTTTCCCTCAGTAGGGATACGATAACCAATTTGTATATCAAGACCTTCTTCTTGAATTCTTTTAATGATTTCAGCTTCTTCCTCAGCATTTTTACCTTTTGGAATAAGCTTAGACCATCTAGGAAGATAAACTTCCATAACACCTGTTTTGGCATCAAAATTAAGTCTTTTACTATAACCTACATCAGTAACCTGAGCAGCATGCCAACCAGAAAGTGTTTGTCTAGTAATACCACTATTCCAAAGAGCTTGAGCAATGCTTTCTAGTTTAGACATAGAAGTATTCATTACGTTAGGCATTATAGGAATTCCAAATTCATTCAATGTCAAATACTCCATAAAATTGCTGTCCATGCCTAATCTAGTAGCTTCTTCTCTAAATCTTTCATAAAAATACTCCATTTTGAGATTATATTTATTTTTCTCAATCTGCTCAGGAGTTAAGGGATTGCCAAAAGAATCAGTAGTGGCATATACTTTATTAAAAAGTTTGCCATTAGTTGTATCATAATCCCAACCAACGCTATATAAGAAATTATTAAAATCTTCTTTAATATTAGCTCCATATGCATTCAAAAATTCTTCAGCCCATGTTTGTACTTGTTCGCCAGCAGTAGAAACATTATCAATAATCTTTTTGATAAATTGAGTTCCTGCTTTATTTTTAGTATCTCGCATATGTTCAGGAACTTCTTGTTGTTTATACAAGTATTGATAGCTATATTCTTCTATAAAATCATCACTAAAATCTTCCTCAAAATTTTCATTAAATTTACCAGTTTGTTCATCCCAAATAGTAAAAATAGATTTTTTAGCAGCTTTTGATGTTTCAGCAGTATTAAGCTGACCTATATCATTAGCTTTCATCCAATCATATATTTTTCTAAGTTCGCTACCTTCAGGAAGAAGTTTAGGAATTAGTACAAATTCAGCATTTTTAATCTGTCTTGCAACAAATTCACCTGTATCTTTGTCAAAAACTTTATCAAAATAAAAATTCTTTTGTACTTGAATTCTAGCATTAACCTCATTTAAATCTATTTGTTCAGCAGTAATATTTGGATCAAGTAATTGACCAATTAAATCTTGATACATATTTAATGTGCCATCTGCATATCTGCGTCTAATAAATTCTTCAAGTGTGATATAAGATTGAGCATCATTAACTTTTGCTAAACTAAAATATCCTTTAGCTATAATTGTGGCTCGTTCTTTAGGATTAGAAACTTTTTGTTTAATAAATATTTTTTCAAGTTCTTCTGCAATATCTTTAGCATTATCGGAAGGTTTTACTGTATTATAAATAGTAACTCCTCTCCATCCACTTCTAAGACTTAATGGCTTTTCAATAATTTTGCCACCTTCCCAAATAGGAACTAAATAAGCACCTGGTGAAGTAGTATTAGAAGATTTAATATTAATAATATCATCTTCAAATTCTTTTATTCTTTCTCTAAGATCGGATAAAACATTATAAGCAGCATAACCATCTCCACCAGCTTGAGATTCTTTCATTCGCTTTAAAAAATCTCTTGCTCCATTATAAAATTTATAATCACCTTCAAACAAATCATCATAAGCAATATTCATATTGTAGTTATTTAACAAATAACTATTTACAATATTCATATCTACTTTATAACCATACTCTTTAAGGACATCAAGATATTCTGAAACTTTATTTCTAGCTTCTACAAGATAAGCATCTGCCCATTTATTAACTATTTCTTTAAGGGCAAGTTTTTGTTGAGCATTTAAATTTAATACAATACGTTTGCCATCAAATCTAATAATATCATTGTCAGATAGTCTATTTTCATTAAGTCTTAATCTACCATTTTTGTCAGGAACTATAAGGGGATTTACATTTCTTCCCCCGTAAAGGGAAATGATATTCATAATCTCTTGTTCAGCATTATATTTTTCTAAATTTCTAAGTCTAAGAAATTTAAACATATTGCCAACAAGTCTACCATTTTTATCCACAATAGCAGGAGTATAATCAGTAGTTGTTACTCCATTTTTTAAATCTTCTCTTCTTAACTTATTGGCAGTTCTTTCATCAAAGTATGCTCTACCATATAAATTTGTTATGTCAGTAATTGTTTTAAATGTATTATCGTTTTCATCTAACTTAAATATATTGTTAAGACCATTAACAAACATATTTAATTCATCTAAAACATGATTGTACAAAGAAGCTCTAACTTCTTTATTACTATATCTTGGAGCTCTGATAAAAAATATTTTAGGAGCATCAGAAGCAACACGCATAGGATATACAGCTGATGACATTTCTCCAATTTCTTTAGTTTTGGTATCATTAGAAATCGCATCAATACTATTATTAAACGCCATAAACTGAGTTATGAAATAGTCTAGTTTAGACATATTTGCATAATTATTAGCATCTCCTGTAGCAGTATTTTTAGCTCCATCGAATAGATGATAATTAAGAATATCTCTAGCATTATCGTTTATTACAATTCCGCTGGATGTTCTAGTAAACATTCCTTTACATAATTCTATTCCATTTTCATCTTTAACTCCAAAAAACAAGGGATTATTTGCGTATTGATTTTGGTCTTCGTATCCTTCAACTCCTTGTGTAATATAAGATAATAAATTCTCTAAACCTTTTCTTGAAGTGTTTGAATCATCAGAAAGTATAGCTTCAAAGAAGCGACTTATGTAACAATTCTTACCAACATCAGAACTACTGTTGCCTTCAGCATTAGTACTATTAAGTCTAACTTTGGTTTCAGAATTTTCTATAAGAATTTTAGATAATGAAATAATTGCTTTGTTTGCAGTAGGACTTAAATCAAAACTAACTGGTTTAAATTGTTCATAAACAGGTTGTTCAGGTAATGCTTTTTTTCCATCTAATTTAGCTAATTTATACTCTTTCTTCCATGCTTCATATCTTTCATCATTTCTTTTTCTAATATTTATATTTTCATCATTTGTCTTTTTTCTTATTTTTTGCATCTCTCCTATAATAGTATTAATACTAGTAATAATAGAGTTTGCACTATTTATAATTTCAGATGATTGCTTACCAGTAAATACTTTTTCTACAGAAGCTTTGTCTATATTAGGAAAATATTTAGATATTAATTCATGAAGTTCAATTACTAATTCTGATAGATTAGTATAAGTGTTATACGATTTAAATTTACTATTTATTTCATTTAGTTTTGCTATGTCGGAATTATCAAAGTTATCATTAAACGTACTTCTTAATTTACTAGTAAGTCTAAAAATCATCTCTGGCAAAGGAAGAGCATTAGGATTACTATAATCAAAAGAAACACCTGTTTCAGATGATAAATTATTAATAGTCAATACACTTTTATAAAATATAGGTTTAGCAAAGTTAGTAAACATTAGATTGAGATATTCTCTATTAGTTCTCATTCTATTAACGATATATCCCAATCCGTATAAAGCAGGTACACTATTTGCTCTTTTGTTTATACTTTCAATAAATGCTTCTCTACTACTAAAATCCCCATATGTAAATATCTCTGTTAAAACTAATTGAGGATTCATTGTAGTAGATACACCTAAAGGATTATTAGTATCTAAAGCTTGTTCAGTGCTATAAATATTATAAGGTTGTGTAATTACAGGAATGTTGGAAAGTTCCATTCTAAGAGCAGAACTAACTCCTTCTTCAAAACTTTTATAAAAATGATCTTCCCATGTTTTAGAAGTTTCATCAATTCCTTGGTCATTATATTTACTAATTATTTCATCATTATTTGCATCTTGATATTCTAAAAATTCTTCAATATCTCCCACATTATGAAGAAATTTATAAATATCAGTCATACCTTTAGTATGAAATACTTGATAATACCAACCATTAGCATCTCCTCTACTTTGTGCTACAAGATTTGCAAAGTTTCTAATTCTTTCCCTAGCATGTTCTTCATAATTATTAGAATACAAGTTTACTAGATTTTGTGCAACAACATATCTATCAGTTCTTAATACATTCATTTGCTTATTTCTAGTAAGTATTCTTTTTTGTATTTCTTTAGCCTTCTTTTTAATATCTTCTGCTTCTTTACTTCCTTTTTTGAATTTTTTAATTTCTTCAGCCAAAGTTTTATATTCAGAATTATCTCTTTTATTAAGATTAGCTAATTCTTTTCCTTTTTCTACGATATCCTTATAATGTTGAGCGTAATCTTTTGCTGCTTTAGAAAATACATTTCTTCTTAAAACATCTTCAACAAACAATTCAACATAATTTTCATAAAATGTATCTAATAATTGCTGATTAACACTTTCAACAATCTCTGCACCAGTTCTCCTTACAGGTTTATTTATTTCTTTTCTATATTCTTCTCTTAGAAGTTTAGCTGTATGTTCTTTAGCAATCTTTTTAGCAGTGGCACTACTAAAACCATTAAGAATACCTAAATTTTTAACAGTTTTGCTATTAGCTACACTATGGTACTTTTCTATATAATATAGATTTAGTAAAGCACCTAATTTATTCTGATTGATGTTAACATAATCTTCTTCTTTAATGTTAGATAAATCTACTACTTTATCTTTTAGAACATCATTGTCTGTAAGTCTATTACTAAGAAATGATTTAAATTTAGCATCTCTAAGAAAGCCCGCAAGAGCGTATGCTTTATTCAAATCAAAACCTGTAATGTGTCCTATAGTAGAACGCAAACGATTATCTACATCAAATGAGATAATTAAATCATTAATTGTACAATTCATAAATTTGTTTTAATTATAAGGTTTAACAGTATAATAAACAATTTGGTTTGTAAAAATATGAAAGATTGTGAAGCTAAAATTAGCTCCACAATCAATCAATGTTTATAGATGATAATTTCTATTGGCAAGTATAATTAATGTCATTTTCATCCAATAATAGCTTTATTTGCTCACGATATTGCATCGGGAATGTATTTACAAATTCGTTAATATCATTGACTATTTGCACACCATAAACACTTTCAGCAATACCATCGGCAATAGGAGTGGCATAAGTTTCAGTAGTTGTAATGGCATCTGTTGAAGCTTTATAAATATTATTATCAGTAGTACTAAATGTTCCTATATTATCAGTAGCTGATTTTATATCATTAGGATTAGTAACGACATAAACATTAGCTGCTACATTATTCAACATGTCTTTGCTACCTTCTAAATTAAATATAGGGCCATAGTCTTTAATATTGCTAAATATTATAGATACATCATCTCTATCGTATTCTAAAATGGCTTCTGTTTGTCTAGTAGATTTTAAGAATTGACCACTAACATTTAATTTATTAAGTCTATTAATAATTACAGCTTTTTTTATTTTATCAATTATAGAAGTTCCTAAAGAATTATAATCATCTAAATATTTAAAAAACTTATTATCAAAGTAATCATAATTTTCTTTAGGAAATTTTCCTCTTTCTACTTCTAATTTAAGAGCATTTCTTTTCAACCTAACTGCGTCTATAATATCTTTAGCTATATCAGAAGTATAAATATTAATATCGTTCCAATTAGCTCCTTTACCGTTAATTATATATGGTTCTCTAGAGTTTAAAAAGAAAGCTCTAGTTTCTCCATATGTTTTTGCCATATTTTTAGAATCAGTAAAGAAAAATCCTTTTTTACCTTTATCGTTTTTAG
>JAEIGA010000162.1_pt1 | contig 91602 bp, 69 predicted proteins | sample 9270691 | NCBI WGS metagenome assembly JAEIGA01 (sample SAMN17057246, study PRJNA624740) | gut metagenome | biome: biome; isolation source: fecal sample | host: Bos grunniens | place: China: Xizang | collected 2019 | reverse complement strand
TCGGTAACGTAGGGCATACCTACTGCTGCTACCTTCTCGGCAACGATCTCCTTTGCCTGCTTCTTGGTTGCTACGAACAATACGCGGCGACCACTCTTAACAATCTGCTTCAATGCAGCAGCAGCCTCGTCCAACTTGAGGACAGTCTTGTGGAGGTCAATGATATGGATACCGTTCTTCTCCATGAAGATATAGGGAGCCATTTTGGGGTTCCACTTACGCTTCAAGTGACCGAAGTGTACGCCAGCCTCCAACAATGAATTAAAATCTGTACGTGACATTTTAGTTTCTTTTTTTTCGTTTGTTTAACTCTTTTTCAATCTACGAGTAGCACCCATAAGGTTGTTCTCGCCGATTTTTCGCAATCGGGCAACCATCGTGGCAGCACACCTCACGCAACACGACCCAATGTCATATCGGTCAATGCTACGCACATAGCAGACAACAGTGTCGACTGTAGGCGTAGTCCTCGAGGTTTAAAAACCCTGATTGTGCCTTTTGTTTTGCCAAAGTAGGACGGTAAGGATTAACGCTTACTGAACTGGAACTTACGACGTGCTCCGGGCTGACCGGGCTTCTTACGCTCAACCTCACGCGAATCACGCATAAGGAAGCCATTCTTCTTCAATACAGGACGGTACTCTGCGTCGATCTGACACAAAGCACGAGCGATACCCATACGGGCAGCCTCTGCCTGACCCTTGATACCACCACCTACGAGGTTGATCATAACGTCGTAGTTCTCCAATGTGTTGGTTACGAGCAAGGGCTGCTTAACCTCATACTGAAGAATATTCAAGGGGAAGTAAACCTCCAACTCCTTGTGGTTGATTGTAATCTTACCATTACCCGGCTTCACGAATACGCGAGCCACAGCTGCCTTACGGCGACCTACGGTGTTTACAACTTCCATAATTCTTACTTAATCTCGTTTAACTTAATCTCCTTGGGGTTCTGTGCAGCGTGAGGATGCTCTGCGCCTGCATAAACCTTCAAATTCTTCATGATTGCCTCACCCAGGCGGGTCTTGGGCAACATGCCACGCACTGCGTGCTCAACAACGAACTGGGGCTTCTTGTCTGTAGTCAAGAAATCCGCAGGTGTAGCGAAACGCTGACCACCAGGAAAACCGGTGTAGCGAGTATAGACCTTATCGGTCATCTTTGCACCCGTAAGCTTCACCTTATCCGCATTAATTACGATAACGTAGTCACCGCAATTAGTGTGGGGAGTGTAGCTGGGCTTGTTCTTGCCGCGGAGGATCTTTGCCACCTGCGATGCAAGACGTCCCAAAATCTCGTTTGTAGCGTCAATGACAAACCACTCCTTCTGAGCGTCCTCTGCCTTGACCGAGATTGTCTTGTAACTCAATGAATCCACTTTACTTTACGTTTAAATAATACTTAAATTGTAATCCAAACCCGATATTTCGGGCTTGCAAAGATACTAATTTTTTATTAGTTGCAAATTTGAGTCCAACTCTTTTTTTTCAAACATCTGCGAAATTACTATAAATCAGCACTTTAACATATTTTAGGTGGCTAAATATTTTTTTTACAACTCTGCAATTCGCATCGCAATATATAAATATGGTATAGTAGACATTTGCGCGAAATAAAGAGTTGTCCCGAATGAAGAGCCTTTACGCGCCTCACTCGGGACAATATCAAACCCTCTAATGTAGTCTGTCAACTACTCGAGGTTCATCTGGTCGATAAGAGCCTTTGTCTTGGGCTTATGACCACGGAAGTTCTTATAGAGAGTCATAGGATGCTCGTGACCACCCTTCTCAAGCAACTCGCGGCGGAACTTCTCGGCAACCTTGCGGTTGAAGATACCCTCCTTATCGAAGTATGAGAAGGCATCAGCAGCAAGAACCTCTGCCCACTTATATCCATAGTAGCCAGTAGCATAGCCGCCACTGAAGATATGTGTAAACGATGGGCTCATAGCTGTACCGTCAACGATAGGAACAACCTTTGTAGGCTCGATAGCGCGAAGCTCGAAGTCGCGGATATCGCCCTCGATGCGAGATGTTGTTGTATGGTAAGCCATATCGAGCATACCGAATGAGAGCTGGCGTACGTTGAAGTATGCAGCGAGGTAGTTCTTGGCAGCGATAAGCTTCTCGATAAGCTCTGCGGGCATAGGCTCACCTGTCTGGTAGTGCTTTGCCCAGAGGTCGAGGTACTCCTTCTCGGTAGCCCAGTTCTCCATAATCTGTGAGGGGAGCTCAACGAAGTCACGCTTAACAGAGGTGCCATTGATTGACTCATACTTACCCTTTGCAAGCAGACCGTGCAGACCGTGACCAAACTCGTGGAGGAAGGTGGTAAACTCATCGAAAGTAAGCAACGAAGGAGTTGTCTCGGTGGGCTTTGTGAAGTTCATTACAAGCGACACCAAAGGACGCTGCTCCTTGCCGTTAACACACTTTGTACCACGGAACTCGGTCATCCAAGCACCCTGACGCTTTGACTCACGAGGGAAGAAGTCGAGATACAACACAGCGAGAAGCTCGCCATTGTTATCCTTAACCTCGTATGCTGTTGCCTCGGGGTGGTATACCTCAATCTGGGGAGCCTCGTGGAAGGTGATGCCATAGAGACGGTTAGCAAGCATAAATACTGCGTTCTTGACATTCTCAAGCTGCAAGTAAGGCTTCACCTGCTCGTCGTTAATTGCATACTTCTCCTCCTTATACTTCTCATTGTAGTAAGCCCAATCCCACGGCATAAGCTCACCCTCAAGACCGAGTGAATGAGCATAGTCAGAGATAGCCTTAACATCGCGCTTTGCATAATCGTATGTAGCATCGAGCAACTCATCAAGGAAGCCATTTACGGTCTTTGTGCTCTCTGCCATGCGATCCTCCAACACATAGTCTGCATAGCACTTATAGCCCAGCAGGTTAGCAATCTTAAGACGCAACTCGGCGATACGACGGATATTCTCCATATTGTCGAACTCGCCACCCACGCTGCGGCTATTATAAGCACGGTAGAGCGTCTCCTTAATATCGCGCTGCGAAGAGTAGGTCATAAAGGGACCATAGCTGGGAGCGTGGAGAGTAAGTGTCCATCCCTCCTCGCCACGAGCCTTTGCCTCGGCAGCCATACCCTCCTTCACAAAGTCGGGCAACTCCTCGACCTTTGCAGGGTCGGTGATATTGAGCGAGTAGGCATTAGTCGAAGCAAGCGCGTTCTGACCAAACTCGAGTGTGAGCTGTGATAGCTCTGATGTGTACTGGCGATACAACTCCTTGTCGGCATCCGACAATGCTGCACCCTGACGAGCAAAGCCCTTATAGGTCTGCTCCAAGAGCTGCATATCCTCGGTGTCGAGGTGGAGCTTCTTGCGCTGGTCGTAGACACTCTTAACACGCTCAAAGAGACGTGGATTGAGAGCCACATCATTAGAGAGCTCTGTGAGCTTGGGGGTGATGTTCATAGCTATCTTCTGCATCTCGTCTGAAGTGCAGCTGCCATTAAGAACGAAGAATACACCCGACACACGGTTGAGAAGCTCACCCGCCTGCTCCATAGCGACGATGGTATTCTCGAAGGTTGCAGGCTCGGGGTTAGCTACGATACTCTCAATCTCGGCACGGTTTACCGCGATAGCAAAATCGAAGGCAGGCTCATAGTGAGCGAGTTCAATCTCCGAGAAAGGAGGTGTCTGGTGCGGGGTATTCCACTCCTGAATGAACGGGTTGTTAGCGAGCTCCTCTGGAGGACGCACGCCACCCCACTGTGGAAGCTCCGCAGTAGTCGAAGCAAGGGTCATTGCTGACATAATAACTGTTGCTGTTGTCATAGTTGATAATTGATATTTTAAGGTTACTTCTGTGCTGGAATAATAGTGGGACGCACTGGACGACCGGGCTCCACTGCTGGCTGTGCCTCTACTACGCCCTCCTCGAGTGTATCCACGGGCTCTGGCTCATTCCATAGACCGCGTGCTCGCAACATAGGCTTCTTGTCGGGGTCTGCACCACGGAATGCACGATACATCTCCATACCTGGACGCTGACCACCCTGTGCCAATAGCTCATAGCGGAAGAGTTTAGCCAACTCCTTATCACAAAGGTCACGACGCTCCTTGAATGCTGCAAAGGCATCCTGATCAAGCACCTCTGCCCACAAGTAGAAGTAGTAGCCCGAAGAGTAGCCGCCATTGAAGATGTGCGAGAAGTAGGTATAACGATAGCGTGGCTCAATCTCGGGGATAAGACCGCGACGTGTAGCAAGGTTATACTTCTCGAAGGCGTTGACATCCATATCGTCGCTATATGACTCAAGCGAGTGGATATCCATATCAATAAGAGCTGCCGCAGCAAGCTCGGTGGTCATAAAGCCCTGATTGAAGAGCGATGCGTGCTGTATCTTCTCGATAAGGTTATCTGCAATAACATCACCCGAGCGATAGTGTGTGGCATACTCCCTCATAATCTCTGGCTCGAATGCCCAATTCTCCATAATCTGTGATGGCAACTCCACAAAGTCGCCCTCGACCTCTGCCAGACCACGGTAGCGCACATCCGCAAAGAGGAAGTGCAGAGCGTGACCAAACTCGTGGAACATAGTCTCCGCCTCATCGAAGCTCAACAACGAGGGTGTGTCGCCTACGGGAGGTGTGAAGTTACATACGATGCCTACAACAGGTGCTACACGCTTGCCATCCTCGTAACGCTGCTCGGTGAAGTAGCCACACCACGCGCCACCACTCTTTGACTTACGTGGGTGCGGGTCAATATAGAGTACTCCGAGGTGCGACTCATCGACATCAAGCACCTGATATACCGAACACTCGGGGTGGTACTTGGGTACAGAGATAGGACGGAACGTAATACCATAGAGACGGTTAGCAAGGTAGAACATACCGTTGCGCACGTTATCCAATGAGAGGTAGTTGCGAATAGCAGCCTCATCGAGCTGATACTTCTGGCGACGCACCTTCTCGGCATAATACCACCAGTCGCTCTTCTCGAATGTTGCGTCGGGGTGCTCTTTTTTGAACATAGCTAGCATCTCGTCAAGCTCACGCTTTGCAGACTCAAGTGCAGGCTCCCAGATTTCATCCAACAGGTTGTACACAGCCTCGGGCGTACCCGCCATCTGGTCAGCTGTAACGTATGCCGAGTATGAGTCGTAGCCGAGGAGCTTTGCCTTCTCCACGCGCAGACGAGTCATATCCTTGATAATCTGCTTATTGTCATACTCGTTGTCATTATTACAACGCATCAAATAGCCGTTATAAAGCTCACGACGCAGGTCACGGTTTGTTGAGTATGTCAAGAATGGCAACATACTGGGTTTATCGAGAGTAAATACAAATCCCTCCTTGCCCATAGCTGCCGCAGCCTCCTGTGCCTGAATACGCACATTCTCTGGGAGGTCAGCCACCTGCAAAGCGTTCAGCTCAAGAACAAAGTTACCATTCTCGGCAAGCAGGTTGTTACCGAAACGAATGGTGAGTGTCGACAGCTCCGAATTGATAGCCATAAGACGCTCCTTTGCCTCACCCTGAAGCAATGCACCAGAACGAACAAAGTCGTTATAGGTCTTCTCGACAAGGCGCAACTGCACAGCATCGAGCTTAAGCGTATTACGCTTATCGTAGACAGCCTTAACCTTCTCAAAGAGAGCATCATTGAGCATAATTGTATTATAGTGCTCCTCCAAGACAGGCATCATAGTATTCTGCACCTGCTGCATCTCGTCGTCAAGATCCGATGCCGAGAGCATACCGAACAGGAGGTTTACACGTGCAAGATTAAGACCTGCATTGTCCATCGCTACGATGACATTCTCAAACGAAGGCTCTGCCTCGTTTGCTACAATAGCATCAATCTCTGCGCGGTGCTCCTGCATAGCCGCCTCAAATGCGGGCTGATAGTGCTCCGTGCGAATCTGGTCAAACGGAGGCACGCCAAACTCTGTTGTCCACTCAACAAGCAACGGGTTGTCAGTAGACTCTGCAACCTGCTGGTTGCACGAATTATTCACTGTCATAATAAACATTAATGACGATAATAGTAAAAGTCGTTTCATTTATAGCTTTTTTTAATTAACTTTGCAAAGTTAAAAAAATTATTGACAAATGCAACTATTTTATGCCCCCGAAATTTCACTACCCCTCTACACTTTACCCGAGGAGGAGTCGAAACACTGCATAAGGGTACTGCGTATGGAGGTCGGTGACGAGCTATTCTTAACAGACGGCAAAGGCAATATGCATCGCTGTAAGATTGTGGATAACAACGTAAAACGCTGCGTCGTAGAGGTCGTGGAGACAGAGTCGGAGTATGAGAAACTACCCTACTCGCTGACTATGGCAGTGGCACCCACAAAAAATATTGATCGCTTTGAGTGGTTTTTGGAAAAAGCTACCGAAGTTGGTGTTACAGAGATATTTCCCATTGAGTGCGACCATAGCGAGCGTCGACAGATAAAACTCGAGCGTGAGGAGAAGGTTATAACGGCAGCTGTAAAACAGTCGCTCAAAGCATACCACCCTACACTCCATCCATTGACTGCGGTGCGCGAGGTTATAACACGTGATTTCGACGGAGAGAAGTACATCGCCCACTGCAACACGGAGCTTACCGAGCGCGAATATCTCGGCAAAGTACTAAAAAAAGGGGGCAATGCTCTAATTTTAATTGGCCCAGAGGGAGATTTTTCGCCCGAAGAGATTAACTTTGCCACGCAAAATGGCTTTAAGCCCATCACGCTCGGCACGCAACGTCTGCGCACCGAGACCGCAGCAGTTACCGCAACTATAGTAGCTGCAACAGTTAATATGCTATAAAATAACAGATTACTACCCATATTATGTACATTTATGCACTATTGGTAGCATTGGCTGTGATATTCGCCATCTTCCTCGCACCGCTACGACACAAGGTGTGGGTTGCTTTGGGCGTGACAGCCATAGCTGCAGGCACAGCGATTACGCTTGCCGTAATGTCACTTACTGGAGGTGTCATCGAGTTGGCACACCTCTCCACAGAGCTATTTGGCAGCGAGACCTTCAAGGTAGATGCGCTGTCGTCGCTCTTCCTTGTAATCATCGCGCTGGCATCTGTCGCTGTGGTACTGTACTCGCGCGGATATGTCGAGAGTTACCTTGAACGATTCTCTTCAGCCCACATCTCACTACACTACACCGCCCTTGTGACGTTGTGTGTATCAATGATGCTCGTAGTGATGTCAAGTGGAGGTTTCTCCTTCCTCTTCTCGTGGGAGCTTATGACAATAGCCTCATTCCTGCTGATACTCTTCGAGGCAGAGCGTCAGGATGTGCGTCGCGCGGCTCTCAACTACCTTGTGATGATGCACATTGGCTTCATATTCCTCGTTGCGGGCTTTGTGATGCTATATAATGTGACAGGCTCGGCAAACTTCTCTGCCATAGAGCAATATTTCAAAATTGCAGCACCCCTGCCACTATTTATCATACTCTTTATCGGCTTCGGTATGAAGGCGGGTCTATTCCCTATGCATATCTGGTTGCCCGAGGCACACCCCGCAGCACCGTCACACGTGTCGGCAATAATGTCGGGAGTGATGATTAAGACAGGTATATATGGCGTAATACGTATGATGCAGGCTATCGACCACAATATCGAGCTGCTCTACACGATAGGTCTTATCGTACTGTTATCAGGTATTATAACAGGTCTTTGGGGCATCATCCTCGCAGCTATGCAGAACGACATAAAGCGACTTCTCGCCTACTCAAGTATTGAGAATGTAGGCGTAATACTCATCGGCTTGGGTATCGCGGCGGTAGGTCACGCTGCGGGAAGTAACCTTATAGGAATGTGTGGTATGTGTGGCGCGTTGCTGCATATTGTCAACCACTCGTTCTTCAAGACGATGCTCTTTATGGGTGCTGGCAACGTCTACTCGAAGATGCACACAACGACAATGAACCAGATGGGCGGCTTGGCAAAACAGATGCCCATAACAGCCATTCTCGTAATGTTTGCGACAGTTGCCATCTGTGCATTGCCGCCACTAAATGGCTTTGTTTCGGAGCTGTTGATGTATATTGGTATGTTCAACGGCGTGAGCGACGGTCACGAGGTGCTATACTCCGTAGCTGCTATCATCGCCCTCTCGCTGATTGGAGGTATCGCCGTTCTTGCCTTCACAAAGCTCTATGGCATCGTCTTCCTCGGCTCGCCACGCTCACACCACGTTGTCGAGTCAACGGAGGTGGACAACTACCGTATTTGCGCAATGGCAATACCCGCTGTGATGATACTCTTCATTGGTCTGTTGCCACAGGTAGCTATTAGACCCATCGCCTATATAGCCGAGGCTGTGACAGGTGCAGATAGCGTAGTCGCTATAGACTACTTCTCGTCGACGCTCACAACACTATGCTACGTAAGCTGGGCACTACTATTGGTTATCGCCCTACTCTACTTCGTAAAGCATCGCGCACAGCGCAATCGCAAAATAGAGACAGGCCCTACGTGGGGTTGCGGCTTCACAGCACTCAATACACGTATGCAGTATACTGGTGAGTCATACTCGGAGGGTATGGAGAACATTGCAAAGACCCTTATTAAGAATACCGTTGACGGACGCTCGGTAGATAAGAGTGAGATATTCCCCTCAAAGCACAACTACGATATTAAGCACAAAGATAAGGTAGACTCACTGCTTGGTCAGTGGTGGGTTAAGATGTTACACCGACTCAACGAGTATGTTATGCGTCTGCGCACAGGTCGCGTGAACAACTACATCACCTTTGCTCTTGGCTTCTTGGTAGTAGTACTCATACTCACCATTGTAGGCATTATCTAACCATAACACCCCGAAAGATTATGTTGGTAAAACTATTCAATACACTACTTATGCTGCTTGTGGCACTCTCAATAACGGGTGTTATCAACCGTACACGCGCCATTCTTGCGGGTCGCAAGGGTATTCGCTTTATGCAGCATATATACAATGTTGGATTGCAGCTGCGCAAAGGTGCAGTCTACTCTCCCACAACGACCATTCTCTTCCGCATAGCACCGTGTGTCTATCTCGGAGCTGCACTTATGGCGTTTCTGTTTATCCCCATTGCCGACCTTGAGCCTATATTGTCGTTCCACGGCGATATCATATTTGTAGCCTATCTATTATCTCTGTCGCGCGTGGCAATAGTACTCGCCGCACTCGACACAGGTAGCTCGTTTGAGGGTATGGGCGCAGCACGTGAGGCCCTCTATGGCGCACTTGTCGAACCTGCGCTAATGATGGGTATGGCGACACTCGCACTCTTCTGCGGCTACTCCTCTTTTGCAGAGATATTCTCGACAGCACAGGAGCTCAACACAAACCTTACCATCGTGCTACTTCTTGTGGCATACGTCTTTGTTATCATAATGTTTATTGAGGCTGGTCGCGTGCCTGTGGATGACCCGCGCACACACCTTGAGCTTACGATGATACACGAGGTTATGTGCCTCGACTACTCGGGCGTAGATATGGCAATGATACATATTGCAGGCTGGCTCAAGAACGCTATCTTCGCTATGATTGCCGCCAACGCCGTAGCCGTAGTAATATGCTTCCACTGGTGGTTTGCAGCACCGCTTGCTGTGTTAGGCACAGGTATCGCAATTGGTATTGTGGAGTCACTGCGCGCCCGCAATAAGCTCGTGCGTAATACCACCTATATACTCACCATTGTAGCTATGTCGGCACTTGTGCTACTGACAGGTTTCTTGCTAATCCAAAACATCGAGATATAATATGACACTATCACTCATAATACTATATGTGCTGACGCTCATCTACCTCTCTATAGCCGAGCGTTTCCGCAACCACACGACAATACTCGCCATACAGGGTGTATTGCTCTTTGGTATCGCAATGGTACGTCTTCACTCGTTCCACCCCGTTGAGATGAGTTTTATCATCATCGAGACGCTGGTGTTTAAGGCTATTGCCATCCCCGCAATACTTATGCGCGTGATACAAAAGACCAAGATAAACCGCATACACAACTCATCGTCGCAGTTTGGCTCACTTGTGATGTCTATTGCTGCACTTATTGCCAGCTGTACCATCACCTACTATATGGCGGATGACCGTACCGATATGATATTCTTTGGCGTAGCACTCTACGCGCTACTGTCAGGACTTATCCTCATTGTATCACGCAAGCGTATCTTCGCCCATCTTGTGGGGTTCCTTGTCATCGAGAATGGTGTATTCCTCTTCTCAATGGCTATTGGTGTCGAGCTTCCTATGTTGATTAACCTCGCTATTATGCTCGATATCCTTATCTCGATACTTATCCTCGGTATGTTCTTGCGCCGTATGGATGACGATATACACACCGACGAAACAGATGCTCTAACCTCGATAAAAGACTAACCTATGCTATCATATATAATCTTATCGGTATTACTTGCCGTAGCACCTCTTGCCGTGCGCACCGAGCGCGCTACACACTACATAGCAACACTCTTCTTATTGGTACAGATTACCGCCGTAGGTGCCATCCTGCAACTCGGCTTGGTCGACCGCACCGTGTTGTATATCTTCCGCACCGACACACTCGCTATCGTATTCCATATATTGATGATTGCCGTGTTGGGCTTCTCAATGCTGCACTCATCGTCATATCTTAAGGCGGAGGGCGTTAGCATACGCTCCTATAAGGCGTATTACACCCTGCTGATGTTGCTTGCGATAGCCATCTCGTGCGTCTACTACTCAAGTAACGTCGCTATGACGTGGGTATTCCTCGAGGCTACCACCATCTGCTCGGCGGGTATCATCTACCACCGAGAGTTTGAGCAGACGCTTGAGGCTACGTGGAAGTATATCTTCGTATGCTCTACGGGTATCGCTATGGCATACCTCGGCATCTTGCTACTCTCAACAGTAGCTACCGAGGGCACGCTCGACTACGAGGCTCTGCGCAGTGTTATCGCCGAGGGTAACCCCCTATATCTCAAGGTGGCATTCCTATTTATCGTTGTGGGCTACAGCTGTAAGATGGAGATATTCCCGCTCTACACCGTAGGTGTTGATGCTAACTACGCAGCACCCGCCCCTGCATCGGCATTTATCTCTACGGCACTTGTCAATGCTGGCTTCGTCTCTATAATGCGTATATACACACTCTACTCTGCGGCAGGCGAGGTCTTTGAGTGGGCAAGACACGTTCTTATATTGATCGGTATATTATCATTGGCGGTGGGTGCTATGTTCCTGCGCCGCACAAACAACTATAAGAGATTCTTGTCATACTCCACCGTTGAGAATATGGGTATTGTGGCAATAGGTATGGGCATAGGCGGTATTGCACTCTGGGCAGCCGTTTTCCACGTTGTGGCTCATACACTCGTTAAGAGCTCAATGTTCTTCCAGGTGGGTGTTATGCGCCACGTGTACAACAGTTACAGCATCAACCGCATTGGTAACTATATGAACATCAACCGTGTTGGCGCACTCGGCTTCATCATCGGCACACTTGTACTCTTGGCATTTCCACCTTCACCGCTCTTTATTTCCGAGATATGCATCTTCTCGGAGATTGTCAGCGTGGGTAGCTGGTGGCTGCTTGTAGTTATGCTCGTGTTGATGTGCGTAGTGCTGTATGCCATCTGGTCACGCACACTGCGTCTTGGTTACCACGCCAACCAAGATGAGTTGCACCTATCGGCAGTAAACCGCCGCCTTTCATACTCGGCACTTGTACTACTTGTCGTGGCTATAGTACTCGGCTTGTGGCAACCCGAAATACTTAAATCAGCTATTGACAGCATCGTAACCGTGGGCTAATATGAGACTATATCACATAACAACAAACACCGCATCGTCGGTGGCACTCGCCGACATCCCCGTAGTGGAGTATGTCGACCTATATAACGACCTAAAGGAGCGCTTGGCAGATAGCAGATACCACGTGGCTCACTACTTTGCACAGGAGATTGAGAACGGTTTGAAGTTCTATATCATCATTCTTGATGACACCCGTTCCGAGGTGCTTATATCATCGTTTGAGCCCGACTACTACACACGAGGCTTGGCATCGCTTACAGCTATACATCCGCAGTTTCACCCCTTTGAGCGCGAGATACACGAGCTATATGGCGTGCCATTTGACCAGCACCCGTGGCTTAAGCCGCTACGTTTCTCGCACGATCGCCGAGACAAGCAGTCAACTATGGATAGCTATCCATTCTACACTATCGAGGGCGACGAGCTACACGAGGTCAACGTAGGCCCCATACACGCTGGCATCATCGAGCCAGGTGCCTTCCGCTTTATCTGTAATGGCGAACAGGTGCTACACCTTGAGATAGCACTTGGATACCAGCATCGTGGCGTTGAGGGCGAGATGGTACGCAACCAGAACCGTTTACGCCAGACGCTCATAGCAGAGTCTGTTGCTGGAGACACCGCCATAGGACACGCCACAGCCTATGCCGAGCTTATCGAGAAGCTCGCAAGCAAGACTATAAGCAGCGATTTGAAGCGTGAGCGCACCGTTGCAATCGAGCTTGAGCGTATAGCGATGCACATTGCCGACACTGGCGCACTTGCTACCGACATTGGTTTCCAGCTATATCAGGTAGCGTGCGAGGCACTGCGTACAATGACTATCAATACCACACAGGCTTGGTGTGGCAACCGCTTCGGCAAGAGTATGATTCGCCCTCTCGGCACCAACCATCCGCTGACAGCCGAGAAGATTGAGATGATACGTAACAACGTAAGAGAGATACGCCGCCGCTACAACGAGGTGCGCTGCGACATCCTTGAGGCTCCGACGCTCTTGGCACGTTTCGAGCAGTGCGGACTTGTGCCCACCGCAGAGATGGCATCAATAGGCGGTGTAGGTATGGCGGCACGTTCAAGCAACCTGCGACGCGATATTCGCGCCACTCACCCATCGGGATACTACGCCGAGGAGTTTAAGCACGAGCCTGTGATGAAGAGCCACGGCGACGTTATGTCGCGCTTGCAGACACGTATGGACGAGGTGCTGCAGAGTGCCGACTATGTAGAGAAGCTACTCTCGACATACACACCCTCTGAAAAGCTCCCTGCACCCGACTACAATGCACCGCTTGCTCCAAACAGCCTCTCATTCTCGCTTGTCGAGGGCTGGCGTGGCGAGATATGTCACGTGGCGGTAACAGACAGTGAGGGTAACATCGCAAAGTACAAGATTAAGGATCCCAGCCTTCATAACTGGCTCGGTCTGGCTATCGCGGTACGCTCGGAGGGCATATCGGACTTCCCTATCAACAACAAGAGTTTTAATCTGTCGTACTGCGGTCACGACTTATAATTGACGACATAACGTATTGAGACTATGATTTTTGGAAAAGCAAAAATTCTGCGCAGCCACGGCTGGCAGTATATACCCGACCTAAAGAACGTAACCCTCACCGAGGAGTTTCGTGGCTTTCCCATACTCACCGACACTACAGATAAGAGTGATGTCGAGCGTGCTGCTGCGATATGCCCCACAGGTGCGATAACCACCTCACCCCTGACACTCGATATGGGCAAGTGTCTCTTCTGTGGCGAGTGTGCAAAGTGCGCGCCCAAGAATATACGTTTTACAAACAACTACCGTATGGCAGCCACCAAGCGTGAGGATCTCGTTGTGAATGTTGGTCAGACAGAGCCTACGTTTGACCGCAGCGCGATACGTCCCGAGATTGCCAAGTACTTCGGCAAGGCTCTGCAGCTGCGCGAGGTATCGGCAGCAGGTGACGCCTCTATAGAGATGGAGCTTGGTGCTACGGGCAACGTGAACTTCGACTTTGGTCGCTATGGTGTAGGCTTCACCGCCTCACCGCGTCACGCCGACGGCTTGGTGCTCACAGGCCCTATCAGCCGCAATATGGCAGAGGCTCTCGACATCTGCTACAACGCTATTGCCGAGCCCAAGATACTCGTTATATGCGGCTCGGAGGCTGTATCGGGAGGTCTTTACAGCGACAGCCCCGCTGTGGATCGCTCATTCTTGGATAGGTATCGTGTCGACCTATGGCTACCAGGTGCGCCCACACATCCAATGTGCTTTATCGACGGCATTATGCGCCTGCGCGAGAAAAAGTAGCAATCGGGTGGTAGAGAACAGCACAAAAAAAACAGTCACAACTTATATGGTTGTGACTGTTTTAGTTTACAAGCGTAATGCAGTGTCCTTATACCCTATCGTATGTCAGGAACTCAAAGGGATACTCAAACTCCTCGCCGCGCTCGTAACGCTCGCTATGCGTAAGCTGCCACTGCGTGTAGTCAATCTCGGGGAAGGAGGTGTCGCCAGCGTAGTCGCGCTCGACACGTGTTATATACATACGGTCAGCAACCTTCAGTGCCTCGGCATAGATCTGCGCGCCACCGATAACAAATATCTCCTCGTCGCCTGCCGCCATACGTATAGCCTCGTCGAGCGAATGAGCCGTAAGGGCACCCTCAAACTCACGCTCGGCGCGTGTGATAACAATATTTGTGCGTTTGGGCAGAGGCTTTGAGCCGAGCGACTCAAAGGTCTTGCGACCCATAATAACTGCGTGACCCGAGGTCGTTGTACGGAAGAAGCGCATATCCTCCTTGATATGCCATAACAGCGAGTTCTTATCTCCAATGGTGCCATTCTGTGCAATGGCGACAATGATACTTACCATAAGCTAAAACGATAGAGGTGCTTTTATTGCTGGATGAGGATCGTAGCCCACAAGCTCGAAGTCCTCGTAGGTGTAATCGAATATCGACTTTACGTCGGGGTTGAGGCGCATCTTGGGGAGTGCGCGAGGCTCGCGTTGCAACTGCTCACGTGCCTGCTCCTGATGGTTGAGGTAGAGATGCGCATCGCCCAATGTATGCACGAAGTCACCCGCCTCAAGACCACACTCCTTGGCAATCATCATCGTAAGCAGCGCATACGACGCAATGTTAAACGGCACACCGAGGAAGGTGTCGCCACTACGCTGATAGAGCTGACACGACAGCTTGCCATCGGCAACAAAGAACTGAAACATTGTATGACACGGAGGCAGAGCCATATCCTCGACATCGGCGACATTCCACGCCGAGACAATCATACGACGCGACGTAGGGTTATGCTTAATGGTGTCGATGACGCGCTGTATCTGGTCGACAACCGTGCCGTCGGGCTTTGCCCAGCTACGCCACTGGTAGCCGTAGACGTGGTTAAGGTCACCAAAGCAGTATCCCTCGATAGGCGACTCAACGCCAGCGGCTGCAAGGAATGTATCCATATCTACGGGCAACACACCGTGCTTCACGCACAGTTCGTTATAGTAGCGATAGGCATCGCTGTCCCAGATATGCACTCCGTTATCCACCAGATACTTTATGTTGGTGTCGCCACTTAAAAACCAGAGCAACTCGTGGATGATGCCCTTCATAAAGACACGCTTGGTAGTGAGCAGCGGAAAGCCCTCGGCAAGGTTGAAGCGCATCTGGTAGCCGAAGATACCCTTTGTGCCTGTTCCCGTGCGGTCATCACGCACAACACCCTCGCGGCATATCTTATCGAGTAGTTCAAGATACTGTTTCATCTATTGTAAATGATTTTAGTTGCAACTCTCCGTCATCACTCATAGCAACATAGTGTGCCTCATCGCCCGACCAATCGCTCATAAACAACATACGTAGACCCTCTTCGGAGTGCTCGTGAGCAAAGTGCATATGTCCAAAGATATACTCCTCGACATCGCTACACTGACGATGATGCTCGCGTGCATACTCCACAAGGAAGCCTAAATGGTCTGGCGTTACACACTTATTGGGATGAGACTTACGCGACTTGCCACTCCACCAATATCCAAACTTTAGAGCCAAGTCGGGATGCACTAACCAGCTAAAGAGAATACGTGCCGTAGTGGAGCGAAACACCGTATTGAGCAGTCGCAACATCGGTTGATTGTCGATATTCATATTATCGCCGTGGGCGAGATGCAATTTGCGCCCAGCCAGCGTAACGACCTCGGGGGCATAGTGCATAACGACACCACACTCACGCGTGAAGTAGTCGTAACACCATATATCGTGGTTACCGATGAACATATGTACCTCGACACCTCTGTCGGTGAGCTCCGCCAAACGCGACAGCACACGCACAAAGCCCTGCGGCACGACACGACGGTACTCAAACCAGAAGTCGAAGATGTCGCCCAGCAGGTAGACAGCACGCGCATCAGCCGCCACACTATCTAACCAACGACAGAAGGCTCGCTCGGTGCGTCTTGACTGCTGCGCATCGCCTGCGCCAAGGTGTATATCGGATACAAAGTAGTACATAGGCAGCCGTTACAAGCGTGACTCAATCTCCGCTGCAAGATTCTCAATTACGAGCGGCACAGGGACAATATCACCCTCACGGTCAATCATAAAGGCGGCAGGGAGAGCCACTACGTTATACGTAGAAAAGACCTCGGGATGGTTGCCTCCAAAGAGCGATATCCACGGCAACTTCTGCTGACGCACAGCCTCTATCCAGTAGGCTATCTCCTGATCGGCAGAGACCTGATATACCTCAAAGCCGCGCGAGTGGTACTTCTCATAGATAGGCTTAAGCTCGGCGTTTATATTATTGCAGGTAGCACTATCGGCACTCCAAAAGTAGAGCAACACAACCTTACCCTCAAGCTCTGACAGGCGGTGGCTCTTCTTGAACATATCCTCAAGCTCGATATCGGGATATGAGGCTAAAGTGACATTGTTACGCAACTCCGCCATAGTGTTATCATCGGATACCTCCTGCTCAAGTATTGCGATATATGGCGAGTCAGGATAACTCTGCTTAAGACCCGATAGCAGCGACTGGCGGTGAGCAGTGTTGATACCCATACCCGACAACTGCGGGATGTAGCTCTCGGCGACATTGTGGCGCATAGCGTAGAACGCTGCAAGTTTATCCTGATTTGAGCCAATAAAGCGCACCTGCACCTGTATAGCATCACGCGCTGCGCTATATGCCTCCATCTCCCAATCTGCAGTATTATTCACATCTACCATAAGCTTCTCGGCAGCGTGAACCAAGCGGTCAGCAGCATCGAAATAGCGGCGATTGAACTCCTGAATAAGTGCCGACTCCTCGGAGCCTGTCACACGGTAGTTCAAGAAGATATCGCCAGCAGACTCCAATACGATGTCATCACCTGGGGCAACGACAAGCGTTACAGGGCGCATATTTGCGGGAAAGGTAAGGCGATAGAAACGTGGCGAGGTGCCATCCTCGACATTAAACTCAAAGCTAAATGCTCCATTATCGGCGAGTGTAGCTGCGCCAATACGCTCGGGCGAGCTGAAGTTATCAGACACGCGCTCCAAGTATACAGAGTCGATATTACTACCTACAAAACGACCCGACACGCGAGTATTAACACCCTCTGATGTCGTGGTACAAGCTACTATGGTCGCGGCGAAGAGTAGTGCCGCAAATATTGATCTCTTCATCTTAATTAGTTATATCTTGCTTTATATGTGTGCATCAGGCTTATGCGCTGTGCTTATCATTACTATTTATGTGCGCTGTGTCGAACGCTGTTCTTACCGTTGTTGCGCTGGGGTTTACGTCCGCCGCCACGCTGCTGCTTGCGGTTTTTGCCATTACGCGCTCCGTTATTATTGGTGCGATAGTCGCTATGTATGTTTCTGACAGCCGCGAGGTCAAGACCCGTATCACCACCTACCATAACCCGCATATCGCGTATTATAACCTCGTTGTTGGGGTGCTCCTTGTTATACTCGAAGCTCTTGGTGCGCATATAACGAGCCACGTTGACAACCTCTCGTGTAGCATCGCCCGCACGCTTGCTGGACGACATATTACGCAAAAACTGCTGTACATACTTGCCGTAGTGCTTAAATATGAAACGCGTCTGCGGATAGTGTAGCTTTTGCGGAGATATCATCAAATCCTGGCGCGAAGGTTGCACGTACGGAGAGTCGACATCAAGCCTAAAGTCGGACATTATAAAGAGATGATCCCACAACTTGTGCTTGAAGTCGGCTGTGTCGCGCAGTGTCGGGTTAAGGTTACCCATCACCGCTATTACCGCCTTTGCCTGACGTGTGCGCTCGTGACGATCCTCTATTTCGAGCAACGAGTCGACCATCTCGTGGATATGGCGACCATACTCTGGAATGTAGAGTTTACGTCGTGTGTAGTTATAGTTCTTTTTAATCATATTTGCTACTGTTTTTAAGGAGTATTGGACATACAATGACATATTATGGTCACTCTGATAGCTGAAACAGACCAATGCCCTGTCAATGGTTGTACAACTCGACTAAATGATGCATCTTTATCCGATGGTTATACATTTCGCGTGCCGTAAATGATAACTCGATTTGATACTACAAAGTAAATGCAAATTATTTATATATACAAACTATGGCTAAAATTTTAATCCTATTTGCCTCGAAAAGTATGCGTAACTCTCTATGCGAGCGTCTGCGTTTCGAGAATTTCACCACCTACGACGCTGACAACATAGAGCAAGCCGAGCTGCTATGTAGCACGACTCAACTTGATGCCGCCATTGTCGAGTATGGCTTCGACATTGAGCGCGTAGCACTACCCACAATAATTGTAACTGCAACGCCTAACATTGACACCGCAATAGATGCTTTGCGGCACGGGGCTATAGACTACCTGACGACACCTCTCGATATGAATAGGCTATTAGAGACATTGCGACACTTTGACAGCGATGCTGACAACGACAGCGACAGCAGCCGACACTCATACCCCTATAAGCTACGGCACTCGTCACGCCGCAACTGCAGTAACAGCAACACCCAGCCAATCATCGGCAATAGCGCAGGCATTGAGCACGTGCGCGATATGATACGTCGTGTAGCACCCTCTGATGCACGCGTTATGGTGTTGGGAGAGAATGGCACAGGCAAGGAGCTGGTGGCACGCTGGCTACACCTCAAGAGCCATCGCGCAGCAGCACACTTTGTCGAGGTAAACTGCGCGGAATACCAGCAGAGCTTATCGAAAGTGAGCTCTTTGGACAGGAAACATACGCGAGTTGCACAACGTCGTAGAGCGTCTTATAATACTCTGCGACGAGCGCATCACAGCCGAGTCGGTGCAGCTATACTGCCACTAACCATAGAGCCTCAACGCGCACACTACATAGACTCTATATCGACAACTCGTGGCGCAACTCCTCCATAGTGGCGACAACACACTGGGCACCCGCCTCGCGCAGCTCCTCGGCAAAGCGGAAACCCCACGCCACGCCTATCGAGGCGATGTTTGCTGCTGCGGCTGTACGTATGTCGATACCCGAGTCACCTATCATAACAACACGCTCACGGCTTACTGCCGAACGCTCCATTATACGCTCCACAACAGCAGGGTCGGGCTTAAGAGGTGCGCCCTCACGGTTGCCCTCGACGGCGAGGAAGTCGATATCTGCAAAGAACTTCGACACAAGACGCTCCGTACCGTGCTGAAACTTATTGGATGCCACGGCCACCTGCACACCTGCACGGCGCAGGTCTACGAGCAGCTCACACATACCGTCATACGGGGTGGTATAGCGGTCAATATTATCGACATAGTAGCGTCGAAACTGAGTCACACACTCATCAACATATTCACTATCAGAGGCGAGCGTTGCAGGCAATGCACGCTCCACAAGACGACGTATGCCACCGCCCACCATCTGACGATACTCTACATCGGTATGTTCTGGGAGGTTACGACTACGCATAACATAGTCTACCGAGGCAGCGAGGTCACCAATGGTGTTGAGCAGTGTGCCATCCAAATCAAATATCACAAGGTCGTATTTCATAGTGCAAAGATACTAAATTTCGACAAAATGTGTATCTTTGTGCTATGATACGTCTATCACTTATTGTTGCAACATACAATCGTAGCGAGCAGCTGATGATTACGCTTGACTCTGTAGCGCGCCAAACAGCCAAGAGTGAGGCGTGGGAGTGCATTGTGGTAGACAACAACTCGACAGACGATACGCGCGAGCGCATAGCCACATTCTGCGCACAACATCCTACACTCGCCATACGCTATATCTTCGAGCCGCAACAGGGACTATCGTATGCCCGTAACGCGGGCATAGCCGCCTCAAATGGTGATATTGTGACATTCATCGACGACGATGAGCGCATTGTCGAGGAGTTTATCGAGGCATACATCGAGCTATTCGACACAACGCCCGATGCGATGTCGGCAGGTGGCAAGATTATAGCCGAGTACCCCGACGGCAGACCACGCTGGATGTCACACTACACCGAGCAGCCCATAGCCAACCCTATGGACTTCGGAGAGGATATAACGCGCTTCCCCGCGCACCGCATCCCAGGTGGCGGCAATATGGCTATACGACGCAGTGTCTTGGAGAGTGTTGGCGTGTTCGCCACCACGTTAGGACGTAGCGGCAAGCAGCTAATAGGTGGTGAGGAGAGTGACCTCTTTGAGCGTATGGCTAAATGTGATATGGCGTGCTACTACGTGCCACGTGCCGTTATGTATCATATAATACCCGCCTCGAAACTTACAGACGACTACTTCGAGCGTCTATCATATAACATAGGTGTAAGCCAGCGTCGACGCGCGATGTTACACAACCGCACAACACAACTATACATTGGAGAGTGCATAAAATGGTGTGCAACGCTGCTACTATGCCTTATGCACCGACCCGCACAATCGCGCAAACTTCTCACAATGCGCCACAACATCTCGCGCGGCATATTTCAGCGCGAGGGATAGCGACATTCAGCCAAAGAATAAACCCGAATGAGAGATACGCCAACGCGCCTCACATTCGGGTTATCTATCTGGTTACCGCACAAGCGGCAGCAGCTTACTTTGCGTACGACACAGAACGAGTCTCGCGAATAACGGTAATCTTCACCTGACCAGGATAGGTCATCTCATCCTGAATCTTCTTCGCTATGTCGTGTGACAATGCCTCTGACTCCTGGTCGGAGAGCTTATCGGCACCGACAATAACGCGCAACTCGCGTCCCGCCTGAATAGCGTAGGTCTTAATAACGCCAGGGTATGAGAGGGCAATACCCTCCATCTCCTTAAGACGCTTGATGTAAGACTCTACAACCTCACGACGTGCACCAGGACGTGCGCCAGAGATAGCGTCACATACCTGAATGATAGGTGCAATAAGCGATGTCATCTCTGTCTCGTCGTGGTGAGCACCGATAGCATTGCATACATCGGGCTTCTCCTTATACTTCTCGGCGAGCTTCATACCGATAATTGCGTGTGGCAACTCTGGCTCATCATCGGGCACCTTGCCTATATCGTGCAAGAGACCTGCACGACGTGCCGCCTTGGGGTTAAGACCAAGCTCGGCTGCCATAATACCTGCGAGGTTAGCGGTCTCGCGGGCGTGCTGCAACAGGTTCTGACCATACGACGAGCGATACTTCATCTTACCGATAAGACGGATAAGCTCGGGGTGCAAGCCGTGGATACCGAGGTCGATAGTGGTGCGCTTACCTACCTCGACAATCTCCTCCTCAATCTGCTTCTTAACCTTTGCCACAACCTCCTCAATACGGGCGGGGTGGATACGTCCATCGGTGACGAGCTGGTGCAATGCCAAGCGCGCTATCTCGCGGCGTACAGGGTCAAAGCCCGAGAGGATAATAGCCTCGGGGGTGTCGTCAACGATAATCTCGATGCCAGTAGCAGCCTCAAGAGCACGGATATTACGACCCTCACGACCAATGATACGTCCCTTAACCTCATCAGAGTCAATATTAAAGACGGTAACAGCATTCTCGATAGCGGTCTCGGTAGCTACACGCTGTATAGAGGCCACCACGATACGCTTTGCCTCCTTTGTAGCAGAGAGCTTCGCCTCCTCGATAGTCTCGGCGATAAATGCCGCAGCATCTGCCTTCGCCTCGCTCTTCATATTCTCGATAAGAACACTTTTTGCCTCCTCGCTACTCATACCTGATATCTGCTCAAGGCACACATTCTGCTCCTTGATAGCCGCTGCAAGCTCCTCCTTGCGGGTCTCAATGCCCTGCAACTGCTGGTCGAGCTGCTCCTTACGGCGGTCATACTCCTGCGACTTCTTGTCGAGGTCACGCTCCTTGTGCTGGAGGTTTGACTCAAGCTGCTTGGCGCGCTGCTCGCTCTGCTGCAACTTCTGGTTGCGCTCGTTGACATGGCGGTCGTGCTCGCTCTTAAGCTGGATAAACTTCTCCTTCGCCTGAAGTATCTTCTCTTTCTTTATCATCTCGCCATCGGCTTCTGCCTTGACGATGATAGCCTTTGATCGTGCCTTGACACCCATATAGGCGAGAACGCCTCCTATAAGTGCTCCGACAACGACTCCGACAATTATCAATGTGATATTCATTTCGATAAGTTGTTTAGTTATTTATAAGTTCAAAAAATGTGTTTCAACAAAAAAAACCGCACGGACTCCTTAACTTGTTTGACGAATCCGCAGATAAGTCATAGGTGGGGCTCCGAGGTACGCAACAGTCCACTGGTGGCTAATGCCACACCACGAAGGGTTGAGGCCTTGTTTTGTAACACTGCTCGAGAGTTGTCCCAATGTTATATAAATTGTACAGTTCGCAAAGCTTTTAAGGAATCTATGCGGGATAGATCTTTATATGTAAAGAACTTGTGTGCCGATAAGGGACGACACCACCCTACTGTCTACTCTTTAATATACTTACGTATACGCTCCTCAATGGCGTGCAGATCCTCCACATCGGCATCTCCCAGCGAAGCGGTATGCTCGGTTGTCAGCGACAGTATTGAGTAGCGCAAGGCTGCCATCGCAAGACGATCCGTAACATCAAACTTGGGTATTCGCGAGTACTCCGTAATCTTCTCGTTGAGACGCTTGGCTGCCTCACGATACAACTCCTCCTTCTCTGCGTCGACAGTCATAGGATAGAGACGTCCCGCTATTGAAAGGTTTATTTTAATCTTACCGTCAGCCATTGTCATCAATTATTATCTTGTTGCTCCTGCGTCATAATTGCTATGCACCTATCAACCTCCCGCAATAAACTGTTGACACGCGCACGCGCACGCTCCACGCTGCCCGCCGATGAACGCATACCCTCCGTAAGCTCCATGCTCTTTAGACGGGTATCCTGCTCACGCACCTTCTCCTCGAGACGTCGCTTCTCCGCAAGCAACTTATCTCGCTCCGACACCAATTTACGGCACTCACTCTGAATGCGCATATGGTCGGTGATAAGTCGCTCTACCTGCTCTTGCAGTCGTATGACAATCTCCTTTTGTGCCATAGGGCAACGGTTATTAAGTATAATCTACCCCAAAGATAGACATTTTTTGGCTAATATCAAAATTTTTTAGCCGAATTTACACCTCGGCACACCTCTACGCAAGTTCTGCATAGAGATCATAGTCCTCGGCATCGGTAATACGCACCGTGTAGAAGCGACCACGCAGAAGACGTTTACCACAGCTGTCGATGACAAGCTCCTGATCAACCTCGGGCGAGTCGTACTCTGAACGACCAATATAGAAATCGCCCTCACGGCGGTCAACTATAACACGCATTGTCTGCCCGACGCGGCGAGCATTATTCTCGAGTGAGATACGTTCCTGAAGGCGCATAATACGGTCTACGCGCTCCTGCTTGACCTCGTCAGCCACATCGTCCGTCAGCTCATTAGCCGAGTATGTACCCTCCTCCTCGGAGTAGGCAAAGACACCGAGACGGTCAAAACGACAGTCACGTACAAACTGCTGCAACTCCTCAAAGTCTGCCTCTGTCTCACCCGGGTAGCCCACAAGAAGTGTTGTGCGCAGAGCGATGTCGGGAATTGCTGCACGCAACTTCTCGACAAGGCGGTAGGCATCGCTCTTGGTATGGCGACGCTTCATCGCGGTAAGCTGACTGTCGGAGATATGCTGGAACGGTATATCAAGGTAGCGGCAAATCTTCGGCTCACGTGCCATAACGTCGATAACCTCGTCGGGGAACTCTGTAGGATAGGCGTAGTGCAAACGTATCCACTCTATCTTCTCGATACGGCAGAGTCGTTCAAGTAGCTCCGCCAACTTACGCTCGCCATAGAGGTCTTTACCATAGTAGGTGGTATCTTGCGCTATTACCATAAGCTCACGCACACCCTTCTCGGCAAGACGCTCTGCCTCGGCGATAATATCCTCCATAGGCACAGACTTATGGCGACCACGAATAAGCGGTATGGCGCAGTAGCCACACATCCAGTTACAACCCTCGGCAATCTTCAGATAGGCGTAGTGCGAGGGGGTGGATAGCTCACGCTTTGTCTCGTTCTCGCGCTCATACTTGGCACCAAGACGCTCTACGATATCTGCCCAGTCGTTAACACCAAAGAAGTCATCTACCTCGGGTAGCTCGGGACGTAGCTCATCGGCATAACGCTGCGATAGGCAGCCCACAACGAAGAGCTCCTCAATCTTTCCTGCCGTCTTGAGAGCTGCAGCACGCAGTATGGTGTCAATAGACTCCTGCTTGGCATCGCCAATAAAGCCACAAGTGTTTATCACAACAACATCTGCATCAGTACGATCACTATCGAACACCACCTTATAGTCCATTGCCGAGAGCTGTGCTGCCAAATGCTCCGAGTCAACAGTATTCTTCGAGCAACCGAGGGTAATTATATTTATTTTTTTCACGGTAAACGCCTTTTAATAATTACATCACACCACTACTTACCCTCCGAGCCAAATAGAGCGCGGACAAACTCGTGGCGGTCAAACATCTTGAGCTGGTCGATGCCCTCACCAATACCTATATAGCGCACAGGAATATTAAACTTATCGCTGATGCCTATCACCACGCCACCCTTGGCAGTGCCATCAAGCTTGGTGATGGTAAGCGACGTAACCTGCGTAGCCTCGGTAAACTGCTTTGCCTGCTCAAAGGCATTCTGTCCCGTAGAGCCATCAAGCACCAACATAACCTCGTGCGGAGCGTCGGGTATCACCTTCGACATCACGTTACGAATCTTTGTAAGTTCCTTCATCAAACCCACCTTATTGTGCAAACGACCAGCTGTGTCGATAAGCACCACATCTGCACCATTAGCCACAGCTGAACGCAGCGTATCGTATGCCACAGATGCAGGGTCAGAGCCCATATCCTGACGCACCATAGTAGCCCCTGCACGCTCTGCCCACACTGCGAGCTGGTCGATAGCAGCCGCACGGAAGGTGTCCGCAGCACCGATATAAACCTTGTGACCGAGGCGTGTGAGCTGCGCCGCGAGCTTTCCGATAGTCGTAGTCTTACCAGCACCGTTAACACCAACGACCATAAGCACATAGGGCATACCATCCTTAACCTCGATACCGAAGTTACGTGTAGAGCGATGCGACTCCTCCATAAGTGAGGCAATCTCATCGCGCAAGATAGAGTGCAACTCCGAGGTGTTCATATATTTGTCGCGCGCCACACGCTTCTCGATACGCTCGATAATCTTCACCGTGGTATCCACACCTACATCCGAGGTTATAAGCACCTCCTCCAAGTCGTCAAGCACATCTGCATCTACGGTTGTGCGACCTGCAATAGCACGTTTTAGGCGACCAAAGAAGCCCTCCTTGGTGCGACCAAGACCCGCCTCGAGTTCTTTACGCTCCTCCTCGCGCTCCTCCTCTGTAACGACAACCTCCTCCTCACGCACAGTAACTTGAGCCACTGGCTCGGGAGCAATTTCGGGTTCGGGAACAACTTCAGGCTCGGGCGTAGCAACCTCCTCCTGCTCAACCTGCTCCTCGACGGGCGCAGCCTCTGGTGCGGGTGCAGCCTCTGATGTAGCCTCGGGTGCGGCGGGCTCCACAACTGCCACCTGCTCCTCGACGGGTGCAGCCTCTGGCTCACTTACCGCAGGCTCGGCAATAATCGCAGGCTCCTCAACCACTATCTCCTCCTTTACAGCGGGGGCGGGCTCAACAACCTTCTTTCTCTTAAATAAATCAAAAAATCCCATATCTTTCTGTTTTTAGTTTCTATCATCTATTCGCTGTACAGCAAGTATTTGCGTCGCTGCTCCTTAAATTTACGAACATCCTCTGCCCAGCGACTCTCAATATCTTTGGCATCGTATCCCTCGATAATCATATGACGCACCCAATCGACACCTATCAACTTCTCGAACATCGGCGTAAAGAAGCTATCGCCCATACCAAGGTCGCGGTATGCATCCACGACATATTCGAGGTTTATACCCTCCTGCCATATCTGCTCGTCGGCAACACCGCGCAGGTCAACACCGTAGCATAGCTTGCCACTATGTGGCGGGGTCTGTGAGCCAGCATTAGGCTGGGGCGTATAGCTAAACTCCCGCCCACGCATATCGGGGTGTCCATACACCTCAAAGGGCATATCTGTACCACGGCCCATACTCACCACCGTACCCTCAAACAGACAGGTTGACGGATAGAGGTATATAGAGTGCTGCGTAGGCAGGTTGGGCGATGGTGCTATGGGTAGCGTATAATGCACCGTATGGTCGTAGTTGCGACACTTGACAACGGTTATATCTGCACTCTTTGCCCAGCCCTCGCCAACAGCCATAAGGGCGATTTCGCCCATAGTAAGACCGTGTACAACAGGTATCGGCAGCCACCCTACGCCCGACTTGAAGCGCATATCGAGAATAGGGCCGTCGACATAGTGTCCATTAGGATTTGGACGATCAAGCACCACTACATCGCATCCAAAGTCGGCACACGCATCCACCATACGCAACATAGAGATATAGTAGGTATAGAAGCGCAACCCCACATCCTGCATATCGACAACCAGCACATCAAACGAGCGCATCACATCATCCGACGGACGCTTCGTATTGCCGTTATATAGCGACAAGATGGGTATTCCCGTGCGTTCATCCACAGAGTTCTGCACCGCAGCACCCGCCTCGGCACGCCCCCTAAAGCCGTGCTCGGGCGAGAAGATGCCGACGATGTTGACACCCTCGCGGTGCATCATATCAACGATGTGCTCCGTAGGCGAAAACATTGCTGTGTGGTTAGCCAGCACTGCAACACGCCTTGCACGCAGCAAGGGCATATACGCCGCAGTGTCTGTTGCACCTGTCAGCACCTCGTCCACAGTGTCACAATCAGCCGACGTAGCACTCTCCCCCTGTGCAGAGACACGCGTACCACACGCCACACACAGCAGCGTAAACAGTAGTGCTATATAACGCAACGACCTCATCTCGTTAACTAATATTGTAACAAATACTCCTTGATAAATGCATCGAGGTCGCCATCCATCACTGCATCGACATTTGATGTCTGGTAACCTGTGCGATGATCCTTAACACGTCTATCATCAAAGACGTAGCTACGTATCTGTGAGCCCCACTCTATACGCTTCTTTGTTGCCTCCAAAGCCTGCTGCGTAGCCATACGCTTGTCAAGCTCTCGCTGATAGAGCTTCGAGCGCAAGATGCGCATAGCATTTTCGCGGTTCATAAGCTGTGAGCGCGTCTCCATATTCTCGATAAGGAACTCGACAGCCTCACCCGTATCGGGGTCTTTGCCGTGGTAACGCAGACGCACTGCCGTCTCCACCTTATTTACATTCTGACCACCAGCACCACTCGAGCGGAAGGTATCCCACTCATAGTCTGCAGGCGAGATATTTATCTCGATGGTATCATCCACAGCTGGCGATACAAAGACCGATGCGAAGGTTGTCTGACGCTTATTGTTGGCATTGAAGGGCGATAGGCGCACCATACGATGCACGCCGCTCTCACTACGCAGATAGCCGTAGGCATACTCGCCCTCAAACTCCAGCGTACACGACTTAACGCCAACCTCCTCGCCTGCCTGATAGCTCACCACCTTCACTGTATAGCCATGAGCCTCGCCCCAACGGGTATACATACGCATAAGCATCTGCGCCCAGTCCAATGCCTCGGTGCCACCAGCACCCGCGTTGATATCCATAATAGCACCGAGCTTATCCTCCTTACCCGACAACATCTGCTTAAGCTCCATCTTCTCGACAGCCTCGACGACGGTCGCATACTGCTCCTCCGCCTCCGCCTCGGCAAGGACACCCTCTGCCACGAAGTCAGGGATAAGCACAAGGTCGTCAACAGCACGTCGCACAGCCTCATAGTCGTCGAGAACAGACTTGATGTCTGCGACCTTCTTGAGTTGCTTGCGTGCAGCCTCGGGATCATCCCAGAATGTAGGCTCCTCGGTGCGCTCCTGCTCGTTTTGGAGGTCTATGCGTCGCTGCTCGACATTGATGGACTGCTCCAGCTTGTTGGCACGCGCTGTAAGGTCAGCTATTTGTTCTAACGATACCATTTACTCGATTTCCCAGTCGAAGCCATCCTTACGATCCTTCACGCGAATACCGATGGCTGTGAGGTTATCACGAATCTTATCCGATGTAGCCCAATCCTTGTTTGCCTTCGCCTCCATACGCATATTGAGCAACATCTCTACAAGCGGTGTCACCATATCCTTACCACCAGCCTCGGCTGCCTTCTCATTGCGAAGACCAAGTATCTCAAAAACATACTTGTTTACAGTTGCCTTGAGGCTATCAATATCCTCCTGCGTAAAGCTCTGCTGACCCTCGGCTGCCTGATTGATGATACGCACCCAGTCAAAGAGTGCCGAGATAACCATAGGCGAATTGAGGTCATCTGCCATAGCCTCGGCACAACGACGCTCCAGCTCCTTAACATCGCTGGTCGAGGTTGCTGCGGGCTTAATCTTGGCAAGGGTCTCAACAGCCTTCATCAATCTATCCAAGCCCTTCTCTGCCGCCTGCAACGCCTCATTAGAGAAGTCGAGCGTTGAGCGGTAGTGCGCCTGAAGCACGAAGAAACGGATGGTCATCGGCGTATATGCCTGCTGCAACATATCGTGCTTACCCGTGAAGAGTTGCTCAAGGGTGATGAAGTTGCCGAGCGACTTACCCATCTTCTGACCGTTGATAGTAATCATATTGTTGTGTACCCAGTAGCGCGCAGAGTCCTTACCCTGTGCAGCCGTCGACTGCGCTATCTCGCACTCGTGGTGGGGGAACATAAGATCCATACCGCCACCGTGTATATCAAACTGCTCACCGAGGTACTTGGTGCTCATAGCCGAGCACTCCATATGCCAGCCAGGAAAGCCATCGCTCCAGGGTGAGGGCCAGCGCATAATATGCTCCGATGATGCCTTTTTCCACAACGCAAAGTCGTAAGAGTGATGCTTATCCGACTGACCGTCAAGGTCGCGCGTGTTTGTTACAATATCATCGAGATTTCGTCCCGACAGACGACCATAGCGATAGTCGCGGTTATATGCCTCTACATCGAAATAGATTGAGCCATTAGACTCATAGGCATAGCCTGCATCAAGTATCTTCTGCACCATCTCTATCTGCTCGATAATATGTCCCGAGGCGTGTGGCTCGATAGAGGGCGACAACACATTCAGCTCACGCATAGCTGCGTGGTAACGCTCGGTATAGTAGTGTGCTATCTCCATCGGCTCAAGCTGCTCAAGGCGCGCCTTCTTAGCAATCTTATCCTCGCCCTCGTCAGCATCGTGCTCCAAGTGACCAACGTCGGTGATATTACGCACATAGCGCACCTTATAGCCCAACGACTGCAGGTAGCGGAACATAAGGTCAAAGGTGACTGCGGGGCGGGCGTGACCCAAGTGTGGATCGCCATAAACAGTGGGTCCGCAGACATACATACCCACGTGCTCGGGGTTGAGTGGCTCAAACGTCTCCTTGCGGCGTGTGAGCGTGTTGTACAGTGTAATTTTCTCCATATCTTATCTCATATTTTCGTTTAATTCTTGTTGTCGAAATAGTATATCGCAGCTTTAGGCGTATCGCTCATCGCAGATATGCCGCCAACACAGCAACCTACTCACCAAACATATCCACTATCACATCGTAGACCTCCGAGCGGTCAAGATAGCGGTTGACGGCATCGACATAGACAGCATCCACGTCGCGTCCATCGACATAGCGCACCGACGGTATATAGCTGTACACATCAAAGATGTTGCTTATGTGCATCTCGAAGAGTGCCATACGCGGGTCGTTGCTATCAGCAGGTGTGATACGGTCAATGGCAGTTACGTATCGCTGCATCACCTCATCGAATGACGCCTGACCCTCGACAATAGCGTGCTCCGAATCGGCATTAGCCACCCAATCGAAGCTACCAGCAACCTCGTGGCTTATGCGCAGCACATCGAGGATGTCGAGGACGACGTTACATAGCTCGTCACTTATTGTCGGGGTGAAGCTATTTTTGGTGGCATATTGCAGGTAGTAGTCCACCCACTCGGCACGCACTGCTATATACTCTGCAGCAAGCGCGTCACCCTCATTGAAGCAGCGTTCAGCCTCGGCAAAGGCGACATCACTGGCAGCAAGCAACGCATCTGCCTCACTAGTATCCTTACCCTCACGGCGTGCCGTAGACTGCAGTGCGGCAGCCATATCCGAGAGGTCGTAGAAGTAGCTGAAGGTATCCTCCGACGGCTCAACCTCTGTGGCAACGCCTGTGAGCTCACTCAAGAGTGCCACCGCCTCGGCAAGGGTTGCCGTAGCCTCGTTCATATGGTGCTGGGCGATGTAGTAGTAGCCACGTATATAGGGCAGAATAGCCGTATGCACATAGCCCACATTGCTGGGTGGCAACACCTCAAGACCGCGATTAAGCAGGCTCTCGGCACGCTGTAAGTCACCCGCGCCATTACGACGAATAAAGCCCGAGGCGACACGTGCAAAGTTCTCACGGATGCGCGATGCCGACAGATTGTAGCGACAGAAGTAGTCGACATTGACCCTCTCGTCAGCAAGGTTGCCATAGCGCAGGGGCTTAATCACAGAGTCGGCATCCTCCTCGCCAAGGAGCAATGGTGCAACCTTGTCGATATTAAGGCTACCAGGCTCCGAGCCTGCGGTATAGCGCGTATAGATGGGCACAAACGTATAGCAGTAGCCGTCAAAACGTGCATAGTCTACAATACCATAGTCGCGCATAAGATGCGCCTGTGTGAACGACAACGGACGCTTCCAGTCGAAGTTAGCAAAGAGGTCAAGCATCATAAGGTAGTCCTTCGTGAGCACCGTCTTATCGAGCTTTATCTTGACCTTATCAACAACCTTATCGAGGTCGCTCTCGTCGATGATACCAGCTGCCAACGCAGCCTCCTTGTCGACATCAATATAGAGGTTATTAGAAGAGAGGATATAGTCCGACAACGCGCCATCGAGGTAGCTGTCAATCTTGGGCTGGAGCTTACCCACCATACGGTAGTCAGCCTTACGCTCCGTCTCGGGGACAACCTCACCCTCCTCGAGCAGCAACATTCTGTTATCGTTGACAACAAGCGTCATAGCCTCATCGGAGTTAAACAGTCGTATAACATCCTTGAGATTTAACTCACAGTTAGCAAGGTCGTCGCTATACTTCCAATACTCGCCCACGATGTCGTAGTCGCGCACAAACTTCTCATTAGCAAGTATTGCGTCGTAGAGGTTATACGCCGAGACATACTCGTCATAGAGTGCTGCAACGCGCATATCAGGCTCTCTGCCCGACTGCATAAACTCATCGAGGGCAGGCTCTAACTTGTCGATAATGGCTGCGGCATCGGACAACGCCTTGCTACACTCGTAGTACGTGGCGGTGAAGCTGTGTATCTTATCATTAGCATCGGCGTAGCGTATATCGTAGTACTCTGCCTCCTCGATACGTCGCTTCTCGGCACGTAGCTCACGGGCACGCTTGGCATCGAGCACATCGACAATATCTGCCACGATAACCCAATCGTTGACAAAGCTATACTTCGTAGCAGGGATAGTGAAGGGCACGGCATCGGCATCGTTTGCCGCGAGCTTCATCTCGTCGATATACCACTCACCACCGAGGTACGACGAGTTCATAACGCGCACATCGGGTCGCACGCCCTCAACCTCCTGACAGTACCACAGCGGGAAGGTGTCGTTGTCGCCATAGTTGATGATGATGGCATTCTCGGGGACTGTGACAAGGTAGTTCCAGCCGATATCTCGCGCCATATAGCGTCCCGACCTATCGTGGTCGTCCCAGTTCTCCGCAGCAAGCACCACAGGCACACTCAACGATAACACAAGCGAGAGCACCGTAGCCGATGTAACCATCTCTGATGACTGCGGCTTAAGCAGTGCCACAGCACCATACAGCATGTCGGCAACAGCCATCACACCCAAGCCTATCCAGATACAGAAGGCGTAGAAGGCACCAGCATAGACATAGTCACGCTCACGAGGCTCATCGGGTGCTGTATTGAAGTAGATGACAAGGGCTATACCCATCATCACAAAGAGCAGCAACACAACAAAGAAGTTGCGCCAGTCGCGGTTGAGCTGGAAGACGAGTCCGAGCAAGCCGAGCAGCAACGGCAAGAAGAAGTATGTGTTACGGGCGGGGTTCTCTGACATCTCGCGCGGCAGGTTATCTTGAGGCCCGCAGAAGATTTTATCAACAAAGCCTATGCCAGAGAGCCATCCACCGTGCAGGTAGACACCATTCTCGTCGCGTGTGAGCTGCGTATCATCCTGACGACCCACAAAGTTCCACATAAAGTAACGCCAGAACATATCGCCCATCTGGTAGCCAAGCAGGAAGCGCACATCCTCAAGGGCTGTAGGCTCCCACCATTTGCCAACGCCCTCGACACTACGCTCCACAGTGGGATGTCCGTCAACGGTATTTACCCAGCCCAGCTGGTAGCCGTCGCGGCGCGAAAAGTACCACATACGCGGCAAGAAGTGGTTAGCCTCCGACGGGTAGGCGTAGCCCTCAAAAAACTCGCGCTGCTCGTACTTACCACTCTCGGGGTTGAGCCACATAACTCTCTTCGCGGCATAGTTGCCCGTAGGACGGTAGTAGTCGGGATCGTCGAAGTCGTAAGCGGTCTCCACAAGCGGCAGAGGCGTTGCCGAATAATAGGGGCCCCACAAGAGAGGTCGCTGACCATACTGGTCGCGATTGAGCATACTCAACAGCGAGTGTGGCGTAGAGGGGTTGTTGCTGTTCATAGGTGGGTTAGCAGCAGCACGTATTGACACCGAGGCATACGACGAGAAGCCGATGAGTATCACCGCAAGTGACAGTGCCACGACATTGACAACACGCATACCTCGACGGTGCGAAAACATCACAAGCCAGCCGAGTGCCGCAAAGACCACAAACAAGAATACGATAATACCACTATTGACGGGCATACCGAGAGTGTTGACAGCGAATGTATCGAACGCTGCACCAAGTGCCACGGTGTAGGGTATGATAACGCCATTGATAGCTCCGAGGATAAGCAGCGACACCACAAGGGCGATGATAATCTTTACAAGGTACTCCTTAACGGTGCGCATCTCATAGCGACGGAAGAAGTATATCATAACCAGCGCAGGGATAGTCAGCAGGTTGAGAATATGGACACCAATGGAGAGTCCCATAAGGTAGGCGATAAGTATTATCCAGCGCATTGAGGATGGCTCGTCAGCCTCCTCCTCCCACTTGAGCATAAGCCACACCACAAGGGCTGTAAACATAGACGACAGAGCATAAACCTCGCCCTCGACAGCCGAAAACCAGAAGGTGTCGGTGTAGGCGTACGACAGCGCACCCACAAAGCCAGAGCCAAGCACAAGCATCATACCGCGTAGCGACAGCTCCTCGCCACGGCACGACATTATACGACGCGCAAGGTGGGTGATAGTCCAGAACAGGAAGAGCACACAGAAGCCACTCGCCACACAGTTCATAGCGTTAATCATCACGGGCACAGCCTCGGGTGATGGCGCAAAGAGTGATGCTATACGCGCCAACATCATAAAGAGTGGTGCTCCAGGAGGGTGACCCACCTCCAACTTATATGACGTTGCTATAAACTCGCTGCAGTCCCACAAACTTGCAGTAGGCTCCATAGTCAGCAGATATGAGATTGTGGCGATAGCAAAGACCGCCCAACCCAAGATGTTATTCCAAAGATTATATTTTTTCATCTCTCGCAATTTTCGTATCTACTCCAAACAAGGTGCAAATATAATAATATTTGAGGGAAAAAACTATATTTGGACGAAAATCGATAGATTTTTATAGCAAAAATGAGAATATTGGAAGTCGGCGAGCTACTCTTGCTCATTAAATAGAATATTTCGCTTTATTCGCGCCAAGCCTGCACGAACCATCGGAGTTGCACCAGCCATAGCACAAAACTCCTCCTCGGACATCTCAAGCCACCCCGCTGCAGTAAGTTCACGAGGGTTGAACACAGCATCGAAACGCGGATTTGTGTGCAGCGGAGCGTGGCGGTTAAACGGACATATCGACTGACACTCGTCGCAACCAAAGACCCAGCCTCGGAGCGGCATTACATCATCCTGCTCGCGCTCAATTGTACGGCACGATATACAGCGGCGCGTGTCTATAGACCTATCATCCAAAATTGCTCTATTAGGACAATGGTCGATACAGGCACGACAGCTACCACACCCCACCCCCTGCATAGGCTCGTCATACGCATCGACATCGCACGATATGAACAGCTCACCCAGCAACAACATAGAGCCGTGTGACGGCGTGACAAGCAGCGAGTTGCGCCCTATCCAGCCAAAACCTGCACGCACAGCAAGGCTCTTTTCGGCAACGGGCGCAGAGTCGGTAAATGCCCTAAAACGAAGCTCTGGGCAGACCATCTTTAGACGCTCGGCTAATTGCTGCAACATCTCTTTTATTGTCAGGTGGTAGTCTCGAGCTGCGGCATACGAAGCCACCTTTGTCACAGATGATGCATCATAGCCCTCCTTGCCGAGTAGCGACAGGTACGAAACAGCACAAATTATAACACTCCGCGCACCCTCGACCAAAAGGCTCGGATCGAAGCGTTTTTCGACATTGCGTTCAAGGTAGCTCAACGTAGAGCCTCTTCCCGACAACAGCCACTCACTAAAGCGGTTACGCTCCTCGGTCAAAGGCTCGGCGCGCACCACTCCCACAAGGTCAAAACCCACCTCAAGTGCGGCATTCGTTATAACATTTTTGGCGATCATTGAAATTTATTTTGTGCCAAAATTAGCAAAATTTAATAAATTATTGGTATCTTGCACCCGATTTGTTATACATTTATTAATCACAAACACACACAGTATGACGTTTAATACTCTATATGAGATAGTTAAGCATAGCGTGGAGAAGTTCTCATCACGCATAGCTTTCTCGATGATTGGAGGTGAGGATGTGTCGTACAAGGAGGTTGGCGAGCGCATTGACGCAGTGCAAGATATGTTGCTCGACGCAGGCATAAATGCTGGTGACAAAGTTGCCATATTGAGTAGCAGTATGCCCAACTGGGGCGTATCATACTTTGCGGTAACAACAGCAGGTATGGTGGCAGTTCCCATCCTCCCCGACTTCACAGGCACAGAGCTCGACTTAATCATCGAACACTCCGAGGCAAAGGCGATACTCGTATCTGATAAGCTCTACACAAAACTCTCAAAAGAGACTGTCGAGAAGATGAACATTGTCATCCGCACAAAGGGTCTTAACATCATCTCACAGAGGGTCAATGAGCGTGGCACAAGCCGCATACCTCAGCCCGACGACCTCGCAGCAATCATCTACACCTCGGGCACTACATCGAAGCCCAAGGGTGTTATGCTTACACACTACAACATCGCGGCGCAGACAACCATCATTCCACCGCTGTTCGACTACAACGAGGAGGATGTATTGTTGTCGATACTCCCGCTGTCGCACACCTACGAGTGTACGCTGGGTATGATATACCCCTTCTCGCGCGGTGCACACGTACACTACCTCGACCGTCCACCTACCGCATCGGCACTTATGCCCGCACTGCTGCAGGTACGTCCCACGGTTATCGCCTCGGTACCCCTCATTATGGAGAAGGTATATCGTGGCAAGGTGCGCCCAACATTTGAGAAGAACAAGCTCTTGAGCAAGCTCTATGGCTACGACTGGTCGCGCAAGTTGCTGCATAAGGTCGCAGGCAAGCAGCTTAAGAAGCTCTTCGGTGGTCGTATGCGCCTCTTTGCTATCGGTGGCGCGAAGCTCGATGCCGAGACGGAGCGTTTCCTCTATGAGGCTGGCTTCCCATACGGTATTGGCTACGGTCTTACCGAGACAGCTCCCCTTGTGGCAGGCGCAGTGGGCAAGATGGTGCGCATAGGCTCGACAGGGCCTGCACTCCCCGCAGTGCAGATACGTCTCGACAACATCAACCCCGATACCAAGCAGGGCGAGATTGTTGTAAACACACCCTGCTGTATGAAGGGATACTACAAGAATGAGGCTGCCACAAAGGATGTATTCACCGAAGATGGCTGGTTCCGCACAGGCGACCTTGGAGCGATGGACGAGAACGGCTGGATATACATCAAGGGACGTCTTAAGAATATGATTGTAGGCCCCTCTGGCGAGAACATCTACCCCGAGGATATCGAGGAGGTGCTCAACAGCAACAAGCTCGTTGCCGAGTCGGTTGTTACCGAGGAGGATGGCAAGCTCATAGCCCTTGTACACTTCGACACGACAGCCCTTGAGGAGGCATACGACGAGTTTAAGCACAAGGTGGCAGTGAGTACCGAGCAGATGAGCCTTAAGATGGAGGAGATTAAGCGCGAGCTTATGGAGTATGTAAACTCAAAGGTCAACCGCTTCTCGAAGATATCGAAGGTGGTAGACAACGAGGGCGAGTTTGAGAAGACCCCCACAAAGAAGATACGTCGCTTCATCTACAACCGTGCTGGCAAGGAGAACGAGCAACCAACCGAAGATAAGAAGTAGTATTTGAGCATCTTGGCATATAACGATGCCGAGGCTAAAGTGCGATATTATACATTTGTAGGACATTCTGCGGAGTGTCCTACATTTTTATTTGGCAGCCACACATACCTACGCGCACGGTAAGAGGTTTTGAGTGTAGTACGAGCCCTATCCAAACCTATCATCCCCATCCAAACAGCCACTCATAAATTTTCCTCATAATTTTTTGCACCACATTGCGCTAATTTCAAAATTTTGTTGTATATTTGCATCAGCATTGGTTCTCATAGGCACTGCGCCTACGGAGATTAAAAGGGAATCGGGTGAAAGTCCCGAACAGTTCCCGCTGCTGTAAGTTCCAGAGAGGAAGCAAGTTATATTTATATACGAGTAACCTTTATTTACGAGTTATCGACGTAATAGATAGACAACCTCGCTAATAAGACTCTCTAACGAAGCTATGCGACATCTAATTGTCACTGGAGAAAGACTCTGGGAAGGCATCGCATAGCGGAACAAGTCAGAAGACCTGCCAAGCGTTTATTACGAGATTATGCCTGCGGCGAATGGGCAGTCTGCGACTTGTTTTATCAAGATAGTGTACATTGTATGCGAAGATGACCCCGCAAGGGCGCATTGTAGCATCGTATCATTGTAGCATCGTAGGTAGCATCAGCGTCGCACATAACTGAAACGTGCATAGTCTCGTGTGTTTAAGTTTACGGAGAATGACCTTTAAACAACAAGATTATGAGAAAGCTTATGTGCTTGGCTTTAGGCGTAGTAGCTACGCTTTTAGCAGTTACAGGTTGCTCGTATGACGACGACGCAATCTGGCAGAAGATTGATGAGATGCAGACGGAGATTGACCAGAACCGTAGCGACATCGAGACACTCACAGCCCTTATGGATGCACTCAACGAGGGCAAGGTGATTGTAGCAACAGAGACCACCGACGAGGGCGTAGTGCTGACATTCAGCGACGGCTCACAGGTAATCATCCGCAATGGTCAAAATGGTGCCGACGGCAAAGATGGCGAGGATGGTGCCGACGGCAAGGACGGTGCTGACGGAAAAGATGGTGCTGACGGCAAGGACGGCGACTCGATGTTTGAGTCCGTTGAGGAGACCGACACCGAGGTTATCATCACGCTCACCGATGGTCGTGTAATACGTCTACCCAAGGCTACGGAGGATAACGGCGACGAGGGCGAGGCTGTGGAGATACGCACACTAACATTTGAGGATGGCGACGCGCTCTTCACGCCATATACGCTCGACTATGCAGGTGTAGAGATAGCTACGTGGAGCGACCTTATCGACGATATGCAATATGGCGGTCTACTCACCTATGCCAACTATGGCGCGTATGAGTACTACTGGTGGGACGAGGGTAACACCGAGCTCTTCCACTCGTTCACAACGCCTTACTGGGGCGGTGGTCACGTCATCTCAAACTACGTTATAGAGGACTACGAGACACTCCCCGAGGGACACTACGGCTGGTATGAGTTGCAGATGGCTAACCCCATAGGCGGACACAACGGCTCGGCAAACTTTGCTGTACACAACGGTTATAGCGACTTCTTCAATTCGCAGATTTACGACGCATCGCTCCATACGTTAGAGTTTGCGGATAGCATAGAGCGCGTGATTGACCATATATGGGTGACAAACACCTGCTACGTGCTCAACTCGCTAACATATGGCGACGGCTTCAATGCTCCAGCTACTGCCGACACCTATATTAAGGTGGTTGCCTATGGATACAACGCCCAAGAGGAGCAGACAGGCTCGGTAGAGTTCTACCTATGCAACGGCAGAGACAACATTCTCACCGAGTGGGCAAAGTGGGATATGACACCGCTCGGCAAGGTGGCAAAGGTAGCCTTTAACTTCGAGGCTTCGGAGGATAAGGTGGGTAGCTACGGTATGAATTGCCCCGCCTACTTCGCATACGACGATATCGCGGTACAGTTTCCCGCGTCGGAGATATAGATGATTGATTAAATGATGAAAAGAGTTTTAGAGTTTTTGTTTTTATGTGTGGCAGCGGTTGCCTCGTCGTGTAACAGCGACGAGGTAATCACACTGCCTCCAGCCCCGAAGATTATCTTGGAGGGCGACGGCATATATAGCGTCAAGTGTGGCTACGAGATACGCATAGCCCCCGAGTACCGCTATGCCGAGGATGCTACATACAGCTGGGTAATAGAGGGCGAGACGGTGTGCACCAAGCGTGCCTATGTACACTATGGCGCAGAGTTGGGTAGCGTCTATGTGACACTTACGGTAGCCAACGACAATGGCAGCGACAGCCGCGAGTTGCGCATAGATGTTGTTCAGCGCGAAATACCGACAATAGCAATCTTCGGAGCCAGCAACAGATGTATGGTCGTAGGCAGCAGCGAGCTATTTACCGCCACGGTGCGCGAGTGCTCTATACCCGCCACCATCAAGTGGCAGCTCGCAGGCGAGGATGTGGGCGAGGGCGAGACATATCTCTTTAACGCCGAGAGTGTCGGCAGCTACGAGCTACGCGCCATAGCAACCAATGCCGATGGCGAGAGTAGCGACAGCGTGACAATAGAGGTTGTAGAGCGTGACGAGAGCTTTGTGTGGGAGTTTGAAAAAACAGAGTATCACTCTGTTGTCGGGCGCAAGGTGCGCATAGCACCCACTACGTTGAGCGACCCCGATGTCGCTATCAGCTGGCAGGTGGACGACGCACTAACCATAGCTGGCGAGGGCAGCTCATTCAGCTTCGTTTCGGAGGTTACGGGCGAACATACTGTGACCGCCACAGCACATCTTGCCAATGGCGAGAGTCGTGTGCAGGAGTTCAGCGTGATGCTCTACGACGAGATGACATACTACCGCACAGCCACGACAACATCTGCTGCCGACTGCACCGCAGTCCTCGACTACACGCCTGCACCTGGACAGTTTATAGGCGATTATAAAACGGCAGGTTTCGACGGCACAGAGGTAACACAAGATAGTGCCAACATACGAGCTATGCAACGCCTTGCAGAGCATAAGTTTGTGTCGCTCGGTGCATTTGGCGGATATATCGTCCTCGGCTTCGACCACAGCATCCTTAACGCCACAGGCTACGACATTGCCATTATGGGCAACTCGTTCGAGAGTTCGTGTGAGCCGGGTGTTGTCTGGGTTATGCAGGACGAGAACGGCAATGGCAAGGCTGACGACACGTGGTATGAGCTGCGAGGCTCGGAGAGTGGCAAGGAGAGCACCATACAGGAGTACACGGTGACCTACTACCGCCCTGCGGGTAGCGAGATGCCAGTGATGTGGGAGGACAGCCTCGGCGAACGTGGCGAGGTGGAGTACCTCAAGTCGTTTCACGACCAGCCCTCGTACTACCCCACGTGGGTATCCGACGAGAGCTACACGCTGCGAGGCACACGCCTCGAGGCACGCAACTATGACGCGTCGGGCAACGGCTCAATGTGGATACAGCCACCCTACGACTGGGGATATGCCGACAACTACTCCTCAATAGACATCATCTTGGAGGATGGCGATGGCAAGGTAAATGGCTTCGATATAGCCAATGCTATGGACTTCGAGGGCGAGAGCGTAGCATTGAACCACGTCGACTTTGTTAAGGTGCAGTGCGCCGTGCAGGCTACCAGTGGCTGGGTAGGCGAGCTCTCAACAGAGATACTTGGAGCATACGACATCTATTTGGCAGATTAAAAGTATATGGCAGTGCAGATGACAAGATTAGTTAGAGCATATCACAGCGTGATGCGACTCGTTACACTATGTAGCGTAGCCGCTCTTGTGTCGTGTATGGAGTGGGAGTACGGCATCGAGGAGGAGTTTCAGGCATCAGGCAGCGGACTATTCATCTGCAACGAGGGTAACTTCCAGTATGGCAACGCCTCACTATCATACTACGACCCTGCAAGCCGCACCGTCGAGAATGAGGTGTTCGTGCGAGCCAACGCTATGAAGCTTGGCGACGTGGCGCAGTCGATGATAATACACAACGGCATAGGGTGGGTTGTGGTGAATAACTCGCACGTGGTCTTTGCTATCGACCCAGACACCTTCCGCGAGGTTGGTCGCATAACGGGTCTTACATCGCCACGCTATATGCACTTTGTGTCGGACGACAAGGCGTATATCACGCAGATATGGGATAACCGCATCTTCATAGTCAACCCCAAGAGATACGAGATTACGGGCTATATAGAGTGTCCCTCGATGACTATGGAGCAGGGCTCAACAGAGCAGATGGTGCAACTGGGCGACTACGTCTATGTAAACTGCTGGTCGTACCAGAACCGCATACTCAAGATTGACACACGCACAGATAGCGTCGTCGCGGAGCTTACGGTGGGCATACAGCCGACATCGTTGGTGTTAGACTGCAACAACAAGCTGTGGACAATAACAGATGGCGGCTACGACGGCTCGCCATACGGCTACGAGGCTGCCAAGCTCTACCGCATAGAGCCCGAGGCTTTTGTCATCGAGCGCGAATATTCATTTGCAAAGGGTAGCTCGCCCTCGGAGCTACAACTGAATGGCAGTGGCGACAAGCTCTACTGGATAAATGACGACATCTGGGAGATGGACGTTACGGCGGAGTATCTCCCCGTGCGACCACTCATACCCTACCGCGAGATATACTACGGCTTAACAGTCAACCCGTACAATGGCGACATATATGTTGCCGACGCTATCGACTACCAGCAGCAGGGCAAGATATATCGTTACAGCTCCACAGGCGAGCTTATTGATGAATTTTACGTGGGCGTGATACCCGGAGCATTCTGCTGGAAGTAATAACAACGTATGATGACGCGACTATACACCATACTACTACTTATGTGCCTATGTATAACAGCAAAGGCACAGGAGCACCGTATAGTTGACGGCGAGCACCACGTCGACATCGAGGGTGTTATGGTTACAGGCAACCGCCCCATAAGCGATATAGGCATACAGCGCACACGCTTCGACTCGTTAGCCCTCAAAGAGAACATCTCTCTCTCGATGGCAGATGTACTAACCTTCAACTCGTCGATATATGTCAAGAGCTATGGTCGTGCTACACTCTCCACGGTCTCCTTCCGTGGCACCTCGCCATCACACACACAGGTTACGTGGAACGGTATGCGCATAAACAGCCCTATGCTCGGTATGACCGACTTCTCGCTGATACCATCATACCTAATTGACGGAGCATCACTTCTGCACGGCACATCATCCGTAACAGAGACAGGCGGAGGACTTGGCGGTGCGGTACAGCTACAATCAAAACAGAGCAATAACGAGGGCTTTGAGCTGCAATACGTACAGGGTATCGGCTCGTACAAGACCTTTGATGAGTTCCTGCGCATAGGCTATGGCAATAGTCGCTGGCAGAGCTCCACACGAGTTGTTGTGTCGACATCAGCCAACGACTACCGGTACCGCAACCACGACAAGAAGATAAACGTCTATGACGACCAGATGAACATCATCGACCAATACTACCCTATTGAGCGAAACCGCAGCGGCGCCTACCGCGACCTACACATAATGCAAGAGGTCTACCACACACTCAAGAACAGTGACCGCCTTGCGCTCAATGCGTGGTACATAAACTCCAACCGCGAGTTGGCAATGCTCACCACCGACTATGCCGATGACACAGAGTATGACAACCGCCAGCGCGAGGAGACACTACGTGCCGTAATGTCGTGGGAGCATCTGCGTAGCAGCTATAAACTCGCTGCACACGCAGGCTACATACATACGTGGATGGCATACGACTATGAGCGCGACCCGGGCAACGGCATTATGACCCCTATGACGCGTTCTCGCAGCACCATAAACACAATCTACGGAGACATCGACGCAGAGTATTACATAGGCTCTAAATGGCTTCTTACCGCCTCGGTGGCACTGCACCAACACTTCGTCACAAGCCGCGATAAGAGCATTGTGCTACAAGATGGCAACAAGGGTGTTGTGGGATATAATCAGGCGCGTGTGGAGCTATCGGGTACAGTGTCGGCAAAGTGGCGACCGACGGAGCGTTTCGGCATCTCGGCGGTACTGCGCGAAGAGATGTTTGGCAACGACTTCACACCACTCATACCCGCACTCTTCATCGACGGCGTAATATCCAAGCGTGGCAACATTGTAGCTAAAGCGAGCGTGTCGCGTAACTTCCGTTTTCCGACGCTCAACGACCTCTACTTTATGCCCGGTGGCAACCCCGACCTCAAGCACGAGAGCGGCTGGACGTACGATGCAGGACTCTCGTTTGCCATAGGCAAGGAGGGTGTATATCGTCTTACAGGCTCGGCTACGTGGTTCGACTCGCACATAAAGGATTGGATATTGTGGCTACCAACAGTAAAGGGCTTCTTCTCGCCTCGCAACATCAAGGATGTACACGCCTACGGTGTGGAGCTACAAGGCGACCTCCACGTAGCCCTTGCCACAGAGTTAAAACTCATCCTCGACGGCACCTTCTCGTGGACACCCTCAATAAATGAAGGCGAGCCGATGTCGCCTGCCGATAAGTCTGTTGGCAAGCAGCTACCCTACGTCCCCGAGCTATCTGCAACAATAAATGGACGTTTAGAGTGGCGCAAATGGGCATTTGGATATAAGTGGTGCTACTACTCGAAGCGTTACACGATGTCTACGGGCGACCTGTCGCTGTCGGGAATTCTCCCAGAGTACTTTATGAGTAACATCACCCTCGAAAAGAGCTTCTCGCCAAAGTGGGCAGAGCTATCTGTTAAACTTGCAGTGAACAATCTCTTTAATGAGGAGTATCTGTCGGTGCTTTCACGCCCTATGCCAGGCATAAACTTCGAGGTATTTTTTTCTATTGCCCCCAAATGGTAAGTATCGCATAATTAGACAGTTACCACTAAATAGTAGGCAGCAGACACATTTTAGAGCAACGTTTATCCAAAAAAAATGTTAATAAAATAACATCACGCTATTGCGATAGTGAGATTTTTTTAGTAATTTTGTACGCAACATAAAATAAATAAACCTGATTGCTATGTCTTTTATCGATGAAAGGGTACAGACAACAGGTCTCACATTTGATGATGTGTTGCTCGTACCTGCCTATTCAGAGGTTCTGCCTCGCGAGGTATCGACAGTAGGTCGCTTCTCTCGCAATATTCAATTGAACATACCCATTGTGTCTGCAGCTATGGATACCGTAACCGAGGCTACTCTTGCCATCGCCTTGGCACGTGAGGGTGGTATCGGTGTCATCCATAAGAATATGTCTATCGCTGCGCAGGCTGCGCACGTGCGTCGCGTGAAGCGCGCCGAGAGCGGTATGATTTATGACCCCGTGACCATCAAGCGCGACAACACCGTAGGTGATGCACTCCAGCTTATGCAGGAGAACAAGATTGGTGGTATTCCCGTTATCGACGACGAGGGTATGCTCATCGGTATTGTCACCAACCGTGACCTACGCTTCCAGAGCGATATGGAGCGCAAGATTGACGACGTGATGACAAAGGAGAACATCGTGACAACACACGAGACCGACCTTAAGTCGGCAGCAGAGGTACTGCTTGCCAACAAGATTGAGAAGTTGCCCGTTGTCAACAACGATGGCAAGTTAGTAGGTCTTATCACCTACCGTGACATCACTAAGCTTAAGGATAACCCCAATGCTTGTAAGGATGCCAAGGGTCGTCTGCGCGTAGCCGCAGGTATCGGCATTACGCCCGATGCTATGGATCGCGTGGCAGCACTCGTTGCCGAGGAGGTGGATGCCGTAGTACTCGACTCGGCACACGGTCACACCAAGGGCGTTGTAACACTTCTTCGCAAGATTAAGGAGACATATCCGCAGCTCGACGTTGTTGTGGGCAACATCGCCACAGCAGAGGCTGCCAAGTATCTTATCGAGAATGGTGCCGACGGTATCAAGGTAGGTATAGGCCCAGGCTCAATATGCACAACTCGCATCATCGCAGGTGTGGGTGTTCCCCAGCTCTCGGCTATATACGATGCTTCAACCGAGGCAAAGAAGGCGGGTGTGCCCATCATTGCTGATGGCGGCTTGCGCTACTCTGGCGACATCGTCAAGGCGTTGGCAGCTGGCGGCAACTGCGTGATGGTAGGCTCTATGTTTGCGGGTGTCGAGGAGTCACCTGGCGACACCATTATCTACAATGGTCGTAAGTTCAAGGCATACCGTGGTATGGGCTCTATCGACGCTATGAAGGCTGGCTCGGCTGACCGCTACTTCCAGAAGGGCTCCGAGGGTAACATTATGAAGCTCGTTCCCGAGGGTATCGTAGGTCGTGTGCCATTCAAGGGTAAGCTCTCGGAGACTGTATATCAGCTCGTGGGCGGTATTCGTGCAGGTATGGGCTACTGCGGTGCAAAGGATATAGAGACACTGCAGAAGGCACGCTTCATACGCATCACAGCAAGTGGCGTTACGGAGAACCACCCGCACGATATCACTATCACCAGCGAGACACCCAACTACTCACGTGGCGAATAGCTATGATATTTCGACATCGGGCTATTCACTAATAAACGCGAAACAACAGAATAGTATATGACAGAGAAGATATTAATCATTGATTTTGGATCGCAGTACACACAGCTTATCGCGCGCCGCATACGCGAGATGCAGGTATATTGTGAGATCCACCCGTTCAACAACGTCCCCGCACTCGATGAGTCGGTACGCGGCGTTGTGCTCTCTGGCTCGCCACGCTCGGTGCGCGACGCAGAGGCACCACGCATCGTCCTCGACAATATCAAGGGCAAGCTACCGCTATTGGGCGTTTGCTACGGCGCGCAGTACCTCGCACACTTCTACGGAGGCAAGGTTGAGGCATCGCCCAGCCGCGAGTATGGTCGTGCACGTATGCAGGTAGTCAAGGCTGACGACGCACTGATGAAGGGCTTAAGCCGTGAGTCGCAGGTGTGGATGTCACACGGCGACACCATCACCACAATACCCGAGGGCTACAACATCATCGCCTCTACGGAGGATGTGCCCGTTGCCGCCTACCACATCTCTGGCGAGCAGACGTGGGGCATACAGTTCCACCCCGAGGTATACCACTCTGAGGAGGGCAAGCAGATGCTTGAAAACTTTGTTGTGTGCATCTGTGGCTGCAGCTGCTCGTGGACGGCAGACAGCTTCGTGGAGAGCACCGTGAAGGAGCTTAAGGCACAGCTCGGCGACGATAAGGTTGTGCTCGGTCTGTCGGGTGGCGTTGACTCGTCAGTTGCGGCAGTGCTGCTACACAAGGCTATCGGCGAGAACCTATACTGCATCTTCGTTGACTCGGGCCTGCTACGCAAAAACGAGTTCGAGGAGGTATTGGAGTCGTATCGCGGTATGGGACTCAATGTCAAGGGCGTGGATGCCTCTGACAAGTTCCTCGGCGACCTTGCTGGCGTGAGCGACCCAGAGACAAAGCGCAAGATTATAGGACGCGACTTCGTGGAGGTATTCGAGGCAGAGGCAAAGAGGCTTGAGGGCGTTAAGTGGCTCGGTCAAGGTACTATATACCCCGATGTCGTAGAGTCTGCAAAGGTCAACGGCACAGCTGTTGTCATCAAGTCGCACCACAACGTGGGCGGTCTGCCCGAGAAGATGGGTCTTAAGGTTGTAGAGCCATTGCGCCTACTCTTCAAGGACGAGGTGCGTCGCGTAGGTCGCTCTATGGGTATGTCGGAGCGTCTTATTGGTCGTCACCCCTTCCCAGGCCCAGGTCTTGCAATACGCATCCTCGGCGATATCACACGCGAGAAGGTGGAGATATTGCAGAACGTAGATAAGATATATATCGACATCCTGCGCGAAACAGGCTGGTATGATAAGATTTGGCAGGCAGGAGCTATCCTGCTCCCCGTGCAGTCGGTGGGTGTTATGGGCGACGAGCGTACCTATGAGCGTTGCGTGGCACTGCGTGCCGTACAGTCTACCGATGGTATGACTGCCGACTGGGTACATATCCCCTACGAGATATTGGCGCGTCTGTCAAATGAGATTATAAACAAGGTACGTGGCGTCAACCGCGTAGTCTATGATATATCATCAAAGCCGCCTGCCACAATTGAGTGGGAGTAATTAACCATTGAACTTTCAGTGCACTAAACGCACAAAAGTAAATATTAATTAATATTAAATCAGCGATTTATGAGATTTTTACCCATAAGTCGCTGATTCTTTTTTACGCATTCACAACCAAGAAACCGATTTTGCACCCCAAAAGTGTACCCTAGTATTAGGAAGACTAAAGGCATCCGTCAGGATGAGTTATTAGAGACATACGACCTATTGGAATTCTAGAATTATATGTTAGTTATTATTTCCCCTTTCTATACGGTTCAACTCTTCTATTGCTTTATTTGCTATATCGCATACACAGTTTAAGGTGCTATCAATATTTTTGCTATTACTTATAATATATTTATATACATCCGCATCCTTGATAGATTGCGTAATAATATAAAACTCCATTTGATATAAATAACTATCTAGTGTCCTAATTAAATTTTCTTCATCTCCACTTCTATAACGAGGACTTTCAATAGTTTGTATAGTTTTAAGCACCTCTTCAGTATTATTTTTCAAAAATGATGGGCTACTGATATTACTCCTAAATAAAAGTGATGAATCAATTTCCATCAATCTTTTTTTCAGTTCCGTTAGTCTAGACTGTGTAAACCTATTTACATAAATATCAGACTTCACCTCATTAATTAAAGGCCGTACATCTTCATATAATCTCATTCGCATTTGAGTTATGACACCTTGAGATTCATATATCTTATTTCTAATATCTCTCTCACTATTCTTGTCTTCTACAACTATAGTTAATTTATAAAATAGCCATATGTTAAATAAAGTCAATAATGGAGTAATAGCGCCCCCAATGTATGAACCAAAATTTCCCCAGTCAGAAGAATCTGAAGATAGCCCAAGACTAAAGTTTAAGAAATAGACCAATATTAATACAAATGATAATCCAGCAATACAAATACCTGCTATCTTTTCCCATTTATTAAGTTTCATTTTATATTGGATATTAAATAATTTACAAAAATACTAATTTCATTTGACAAATAGATTTATTTTACAATTAATGTGTTGTTTTTAGATGTTGTATTGATAATATTTGTATCTTTGTGTGAACGATAATCATAGTATGCAAATATATGGGACTCCAATCGGAAAAGCTCTTGATAAGTGTAGCTGAAATTATGAGGGCATACAACCTTGGTTTAAACTCCGTTATTGAAATACTTCGGAACCATGGTTATGAGTTGCCCCACAGCCGACCTAATGTAAAAGTCCCATTTGCATGTGTCAAGTTATTTGATGCAGAGTATCAACATGGCGTTCAGCAACAACATACGGGTAGGACCATTATTGCCACCCACAAGAGCAAAATTCGTGAGCAAAGAAAAAAACGTAGCAAAGAATCATCACAAAGCTCACAAACAATTCCAGAGGAGAAGTCAAATAATCCGAATTATTTAGGTGGAACTAGAGCATTTAGAAGTCTAAAGAATCACTTAAATGATAGAATAGCTGAAGAACGGGAAAAACAAAGAGTAAATGAGCGCATACAGCAGATTAGAACTCAACTAAGAAAAAATAAAGCTGTTACACCACAAAATAAAAAGCTATTTACATATAAAGCTACTACAAATACAACAATTAGCGTAGAATGGAGTAAAATAATTTTCACTAAAGGCAGGATAGAATTTTCATATAATGAGAAGGAGTATTATGTTGTAGCAAAGGAGTCAAAAGCAGAATACAATCACATAATTAAGACATTTGCAAAACGACTTCCTCCTATAAATATCAAAATTAGTGAATCGATTGCTTCAATAATTGATGATATTGAATTTGATAAAGTAATAAGCATTCTTGAAATACATAATCGTATTTTTAATATAGAAAATAATGGCTCTACTGGCGTGGATGTAAATATACTAAATTCCATTCCCAGGGAATTGTTGTATTCTATATTTCCTATTGACAGAACGGAATATTTGGAGTATCTTCAAGAATTACAGGATGATGACATATGCATATTGCCAGTTTTTGAAACACGACAGAATGCTCCAGATGGTTTTTTATTCACACTGCATCGTAACAATATATATTATATAGTTTGGGAGAGTAGCAAGCATCTCGCACGTAAAGCAACTTATGTATTTACTGTTCATGAAGATGAAGTAGGCACATTACATCAATTGCTATTCGATTTCATAATATCTGGAATTGATAAAAAGAGGCATTATCTCAGACATAATCAAGTTTCAGATTTTTTTGGTATTAAATATCATTATATTGACCATAATGGATTTACTGCATGGAAAACAGCATTTGATAAACTTTTACAGAATAATATCAAATTAGAGGATAAATGCAAAAATGAAAATACTGTTACATATGAAGTCAAGGATAGAGTACGCACATATACGCCTGTTCATAATATAATACAAAATGAATTAAAGACCCTATTGGAGGAGAATGGTTATTACAAAAATGTTTTATTGGAATCTGATAATGTTGATATAAAAGCATTGACAATTAATGATGAGTGGCATTACTATGAAATAAAAACATCCACAGCACGTCTTTGTATTCGTGAAGCTCTTGGACAAATACTAGAGTACACTCATTACAACTGTCAACAACATGTCACTAATTTGTTCATTATTGGACAATATAAACCTAGTGATAGAGAGATTAACTATATATCATTATTGAGGCAATTATATAACCTTCCAATTTATTATCAGTGGTATGATTTATCTACGCATACATTGAGTAATTGCTATTAAACATTCACTTATATACAAAAATGAATATTCATAAAAACAGTAATATTATCTAAATCAGCATTTTACAAAACACTGAAATAGATAATATTCAATAACCACTCTAAACCGTTGTTTTTGAAATAGAGTTTACGAATAGTTTCGGCACAAATCAATCAACCCTACACAGGGAAACCGAAGATTTATTTTCTAATGTGCGAAACAATTTGGTGGTGTTTTGCGTACTTATTGTAGGAAATGATATTTGCAAGGGGGAATCAACATTTTGTAGATTGCAAAAATTATTTTAACTTTGCACAAATTATAAATGATATTATGGCATTAGCAATTAAAATAGTACCAACATTAAGCGGTGAAGATGCTATCAACTTTGAGGAGAAAGCCAACAAAGTTGAGGAGAATCCTCATACCATTGATTGTTCAAAGGATATTGAGGTTGTGCGTCAATATTTAAATAGCATCAAACTATGACCATATCAGAGTTAATCTCAAAGTGTGATATGTTCATTGCAACACAAGAAAAGCTCGCGACATGCGAGCCTTTTGTTTGTAATGAAGATGACCTAACTGACTTCTTTGCAAACGATGCAACAAAGTATCAGGAGAAGCTATTGGGCAAGACATACATATTCTGCCTAAAGGAGAACCCCAAGGTTATAGTAGCAGCATTCACACTCTCAAATGATAGCATACGCATAACCAACAAACTTAAGGATGAGGACAAAAAGACCTTTCTACACAACACTGAGTTAGACAGTAAGGGCTTGCGTAGGTATCCATCAGTCTTGATAGGTCGTTTAGGTGTAAACAAGGAGTTTGAGAACCAGGGATACGGTTCAGCGGTAATCAGCTTCATCAAGATGTGGTTCTTGTCAGAGAATAAGACAGGTTGCCGATTCATCATTGTAGATGCCTACAACAATGAACACACGTTGCACTTCTACCAAAAGAATGATTTTGAATTCTTGATAGAGGATGAGGTAAACGAGGCAAAGTACATGGATATAGGTAGAAACAACCTACCGCTAAGAACAAGATTAATGTTTTTTGACCTACTACAAGTTAAGACTAAATAGCATGAGCCACTCAATATTAGTATTGGGTGGTTTTTTGTTTTATGAAGCACAAGTAAATATTAACTAATTTTAAGTTTCAGAAAACGATCTTAACGCCCTGATTTTTAGCAAGTACAGGAATAGTAAATATACACCCTGAAAATACACCCTATAACATAATAATACTATATATCATATTGATATACAAATATATAATGCTACGGAGTGGGAATAGGGATTTTGAGTGATAAGGCAGACATCTGCTGCCACTAACAAAAGAAAATGCGAATGAGCAGTACGCCAAGTACAGCCCATCCGCATTTTTTTGGGAGGTATGGGTTTGATAGTGCGTTTCCCTATCTCATCCTACTTATTAAAGAGCAACGGTGCGAACTCGCTCAAGTAGACACGCCAGTTGCGCCAGATATGTCCGCCCTCGCTCTCAACGTAAGTGTACTCATAGCCATTGCTATCGAGAAGTTCGCGGTAGCGCACATTCTCCTCGTACAAAAAGTCAGTCTTGCCGATAGCTATCCAGTAGAGTTTTGGAGCGTTGTCGAACTGCGTCTTTAGCTTCTGCTCAAAGTTAGCGTATATAGGCGACGAGCTATTATCGCCACGGAAGACAGCCGCACTAAACAAGCCTACATAGTCAAACATCTCGGGGTACTCCTTGGATATCTGTGCCGAGTGAAAGCCACCCATAGACAAGCCCGCAATAGCACGTGAGCCGCGCTCGCTGATGGTGCGGTAGTGGGCATCCACCCACTTAACGACATCGGGGAAGAGGCTCTCAAAAGAGCCATCCATAGAGCCACTGCCATAGGGCACCCACTGACCCTCGTGCGAGAAGCCTGGGGCAGACACATGCTTGGTGCAGCCATTTGTCATAACAACAATCATAGACTTACATCTGCCCGCAGCGATGAGGTTATCCATAATCTCCACAACGCGACCTGTTGCCAACCAAGCCTCCTCGTCGCCACCCATACCGTGCAGCAGGTAGAGGACGGGGTAACGCTCGCCACTATCCTCATAGCCTGCGGGGGTATACACCGTCATACGGCGGTTGACACCGCCCTGCTCGCACCACACCTTGGACAAGGTGCCGTGGGGGACATTCTGCGCAGTGTAGAGGTCGCCACGCTCGCCAGGGATGATAAAGTAGTTCATCTGCGTATTTATATCGCGCATAAAGTATGAGCTTGAGGGGTCGTGCATACCCGACATACCGTCGACAATAAATGAGTAGGTATAGAGCTCCGAGGCAAGAGGCTCCGAGCGGTACTCCCACACGCCATTATCGAGGCGCGTAAGAGAGGCACTGCCAGGGACATTCATCGTGCCGTAGGGGGTGTCGATGCTCTTCTCGGGGAGGAAGTCGCCCGTAACCTCAACACTCTGGGCATTGGGGGCAAAGTAGCGTACGGTGACACTACAATCGTCATTGACCTCGGGAGAGACAACAGCGACACGGTGCCACAAGTTTTGCTGTGCCGACACTACACCTGACACGAGGAGGAGGAGTGCGACCATTAGGTTTCTACATACTCTGTTCATAGCAACTATTTTTTTGATTAACATTTCAAATTGCGACATATAACACAAAGGTACAAAAAAAATCGTTATATTTGCTAACGATATACAATTACACGGATGAAAATTGGCGTTATTTCAGATACACACGGCGTATTTGATGGTGTGCTCGAGGAGTTTCTTGCGCCCTGCGACGAGATATGGCACGCTGGCGACTTCGGCAGCGTGGAGGTTGCCGACAAGATAGCTGCGTTCAAGCCGCTGCGCGCGGTATATGGCAACATCGACGGTGGTGTGATGCGACGTATGTACCACGAGTTCAACTACTTCAACATAGAGGGCACATCGGTACTGATGACACACATTGGAGGCTATCCGCGACACTACGCACCAAAGGCTCTGCAACATATTCACGGCGCACATCCCAAGATATTTGTGGCAGGACATTCGCACATACTCAAGGTCATATACGACCCCATATACGACCTACTGCACATAAACCCAGGGGCTGCAGGCATCTATGGCATACACAAGGTGCGCACAGCGGTACGCTTCGACATAGAGGGTGGCGAGATTAAGAATATGGAGATTGGCGAGTGGCAGAAGTCTCTGCGCTAAATAGCCGAACAACGACACAAGAGAGTAATTTGATAGAATAGAGCTATGAAAAGATTTATTGCACTATGTATTTTGGCGACAATGGTCGCAACGGGATATGCTCAAGAGCAGATTATGTGTGAGACTTACCTATTTGCAACACACGAAAACCAAGAGCTTTACCTCGACCTATATCGTGACACCTCATACAATAGCGCGGAGGCACGCCCCTGTATGATATTTGTCTTTGGCGGCGGCTTTGCAGGTGGCGAGCGCGACCACAACGCATACAAGCACTACTTCCACACCTTGGCACGCGAGGGCATTGCCGTAGCGTCGATAGACTATCGCTTGGGGCTTAAAGGGCTTAAGCTAAACGAGGGCGAGAAGATGGATATAAGGGGTGTTATAGCGATTATGCAGCGCAGCGTGAACATCGCCGTAGAGGATCTATACGCTGCAACAGAGTTTATCATCAGCAACGCCTCGGAGTGGAACATCGACACCACAAAGATAATGGTTAGCGGCTCGAGTGCAGGAGCAATAACAGCCCTTCAGGCGGAGTGGTGTATGTGCAATGGCAACACCATACCTCACGCCCTACCCCACGACTTCCGCTACGCCGCAGTGGTTGCTTGCGCAGGTGCGATATTCTCGACAGAGGGCAAGCCCCAGTGGGATAGGTCGCCAGCACCCACAATGCTCTTTCACGGCACATCGGACAGCAACGTACCCTACGACAAAGCGTCAATATTCGGCATAGGCTTCTATGGCTCGAAGTACATAGTGCGCAAGCTCGAGAAGCTCGACACACCCTACTACTTCTACACAGAGCGATATGCCGACCACGCACTCGCAATTGTGCCTCTAATCGACAAAACAGACCTCATATTGCAGTTTATTAAGGACTATGTAATGGATGGTCGCGCGCTACGCACAACAGCTACAACAGACGGCATACAACCCGAGAAACGCCCCGAACGCTTCTCGGCAATGGACTACCTCAAGACAAACTACACGCGTGATACACACGGCATATAGCAACAACGAGGGCTGTCCAACAAGTACGTTGCGACAGCCCCAACTCTTTGAAGTTGTATAATAAGAGGGATTTCAAGGCTTGCAAAACCTGAAAAAGCGGAGTTTACCCAGCGTAAATGAGCATTTTGAAGGCAAGCATAACGCAGAAATCACCTTATTAGGCAGCTTCTTTTGTAAATCCACCTGCTATCGCCTAACGTTTAGCCTGCTCAATAGCCTTAAGACGCGACACCTCGCTCTTGGCGCGGTCAATATCACTCTTGCGCATAGCCTCGACAGCCTTGGTGTTAGCGCGCGCAGCACTTATCTCCTGCTTGGTGCGGGCAGCCTCCTGCTTGAAGCGGGCAAATGCCTTGTTGTACTGCTCCTTTGCCTCCTTGAGCTTACGCTTCTGCTCGTCCACAACAACCTTATAACGCTCCTTGGCTACCTGCAACTCTGCCTTGGCGTTATCCAAACGGATGTTGGCTGACTCCTTGATACTACGCTCCTCGGCACGAGCCTCGCTAACTGCGCTCTTATGCTTTGCAGTCACGAGTTCCAACTGTGCCTGCGCCTCCTCAAGAGTCTTTACCGGCTCCTGTGCTGACACGCTACCTACCGCAGCGACAAGTGCCAGCGTTAATAACAATCTCTTCATATCGTTAGGTATTTAGTTTCCGATACTACAAATATATATATTTATATTGAAAAAAACAAGGGCTGTCAACCAAATGGTGTGACAACCCCTGAATTATAACGATGTTATATCTTGCGCTTATCGCTTGAACTCGACGATAAGTGCCGTAGCAGGAGCAACCTTACAACCCTGCATTGTTACGCTCTCGCCCGTGATGACATCGCGGCCCTCGGTAAGACCCTCCGAAATCTCGGCATAACGCTCCCACGGTACCTCGCGCGTATCGTCGCTATTGTTGATGTAGACAAACACCACCTCGCTGTCGTTATAGCGGAAGAAGGCGTAGGTGTTATCGCGGTCAATGAAGTGCAGCGTGCGACCATTGTGGATAACATCCTTTGACTTACGCCAGTTCATAAGCTTGTGGGTATAGTCGAATACATCCTTCTCGTCGCCTATGTGCTGCGCGCGGTCAAAGAGGTTCTTGGCATCGCCCTCCCAGCCACCAGGGAAGTCTACGCGCAGCGTAGGATGCCCCTTTGAACGATCCGTAGAACGGAACATAAGCTCATCGCCATACAACATCTGCGGCATACCACGCATTGTGCATAGCATAGCTGCTACGAGCTTCATACGACGCGCATCACCCTCGACGACATCACCCACACGGTCTGTGTCGTGGTTACCTGCCATAATCATCATATTCTGCAAGTCGTGATATACAAAGTCGTGCGACAAGACATCATAGATACGGGTCATACCCTTACCCCAGCCACCGCGAGCACCACCCTCGGTCATAGCTGCGCGAATAGCGTCGTGCAACGGGAAGTCCATAATAGACTTAAGGTGCGAGTTGAAGCCATCCTTATTGTAGTTGCCGCCCTGCCAATATGCCAACTGCGGGATAGAAGATGTCCACACCTCGCCCACGATATTGAAGTTAGGATACTCCTCCATAACGGTCTTACACCACTGGCTCATAGGCATCTTCTCGTTATAGGGATATGTATCTACGCGGAAGCCATCAAGACCCGAGTACTCAATCCACCACACTGCCCACTGCTTAAAGTAGTTCAACAAGTAGACATTATCGAGGTTCATATCTGCCATCGAGCGGTCAAACCAGCCGCTCTCCATCTGATACAAATCTGACTTCGAGGCGTTAAAATCCATATTGGTAGAGAAGGTCCAGTTAGACTGCGTATAGCTGTCCCACTTATGAGTCCAGTCCTCGAAGGGCTGGTCGGCATACCACCAGTGCGACGTTGAGCTATGGTTAGGCACGATATCCATAATAACCTTAAGGTCGCGCTTGTGACACTCCTCAACATAGCTCTTAAACAGCTCATTTGAGCCATAACGCGGGTCTATGCGATAGTAGTCGCTGCACGAATAGCCGTGGTACGATGCACCATTCTCATTGTCGAGCAGCAGCGGAGTGCTCCAGATAGCCGTTGCACCAAGGTCTGCGATATAGTCAAGGTGGTCTATTATTCCCTGAATATCGCCACCGTGACGACGACCTGCACGTGAGCGATCAACCTTCTCTATAGTATCATCCGTAGAGTCGTTAGAGGTATCGCCATTAGCAAAGCGGTCTGGCATTATAAGGTAGACAAAATCTGCCGTAGTAAAGCTCTTACGCTCGGCAGAGCCTGCTGCACGCTCTGCAATGGTATAGGTGTAGTTGAGCTTGCGCTTACCATTAGTAAAACGCAAGGTGTAGTCACCCGCCACAGCATCATCCTCGATGTCTACATCAACAAATAGGTAGTTGGGGCTGTCTGCAGTGTGGACACCACTAACCGACACACCCTGATTGGCAGGAAGAATCTCAACGCTCCACGCGCCGATATTCTCGCCATTAATCAACAGCTGCAACGGCGTATTCATACCCACCCACCACGACAACGGCTCAACGTGTTTGATTGTTGTCTTGGGCTTTGCGGCCTCGGCTGTGACAAGTGTCGACAGCATAACAAAGCATATCAAAGAAAAAAATCGTCTCATATATCTTCTGTTTACTTCACTAAAATCTGGTAATTCCAAGGTGCAATATCTCTCTCCACGTGGCTATCTAACGCTACACGCTCGCCTGTTATTGCATCGCGGTAGTTGCCAGTATATATACCCGTATAGAAGTCCGCGTGGATAGTATATGGCGACAAGTTCAGGATTGCCACAACGCGGCTACCACGCACCTCACGCACAAAGGTCATCATACAATCCTTGGCATTATTCTCAATCTCAACCATCTCGCCACCACGCTCGCCTGCATACAACGCTCGCTCGCTATGTTTAAGCGACGTGAGCCTGCGATATAGCTCCGTAGTGCGATTTTCGACGTATGCCGACTGCGGTATAGGGTCGCGGTCAAAGAAGGCAAACGAGTGATCGTAGCCCACCTCCTGACCAGTGTATATAAGCGGCATAGTAGAGGGCATAAGGAATGTCAAGGCGGTCATCACCTCCAGCGCACCACCAAAGCGCGTCTGTTCAGAGCCACTCCACGAGTTCTCGTCGTGGTTAGAGGTAAAGCTCATACGCATAGCCTCCTTGGGGTACTTCTGTCGCTCGGCATATATGGCACTACGCAGATCCCATACACGGCGTGCTCCCTTGGCTATATCACACATAATGTGGTGGATGTTCCACTGATAACTCATATTGAAGGCGCGATCAAAGAGGTTATCCTCCTCTGCCTCGGCAAGCATAAATATATCGGGCTTTATGCGGTGTAGCTCCTCGCTAACCTCCTGCCAGAACTCTATGGGCACAAGCATAGCCATATCGCAGCGGAAGCCATCGACACCAAACTTATCCACCCAATAGCGCATAGCGTCTATCTGATCGCGCCAGACACCGTGGTTGGCATAGTTGAGCTTGGCGGTATCGCTCCAGTCCCACGGCACAAGAGGCACGCCCGCGGCATCACGCTCATACCAATCTGCGGCACGCTCCGTAACCCAACGAGCATCACGCGCCGTGTGGTTAGCTACCCAATCAAGCAGCACACGCATTCCAAGAGCGTGGGCAGCACGCACAAAGTCGAGCATATCTGCGTCGCTACCGAACTCGGGGTTAACAGCCGTATAGTCGCTTATAGAGTAATACGAACCAAGAGAGCCTTTACGACCCTCTACGCCGATAGGATATATGGGCATAAGCCATATAGCATCAATGCCCACAGAGCGTAAGAACGGAAGTCGCTCGATGGCTGCACGAAATGTGCCCTCGACAGTAAATTGTCGAATGTTCATCTCGTAGAGTACAGCAGAGTAGCTCCATTCAGGATTTTTATACATCATCACACCACTAAAAATTCAACAGAGGGTACGCCACACTATGACGTACCCTCCAGAATTAGAACTAATTATTTAGACATTACCTTGCAGTCCCAAGCACCAAGCTCAAGCTGCTCGCCAGCCTTCAAAGTAAAGGTCTTGCCACAAGGACAAGTATAATCGCCAGCAACAGCCTCGGTGATGGTTACAACCTGTGGCTCAACAGAGAAGTTGAACAAGCAGAATACCTTGTTATCCTCCTTCTCACGAGTAAATGCCAATACGGTCTCGGGAGCACCCTCCATATATACTACGGGAGCAACGTTCTCGCCTGCTGCAAGAGCCTTGTTTGCGTGGCGGAAAGCAGCCATATTCTTATAATATGTACGCATCTCCTTACCATACTCCAAGTCAACGAGCTCGACAACAGAGTCCTTCTCGAAGAACTGCAAACGACGGTTCAAACCAATCTCCTGACCTGTGTAGATAAGGGGCTGACCCTGAGGAAGAACGAATGTAAGGGTTGCAAATGCCTTGTATGCATCGCCCATACGCTCGTACTCGGTACCTGCCCAAGAGTTCTCATCGTGGTTAGAGGTAAACATAAGGCGCATATGAGGTGCAGGATAGTTAACCTCGTCACGAGCGATATACTCCTTAAGGTCGGCTACGGTCTTGGCATCTGTCTTGATAGTGCCGTCGCCAGCAACATTCTTGGTCTCGCTGCCACCCTTTGCCATAGCGTTGAAGATGTGGTGAAGCTCCCAAGCATAAGTGGCATCAAAACCGCACTCCTGCAACCACTTCTCCTCGCCCTCTGCCAAGAGATATACATCGGGGTTGATAGCCTTAACAGCTGTCCACGCATCCTGCCAGAAGTCTGCGGGAACGTTCATAGCAACGTCGCAACGGTAGCCATCAACGCCAAGCTCAATCCAGTAGCAGAGAGCCTCCTTCATTGCGGCACGCATATCCTGATTCTCGTAGTTTAGCTTTGCGATATCTGTCCAGTCATACTCAACAATAGGCAACTCGGTCTCGGGGTCGATAACATACCAATCCTTCTTACCCTCGTTCCACCAATTTGCATCGCGCGAAGTGTGGTTTGCAACCCAGTCGATGATAACCTTCAAACCGAGATCGTGAGCAGCATCCAAGAAGTGCTTGAAGTCATCCATTGTACCGAACTCGGGGTTGATAGCCTTATAGTCGATGATTGAGTAATATGAGCCGAGTGTACCCTTACGACCATCAACACCAATAGGGCTGATAGGCATAAGCCATACGATATCTACACCCATATTCTTCAGCTCGGGGAGATACTTCTCGGCAGCTGCGAATGTACCCTCAACAGTAGCCTGACGCACATTGAACTCATAGACAACTGAATTATACTTGTCGTAGCCACTCTCTACAACCTGCTCCTCAGCGGTGTTGTTACTCATACAACCCACCATCGCCAACATAAGGGCGATAATTGAAAAAATCTTCTTCATAGTTTAGTAAGTAATTTATTTTATTCTCTATTTTCTCCGTTTTCTCTGTTTGCTCTGTTAGGCTACTTGTTGATTACGATGTAGCCATACTCGGGAAGTGTGATATTGAGCTTACCCTCGCCCAAGCACTCAAAGGCAGCACCCTCTGTGGCGACAGCAACACCGTAACCTGCGCACTTGGCAAATGAGGGTAACTGAACCTCAACAGCACGCTCAACAGGACGCACATTCATAGCGACAACAGCCCAATCGCCCATATAGTGGCGCACGAATACCCATACATCGTCGTCAACATAGAGTGTGCGGAAGTCACCATACATCAACGGCATTGACTGACGGCGGTTCTTCAACAGTGCCTTGGTCTGTGCATACTCACGCAACTGGTGGTCGTTGTAGCCATCGAAACGCATCATATCGCGGTTATCGGGATCATTAGCACCTGGAACACCATACTCATCACCCTGATAGATACAGGGAACACCAGGAACGGTGGTGATGATAGCCTTGAGGAGCTGCAAGCCTGCGTGACCCTTATCCAAATCACCTACGCCAACCTCACGGTGCCAGCCCTCTGCCTTATCATCGGGACACCACAACGACATATCGCCACCTGCAATAGAGATGAAGCGGGGCTTGTCGTGGTTACCTGTTATATTACCCATAGTGTGGTGTGAGCCATAAGCCGCCTCCGACTCCTCGACAGTGCGGGCTACATCGCGCATAGAGCGGCTCTGGTCAGCAATGACATCGCGTGAGGTGTGATAGAGGTTGAAGTCGAACTGCGAGTCGATCATACCTGTCTTAACATAAGAGCCTATAAGCTCCACGTCGCCATAGGTCTCGCCAATCTGCCACAATACACGCTCGGGCATTGATGACTTCATCTTATGGGTGAGCATACGCCAGTAGTTGAGCGGAATATGCTTACAAGCATCGTGGCGGAAACCATCGAAATCGAAGTTACGCACCCAGTGTAGTGCCGAGTCGGTCATAGGATCGCACACCTCCTCACGACGTGTATCGAGCGTGGGTATATGCTCATCAAACCAGGTGGTAAGACGCGTCTCGCCATCCCACAAGCCGATATTCTTGCGTCCATCGGGCAAGTAGAGCTCTGTTGTCCAGTCGGGATGCTGCTGAAGCACGGGAGAGTTGATATGCATATGGTTGGCAACATAGTCCAAGATGACATTCATCTGTGAGTCGTGCGCCGTTGCAAGCATAGTGTGTACCTCCTCGTCTGTACCAAAACGCTTATCTACAACGGTGTTAAAGATAGGCCAGTAGCCGTGATAGCCCGAGAACTTGGTCTTGGGGTTCTCGTTCTGTCCCCAAGCGTCGTAGGGGTTCTGCGTGATGGGAGAGATCCAGATAGTGCTAACACCAAGATCCTCAAAGAAACCATCGTTAATCTTCTCGGTGATACCTGCTATATCGCCACCCTGATAGTCTACCTTATCGAGAACTTCGGGAGAGTTAAGCTTCCAGTCGTTAGCGGTATTTCCATTCTTAAAACGGTCAATCATAAGCGAGTAGAGTGCCTGTGACTGGTGATCCTGACGACGAATCTTCGTAGCGTCAACAACCACCTCGCCATACTCCAACGGTAGCAACACATCGTTGAAGCGACCCTCGTCTGAAGCGGCAAAGACGCGTATTACAGAGCGGTCGAAACCTGCAGCACGCTCGGGGATAGTAACCTCGATAACATTACCATCAACCTCGACCTCATCTAAACGTATATTCTGCCACATTGCCAAAGCCTCCTTAACGGGCTTCTCGGCAACGATACTAACAACACCATCCTCAACCTTTGTTGACGACATAAAGCTCGCAGTGTCACGCGTTCCACCAAGCACAACGATAGAGAGCTTCTCCTCACCATGCCATACATCGAGCGTAGAGACAAAGGCTGCATCATCTGCCGTAAGCTCAAACTCTGACCAGTTGTCGGTAGTTGATGTAAGCTTTAGGCGAGCATCATCCGATGTGAGGTTATCTGCACCATCCCACTGGGGGTAGTAGTCGGTAAGGAAATGTGACGTAGTGCCAGAAGTGACTGTCATCGGGATAACAGCAAACTTGTTACCGAGCTCAAACTCGGCGGGCTGTTGTGTCTCACCTGCACACGCCACCATAAGCGTAGCAAGCAAAAGTGTGGCAATAGTTTTAATCTTCATAATATTATGTTTTAATTATTTTGCGTGGTGTAGTTGGCACGAAAACACCGTTGTCGCTGCCATATTTGGAGTCGGGCAGCCGATCAAAGCCACCCGACCAAGTAGTGTATCACCGCGCCTAAAACAGACACGGCGATACGCAGTAAATTACTTTGAAGGAGTCTTACCTACCTCCATCACGTAGAGCTCAAGGTCTGCGGGATAGAAATAGAGGTCATAAGTACCGTCAGCAGGAACAAACATATTGCCGCTGCCACCACCATTCATAAGGGTATATGCCTCGTTGATGACGATAGCAGATGAGCTGTCGGGAGCACCGTAGTTATCGGTATCAACCCACTTGCCATAGAGACGCACCTTGAAGCCCTCTGAAACAGAGATAGGCTGGTTAAGGAGCTTATAGCCACCATCACCCATAGCCTCGAACTTGATATCGCTGCCCCAACCTGTCATATCACCGATCAAGCCGTACTCCTTCTCGGTAGGCTCGGGCTCGGGAGTAGGAACGTTGCCATCCATAACATAAGAGAGGTCAGCGTTGATAGTGAAGAAGTGATCCTTGTCAAGTACAACGCCTGTGATATCAGCAGTCTGTGCAGAGCCGTTGTTGAAGATTACGCTGATAGTCTGACCAACGATAGACTCGGGAGCCTCCCATACGTAGTAGTCAACGCCACCAACATTCTCAACCTCGAGAGCCTGACCGGGCCAAGTACCACCAGTGTAGTTGTTACCAGCATCGTCCCAAGCCCAGAGGTTACAGTTTGTCCAGCCGGGAGCTGTCACGTCAGCATAGAGCTTAACAGTCTTTGAAGCGTCCATAACGTAAGACAAGTCAGCGTTGATTGTGAAGAAGTGATCCTTATCGAGTACAACACCTGTGATGTCAGCAGTCTGTGCAGAGCCATTGTTGAAGATTACGCTAATAGTCTTACCAGTAATCTCGGCAGGTGCCTCCCATACAAAGTAGTCAACGCCATCAACAGTCTCAACCTCGAGAGCCTGACCGGGCCAAGTGCCACCAGAGTAGTTGTTACCAGCATCGTCCCAAGCCCAGATGTTACAGTTTGTCCAACCGGGAGCAGAAACGTTAGCATAGAGCTTAACAGAGTTAAGTGTAACGCCACCAGGGATCTCACCCTCTGCCATTACCCAGATATCGAAGGTAACGATATTGAAGTATACGTCATAAGTACCAGCTGCAGCAGCAAGGTTCTTACCACCAGCAACCAAAGTTGTCTGCTCGCCAACATTTACAACGAGAGGCTCAACATCACCAGCACCACCATAGTTGATAGCCCAGTCATTGTTGAAACGTACCTTGAACTGATCATCAGCAGTGACAGTTACACCCTTACGTACGAAGAGGTTCTCGCCTACCTCGTTCATGTAGAGGTCAGCAGACTCACCCCAACCAGTGATAGTACCTACAAGACCCCAACGATCAGCCTCGATGCCGGGCTGAGGATCGGGCTCAGGCTCGGGAGTAGTACCAGTGTTGCCACCAGTAGGCTCCTCCTGACCGAACATATCTGCGTTAAGCTCGTAGTATACCTCGTTAGGATTAGAGAGGTAGAAGTATACACGGTAGTTACCAGCGGTCTCAACAGCGATATTATCGCCACCCTGTACACCGTCAACACCCCAGTTAAGATTCCAGTCAGCATCAGCACGGAACTTGAAGCCACCAGAGAGGTTCTCTACATCGGCATAGAAGCGACGCTTTGCAGCGTTGAACTCCATAACAACGTCGCCACCCCAACCGTTGAAGTCACCAATAACACCAATCTGGTTGAATGCGAAGTTCTTCTTCAACAAACCAGAGTTAGTATCCATTGAGAAGTGGTAGAAACGATTAACAGTGTAGATGTTGATATTGCTACGATCACCACCATCATTGTTGATAAGAGTTACCTCTGCGGCCTCTGCCTCGGGAGTCTCGCCTGAAGGAATACCCCAGTCGAAGTTCCAGTTAGCATCACGAGTGAACTTCCACTCACGTGCAGCATCCTCTGCGCTACCGAAGTCAGCAACACCCTCAAATACACCAGTACCAGAGAAGTCATACAATACCTGGAAGTTGGTAGCAGCCTTATCGGGAGCCCAACCCTGATATGAACCCGGCATATAGATCATAGGATACTTCTTCTCTGCGCTGGTAGGAGTAATCTTTACATCCTTTGACTCTGAGTAGTATGTATCGTATGAGTTACCGATGGTAGCACCAACGCGCAACTTAACATCTGAAGCAACATCGAGTGTAAGACCAAGACCACCATCCTCAACAGATGAAGCGGCAGCAAGGTTAATCTGCTCATAGGTAAGCTCAACCTCGGTTGTGCTGATACCAACAGCCACGGGAACCTCAACGTCACCCTTTGCAATCAAGATAGAGTAGTTAGGAACGATCTTATCACCGAAATAAGCGGCATCCCAGCTAACTTTGAGTGTGTTGACCAATGTCTCGGCAGTGATGACGATGTCAGTGGTCTCCAAATCGTGAAGTACAGGTGCTACCACCTGATCGGCGGGCAGTGTCTGTACCTTCTCCAAGTCAGATGTACAAGCTGACATAATGCCAGCTGCAGCTGCAAGGAGGGTAAAATATTTCAATATTTTCATAATGTTCTATTATTATATGGTATAACAATCATGAACTACTAATAACCTGCAGGGTTCTTCAAATCAGGATTTGCTGCAATCTGCGATGCAGGAATTGCAAACAGCTCCTTATACTCGGGGAATGCCTGACCAACGGGGCTCTCGCCACCCTTGAAGGGCCACAAGTACTCTGCTGAAGAGAACAAGTCGTAACGGATAAGGTCGGTACGACGGTGTGCCTCCCACATAAGCTCACGTGCACGCTCACCCAAGAACAAGTCACGAGCTGCGTTATCCCAAGTTGCGGGAAGTGAGATAGGAGCTACGCCTGTACGTACTGCCAACTCATCCATCTTTGACTGTGCCAAGTTACCCTGACCAAGACGTACGCAAGCCTCTGCATAGATCAAGTAAATCTCGCCAAGACGTACAACGGGATAGTCGATGTCAACAAATGACTCATTCTTTGCAGTCTCCAAGAACTCCTCGGCTGTCATATTGTGAGGTACGTTGTTGTACTTCCAGCAGCTCCAGCCATAAAGGAAGTTGATAACCTCCTCGTGAGAGGTGATCTTCTCGAAACGATCCTTGATGTGGAAGATACCACGCTTATCAGCGCAAGTGTACTCACCAGTCTCATAGTTAGGATTGCTTACATTGAAGAACTTCTGTGCATACTCGTAAGTAGTACGGATACCACCCCACGCACCATTACCACCCAACGGATAGGTAGGAAGGTCATAAACCTCGTTCTGTGATGCCAATACAAGGAATGTAGTACCACCGTAAGTCTGCTGCTTGTGGCTATCGAAGGGAACAACCATCAAGAACTCCTTCAAAGTATCGGGGTTCTCGCCGTTGTCACCACGGAACAGAGCTGCATAGTTAGATGAAAGACCGTAGCCCAAGTTGAAGATACGCTCGCAAGTTGACTTTGCCAACTCCCACTGTGCTGTACCGCTATAAACCTCGGCATTGAGGTAGATACGAGCCAAAAGACCAAGAGCAGAGCCCTTGTCTACACGAGGATAGTTAGAGCGTGCTGCGGGAAGTGCAGAGCCCTCTGAAGCAAGCTCCTCAAGCTCATTAACGATATACTCATAGATGTACTCACGGGGCTGCTGTGCGGGAGCCTCTGCACCAAATGCAGTGTTCTCGGTTGCGAAGGGAACAGCACCAAATACATCCATTGCCATCCAGTAGTACCAAGCACGGATCAAACGAGCCTCGGCACGATACTCCTGAATCTTTGCCTTAACCTCTGAAGATACGCCACGCAAGTCGAGCTTATCGTTCTCGGTCTGACGGATATACTCGTTAACATAGGCGATAGCCTGAAGTGAACGGAAGAATACACCGAACACAGCCTCATTCTCGGCATCGGTCCAAGTGTTATAGTTCATGGCACGTACCCAACCGTCGTTACCCCACGCGCAAAGACACGCGTCAGTAGTAATCTCCTGACATGCCCAGAAAGCACGTGTGATAGAGGTTGCACCACCATCTACGCCCGAGATATCTGTAAGCTCGTGCGTGCTCATTGTGTTGTAGATCTTGGCAAGACCCTGAATATAGCCTGCCTCATCTGCACCGTATGCAGACTCCGAGGTTACATCCCACGGATTCAGAGGTGTTGTATCGAGATCTTTCACGCAAGATGAAAGAGTCAACAACGCACCTGCTACTGCAGCAACAAAATATCTTGTTTTCATTGTCTTATACTATATTAATTATTAGAAATTAAGGTTTACACGCAAAGAGTAGATACGTGGACGGGGCCATACTGCACCATCGATACCCTCCTTTGAGCTAACCTCGGGATCAATACCGCTATACTTGGTGATAACAAATACGTTCTGAACACCTGCTGCTAAACGAAGTGAAAGATCGCTGTTGCCAAGCTTCTCGAAGGTATAACCGAGAGTGATGTCATCCAAACGGAAGAATGAAGCATCCTCAAGGAATGCGTCAGAGTACCACTGCTCCTGTGAGTTACCATCAGTCCAACCTGTCTTAAGTACAGATGTAGCATAGTTAGACAAGATACCTGCGTTGATATCGGTTGAAGCGGTAGAGTTAGATGCAAACAAGTCGTTGAATACGTAGTTGCCAATAGAGCCGTGACCGTTGAAGCCGAAGTCCCAATTCTTATAGCTGAGCTTGAGGTTCAAACCATAGAAGAAGTCGGGCAGCGGGCTCTTACCAGTGTTGTAGCGGTCACCAGCGTCGAGCTGACCATTACCATTGCGGTCAACAAATGCATTCTGGATGGGGTTACCGTTAGCATCGTAGAGCTGCTGGTAGGTGTAGTAAGTATAAGGCTTCGAGCCTACAGTGTGCATAGTCAAATCCGAGCCACCTGTACCCTTACCAGGCTTACCCTGATATACAGCGTAGTTGGGGTCGTCGGTGTTGTTAAGCTTTGTAAACTCGGTGTGCTGGTATGTACCATTGAAGCCGATACGCAAGTTCCAATCCTGTGTACGTACGGGGTTAACCTCCAATGAGAACTCAACACCCTGGTTACGCATTGAACCGATGTTGGTCAACAATGTTGTACCGAAGTTAGCACCAAGAGGTGTAGTTACATTGTTCAACAGATCCTTGGTGTCACGACGATATACATCGATGCTACCTGCGATACGACCATCGAGGAAGCCGAAGTCGATACCTGCGTTGTAGGTGATAGTAGTCTCCCAAGTGATGTTAGGATCGTATGCATAAGGAGTCCAGAAGTACTGGTAACCTGCGTTACCCATATTTGCCATATTCTCTTTGCTTGAAGACTCACCGTAGCGAGCGAGGTAACGGTAGTTACCAATCTCCTGCTGACCAGTCTGACCATAGCCTAAACGCAACTTCAAAGCTGACACTGCATTCTGTGACTGCATAAATGGCTCGTTAAGGATGTTCCAAGCAAATGCTGCTGAAGGGAAGTAACCCCAACGCTTATCCTTGGCAAACTTTGAAGAGCCATCGGCACGAAGAGTAAATGTGAACAAGTAGCGTGAATCGAATGAGTAGTTCACACGACCATAGAACGATACAAGGAAGCTCTCCTCCTGATAGAAGAGGCTCTGGTTGTTGGTGTTGCGGTCACCTGTCTGGTTGAAGTAAGAGAAGCCCTGGTCGCTCTGATAGAAGTTCTGCCAAGAGTAACCAACCATTGCATCGAGGTTGTGCTTGTTCCAAGTCTCGTTGTAGTTACCGTAGAAGTCGAGCACCTGGTTGCGGCGAACAGAATAGTTCTTGTTATACTGACCCCAACCACGAGCGTTGTTGGTGATGTTGCCATCAGCATCCTTCACGATAGTAGTATCCTTATAAGCCTGGAATGAGCCAGGAGCTACGCCATCATAGTCGTTAGCACTTGAGTAGTCCAAACCGAGGTTAAGGTTGAAGCGCAAAGCCTCCAAGCCGTGTACCTTATAGTCGAATGTAAAGTTACCCAATGTACGGAATACGTCTACATAGTGCTTGCGATCGTACAAAAGTGACAAGGGGCTGGCACCTGCAAGTGTGTTAGGAGTGAACTCCTCGCCACGACCTGTACCATAGTTCCAGTAACCGTTAGTTGTAGTGCGGTCGATAGAGCCGTCATCGTTACGGAAGTAAGGATCCTGTGTGGGGTTCATAAATGCTGCACCACCGATAGCACCGCCATCAGCATAGTTCTGGTGGTTGTAAACGCCCTTTGCGTTGAGCGAGATAGTAAGGTGCTCATCGAAGAACTTGGGAGCCAAGCTCAAGTCGATAGTAGCGCGATCATACTTTGAAGTCTCAACAGTACCCCACTGACCAGTATAACCGATAGATGCACGGTAGGGAAGTATCTCATTGTAGTTACCATAAACGCTTGCGTTGTGGTCGTGTGAGATACCTGTGCGGAATACGAGATCCTGCCAGTTAGTATTTGAATTACCCAACAACTTGCGGAAAGCGTCGCCCTGGGGTGTACCCTCGGGATAAGAGGTTGTGAGGTAGTCGCGGAACTGCTCTGCTGACATAACGGGCATCTCCTTGAAGTTGTGAGATACACCAACGCTACCGTTGTATGAGAAGTTTACCAAATTACCCTTACCCTTCTTGGTAGTGATGATGATGACACCGTTAGATGCACGTGAACCGTAGATAGCAGCTGCAGAAGCATCCTTCAACACGGTGAATGACTCGATGTCGTTGGGGTTCACCAATGACAAGGGGTTAGCCATACCTGCACCAGCGTTATCTGCTACGGGCACACCGTCGATGACGATAAGCGGATTCTGTGAAGCGTTCAACGAAGCCATACCACGGATACGAATGGTTGAGCCAGAGTTAGGGCCACCATCGCCAGGAACAACCTGCAAACCAGGAACCTTACCCTGCATCATATCCTGTGTAGATACGACTGCACCACGGTTAAGCTCCTCTGCCTTCACGGCAACTACCGAACCGGTAAGGTCATTCTTCTTGACAGTACCGTAACCGATGATCACAACGTCATCGATCATCTCGGTATCCTCTTCGAGGACAACGTTCTTCAACAGCTCTGATGAAGCTGCGAGTGACTGAGTCTTGTAGCCAATGAAGCTGACTACAACGATAGACTCGGGACCATTAACCTTCAGTACGTACTGACCGTTAATGTCGGTGGTAACACCGTTAGTAGTACCCTGCTCAACAACAGAAGCACCAATAACCGGTGTGCCGGTAGTATCAACCACCACACCTTTCACCTCGTATTTGCTCTGCGCAAACACTTGGACGGGGGTTACCATCGCTAACAACGCGAGTCCCAAACACATAGTTAAGAATTTTCTCATAGTGTTTTAGTGTTAGTTAATAATTAGTTAATAAATATGTATGTTTGTATGTTTGTTTCACGCCTAAAACTACTCGTGACGCTTGGTCGAGATGCCGAACACGGCAACAGCAGCCAATAAGAGTGCAACACCTGCTACAACAAGCATTACAATCTGGCCTGTCTGCACGCCATCAACAACATCGCCACCGAACATAGTGAGCAGGAAGCCACCAACGAGCGATGCCACAATCTGCGGCAAGCAGATAGTGCAGTTGAACAGACCCATATACGAGCCGAGGGACTTACCCGACAACGAGTTGGTGAGCATAGCAAACGGAAGTGCCAACATCGCAGCCCAAGCGCAACCGATGAGCAGGAATGACACGAAGAGCATATACTGGTCGTGGATGAAGTAGGTAGAGATAAAACCGACTGCACCCAATACAAGGCTCAACGAGTAGGCAACCTTCGTTTTGCGGAACATAGGCAATACCATAGCCCACAAGATTGAGCCGATAGCCTGAACTGCGAACAACACGCCTGTCCAGTCACCTGCCGCCTGATACTCGGCAGAGGCGGTATTGGTAGTATTCCATATTGTGACATTCTCGGCAATACCACCCGTTGTATATGTCCACATATAGAGGAATGCAAACCAGCAGAAGAACTGCACAAGACCAATCTGCCAGAACGCCTTGGGAGCGTGAAGAAGAAGGGTCAACAGGTTTGACTTATCTGACTCCTCCTCCTTGGTGATATTGTTATACTTGGCATAGTCCTCGGGGTTCCACTCCTTAACCTTTGCACCTGTGTAGAGCACACAGAGGATAAGGATAGCTGCGCCAATGTAGAACGACCACGTCACTGACGGAGGCACAACACCCTCGGGTGCAATATTGCTGATACCAACCCACGTGAAGATATAGGGGAAGAGGTAGCCAACGAGTGAACCTGCATTACACAAAAGGCTCTGGATAGAGTAAGCCTTGGTCTTCTGCTCCTCGTTTACCATATCACCCACCATCATCTTGAAGGGCTGCATAGCCATATTAATCGACGTATCGAGCAACATAAGCATCACCGCACCAAATGCCAAAGCGGCCTTAACGGTCATATTGAAGCTACCTGCATTGGGAAGGAGTGCCATAACGATAATGGCAACGATAGCACCAACATAGAGGTAGGGCTTACGACGACCCCACTTGCACCAGGTCTTGTCGCTCAACGAACCAACGATAGGCTGAACGATCATACCCATCAACGGAGGCAACACCCAGAAGAAGCTCAACGTGTGGGGATCAGCACCCAACGTCGCAAAGATACGGCTGATGTTAGCACTCTGAAGTGCATAGGCGATCTGTACGCCAAAGAATCCGAAACTCAGATTCCACATCTGCCAAAAAGAGAGAGTAGGTTTTTGCATATCTTGATTTTTTTAAGTTACTTGCCGATTACTCACGAAGAGATTGTGTTAGTAGTTATTTAAAATTTTAAATAATGATACAACTATATCGATACAATTTTACAAAAAATTAGGCAAACGGCAAAACCTTATCTACCCAAAGGGTATATAAATACGACGAATCGCATTTTTCGTATACCGAATGGGAAAAATTGGGGACAAATGGACAAATAGAGCCGACCAAATTGCACGTATCGACAGATAAAGCATCACGACAACATCCCCACAAAAAAACGACATCTTTCTGATTGTCATTACCGAGTTATTGGCACCGCAACCTCACAATATAACAAGTCTAAAACTAAATATTTCGGCAGGAGGGCTTCCAATTTTGCAATTTTTTACTATCTTTGCAAATATGAGCTCTATTTCCCTTCGCAACCACACACTGGGCAATATAACCATAGTTGTCCTATTTGCGCTACTACACTCCTGCGTAGCGTTGGTTAGTCGAGCCCTCGACTACTATGATGATATTCCTCTTACCATCCTGACAATCACAATGGTAATAGTGCTTTCTCTGCGCAATAACACACGTTTCGAGATAATGGCACTGCTGACGCTCGCAGCGACGCTCATAGGCTTTCTTATAGGCTCATGGCTACAAACGCCACTCTACGCAATAATACAAAACGTATATCTCGCACCTGCCCTATCGACATTCATCATCACAACGGGCTTGGGCATCAGCATAGACCTATTCACGCGCCGCATAACACGCTTTAGACGCAAGAGAGATTTATGGAACATCTCCTCTACGAGCGTGGTCGTAACAGCCATCTCGATACTCGTCCTGCGAATGATATATGTTGTAATGTTTCGCACAGACGTATTCTCTGAAGGTCAGCTATTTAGAACGGTTGTAGACATACTATCAAACACGTGGGCGTTGCTAATACTCTTGGTCACTAACGGCATAATTATCATACGCCTAAAAAACCGCAAAAATAGAGATGCACACATAATCTCGATTGCCAGCATTGCCATAATTACCCTTATCACCACGGCGGTAGTATTCTATGATTTACCGAGTATGACCATTGTAGGAGAGTCTGCCCTCGACTTTATGCATATTCTCTCGGCGATGCTTCTTGTTGAGCTACTTATAGTAACCATATACTACCTGGTGATGACATCGCTCACATCGCGTCAGGAGCTACGCGAGGAACGCGAGCTAAAGCACCGCACGGAGTATCAATATGAGAGGCTCAAGCAGCAGATAAACCCACACTTCCTGTTCAATTCGCTCAACATCCTCGACTACCTCGTACAGGAGCACGAGACGGAGCGCGCAAGTGCCTTCATACGTAAGCTCGCCAACATCTACCGATACCTGCTTAACACCGACCAAAAGCCACTCGTCAAGCTCACCGAAGAGCTGGATTTTACGAATATGTATATAGACCTTCTAAATGAGCGTTTTGCCGAGGGACTGATTGTTGTGCGCAGCATTGAAGAGAGTCATATCAACAGGTACGTCGTACCCTGCTCACTCCAACTATTGGTCGAAAACGCCACAAAGCACAACATCGTGGCACCAGATATGCCACTGACCATTACAATAGCCATCGAGGAGGATATGCTGACAGTGAGAAACAACCTCCAGCAACGCAGACACGGACAGCCATCCACACATCTTGGACTGGCTAACATACGACGACAATATCTCGATATTACACGTCGTGACATAATCATAGAAAAGACTGATACTGAATTTATTGTAAAACTTCCGATAGTATGATAAGAGTACTTGTTGTAGAGGACGAGATTCCTGCGCAGATAACCCTAAAGAAACTTATCGACAAGTGTTGCCCCGACAGTCGTATAGTGATGACTCTTACGTCGGTGCGCTCTACTATAAAATGGCTCGAGGAGAACCCCGATGGCGTAGATGTAATTTTTATGGATGTTGAACTCTCCGATGGCATCTGCTTTGAGATATTTGAGAGCGTTGACATCACAGCAAACGTTATCATCACCACAGCCTACGACAACTACGCGGTCAACGCCTTTAAGGTACACAGCCTCGACTACCTGCTCAAGCCCATTGTAGAGGAGGACTTGGCGCGTGCGTGGGAACGTTGCCGCGAGCGTATCGAGGCGAAGAACACTCCAAATATTGAGGCTCTGCTCGACATCGTATCGCGTGCAGGCGGCAGCCAAAGCAAGGAGTTCAAAAAACGCTTTATCGTCAAGGCGGGTGATAAGATTGTGATTATCCCCGTGGATGAGATTGCATACTGCTACTCGGAGGATAAGAGCACATACGCCGTGGTACGCAATGGTGCGCGTCGTCTGCTCGACTACTCACTCGACACGGTACAAGAGATGCTCGACCCGAAGCTCTTTTTCAGAATTTCGCGCAGCTGCATCGTCTCGATAAATGCTATTGAGAACATCTCGAAACATTTAGGCACAAGACTCAAGCTACAACTCAACCCGAAGGCTGATGACGATGTTGTAGTTAGCCGCAGCCGCACCTCCGACTTTTTGGAGTGGCTCGACAGCAATTAGCGGCAACTAAACGGCAGCTACCCTCACATCATAACGCCCATAACTACATCCGTCTACCCAAGCGCAAAGGAGCGCAATACGGCAGACGGATGTATTTATACATCATCATTGAAAAAAAGTTTAGCAAAAGTGGAGTAAACTCTTTTATTTCACGCATAAAATTATTACATTTGCACGATTTATGCCAGTAAGGCGTGATGTGGTGTTGCAAAACTCAAGAAAACAAAAAAATAAAACTATGAATAATCTCAACAAATTTATCATTTTATGCGCGGCAGTCATTCTGTGCAGTTGTAACGCTCAAGACAGAGTGCTATACCTCCAGAATGTGGAGAGTGGCACAGCCATAGAGTTGCCAGACAACTATCTCATCAAGCTCAAGCCCTTTGACCAGCTGACTATCGTCGTGAACAGCCAGAACCCCGAGCTTGCACTACCCTTCAACTCGGCTACGAGCTACAACTCGCTGACAGGCGCGAAGGTTACGAGCATCTCTTCGACAAACAGCCTCCAGATAATCACCGTTGACGAGGAGGGCTGTATCGAGATGCCTATTCTCGGCAAGATTAAGTGTAAGGGTCTTACACGTGGCGAGCTTGAGACACTCATCGAGAAGAAGATTATTGATGGCAAGTATATCGCCGACCCCAGCGTAAACGTCCGCTTTGCCGACCTTGCTATATCGGTTATCGGCGAGGTTAACCGTCCTGGTCGCTACAACATCTACAAGGATCAGATATCTATCTTCGACGCACTCGCTCTTGCTGGCGATATGACCATCTATGGTAGCCGTGAGGATGTTGCCGTGATACGCGAGATTGACGGTCAGAATGTGGTGACGAAGCTCGATTTGCGCTCACCCGAGACCCTAACATCTCCCTACTACTATTTGCAGCAGAATGACCTGATTATAGTGAGCCCCAACAAGTATAAGGCGGCAACAGCAGAGATTAACCAAAACCGCTCTTTCTGGATCTCTCTCGCCTCGACAGGTATCTCGTTGGCAACTCTCGTAATGACAATCATCACCGTAAGTAAGTAAAGATTAAAAATATGACAGAGAATTCTGAAAGCATGGAGAGGGATGTTGTCGCCGCGTCGCGTCGATTTACCCTATATGATTTTGTTCAGCTAATCCTTTCTAACTGGTATTGGTTCGCGCTATCTATTGTCGTGTGCTATATGTGCGCTGCATTCTATATGCGCCGCACAGCACCCACATATCAGCGTACGGCATCAATCCTCGTAAAGGACTCACGTAAGGGCTCCAGCAGCGAGGTTACAGCCTTCAGCGATATTATGGGTGGTATGGGCAGACGCTCGGTAGATAACGAGATTCATATCCTGCACTCACGCCGACTGATGGCTGACGTGGTAAACAAGTTCGACCTTGCCACTGTATACACCACCTCGGGACGTATCCGCACGGTTGATATGTATGGTCGCTCACCGATGCTTGTTAAGTTCATCACGCTCAACCCCAACAAAGCTGGGCAGTTTAAATACACTGTAGACAACGAGGGCAAGGTACACATCGGCTCATTCCTCGACAACGAGACATATCGCGCCACTGTAATCCCTGGAGACACTGTGTCGACACCTATGGGCGAGGTGGTATTTGTGGCTACGCCCTATATGGATAGATACAACAACCAGGAGATTACCGTATCTAAATATCCGCTCAACGAGGTTATAGAGTCGTACCGCAAGCGTCTACAGTGCAACATCACAGACAAGATGACATCGGTTATCAATATCACGATGAGCGATGTTGTACCCAAGCGTGCCGAGGATGTCATAAACGGCATTATCGAGGCTTACAACGCCGATGCTATCGAGGATAAGCGCGCAATATCAGACCTTACCGAGAAGTTCATAAATGACCGTCTCGTAATCTTGAGCGACGAGCTGAACACCGCTGACAGCGAGATTGCATCATTCAAGCAGGCTAACCAGATTTATAGCCCGCGTGATGAGGCATCTATGAGTGCCGAGGAGATAAGCCGTCTTAAGCAGGAGAATATGTCGCTTGAGGCGAGCCTTGAGATTGCCAAGTACATCCTCGACTACGTAAACAACGACACCTCGGGCCCAAGCCTTATCCCCGCAGCCGCAGTGACTATGAGTGGCGCGTCGTCAGGTCTTGCATCACAGATTGACGCATACAACCAGAGCGTCCTCGACTACAAGCGACTGCTCTCTGACTCCTCTACAAGCAGCCCCGTTGTTGTGGAGCTGGGTCTACAGATAGCAACAATGCGAAACGTGATTATCACATCGCTCGAGTCTCATATCGAGGGTCTCAAGATGCAGATAAACAAGGTCAAGAATGAGCGTTTGTATGCCGACTCGCGTATGATAAGTTCTCCCACAAAGGAGAAGGAGCTACTCTCGATAACACGTCAGCAGAAGGTTAAGGAGGAGCTGTACATATACCTCCTCACAAAGCTTGAGGAGAACGCCCTGACAGGTGCTACAGCCGAGAGCAATGCCCGCGTCATCGACTACGCTTACGGTAGCAACAAGCCTATCAGCCCACGTGGTATGATGATATACTTGATGGCGATGATTATAGGCGTGATGATACCCTTCATCATCCTCTATATCTTGGAGCTGCTGAACACCTCGGTACGCTCGCGCCGCGAGATTGAGGAGGCGTTATCAGCACCCTTCATTGGCGATATACCGCAGTATCAGGGCAAGGCAGAGTATGGCATCGTAGTTAAGGAGAATAGCCGTGATGTCATATCGGAGTCATTCCGTATTATGCGTACCAACATCAGCTATATGTCTATCGACAACGCTGTGCAGGTTATCACCCTCACCTCGTCGATACCGCATAGTGGTAAGACATTTATATCGACCAACCTCGCTATGACACTCGCAATATCGGGTAAAAAGGTGTTGCTTATGGACTTGGATTTGCGTCGTAGAACATTGTCAAAGATGATGGGTCACCGCAACGACCGCCGAGGTCTCACGAGCTACCTCACAGGAGCTATACCTTCGCTCAATGACGTCATCTCAAAGACATCGCTGCACGACAATCTCGATATGATATTTGCAGGCCCCCAGCCACCCAACCCTGCCGAGATGCTTATGTCACACCGCGTAGATACGATGATGCAGGAGTTGCGCGACCGCTACGACTATATCATCCTTGATAGTGTGCCTGCAATGGCTGTTGCCGATGCGATGATTATTGACCGCTTTGTAGACCTTACTATATATGTAATACGTCAGGGTAACCTCGACCGTAGACATCTGCCCGATATTGAGCAGTTGCACCGCGACAAGAAGTTCCGCAATATGTGCGTCGTGCTGAACGGTGTTACACATAGCAAGCGTACCTATGGATATGGATATGGTTATGGCTACGGATACGGTTACAGCTATGGTTATAGCTATGTCAGCGACAGCGACAACGAGTATGTCCCAATGTGGAAGCGTCGTTGGCGTAAGTTTAAGCGTCTATTCAAAAAACGTAAGTAGTAATGGCATACGACAAGATGATTATCGCCGTCGACTTTGACGGCACATGCGTTGAGCACGACTACCCCTATATCGGTATGGATGCCGAGGGTGCGGTAGATGTGTTGCGTGAGCTTGTTGCTAAAGGACACCGCCTTATACTCTTCACGATGCGCTCGGGCGACAAGCTCGAGGCAGCTGTAAAGTGGTTCAAGGAGCGTAAGGTGGAGCTATGGAGCATCAACACCAACCCCGAACAGCGTGAGTGGACAGAGTCGGTAAAGGTCTATGCCCACTACTATATTGACGACTCGGCTGTGGGCTGCCCCATAAAATTCATAGATGGCGTGCCTCGTCCTGTTGTCGACTGGGCAAAGGTGCGCACAATCTTCCAGAACGACGGCGTGCTGTAGATGGAAGATAGTGTGAAATAGAGCTTATATATATATGGGGGGGGTAGCAAGAGCTATCCCCGCCATATTAAATCTTACCCCGCCCTATCTAACCATATCCAACCATATCAAGTATTATCGGCAATGATGCAAAGAGCGGCGCTTAAGACAATAAACAAGTAGCTTAATATTTGCAAATTACAGCTACATTTTAGCGATTAGTAGAAACAAATCAGCTCGAATGGGGCTATACATCAAGTATACCCTATTCGAGCTGATTTATTTAAGAGGACGTATCACGCCCTCCTATCACAACAAATTATGATGCGAGGGTGCAGTAATGATTATACTTACGCATAACCTCGCTGACATAGCCCAACGTCTGACCGCTGCCAGTAAACTTACCGCTCTGGACAATGTCAAGCTCATAATATGCGGGATCGGCTTTAAGCTTAAGATAGTGGCTCACAGCCTCCCAAGAATTGGGATTTGCTCCCTCGTGACGCGCCAAGCGGCGTGCATCAAGGACGTGACCAATGCCCGCATTATAGCTGGCAAGAATAATGCTCAAGCGATCCTCCTTGGGTGTAGATGCTGGCATGCGAAGCATCGTATCAAGCTCCGAAAGCAGCATACCCGCAAGACGGATATTGGTCTCGGTGTCGTCGATATCCTCCACAGGAACGTTGAAGTGGCGCGCCACAACTGGACGTATCTGCATAATACCTGCAGCACCCTGCTTTGATACCAAATCCTCAATAAAGCGTGACTCGCTATATGCAATAGCACTCATCAAACGCCAATCCTGTCCCTCTTCCTCGCCAACCTTGCGCATAAGGTTATCGAAACGAGAGATAACACACGGCAGCTCTGCCATCTCGGCTAACTGCTCGTCAACAATTTGCTCGGTCTCTACAACATCTGTAGCAGGCTCCACAACAACGGCCTCGGGCTCTGCTGCAGGTGTGATAACCGCAAATGATTCAAACGCCACAAGAATTGCGGCAGAGAGAACCACAAACAATAATCTTTTTAACATATTTGGTTAGTTTGCGGGCTGCTTATCGGGTGAAATACACATCATTAGTCGTAGAAAGACCACGAGATACCCAACTTGAACATTCGCGGGTTAAGCGGATAGCGAGCGACCTGGAAGTACTCGCCATTGCCAAACAGGTTCTGATTCAAGTGCTGAACTTTCAGCAGGATACGCATACGCTTCCACTTGGCAGAGACAAACGCGTCGATGTAGGGGTAGTTACCAACCTTGACATCTCGCTGATTGAAGAATGCCGAGAGTGCAGGGTTATAGCTCGGAGCATAGTAGGCAGTATTAAACCTGCCGTCCAAGCCTATCTGCACACGTAGCACGTTGCGCACAACCCAGAACTCGTAGTAGTACGAGAGGAATGCGCTAAACATAGGTACGGGAAGCACGGTCTCATCGGATGTAAATTGCACCAATGCCCGGTGATCGAGATGGACTCCAGCAAAGCGGAAGTCCTTGCGAGCGTACAAACTCGTGAGGCTCACAGTGCCTGAATTTTGGGCTACGCGGCTGTCGGCACCATAGTAGATCATATTACTGATGACACCCTGCCACGCTCCCACCTCCAGTGCAAAATCGGGAACCGAGAAGTTTACCTCAAAACGAGTTTCAGACTCTTTGTCAAAAGAGTTAAACCACGCATAGTGGTTTGAGAATAGATTCTCGTGCCAATAGCTTGGCGAACGGAGCTCCTGACGGAAGCGTCCCGAGAGAATCAAGGGATGTTCATTGATGAAGGCGCGGAGGGTGATGTTTGCACCCGCCGAGAGATCACCACCACGATAGCCCGAAGGGTAGTACTTGACATCGGCACCCCAATCGACATATCGTTTAATCTTACCGCCCGTCGAGCCGTAGATATACCACGACGTGCGCTTGTCTTTAGTCATCTTACCCGTTACATAGTCCGAAAGTCGAAGGTAAGAGTAGGTATGCAGGTCGAGACCTATACCGCCATCAATAGTACCGATGACACCGTTACGATCCCACGGCTGCGCCTGCACAAATATCTTGTTCGAGATTAGTCGCTCGGATATGGAGTCACGCGTGGTGGTTGGGTTTATGAACCAATCTTCGTAGTACTCCAAGCCTGTGACATTCTCCCACTTGCCAGTCTCCTCGTTATAGTAACCACGCTCATTGCTATATGTGCCATACTTATCGGTGTACACCTTCGACCACGTGTTGTACTCAAACTGATGACCAAAATATACCGCCGAGAGGTCTGCCAACGAGAAGTCATACTCGGTGACACGCTCCAGAGGTATGGCGTATGCCTGCTTGACAAAGAAGGCGTGGTTACGGTAGTGGTTGTGAGCTTCAGACGACACAAGACGCATAGGCACACCCGACGGCATCTCAAAGACCGTATCTGCAATGGCCCACTCACCTACAACACCACCATTCTCGCGGGTGTCGATAGTGTTGTGCATATATGCCGCGTGGATAGAGTAACGCTTACCCGTGTGCGCCATAGCAACCGACAAGGCATGGTTTTTGGTGCGTTGCCAATCGTAACGACCCATAGTACTACGCGCCTTATAGCTTACATTTGCCGATGTCGACGGGTTGATATTCTGCGAGTGGGTAAGCTCGAAGTGCTCCTCGCGGTAACGCTTCTGTCCCGACTCCAAGTAGGTCATATTCGTCAGAGGTCGCTTGGCATTGTAGAAGGGGACGTTGTCAATACGCGCTGTATAGGCATCATAGCTTCGAGCAAAGCTAAAATCGGGATCCGTGCGACGGTCAAACCAGTTTACAGGTTGCGTAGATTGACCCAAGCCACCAAGAGCCATATCACCAACACCCTTGCGGTAGAAGACATAGTCGATACGCCAATCGGCAAGCGTGGTGTCAAGAGGCTCGATGTTCACGCGGTTATAGTCGCGGTCAATATGCCACTTCCAGTTGGGCAGAGCTCGCACAGTGTCGCTGAAGTAGTAGGACTCAAGAGGCTTACGCTCACGCTTCTTCTTGACCTCGGTAGAGTCTGTAACACCCTCCTGCATAACCCCGTCGGTCATCTCGCCAGGCTGACCAGGCTGACCAAACTGACCCTGACCAAAGGGGTCGTTCATATTGCTACCACCGTTGCGCTGGTTTTCGCGCTGCGCACGAGCAAGCGAGGCGGCATCGAGCTGTGCATACGACAATGCAGGTAGCAACAGAGCCACCGCAAAGCACATAACACGTATCATCCACCTCATCTTCATCGCAAGTCATCTAACTTTTAAGCCTCACCCCTATCACGGCGCATAAAGAGCCAGCGTAGAGTCGAGAGGGCAATATATAGAACGATAATTACGAGCACAGAGTATGTGGGCAGGCAAATAATAATTGCTGCCGACAGCAAAATAAAACCATAGCGCAGCTCGTTACCCTTAAAGCCGAAGCCCTTGAACTTGAGGGCAAACATACGTATAGGGCTAACCAGAAGCAACGATGCCGCAATGGCGATAACGAGAATATGCTCACGATACAGCACCACCTCTCCCTGCTGCGCAAGCACGGCTAACGACATTAGCATAAGCGCATTGGCAGGTGTAGGTAGACCGACAAACTCTGTGGTCTGCGTATCGTCAATGTTGAACTTCGCGAGGCGCAGTGCCGAGAATGCGGCAATGATTAGCACCACGTAGGAGAGTGAATCGGAGAGCGATGCAGGCATACCATACAACGACTCTGCACCGAGGTAGCTATCGAACATAACGAGAGCTGGAGCGAGTCCGAATGAGATGTCATCGGCAAGAGAGTCGAGCTGCACGCCAAGTGGCGACTGTTGCTTGAGTAGGCGCGCCACGAAGCCATCGAAGAAATCGCAGACAGCAGCAGCCACGATAAGCCACAACGAAAGGGTGTAGTCGTGCCACTGCAAAGCAGCGACTACTGCAACCGAGCCTGCCACCAAATTGGCAAGAGTCAGCATATTAGGCAATGTGAACAGTCTGATATTCATAGTCTTAACCTTTTCGCCCCCGAACTCATCTTCGCACAAAAGCATCGAAAATAAGTTCAAAGATTTTGCAAAGATACAAAAAAATTTTATCTTTGTGTAAATTTAATAAAATTTAAGCCCCAACAAGATGACAAACAGCAACAGATATTGTGTGATTATGGCTGGCGGCATCGGCTCACGTTTTTGGCCAATGAGCAGACAGGCGTGCCCGAAGCAGTTTTTGGACATACTGGGAACAGGACGCTCATTCATACGCCATACATACGAGAGATTTGCCAAAATTATCCCAAATGAGAACTTTGTAGTTGTTACAAATCAACGCTACAAGAAGCAGGTTTTAGAGCACATCCCCGAGCTTGACGAGAGCCAGATACTGTGCGAGCCTATAGGTCGCAACACCGCACCGTGCATAGCCTATGCCGCACACACGTTGCGCAAGAAAAACCCCGATGCCGAGATGATAATTTCGCCAGCTGACCACTTGATACTCAACGAGGAGGAGTTTATAAAGATTGTAAATGCGTGCTCCGACTTCGTTGCACAAAACAGCGCGTTGATGACCATTGGCATCACCCCCAGTCGCCCCGAGACAGGTTACGGATACATACAACGCTCGAACAACAACAGCATAAGCAAGGTCAAGTGTTTCACCGAGAAACCTAACCTTGAGTTGGCGCAGGCATTTTTAGAGTGTGGCGAGTTTTTGTGGAACTCGGGAATATTCATCTGGAAGGTACGCGACATAATTGAGGCATTCAAGGAGCATCTACCCGAACACTACGCCCTATTCTGCAGCATAGAAGACGACCTCGGCACAGAGCGCGAAAGAGATGCAATAAACCGTGTATTCTCGGGCTGCAAGGCGATATCCATAGACTACGGCGTGATGGAGAAGGCTACAAACGTCTACGTCCACACGGGCGACTTTGGCTGGAGCGACGTAGGCACGTGGGGCTCGGCATACCAGCACCTGCGCAAGGATCGCTATGCAAATGCAATGAACAACGCCCTGACAAAGACATACAACACGCGTAACTCACTCATCGCAACGCCCAAAGATAAGGTTACAGTAGTAAGCGGTCTGAAGGATTACATCGTCGTAGACACGGACGACGTGTTGATGATATGTCCCAAGCACGAGGAGCAGAACATCAAGAGTTTTATTGAGGATATACGCTACGACACAGGCGACAAATACATTTAATCAGAGCTAAATTGTAGCGGTCACAACCACCTCACAGCGCAGCAATAAGGCGCATCAACAAAATAAAGGATACCAGAGCGACGTTTTCATTACGGAAGATGTCGCTTTGGTTTCTATTTTGTGTAGCTATGCACTCGGAAGAGAAGAGAAAGTTATCAACAATTTATTAGCTACCGATTATTTCATAGAAATAAATGCGTATATTTGTAACGTGAAACAATAGACAATTATGAGCAAAAAAGATAAAGATTTCGACGAGATGGGCTTGGTACCCGAGCTTTTTGACGGCAAGCACCAGGTAATACCCATCATATCGGGTGGCGATGAGAGCATCGAGCAGGTACAGATACCCGAGGTGCTACCCATCCTTACGCTGCGTAGTTCAGTGATATTCCCTGGCTCGGTAACGCCTATTACCGTAGGTCGTGCCAAGTCGATAGCCTTGGTTCGCGCCGTAGAGGCTGCGGACGGGCTATTAGGTGCGGTGCTACAGACAGATAGCGACATTGAGGATCCACAGCCCAACGATATGCACAAGGTAGGTACTTCGGCACGCATCCTCAAGATTTTGGAGATGCCCAATGGCAACCTCACTGTGATACTCGCGGGTCTGGAGAAGATTGAGGTAAACGAGTATATCACGACACAGCCCTACTTCAAGGCGACAGTAACACCCATTCAGGACACAACACCCGACCCCAAGAATGTGGAGTTCACAGCGTTGGTAGACTCAATACGCGAGGTAGCATTGAGCATAATCAACATATCGCAGTCGATGCCCAAGGAGGCGGCATTCGCCATCAAGAACCTCGACTCGAGCCGCGCCATTGTCAACTTCATCTGCTCGAATATGGATCTCACGGATGATGACCGACAGCAGCTGTTGGAGGCACCGGGCTTGTTGGCACGCTCACGCCGTCTGTTGGAGATATTGGTGCGCGAGCAGCAACTTGCCGAGCTTAAGAACGACATACAGAACAAGGTCAAGCAGGATATAGACAAGCAGCAGCGCGACTACTACCTGCAGCAGCAGATGCGCGTCATTCAGGATGAGCTGGGCGATGGCGTGGATGCCGACATTGATCGATTGAAAGAGGAGGCAAAGAAGAAGAATTGGACAAAACATACAGCAGAGCAATTCGACAAGGAGTTGGCGCGTCTTGAGCGACTAAACCCCGCTGTTGCCGAGTACTCTGTGCAGCTCAATTACCTACAGCTTATGCTCGACCTGCCGTGGGAAGATGTGACAGAAGATCGCCTCGACCTTAAGGCAGTACGCGAGCAGCTCGACAAGGATCACTTCGGTCTGGATGAGGTGAAGGAGCGTCTTTTAGAGCACCTTGCAGTGATAAAGCTCAAGGGCGACCTCAAATCTCCGATTTTGTGTCTTTATGGCCCTCCAGGAGTTGGTAAGACATCGTTAGGTAAGTCGGTAGCCGAGGCTATGGGACGCAAGTTTGGACGTATCTCATTGGGAGGTCTTCACGACGAGTCAGAGATACGCGGACACCGCCGCACATATATCGGAGCTATGCCTGGTCGTATCATCGAGACAATAAAGCGTTGTGGCTCGTCTAACCCCGTCATCATCCTTGACGAGATTGACAAGGTGTCGGTATCTAACCACGGCGACCCATCGAGCGCACTGCTTGAGGTTCTCGACCCCGAGCAGAACACAACATTCCACGACAACTACCTCGACACAGAGTACGACCTCTCGAAGGTGCTGTTTATAGCCACTGCCAACAACATTGCCAATATCTCGGCAGCGTTGCGCGACCGTATGGAGATGATAAATATCCCTGGCTACATCCTTGAGGACAAGGTGCAGATAGCACAAAACCACCTCGTGGAGAAGCAGCGTTCGGCACACGGCATTGCCACAGAGCAGCTCGACATAACAAATGAGGCTGTGGTGCGCATCATCGAGGACTACACACGCGAGTCGGGTGTACGCGGTCTCGACAAGAACATCGCCAAGATTGCACGTAACCGTGCCAAGACGATAGCCTTCGAGGAGACGTTTACGCCAACAATAGATGTAGCCGACCTAGAGGAGATACTCGGCAAGCCCAAGTTCAAGAACGACCGCTACGACATCGCAGGTATGCGTGGCGTGGTGACAGGCTTGGCGTGGACAGAGGTAGGTGGCGACATACTCTACATAGAGTCGATACTCACACCTGGCAAGGGAAAGCTCACGCTCACAGGTAACCTCGGCGATGTTATGAAGGAGTCGGCAACGATAGCCTACGAGTGGGTTATGGCACACCACGAGGAGTTGGGCATCGAGCGCAAGATGTTCGAGGAGTGGGATCTCAACATACACGTTCCCGAGGGTGCAATACCCAAGGATGGCCCATCGGCGGGTATCACAATGGTAACATCTATTACCTCAACATTCACACGTCGTGAGGTTAAGGAGCGTATAGCTATGACAGGCGAGACTACGCTACGTGGCAGGGTTACAGCCGTGGGTGGCATCAAGGAGAAGATTCTCGCTGCAAAGCGTGCTGGCATCACAGAGTTGATACTCTCGGACGAAAACCGCAAGGATATAGAGGAGATAAAGCCCGAGTATGTCGAGGGTCTTACCTTCCACTATGTACGCACCAACGAGGAGGTGCTTCAGCTTGCACTCAAGTAAACCTTTAAACACCAAGTGAAATGAAGTGTTTAGCAATAATTCCTGCGCGCTACGCCTCAACACGCTTTCCTGCAAAGCCCCTTGCGATGCTCGGAGGCAAGCCTATTATTGAGCGTGTCTACACACAGGTACGCCGTGCCGTAGAGGATGTTGTCGTTGCTACGGATGATGAGCGCATATATGACGCTGTATGCAACTTTGGCGGGCGCGCCGTGATGACCTCAACGGAGCATCAGAGCGGCACAGACCGCTGCTATGAGGCTATGACAAAAGTCGGTGGCGACTATGACGTTATAATCAATGTGCAGGGCGATGAGCCGTTTATACAGCCCGAGCAGATAGAATCTCTTGTGGCGTGCTTCGACGACCCCGCAACAGACATCGCAACACTCGTAAAGCCCTTTAGTGAAAGCGATGGCATCGAGGCTTTGGAGAATCCCAACTCCCCCAAAGTTGTCATCACACGTGATATGAAGGCTATATACTTCTCGCGCTCGGTGATACCCTATATGCGCGGTGTGGAGCGTCAGGAGTGGCTCTCGAGACACACATACTACAAGCATATTGGTATGTACGCCTTCCGCAGTAAGACGTTAGGCGAGATAACACGCCTTGAGCAGTCGTCGCTGGAGTTGAGCGAGAAGTTAGAGCAGCTGCGCTGGTTAGAAAATGGCTACCGCATAGGCGTTGGCATAACAGATATTGAGACAATCGGCATAGATACGCCCGATGACTTGCGCCGTGCCGAGGAGTTTCTGGCAGCACAGAGGTAACCGCCAACAGCGTAACCAGCACCCAGCACATCCACAAGAGAAGATACCCAACAAAATTAAGCAAACTTCCTAAAACAGAGATAATATGAACCTACCAAAGATTATCGCAGGTCCCTGTGTGATAGAGTCCGAGGAGCTTCTAAACAGTGTCGCAGAGCGTCTTGTGCAGATAAACAATGACCTCGGCACAGAGATCATCTTCAAAGCATCATTCGACAAGGCTAACCGCACGTCGCTGAAGTCATACCGTGGTGTAGGTCTTGAGCGTGGCTTACAGATGTTGGCAGACATACGCTCGAAGTATGGTCTAAAGATACTCACCGACATACACGAGTCGTGGCAGGCAGAGCCTGTGGGTGAGGTGGTTGATGTATTACAGATACCTGCCTTCCTGTGTCGTCAGACCGACCTACTGGTAGCTGCGGCACGCACGGGCAAGACGGTGAACATCAAGAAGGCTCAATTTCTCTCGGGCGAGGATATGCGCTACCCCTATGAGAAGGCTGTGGAGAGCGGTGCCAAGGAGGTGTGGCTCACAGAGCGCGGTAACATATACGGCTACAACAACCTTGTTGTCGACTTCCGTAATATCGCCGATATGCGCAACATAGCACCTACGGTAGTGATGGATTGCACCCACTCGGTGCAGCGTCCAGGTGCTGCGGGAGGTAAGACGGGAGGTAATCGTGAGTTTGTGCCAGCAATGGCCCTTGCAGCCAAGGCATTTGGCGCAAACGGCTACTTCTTTGAGGTACACCCCGACCCCGACAACGCCTTGAGCGACGGCCCTAATATGCTCTACTTGAGCGACCTTGAAAATGTCGTAAAGTCACTTTTATAACACATAAAGAGATGAACACAATACAGCAGGAGTTGTTAGCGGTAGGTCGTCGCACCATCGCTGCCGAGCAGGAGGCACTCAAGACTATGGAGATGTCGTTAGGCGAGGAGTTTGTAAGTGCTGTGGAGATTATCCTCGGCTGCCACGGTAAGCTCATTGTTACGGGTATGGGCAAGTCGGGACATATAGCCTGCAAGATTGCAGCAACGCTGGCGAGCACAGGTACGCCGAGCTTTTTTCTGCACCCCGCAGAGGCGTTCCACGGCGACTTGGGTATGATATCAAAGGAGGATGTGGTGCTCGCGCTGTCATACTCGGGCGAAACTGACGAGATACTCAAGATTATACCCTTCATCCACGAGAACGGCAACAAGCTGATAGCGATGACAGGCAAGCCACAGTCGTCACTTGCACGAAATGCCGATGTACATCTCGATATTATGGTGCGCGAGGAGGCGTGCATACTGCACCTCGCACCGACATCGTCGACAACGGCACAGCTCGCAATGGGTGATGCCCTGGCAACGACGCTGATGCACGCACGAAAGTTTACAGCGATGGACTTTGCTCGTCTGCATCCAGGCGGAAGCCTCGGACGCCGACTACTGATGACCGTAGGTCACGTTATGCGCAAGGAGGACCTTCCAGTGGTTGCCGCCGACTGCACCGCTACGGAGATGATACACCGCATCAGCAAGGGCGGTCTTGGACTTATCGTAATAGTGGAGGATGGACGCGTAAAGGGCATTGTCACAGATGGTGACGTGCGCCGAGCAATGGAGAGATACCGTGCCGACTTCTTCGGCATACACGCCATAGATATTGCTACGCTCAACCCCAAGACAATAGCTGCTGAGCGCAAGCTCATAGAGGCAGAGAAGTGTATGTCGCAGTATAAGATAAACTCGCTGCTCGTGACATCGCCTGATGGTCAGTTGGAGGGCGTTATACAACTTTACGACATCAAGTTATAGATATGAGACTCCGCGAGTACATAGAGCGTCTTGAGGCTGCTGGAGAGCTGTGCCGCATAAAGACACGCGTAGACACCCGCTTTGAGATAACGGAGATTACAGACCGTATTTCAAAGAGTGAGGGCGGTGGCAAGGCACTACTCTTTGAGAATACTGGCACAGAGTACCCCGTGCTGATGAATATGATGGGGTCAGACAGGCGTATAGCTATGGCTCTCGGTGTCAACGACCTTGACGACATAACAAAGCGCATAGACGACCTGTTGAAAGGTGTTATGTCGCCCAAGAATGGGCTAATGGACAAGCTGCGTATGCTACCCCTGTTGCAGGATGTAGCCAAGTGGTTTCCGCGAAAAGTGTCGGGACATGGCGAGTGCCAGCAGGTGGTATGGCGTGGTGCCGATGCAGATTTAAGCCGCCTGCCAGTACTCACCTCGTGGGGCTGCGACGGTGGCCCATTCATCACACTTCCGATGGTTTGCACCGTAGACCCCGAGACGGGTTTTCCCAATATGGGTATGTACCGAATGCAGATCTTCGATAACCATACGACAGGTATGCACTGGCACCGCCATAAGACAGGGGCACGCCACTATGACGCATACAAGCGTCTTGGCAAGCGGATGCCCGTGACTGTGGTGCTGGGAGGTGACCCCGCCTACATATACTCGGCAACAGCACCTATGCCCGACAATATGGACGAGATGCTCCTGGCGGGAATGCTACGTCGCAAGAGTGTGAAGATGGTCAAGTGTCTGACAAACGATTTGTGGATACCTGCCGACTGCGACTTCGTCATCGAGGGTTATGTCGACCCCAGCGAGGAGCTTGCCGTGGAGGGGGCATTTGGCGACCACACAGGCTTCTACTCGCTAACAGACCTCTATCCACGCTTCCACGTCGAGGCTATAACGTCGCGTCGTGATGCCGTATACCCCGCCACTATCGTCGGTGTGCCACCTATGGAGGATGCCTACATAGCCAAAGCTACGGAGCGTATATTTCTCGCACCGATACGTCTTGCCGTGCAGCCCGAGGTGCGCGACCTATATATGCCCATTGAGGGCACAGCACACAACATTGCCATAGTATCTATCGCCAAGCGATACGCGGGACAGGCAAACAAGGTGTCACAAGGGCTATGGGGTGCAGGGCAGATGATGTTCAACAAGTATATGGTAATAGCACCCGAAGAGTGCGATATACGCAACCGCGAGGAGCTATTTAAGCTGCTACGAGGTCTTGATGTACGGCGCGACCTTATATGGTCAGAGGGCGTGTTGGATGTCCTCGACCACTCATCGCCGACAACAGGCTACGGCTCAAAGTTGGCGATAGACCTCACCAACATCGACCCCGCAAGTTGCCCCGAAGAGATGCCCGAGCCACGTACAGCACAACCAGCAGGAGGTGTGGAGCTCTTCGACACACAGCTTACACGCAGCGTAGGGTTGTTGATACTCTATGCCGAGCGCGAGTGGCGCGAAAGGGTCGACGTAGAGGAGTATCTCACAAAGAACAACATTACAGGCATCAAGTATGTCGCGCTATTTGACCGTGGCGCAGCAGGTAATATGCGAGCATCCGACCTGCTGTGGTTGGCAGCCGCAAACACCGACCCACGACGCGACATACGCCTATTCAACGACACTATAATCATCGACGCACGCAGCAAGCGTCCAGGATATGGCGACAACCCAAAGCGTTTTCCCAATGTCGTGACATCGCTGCCTGATGTCATACACCACGTCGACAGCAGATGGAGCGAGTATGAGTTGGGCGAACTTATCGAGTCGCCGTCACGCCGCTACCGCAAGCTATGGCTGTCGGATAATGCCGAGTGGTAACCAGCAGATAGTATTATGCGCGATAGTGTAAAGGAGAACATACGCGGGTTAGCACTTCTGATGCCACTGCTTGTCGTAGCCATAGCCCTCATAGGTCTATCTCGCCGCGATAACCGCGATACACTCGACACACCATCAACGGAGGCTTCGCACGTAGACTCCATAGCACGCACAACACCCCACATTGTTGAACAGGACACACTACCCCACTTCTCGGCATTTGACCCCAATACAGCAGACTACCGCACACTACTACACGCTGGCGTGCCACGCGACATTGCCGTTGCACTGCTACGCTGGCGCGAGGCGGGCAAGGTCTTTCGCATAAAGGAGGATGTGGCGCAATGCTATGCTATGACCGACTCGCTCTACTTTCTGCTTGAGCCATACATAGTAATAGGCGACGCATTTCGCTACAAGCAGAAGGAGCGCGCATCGCACATAGCCGCCACAACAGAGCGCGCAATAGCCTTTGAGCCATTTATGCTCGACACAGTAACTGCCGAATATCTACGCTCGATAGGCTTCTCGACACGTCGAGCCGACCTTGTGATACGATACCGCGATATGATTGGTGGCTACCGCTCGATAGAGGAGTTTAAGGAGTGCTACGGCGTGGGAGATAGCATTGGCGAGATGCTACGCCCATACATAATCTTTAAGCAGCCAAGTCAGCCACTGATAGAGGCAAAAGCGTCCCTGCCAATAGAGATAAATAGTGCCGACTTTGCTACGCTATGTGGCATAAATGGCATAGGCGAGAAGAGCGCGAGAGAGATACTGCGCTACCGCGAATTGCTCGGTGGATACTACAGTTTAGACCAAATTACAGAGCTTGACGTGGTTACAGAGCAAAATTTCCAAAGAATTTTGCAACAAATTTACTGCGATAGTGCTAAAATTAAAAAAATAAGTATTAACTTTGCGAGCCCAAAAGTGCTGGAGAGGCATCCGTATATGACCGACCGCGCTTTGAGGCAGATAATTAACCATAGGCAATTGAAAGGAGGTTGGAGTACCGTAGAAGAACTTATTGAAGATAACATATTTTCAGAGGAACAGGCAAGACGTATTGTCCCCTATCTTCATTTCGGTACAACCCCCGAGTAAATTAGAGTGACGTGGTTAGAGAGAGCAAGGCTATCGACAACCGAGAGGCATTTGCAGGGCACCGATGCAATGAGGTGATAACACCAGAGGTGCAAACAAAAAAGAGATTATTAATACTAAAAAAAAGAATAGAGTTATGATTATTATGCCTGTTAAGGAGGGCGAGAACATCGAGCGCGCCCTTAAGAAGTTTAAGCGTAAGTATGAGCGTACTGGTGTATTGAAGGAGCTTCGTCGTCGTCAGTACTTCACAAAGCCCTCAATCGCAAAGCGTGAGGCTATGCAGCGCGCTATCTACGTAGAGCACACTTACCGTCAGGAGGAGTAATCCACAACGGATAGAGATAGGGGTTGGCTAAACTATTTAGCCAACCCCTGTTGTTTATACATAGTCACATCGGCGCTACTCCAATAGCTTAAAATGGGCTTGGAGGTAGTGTGTGAGCTTCTCGTCGGCATACTCAACAGGGTCTGACGCAATATAGTCGGTTTCAACAGCATTTTCGCGCGCAGCACGTAGCTGATTTTTGTACGCACGAAACTCCATATCGCCACTCGTATTATAATCACTTATATATGTGCAGGCACCAATGCTCTGTCCAAGAGCCTCTGCTAAAGTTGTAGCAGCACTCTTGGCATTGAGTATCGCCTCCTTGCGCAGCTCCTCGCGTATAGCGTCAAGATTAGTGCATATAGCCGACTTGAGCCACACGTTGTTGACATTGAGGCTCTCAAGCACCTCAAAAGCGAGCGTCAACTTATCGGCACCAAACAACGTAAGCTCATAGTTGCGTGTAGCATAGGCTCCGCGACGATGATATGAGCTGAAGTTGTCTTTCAGGCGCAGAGACTCCTCAACATCAAATCCTGCACCCTTAAGAGCCTTACGCATATCCCTCTCCTGCTCGTCAAAGGAGACACGTCCCTTGCTATCCTCTTCGTCAATGGTGATACCAAGCACAAACTTATCGGGGGTAATCATACGCTCGGCATAGCCATTTACGACAACCTCACCCATCTTACCCTGCTGCGCAGAGACACCAAAGGTCACAAATAGAGCCGCAACAAAAACAAAAATCTTTTTCATAATATTGAGTTTTAGGAGTTACTACTCATATAACGCACGACGCTGACACGTTATTTTGCGATACGCGACATATATCAGTATGTGTATGAGCATTGACACTACCAACAAACGCCAGCAGCGCAGTCGTACACCAGCAAGTCGCGGCACATAACATAACAAAAGAGGCTACCCAAATTGGATAGCCTCAAACAAATCTTACCGCCTTAATTACAATGCGTTAACGTGCAATGCAAGTGAGCTCTTAAGGTTAGCTGCCTTGTTCTTGTGGATAATATTGTGCTTTGCAAGCTTATCCAACATTGAGCTTACCTTGGGAAGCAACGCCTCAGCTGCGCTACGCTCGTTAGTGTTACGCAATGCCTTTACAGCGTTACGTGCAGTCTTGTGGTAAAGACGGTT